>Ga0075425_100009697_pt1 | contig 10251 bp, 13 predicted proteins | sample SoiMethybrSBSTD4_FD_75300 | JGI IMG/M metagenome (GOLD analysis project Ga0075425, IMG submission 75300) | Bulk soil microbial communities from a Populus tree surrounding site in Tennessee, USA - Soil MetaG P. TD hybrid SBSTD4 | ecosystem: Environmental > Terrestrial > Soil > Tree plantation...
GTGCGGGAGACGAGCGGCCAGGTGCTGCTGTGGGAGAACGATCTGTTCCCGGCCTTCTATCACACCGAGAGCGGCGGCTACACCGAGGACCCCCGCACGGTATTCGCAGCGCGCAACATGCCCGCGCTCAAGCCGGTGCGGTGCGAGTTCTCGGCCGGCTCGCCCCACTACTACTGGGCGCTCGACGTCAAGCTGAGCGACCTCAGCGAGACCTTACGCAGGCACGACGTCAGCGTGGGCACCGTGACGTCGCTGGCGGTCACCGAGCGGACGCCGTCGCTGCGCGCGGCCGTCGTCACCATCCACGGGACCCGTGGCATCGCGCGGCTGCGCGGCAACGACTTCCGCCGCATGCTCGGCTACGACACCTTCAAGTCGACGCTCTTCGCGGTCGCCGTCGACGCCGGGACCGCGCGCTTCTCGGGCCGCGGCTACGGCCACGGCGTGGGCATGTGCCAGTGGGGCGCCAAGGGCATGGCCGAGCAGGGGTACACGGCCCGCCAGATCCTGGAGTTCTACTACCCGGGCACGGTCCTCGGCACCCTCGATCGTTGAACGGAGCCACGCGTGCCTAGCTCAGGCCACCCTCGACCCGAGCCGGGCTCGCCGGCCCCGCTCCAATGGTCGGACTTCGAGAAGGTCGACATGCGCGTCGGCGTCGTCGTGGAGGCGGCCGAGTTCCCGGAAGCCCGCCGACCGGCCTTCAAGCTGACGATCGACTTCGGCCCGCTCGGCCGCAAGCGCTCCAGCGCCCAGATCACCCACCACTATCGCCCGGCCGACCTCATCGGCCGCCACGTGGTGGCCGTGGTGAACTTCCCGCCCAAGCAGATCGGTCCGTTCGTCTCCGAGGTCCTCGTCCTCGGCGCCTACAACGAGGCTGGCGAGGTCATCCTGCTCCACCCCGACCACGCCGTCACGCCCGGCTCGAAGATCGGCTGATCAGCCCCCACGCCCCAGGCACTCCCAGCCCGTGACGGCGACCAGCACGAAGCTACCGGCCGCTTCCATGATCCAGACCGCGAGGGCGATCCACGCGCAGCCGGCCGCGACGTAGCGAACGAGCCAGGGCGAGGCGAGGTCGCCGAACAGTCCGACGAAGGTGACCACGAGCACGACCGCCTTGAAGCGGTCCGAGACCTGCGTGGAGACGAAGAGGTGGGCGAGGATCAGGAACACCACCGGCATCGTGAAGGCGTGCGCGTGCGTGACCTCGAGGAGCTGGCCGAACGTCTTGGGAAAAGCCATGACGTCGCCCTGCTCGCCCCCCCGATAGTAGACGGCGATCGCGTGCGGCGTGAGGCCGATGCGGCCGACGTGGAAGGCGAGCTGGCTGAGGAGACCCGGCACCGTCAGCACGACGAAGGCGCCATAGATCAGCCGGAGCGGTGCCGGCGCCCTCCGCAGCGAGAACCCCCCCTTGCCGAACTCGCGCACGGCGTCTACACCGGCTGCAACGGAAACCACGGGCTTGTCCACACGCCCCGCCCGTCGATCCAGCAAACGTCGATGTCGAAGCGGCGCGCCGCGTCGGCAAGCGCGCTGCGGCCCAGCACCAGCAACGCCGTGGAGAGGGCCTCGGCGGTCGCCGCCGAGCGGGCGAGCACGGTGACCTGCGCCGGCTCGCGCAGGGGCCGCCCCGAGCGTGGATCGGCGACGTGGCCGATGCGTCGCCCGCCGATGCGCGCCCAGGCACCGAGGGCGGCCGACGTCGAGCAGGCGCGGTCGCGTAGCGCGAAGCGGCCGGCGAAGCCGCCGCGCGGGTGGCGCAACAGGACCTCCCAGCGGCACCGTGGCGGGCGGCCGATGGCGAGCAGGCTCGACTCGCCGAAGTTCAGCATCGCGGCGTTGCACCGGGCGCCACGGAGCGCCGCACCGATCCGATCGAGCGCGGCCCCTTTGCCGAAGGCGCCGAGGTCGAGGGCGGCGCCACGACGAGCCAGCCCGACGTGCTCGCCGCGCACGGTGATGCCGTGCCAGCCGACCCGCTGCCGCGCGGTCTCCAGCACCCGCCGCGGCGGCGGCGCCCCGCGCCGAGCCGCGCGCCGCCATACGTCGAGGATCGGCGCCACCGTGGGATCGAAGGCGCCGCCCGTCCGCTCCGCCCACGCCCGGGCGCTGGCCACGGTGGCAGCCAGCGCCGGCGCGTGAACGAGCGCGGGTTCGCCGGCCCGGCGATTGACCCGGCTGACGTCGCTGGCGTCGTCGTGGCGGCTCATCTCGCGCTCGCAGGCCGAGGCGGTCTCGAACGTGAGCTGGATCCATGCCTCGTGGCGGCCTGGGGCAGGCGGCAGCGAGAGCGCGAGGAGCGTGCCCATGCGCGGGCGCACATGGATCGCCATTTGCCGGCTCATCTCAGATCGCCGAGGGCCCTGAGGACCGCGATCGCCTTGCGCGCTGCGCGGCCGGTGGCCTCCACTGACAGGGTGGCGCCGCTGATGTTGCGGATGTCGCGGTAGGGCAGCAGCGGATCGTCCAGGGTCTTGCCACTGTACTGGCGCAGGAACCGCTTGTCGCGCACCTCACCGCCGTAGGCCTCGCGATAGGCGAGGACGGCGACGTCGACGACGCGCGCCCCGCCGTCGACCGCGACGGCGAACGTGATGGGTCGGTGCTTGCCGATCTCCTCCACGACGATCACGAACCCCGGATCGGCGGCATGGCGCGCCACGCGAAAGACGCGATAGGCCGGCTCCCAGTAACTCGGTGCGCGCCGCATGAGCGCGCGAACGCGCTCGCGGAGCTCGGCGGTGGCCGTGACGGTCGTGTCGGTCACGGCGCTCGCGTCGGGGAAGAGCGCACGCGGCGCCTCCTCGGGGCGCATGAAGATCCCTTCCTGCGCGGCGGCGTTGCCCACTCCGGCGAGCAGCAGCCCGCCGGAGCCGGCGAGCAACGTCCGCCGCGACAGGCGATCAGAACCCAAACGCCACTCCGAGCAGGAAGGTATTGGCGGTGTCCTCGCTGCGGCGGGCCGGCAGGAAGTTGGTCACCCCCGACAAGCTCTTGCCGCGATCCGTCCACGTGCGCTCGAACGCCGTCTGGAAGACGACCAGCGGCAGCGGCCGATAGGCGAAGCCGAGCGTGACGCGGTTCACGTGCCGGTTGTCCTGCTGAAAGCTGGTGAGGTGGCCATTGGTGAAATCGATCTCCGAGACGAGACCATCGAGCCATACCTGCTCGCCGCGCAGGGTGACGATGAACTGCGGATTGTCGAACCCCCGACCGAGCAGCGAGTCTCGCAGGAAGTCCGGGAAGAACCGGTAGCGGAGGTCGAGCCAGTAGCCCTGCTTGGTGTCGGCCAGGCCGGCCAGCTCGAACTCGACCACCACGTCGAGCGGCGTGCCGCTCGAGAACGCACGCTCGGCGACGGCGTCGGCGAATCCGCGCGCGACCCGCCGGATGTTATTGAAGTGCGTGCGCACGTACTGGCCTTCGACCTCGAAGGGGCCGAGCGTGGTCTTGCCGTCGAGCGCGACGGACCACAGCGCCTCCGAGGGCAGGAAGTCAGGCGTGTAGCGGCCATAGTAGACCGAGGTGCCCAGCTCGTGGCCGGGCGCGGGGCTCCAGGTGAGCCGAAGCGCGCCAGCCTTGTCGCGCTTGAGGTCGATGTTGGCGGTACCCCGCCGAGCCTTGATCTCCACTTCCGTCTCCAGTTCGCTGCTGCCGCGGGCGATCGTCTCGATGGACGAGTCGAGGCTGACGCCGTTCATGACGAGCGCTTGATAGCCGAAGGTGCCCCAGCGCTCGGTCTTGACGTCGCCGACGAACCCCATGCCGACCTCGGACCACGCCGCCGTCACCGGGAGCACCGGCACGCCGCGATCGACCAGCGACCGTCGCGGCAGGTCCCAGCGGTTGTCGTCGTGGTTGAGGTTGAAGCGGCCGACGGGCACCAGCATCATGCCCGCGCGATACTTCAGCCAGTCGGCCAGGGTGAATTCGACCCACGCCTGCTCCAGCGATATCTCGGACTTGTCGCTGCCCTCGATCGACTGCTGGAAGCCGCGGCGGCCGGCCTCCGAGGGCGCCGTGCGCTCCACCTCGAGCTCGGTGAGCCGCTCGAGCTCCAGCTCGAACAGGCCGCGCAGCCGACCGCCGATGGTGGCGTCCCCCGTCAAGACGAAACGTCGGAACGTGAACGACTCGTTGAGCCGGTCGAGATCGCTGGCCTCGAACCGCGTCGAGCCATAGCCCCCGAGCTTGAAGTCGGCGATCGACGAGAGCCGTTCGATCTTCCCCGGCGCCGGGGTCTCGACCGTGGTCACGGGTGCCGTTGCCGTCGGCGTGGCCGGGGCCACCGGCGCCGCCGGCGGCTGGGCCGCCTGCGAGGACTCGATCTGCCGGCGCAGCGCGTCGACTTGCTGCTGCAAGGCCTTGAGCTGGGCCTCGAGCTCCTCCGGTGTCGCCGCGGCCGCTCGGCTGATCGGCAGGGCGAGATCAAGCATCAGTGCGATGGTGACGAGCCAGGCGAGGAATGCTCGCAGGGGCATGGCAGCCTCCTTCGTGAGGGCACCGTTGGCTGGCGCCGGTCATGATGGCTGGCTGCCCGGAGCGGCCGTCCGCTCGCGAGGTGGCTGGCTGGTTTATTTCGTGAGAATCAGCTTGCCGGCTTTCGTGATGCGCAGCCGGTACTCGTCGCTTCCGTGGACGATGACGACCTCCTGCCGATCGGCGAAGAGAGCGCTGCTGGTGACGACGCGGCGTGGCCGGCGGAGCATCATGGTCTCCACGGCGCGGATCGGCTCGGCGACTGCTGTCTCGGGCTGTGTCACGCCTCGCCCTCGCGGATCTGCTGGGCGAGGTAGTTCGACTCGCCCGCCTGCTGGATCAGGGTGAGTTGCGCCTCCAGCCAGTTGGCGTGCTCCTCCTCGTCGCGCAGCATGTGCTCGAGCAGGTCGCGGGTGCCGTTGTCGGCGAGGCCGCGCGCGAGCTCGATGGCCGCGTTCAGCGCTTTCACCGCGGTCTTCTCCACCTCGAGGTCGAGGCGGAATTGCTCGGGCACCGTCTCGCCGACGTTGACCTTGCCGAGGCGCTGCAGGTTGGGCACGCCGTCCAGATAGAGGATGCGCGCGATGAGCGTGTCGGCGTGCTTCATCTCCTCGATGGACTCCGCGCGGATCTTCTTCCAGAGCCGCTGGTAGCCCCAGTTCTCGCACATGCGCGCGTGGATGAAGTACTGGTTGACCGCCGTGAGCTCGGCGGTGAGGACGTCGTTGAGCGCGGTGATGACCTGCTCTTGACCTCTCACGGCCGCGCGCCGGCGCCGACGACGGCCGCCTCGCCCTCGGCCAGCAGGTCGGCCAGGAGGACCGTGCAGGCGCCGCAGTCGCCGCCGGCGCCGCAGGCGGCGGTGATGGCGTCGGCGGTGCCGGCGCCCATCGCCATCACGCGAAGGACGTCGCTCTCGGAGATCCCACGACAGAGGCAGATGATCATGTCAGCGCTCCTGCCGACGGCCGCGCGGCATCGGTCGCCGGCGCCGCGGTGCGCGGAGTGAAGAGGAGCAGGCCGGCCGCCACGAGGTAGACGACGTAGCCGATCACCTCGGGCGCGGTCGGACGGGCGCGGTAGCCGGTGAGCCCGCTCAGGAAGCCGCCGACGACGGAGTGGTCGTCCAGCAGCCACGAGCTGTCCCAGAGAGGATCGCCGGCGGGAAGGAACCCCAGGCCGATGAGCTTGCCGATGCCCGTGGCGAAGAGGCCCGCGGCCACGACGACCAGGAGGACGGAGGTGGCGGCGAAGAAGCGTGGCAGGCTGAGCTGGCGCCCGCCGCGGAAGATCGTCCAGCCGAGCACGGCTGCCACGACCACACCGAGCACGCCGCCGGTGACACCGCCCCAGCCGCTGATGGTGGTCTGGCTCATGAGGCCCCACAGAAACAGGACGGTCTCGGCCCCCTCGCGGAACACGCCCGTGAACGCCACCAGCGCCACGATCCAGAGGCGCTGCGTTGCGCGCGCCTCGTCGATCCGCCGCTGCACGTCGCCCTTGACGGCGCGCGCGTGCTGGCGCATCCACCAGCCGTGCCACGTCAGCAGCGCGACCGCGAAGAACATGACGGCCGCCGCCACCAGGTCGGGCCCGAGGTCGAGCAGGGGGCCGGAGAGGAAGGAGACGGCGAGGCCGGCCAGCACGCTGGCCACCAGGCCGAGCGCGCCGCCCAGCGTCACCCAGTGATACTGCGCACGGGCGCCGACACGCTCCAGATAGGAGTAGACGATGCCGAGGAGGAGCGCGGCCTCGAAGGCCTCGCGCAGGGTGACGACGAAGGTGGCGCCCATCGCCGGCTACTCCGCGATGATGCGGCCCTTGGCCGTCTTCTCGTGGTACTCGCCCACGAACGGATAGGTCCCGGGCTTGAGCGCGCGCACGCGGATCTTCATGGTCTTGCCGGCCGGCACGACCTTCTCGATCCGCAGCTCCTTGCTCTCGAACTCCTCGGGGGCCTTGTCCTTGTTGGTGACGACGAGCACGAAGGGCTCGCCGGCCTTGACCTTGATCTCTTCCGGAGAGAAGCGATTGTTCTCGATCGTGATCGGGATCTCTTTGGGATCGGCCGCGTGGGCCGCCGTCGCCGCCAGCACCGCCGCGATTGCCACCAGGAATGTCGCCGTCAGCCGCCGTGTCATCGGACCCGCCTCCGTGGGATGTGCCGTGGGAGTTAGGTATACCTAATGCTGAGCGGGCAGTCAACCTACCGTTTTGCGGAAGGACGCCTTGCCCGTCCCCTTGCGGCCGCCGCACCGTTGTACACTGCCGCTCGTGGACCTGGCGGACTTTCAGTACGACTTGCCCCCCGGGGCCATCGCCCAGGCGCCGCCCGAGACCCGCGAGGCCGCCCGGCTGCTGGTGATCGACCGCGCGAGCGGGGCGCTGGCCGACCGCGGCGTCGCCGACCTGCCGTCGCTGCTGCGCGCGGGCGACTGCCTCGTCGTCAACGACTCGCGCGTGATCCCCGCGCGCGTGCTGGCCGAGGATCTCACCGGGCGTCCCGTCGAGCTGCTGTTCGTGGAGCCCGTCACCGACGCCGCGTGGCGCGCGATGGTGCGGCCGGGGCGGCGCTGCCAGCCCGGCGCGCATCTCCGGATAGGCGCGGCGCGGCTGCGGGTGGTGGCGGCCGAGGCCGACGGCACGCGGCTGGTCGCGCGCGAGAACGGCTCGATCGCCGCACTGCTCGACGCCGCGGGCATGCCGCCGCTGCCGCCCTACATCGCGCGCCACGCCAAGCCCGCACCGGAGGACTGGGAGCGCTACCAGACCGTCTATGCGCGCACGCCGGGCTCGGTGGCGGCGCCGACGGCGGGGCTGCATTTTTCCGACGCGCTGCTGGCCGCGGTGCGCGCGACCGGCGTGGAGGTCCACACCCTCACGCTCCACGTGGGGCCGGCCACGTTCCGGCCGATCACGACGCCGACGATCGAGGCCCACACGCTGCCGGCCGAGCGCGCCGTGGTGCCCGAGGCCACCGCCGCCGCCGTCAACGCCGCGCGCGCGGAGGGACGCCGCGTGATCGCCGTCGGCACCACGGTGACGCGCACGCTGGAGAGCGCCGTCGAGCCGGACGGCCGTCTGGCTGCCTTCGATGGCCGCGCGTCGCTCTACATCCGGCCGGGCCATCGCTTCCGCGCGATCGACGCGCTGCTGACCAACTTCCACCTGCCGCGCTCGTCACTGCTGGTGCTGGTCTCCGCCTTCGCCGGCCGCGAGCTGATCCTGCACGCCTATGCTCACGCCCTCGCCGCCGGCTACCGCTTCTACTCCTACGGCGACGCCACGCTGATCGTATGAAGCGGCCACCGCGTGCGAGCGCCGGATCATGAAGCGCCTGTGAGCGCGCTTCGCTTCGAGCTGGTCGCCACCGACGGCGTGGCGCGCCGCGGACGGCTGACCACCGCGCATGGCGTCGTGGAGACGCCGGCGTTCATGCCGGTCGGCACGCGCGGGGCGGTCAAGAGCCTCAGCCCCGACGACCTGCGCGACGCCGGCGCCCAGATCATCCTCAGCAACACGTACCACCTGCTGGTGCGGCCGGGGCCCGAGCTGGTGCGCGAGCTCGGCGGTCTCCACCGCTTCATGGGCTGGGACGGGCCCATCCTCACCGACTCCGGCGGCTACCAGGTGTTCAGCCTGGCCAAGCTGCGCAAGCTGAGCGAGCGGGGGGTGACGGTCCGCTCGCCGATCGACGGCACCACGCACGAGCTGACGCCAGAGCGCGTGGTGGAGATCCAGCGCGCGCTCGGGGTGGACATCATGCACCCGCTCGACGAGTGCCTGGCCTATCCGGCGACGCGCGAGCAGACCGAGCGCTCGCTTGCCCTGACGCTGCGCTGGGCCGCGCGCTCGCGGGCCGCCCAACGCGCGGCCGGCGACGGCCCCGCGCTCTTCGGCATCGTGCAGGGCGGCTTTCACGAGGATCTGCGCGCCCGCGCGGCGGCGGAGACCGTGGCCCTCGGCTTCGACGGCTACGCGATCGGCGGGATGGCGGTCGGCGAGCCGAAGCCGCTCATGCGTGAGCTGACGGGAGCGGTGGCGGCGGCACTGCCGGCCGATCAGCCGCGCTATCTGATGGGTGTCGGCAAGCCCGACGACCTGGTGGAAGCCGTCGCCGGCGGCGTCGACATGTTCGACTGCGTGCTGCCGACGCGCAACGCGCGCAATGGCCAGGCCTTCACGCCCGACGGCCCGGTGACGCTCAAGCAGGCGCGCTGGGCGCGCGACCCGGCGCCGCTGCAGGCCGACTGCCCCTGCTACGCGTGTCGCCGCTTCTCGCGGGCCTATCTGCGCCACCTGTTCATGGCCGAGGAGCTGCTGGTCTACCGGCTCCTCTCGCTGCACAACCTGTACTTCTTCCTCGGGCTCATGGCGGCGATGCGGGCGGCCATCGCCGCGCACGCGTTTGCGCCATTCCGGGCTCGTTTCTGCGAGCGCTATGGAGTATCATCCGTCAGCGAATCCGCGGAGGTCTGAGCCTCGATGAACCTTGCCCACGCCGCCGACATCGCCTACGCCGCCGCCGCCCCGCCGGGCAACGCCGGCGGTCCGGCGGCGTACTTCAACATGCTGCTGCCGTTCATCGCGATGGCGGCGATCTTCTACTTCATCGTGATGCGGCCGCAGCAGCGCCAGAAAGCGGACCGCGAGCGCATGCTGAACGCGCTGAAGAAGGGGGATCGCGTGGTGACGACGAGCGGCATGCACGGCACCGTGACCCAGCTCAACGAGCACACGGTGACGCTGCGCGTGGGCGACCAGGTCAAGCTGGAGTTCGACCGCTCCGCCGTGGGCCGCATCGTGGAGGTTACGAGCGACCGGGATGCCTAGACGTTTGTGGTTTCGCATCGGCCTCGTGGCCGTCGTGGTGGCCATCTCGCTCTGGTACCTGTACCCGCCCAAGAAGCGGATCAACCTCGGCCTCGACCTGCAGGGCGGCATCCACCTCGTGCTCGGCGTGGACGCCGACAAGTACGTGGCCAGCCAGACGGAGCGCGCGGCGGAAGACTTCAAGAACGGCCTGGAACGCAAGGGCATCGGGGTCAAGAAGGTCGCGCGCGACGGCCTGTCGCGCATCAGCGCCGAGCTGGCCAATGCCAGCAACTGGAACGACGCGCTCACCGTCGCCGCCGAGTTCTCCACGTTCGAGGTGACCGACCGCGACGAGAAGGCCGGCCGGTTCACACTGGCCATGCGCGAGCGGCAGGTGTCGCAGCTCCGTGACGACGCCGTCCGCCAGGGCGTGGAGACGATCCGCAATCGCGTGGACCAGTTCGGCGTCGCGGAGCCGACCATCACGCGCCAGGGCAGCGACCGCATCCTCATCCAGCTCCCCGGCGTCCAGGATCCCGAGCGGGCCAAGGCGCTCATCGGAAAGACGGCGCTGCTGGAGTTCAAGCTGCTCGACGAGCAGACGTCCGTCGAGCAGGCGCTGGCCGGCCGGCTCCCCGAGACATCGGAGATCCTCTACCAGCGCGTGGTGGACAAGGAGACGAAGCAGGAGCGCAAGGTGCCCTACGTCGTGCTCAAGCGCACGCTGTTGACGGGCGCCGAGCTCACGCGGGCCGAGGTGCAGGCCGATCCGAACTCGCCCGGCAACTGGCAGGTGTCCATCGAGTTCACGGCGACCGGCGCCCGCATCTTCGGTGACGTCACCGAGCAGAGCGTGGGCCGCCGCCTGGCCATCATCCTGGACGGCAATCTCTACTCGGCGCCGCGGATCAACGAGCGCATCCCGGGCGGACGCGCGGTCATCACCGG
>Ga0075425_100009698_pt1 | contig 10251 bp, 10 predicted proteins | sample SoiMethybrSBSTD4_FD_75300 | JGI IMG/M metagenome (GOLD analysis project Ga0075425, IMG submission 75300) | Bulk soil microbial communities from a Populus tree surrounding site in Tennessee, USA - Soil MetaG P. TD hybrid SBSTD4 | ecosystem: Environmental > Terrestrial > Soil > Tree plantation...
CCTTCGTACGACGGGACCCAACGAGCCGGCGCCCACGCCGCGTCGGCTCGGCGTCGCGGCCGTCCTCGGCTTCCTGACGAATCCGCTGGCGGCGATTCTCCTCGTCGCGTGCGCGGTCTCCGCCGTGCTGGGTGACGCCGTGAACGCGACGCTGATCATGCTCATGGTCGCCCTCGGCGTCGGCCTGGACTTCGTCCTCACGCATCGGTCCCAGCGCGCCGCGGAGCGACTGCGAGAAGAGGTCGCGCCACGCGCGACCGCGCTGCGCGACGGAGAATGGGTCGAAGTGCTCCGCCGCGATCTCGTGCCCGGCGACGTGGTCCGTCTGTGTGCCGGCGATCGCATCCCAGCGGACGCGCGTCTGGTGGAGTGCCGCGACCTTCACGTCCACGAAGCGGCGTTGACGGGCGAGTCGATGCCCGTCGAAAAGGAAGCGAGCGGCGGAAGCGACCGGATCTTTCTGGGGACGTCGGTCGTGAGCGGCACCGGCGTGGCGGTCGTGACCGCCACCGGCCGCGCAACGGCGTTCGGAGATATCGCCGCGCGTTTGTCAGCGCGCCCGCCCCAGACGGAGTTCGAACGCGGGCTGGCGGCCTTCGCAGCGCTGATCATGAAGACCGTGGTCTTCCTCGTGCTGTTCGTCGTCGTCGCCGGCGTGCTGATGCATCGCCCGCCGTTGCAGTCGCTGTTGTTCGCCGTCGCGCTCGCGGTCGGCCTCACGCCGGAGTTCCTTCCGGTCATCGTCACCGTCACGCTCGCGCAGGGTGCCGTTCGCATGGCGCGGCGGCGCGTCATCGTGAAGCACCTGGCGGCGATCGAGGATTTCGGCAGCATGAACGTGCTCTGCAGCGACAAGACCGGCACGCTCACGACCGGCGAGATGCGGCTGGACGCAGCGCTCGACTTTGTCGGTCGCCCGTCCTCCGACGTGATCACGATGGCGTCCTTGAATGCCACGTTCCAGACCGGCATCCGGAGCCCGCTCGACACGGCCATCGTGGCGTGCGCGACGCCGCTCACGAGGCAGTGGCGCAAAATCGACGAGATCCCGTTCGACTTCGAACGCCGCCGACTGTCGGTCGTCGTGGATGGACCGGGCGGACGGCGCCTCGTGACCAAGGGAGCGCCGGAGGCGATCGTGGATCTGTGCGTGTCGTGTCAGGTCGACGGCGCCCTCAAACCGCTCGAAAAGGCCGAGCGTGCGACGTGTCGCGCCACGTACGAGGCATTGGGTGCGCGGGGGGCGCGCGTGCTCGCCGTGGCCGAGCGATCGCTTCCCGAGCAGGCGCGTTACACGGCGGCCGACGAATGCGGTCTCACGCTCGTCGGCTTCCTCGCGTTTTCCGATCCGCCGATGCCCGGCGTCGCCGATGCGATCGCGGCGTTGAGGCGCGACGGCGTCGCGGTGAAAATTCTGACCGGCGACAGTGAGCTCGTCGCGCGCCACGTCGGTGGCCAGGTCGGCCTCGACGTGGGGCACATCGTGCTCGGGGCGGAAGTCGAGCGAATGAGCGACGCCGCGCTGGCGGTCATGGCCGAAAAGGTCACGGTGTTCGCACGTGTCTCGCCTGGACAGAAGAGTCGGATCATCCACGCGCTCCACAGCCGTGGCCACGTCGTCGGATTCCTCGGGGACGGAATCAACGACGCGCCGTCGCTGCACCTCGCGGACGTCGGCATCTCCGTCGCCGGTGCGGTGGATGTCGCCAAGGATGCCGCGGACATCATCTTGCGTGAGCGTTCACTCGATGTCTTGCACCAGGGCATTCTCGAGGGCCGGCGGGCGTTCGCCAACGTCATGAAATACCTCTTGATGGGCACGAGCTCGAACTTCGGCAACATGGTCAGCATGGCGGCGGCGGCACTGTTCCTGCCGTTTCTGCCGATGTTGCCGACGCAGATTCTTCTCAACAACTTCCTGTACGATCTCGCCCAGGTCACCATCCCGACCGATCACGTCGACGATGCGATGGTGCAGCGGCCGCGCCGCTGGAACATCGCGGTGATCCGCAATTTCATGATCCTCATCGGTCCCATCAGCTCGGTCTACGACTTTCTGACGTTTGGCGTGCTGCTGGGCGTGTTCCGCGCCGGCGAGGCGGCCTTTCACACCGGCTGGTTCGTGGAGTCCCTCGCCACCCAGGTGCTGGTCATCTTCGTCATCCGAACTGCCGGCAACCCGCTCGCGAGCCGACCAAGTGTGGCGCTGGCCGGCACAACGCTCGCGGTGGTCGTCGTCGGCGCGCTGCTGCCGTTCACGCCGTTCGCCGAGATGTTTGGGCTTTGTCCCGTTGCCGACAGGCTTCTTCCTGTTCGTGGCGGCGGCGACACTCACGTACCTCGTCCTCGTGGAGGTCGTGAAGCGACGTGTCCTTGGTCGAGCGCTGGGCGCGAGCACGGACGGCGTGAGGGCCGCGCTATGATGACCGTCCGTGACGTCGATGGACAGACTCCAGGCTGAGCTTCGCGCCCTGCGCCAACGCGTCGCCGAGCTCGAAGCGGTGCGCGCGCTTCTGGAATCGGCGGCTCAGGGCATCGTCGTCGTCGATCCCAAAGGCGAGATCGTTCTCGTCAACGCGCGCCTCGAGGCGATGTTCGGCTATCGACGCGAGGAGCTGCTCGGCCAGAAACTCGAAGTCCTCGTACCAGTGGAGCTGCGCACCGCTCACCTCGGCCATCGCACCCGCTACGCTGCCGATCCGCACGTGCGCCCGATGGGCGTCGGCCTGGATCTGACCGCGCAGCGGAAAGACGGCAGCCGCTTTCCCGTCGAAATCAGTCTGAGCTACACGGAGACCGACAACGGTCTGCTGCAGGTCGGGTTCGTCACCGACATCAGCGAGCGGAAGCATGCCGAAGATGCGCTCCGGCGGAACGAAGCCCAGGCGCGTGCCATTCTCGAGGCGGCGGGCCAGGCGATCCTGATCGTCGACGAACGCGGCACGATCCTGTCCGTCAACCGTCAGGCGGAGCTGATGTTCGGTTCTTCGAGGGAGCGGCTCATCGGCGTGCCCGTCGAGACGCTGCTGCCCGAGCGGCTGCGCGACCGGCACATCGCGCATCGGGCGACGTACTTTCGCGATCCACACATCCGGCCGATGGGGCGTGGTCTCGATCTGCTGGCTCGCCGTGCCGACGGGACGGAGTTCTCGGTGGAAATCTCCTTGAGCTACGTCGAGACGGACGAGGGCCTGCGCGCCCTCGCGTTCGTCACGGACATCACGCAGCGCAAAGCCCTGGAGCGCGCGACACGACAGACCGAGCGCCTCAGCGCGCTGGGACAACTGTCGGCGGGCTTTGCTCACGAGGTGAACAATCCGATCGGCGTGATGACGACGCGGATCGAGCTGATGCTCATGGACGCCGAGACCAACAAGCTGCCGGCGGACGTCGTCGAGGATCTCAAAGTCCTGCACCGGCACGCGCAGCGGGTCGCCGGAATCACGAACAGCCTGCTGTCGTTCGCACGGCAGTCGCCGCAGGAACGAACGCTCGTGAACCTCAATGACGTCGTGACGGGCGTGCTGTCGCTGGTGGGCCGCCAGTACGAGCGTCAGGGTGTCCGGATGCACCACGAGGCCGGATCGGTCCCACCAGTGTTGGGGCAGACCAACGCGCTGCAACAGGTGGTGCTCAACCTCGTGACCAACGCCGCTCAAGCCATGCCGAACGGTGGCGACGTGACGCTCACGACGAGTCTTCACGACGGCAACGTGCGCCTCGTCGTGGCCGACACCGGCGCCGGCATCGCGCCCGAGCATCTGCCGCATATCTTCGAGCCGTTTTTCACCACCAAGACGACCGGGACGGGTCTCGGCCTTTCGGTGAGCTACGGCATCCTCGATGACCACCACGCGACCGTCGACGTCGAGTCCAAGCCGGGTGAGGGAACGCGGTTCATCGTGACCTTCCCCGTCGGCTGACCAGCCGACCTGAGCCACTGAGGCGTCTTCGCCCCACTCTCCGCTCGCGCCCGAGCGGCCAAGCCGTTGTTTCGTCTGTGTTCTGCTTTGGCAAGCCGCTTGCGGACTCCGCCCAACGGAGGTGCGAGATGAAAGCAGTTCCGCGCGCGTTCCATCCGGTTTCCGTGGATCCCGTGCTCGAGGATTCTCGGATCGAGCTACGGATCCACGGCGGCGAGCTCGGGGCCGACGCGGCCACGCTGCTCGATGCCAATGAAGCGCGCGCGCTCGCGAACGCGCTGATGATCAGCGCCGAGCGGCTCGACCGCGTTCCTGTCGATCGCCGCTGAGCAACGCGTCGGCCGTCGGACCAGCATGGTAGGCTCGACCCGATGACCGACCGTCGGATCCTCGTCGTCGACGACGAGCCAGACATGGTGGAGAACTGCACGCGCATTCTCCGCCGCGCCGGCTATCGCGTGCTCGCGACGACCGACCCCGAGCGCGCGCTCGCGCTCGTCGAATCCGAGCGTCCGGACGTCGTGCTCACGGATCTCAAAATGCCGGGCATCGATGGCATGGAGCTCATGCGGCGCGCGCATGAGCTGGACCCCACGCTGCCCATCATCATGATCACCGCGTTCGGCAGCATCGAGTCGGCGGTCGCGGCCATCAAGGCGGGGGCGTTCGATTACCTGCCGAAGAACTTTTCCGTCGACGAGCTGACCGTCGATGTCGAGCGGGCCTTGCGGCAGCGCGCGCTCGGCGTGGAGAACCGGAATCTGCGCGCGCAGCTCGCGGCCGCCCTCGGGCTCGAGAATGTCATCGGCACGAGCCCGGCCATGGCGCAAGTCTTCGAGCTGGTCAAAAAGGCCGCACGCTCCGAGGCCAACATCCTCGTGCGCGGCGAATCCGGGACGGGCAAAGAGCTGATCGCGAGGGCCATTCACGCCAACAGCCCCCGCGCCGCGAAGCCGTTCATTCCGGTCGACTGCGCGTCGCTGCCCGAGAATCTGCTCGAGTCCGAGCTCTTCGGTCACGAGAAGGGCGCGTTCACGGGCGCGGTGCGCGCCAAGTCGGGCCTGATGGAGATCGCCGACGGAGGCACGCTGTTCCTCGACGAGATCGGCGAATTACCCGTGGGTCTGCAGTCGAAGTTTCTGCGCGCTCTGCAGGAGCGGCAGATTCGCCGCGTGGGCGGCACCGCGCTCGTCGATGTGGACGTTCGAGTCGTCTCCGCGACCAATCGCGACATCCGTGACGCGATCTTGAAGGGGACGTTCCGCGAGGAGCTCTACTATCGGGTGAACGTCATCGAGATCCAGCTGCCGCCTCTGCGCGAACGCACCGGCGACATCCCGCTGCTGGTCCATGCGTTTTTGCGCCGCTACGGTCAGGCGCGCGTGCAGCGCTGCGGAGACGACGCGATGGCCGTGCTCGAAGCCTACCGCTGGCCCGGCAACGTGCGCGAGCTGCAAAACGTCATCGAGCGCGCGTGCGCGCTGGCCGATGGCGACACGATTCAGCGGGCCGATTTACCCGATCACGTGCTCGGCGTCGGTGGTGCCGTCGGCGGCAGCGCGCTCTCCGGCGACGCACGACTCGAGGCGACGTCCCTACCGCTCAAGGACGCCAAGGAGCAGTGGATGAGCGTGCTCGAGGCCTCGTATCTGCGCCGCCTCCTCGAGAGCCACGACGGAAACATTTCGGCCGCGGCCAAAGTGGCCGGCATCGATCGCAAGACGTTCCACCGGCTCGTCACCAAGCACGGGATTCGCTGAGCGCCGCGGGGCCCGAGCGCCCCACACGCGGCGCGGTCGCCCCAGGATGCTCCCGCTCCGATCGCTCTAAATCCTCGTCTCCGCGAGCATTCCGGTCTGGCACCCGGGTTGCCACCTCCTTTTCGCGAGGAGGGTGCCATGAACCCGAAAGTCGTTCTCGTTCCTCTCGATGGCTCGACGCTGGCCGAAAGCGCCATGGGACCCGCGATCGGCTTCGGCCGCGCCGGGGCCAAGCTGGTCCTGATCCGCGCGGTCGAAACGCACGGGACACCGTTCGCGAATCCGGCTGATGCCCAGGTCGTCGCCATCGAGGAGGCCGAAAAGTACCTGGCCGGCGTCGCGGTCCGAGCGCGCGACGCGGGCGCCACCGATGTCGACACGTCCGTTTGGTACGGGCCCCCGGTCGACTCCATCGCGGATGCCGCCGAGTTTCGGAAGGCCGACCTGATCGTCATGAGCACCCACGGTCGCAGTGGAATCGGCCGGCTGGTCCTCGGCAGCGTCGCCGAAAGCGTGCTGCGCGCGACGACCACGCCGATCCTGCTGTTGCGCCCCGAGGCGCCCGCGTGGGTGAAAGACGACTCCGTGCGGGGGACGGCTCGTGTATAAGCGCGTCCTCGTTCCGCTCGACGGGTCGCAGCTCAGTGAGAACGTGCTGCCGTTTCTCACGGAAATCGCTGGACCACTGGACATGACGATCATGCTGCTCCGCGTGCTCGAGCCCGTGCCGCAGACGCTCGTCGATGGTGGGCCCGGTATTCCCGTGGACGATCTCCAGGCGCGCCGGCGCGACGCCGGCGAATACCTGGCGCCGCTGGCGGCCGGTCTTCGCGCGCGCGGCATCGACACGACATCGAGCGTCCGTGTCGGACGCGCCGAGGACGAGATCCTCGGGGCCGCGCGGGACGATGGCGCGGACCTCATCGCAATGAGCACGCACGGGCGCAGCGGGCTGGGCCGTCTGCTGTTCGGGTCCGTCGCCGAACAGGTGCTCCGACACGCGGACGTGCCCGTGTTTCTGATGCGGCAGGCCGGGCAACGGCCGGTGATGCCGCATCGAACGGAGGCCAGGCGATGAGCCGCGCGATCCTGCACGCGAGCGATTTTTCGTCGGCGTCCCGGGCTGCCTTCACCAAGGCGGTCGAGATCGCGCGACGTGAGCGCGCGCCACTGCTGATCACGCACGTGATGATTCCGCCGATGCCGATGATGGCGGGTGATGGCTACATCCCGCCCGTTACGTGGGACGCGATCGCGAAGGGCTATCGCAAGGCGTCGCAGAAGAAGCTCGACGCTCTCGTGCGCCGCGCGAAGCGCGCCGGCGCGCGGGCGCGGGGACTGCTGGTCGAGGGCACGCCGGCGGCCGATGTCATCGTGCGCGTGGCCCGCGCGCGCCACGCGGCCGGGATCGTGCTCGGCACTCACGGTCGAAGCGGCGTGGTCCGCGTGCTGCTCGGCTCGGTCGCGAGCCGCGTGATCGCGACCGCTCGCTGCCCCGTCACGACGGTGCGCGGCCGGTGAGCGCGCAGGAGGCAAGCGTGAACGCGACGATGGCCGCTCCGGTCGACATGTCTCGCAATCGGCTCGCCGACTACCTCGCCTCCGTGCTGGGCAGTCGCGTCGAGATTCTCGCGCTTCGCCCGCTCGGCGGTGACGGCGAGGCGGTCGACCCGAAGGCGCTCGGCTATGGCGCGCCATTCGAGGTGGAATGCGCCGTGGCGGGCGTCAGGCGCTCATATGTCGTGTCCCGGACGCGGCCGGCGAGCGGCTATGGCCACGACTACCCGGCGGACCGCGCGTGGCAGGCGCTGTACGCGCACGGCGCCTATAACACCTTTCCGCGGCACGTCCGCAGTGTGGACGTCGGCTTCGTCCGCACGTCGGGCGAGCTGGTGGCTGCGGGCGACGCCACGCAGTTTTTCCAGCTGGTCGAGAAGGCCGACGGCGATCTCTACTGGCGCGACCTCGAGCGTCTGCGGCAGCCGGGTGCCCGCCTCACCGAGCTCGACGTCGAGCGCGCCGAAGCGCTGGCGCGTTTTCTCGCCGAGGCTCACGCAGAGAAGCGCGACGATCCCGCGCTCTATGCGCGCCGTCTGCGTGAGCTCGTCGGCCACGGCGAGTGCGTCATGGGCATCCTGGATTCGTACCCCCATCCGTACGCACCGTTGCCGGCCGAGGTGTGCGAAGCGCTCGAGCACGACTTCGTGTCGTGGCGCTGGCGCCTGCGCACACGCGCGCATCGCCTGTCGCGCGTCCACGGCGACTTCCACCCGTGGAACATCCTGTTCCGCCGAGGCACCGACTTCTCGGTGCTCGATCGCAGCCGCGGCGAATGGGGTGAGCCGGCCGACGACGTCGCCGCACTGGCGGTGAACTACCTGTTCTTCGGGATGCGCCGCGAGGACGAAGCGGGCGACGTCGGTATCGCGCAGCCATTCCGCGTGCTGTTCGCACGGTTTCTGCAGGCCTATGTCTTGGCGAGCGGCGACTACGAGATCTTCGAGACGCTGCCGCCCTTCTTCGCGTTTCGCGCGCTCGTGCTGGCACATCCGTACTGGTATCCGGCCCTGTCCGAAGGCGTGCGCGGCCAGCTCCTGCACTTCGCGCGATCGATGGCGGTCTCGAGCCGGTTCGATCCCACGGACGTGTCGTGGCTGTGCGGAGTCGCCCGATGAGCTGGGCGATCTGGATCACCGGGCCGCCGGCCAGCGGCAAGTCGACCCTCGCGCGGGCGGTGGCCGAAGCGCTGACGCGCGACGGTGGTCGTGCCTGCGTGCTGGAGCTGGACGCCATGCGACGGGTGGTGACGCCGACGCCGACGTACACCGACACTGAGCGTGATCTCGTTTATCGGGCGCTCGTGTGGCTCGCATCGACGCTCGTCGACGCGGGCGTGCCGGTGATCGTCGACGCGACCGCCCACCGGCGCGAGTGGCGGGATCTTGCGCGGGCCGTCATCGCTCGCTTCGCGGAAGTGCAGCTCTGCTGCGCGATCGACACGTGCCGCGCCCGTGATGCGGCCCGCGCCTCGGGTCACGCGAGGGCCGGAGTGTACGCACGTGCGGGCACGGCCGGCGCACACGTGCCCGGCGTGGACGTCGAATACGAGGCCGCCACCGCCCCTGAGCTCCTGATCGATACAGAGCGGACGCCGCACGATGCGGCGGTGACACGCATCTGTGACCTCGCGCGCGAGCTGCCGACGGCGTCCGACGCCTCGGCGACGGGCAACGGTTGGGCGATCTGGATTGCGGGGCTCCCGGGCAGCGGCAAGACGACGATCGCCTCGGCGACTGCGGAAGCGCTCGGCCGCTATGGGGTAACGGCTCGAGTGATCGAGCTCGGCGACGTCCTCGGCTTCCTCGGCGGTTGCCGCTATACGCCGCTTGCCGATCTGATCGCGCATCGCACACTCGTGTATGCCGCCAAGGTGCTGACCGAAGCGGGGCGCGCCGTGATCGTCGATGCGACGGCACCCGCGCGCGCCTGGCGCGAGCTCGCGCGCGAGCTGATCCCACGGTTCGCCGAGGTTCAGCTGGTCTGTCCCGCCGAGGTGTGCGCGACGCGCGAGCGAGCGGTGCGGTGGCGGCTGATGGGGTGCACCCACACGCAGCCCTGCCGTCATGACGGCGCACCGGACATCGTGCTGACCTATGAGCCGTCGCTGCGGCCCGATGCGACGATCCGGACGGACACCGGCGATGCCGAGTCGGCGGCGGCCACCGTCGTGCGACTCGCGCGTCGGCTGCACCGAACTCCGAGCGGACAGCGATGGACCAGAACCCTCGCCGGCTAATCCTCATCGTCGAGGACGACGTGGACCTCGCCGTGACCTGTGCACGGCTGCTCCGGCGAAACGGACACGCCGTCGTCGCGGTCGCATCACGTGCGGCTGCGCTGGCCGCGCTTGGCGATGCGCCACCCGCGGTGCTGGTGTCCGACGTTCGTCTGCCGGACGGCGACGGGCTCGACGTCGTCCGCGCCGCCGCCGCGCTGCAGCCGAGCGTTCCGGCAGTCGTGATGACGGGCCGCGCTTCGGAGGCTGGCCTGGTCGCCGCGCGCAACGCGGGCGCGATGGCCTATCTCCCCAAGCCATTCACGTCGGAGTCGTTTGCGCGCGTCGTGGAGCGCGCGCTCGGCGCCACGGTATGAGGCCGATGCGAACGCTCGGCATCGCCGCGCTGCTCGTCGTCGTTGGCATGCTGTCCGCCAACGCATGGCACGCGTGGGCGCAGGATCCCGGGCTTATCGAGGCCGGCAACCGTGCTTTCATGAAGCAGGGCTGCTACGGGTGCCACACCGTCGGCAAGATGGGGACGCCGATCGGCCCGGATCTTTCGCATGTCGGTGCGAAATATCGCGCGGAGTACCTGGAACGCTGGCTTCGGGACCCTTCAGACCTTCGTCCCAGTACACACATGCCCACGTTGGAGTTATCCAACGACGACATCAAGGCGATCGCCGCGTTTCTCGGCAGCCGCCAGTAACGCTCGGAGCGCCGCCGCAGCGTGGCGCAGGAGGCCGGCATGGAGGACGAAGGACGCAGCGAACACCCGAAGGGCGCACTG
>Ga0075425_100009700_pt1 | contig 10250 bp, 8 predicted proteins | sample SoiMethybrSBSTD4_FD_75300 | JGI IMG/M metagenome (GOLD analysis project Ga0075425, IMG submission 75300) | Bulk soil microbial communities from a Populus tree surrounding site in Tennessee, USA - Soil MetaG P. TD hybrid SBSTD4 | ecosystem: Environmental > Terrestrial > Soil > Tree plantation...
GCGGTGATGGTCGGGCGGGCGCTCACGCAAGCGTGGGACGTCGCCCGGCGCGCCACCCGATGACCTTCGCGCAGGATTGCGTCATCCCCATCGCGTGCGAGCGACTGTGGGACTTCCTGATGGACGTGCCGGCGGTAGGCCGATGCGTCCCGGGCATCGAAAGCATCGAGACGGTGGACGACGGCGCCTACAAGGGCGGCCTCAAGGTGCAGGTCGGGCCCATTCGCCTGGCGCTCCAGGGCACCATCACCGTCGAGGAGCAGGATCGGAGCGCCTGGCGTGCGCGCATGCGCGCCGAGGCCAACGACCGGCGGCTCGGCGGAGGCATCCGCGCGCGGATGAGCGTCACGCTCGCTCCCGTGGGCGAAGGAACGCGCCTGCACATCGAGACCGATCTGGCCGTGCTCGGCAAGATCGGAGAGTTCGGTCAGCCCGTCATCAAGAAGAAGGCGGACACGCTTCTCCAGGAGTTCGTCCGGAACATCGGATCCGCGCTCGCGGCTTGAGCGCTACCGGACGCGCGTCACGTACTCCCAGTTGTGAAGCCCCATGAAGCCGGGGATCACGGGCCAGTCCCCGACCTTCGGGCCCACGCCGGCGATGGAGTGGGTCGTGCCGATGCTGATGGCCGGCACCTGCTCGTGGAGCCAGGGCCCCATCTCCTCACGCATGATCCGGGTCCGCTCCGCCGGATTCGGTTCGGCGCTGAGGCGATCGATGAACGCGTCGAGCTTCGGATACTCGGCCAGGAGCTGGACCGACGACTTGCTGTGCGCGATGCGGATGAACAGCTCCCAGGGCTCGGGAGCGGTCAACGGCCCGGCGTAGGCCAGGGCCACGCCCGCGTACGAGCGCTTCCTGAAGTCGGCCGCGAACACCGCGCGGTCCACGGGGCGGCGCTTGACCTTGATGCCCACCTTCTCCCAGTACGTCGCGATCGCCTCGCCGACGTCGGGGAGATAGCCCCGTCCCGGCCACGCCGTGAGATTCATCGTCAGCTCGAAGCCCCCGGGATAGCCCGCCTCCGCGAGCAGCGCCTTCGCTCTCGCCGGATCGTAGGGGATGGGCTTGAGGAGCGCCTCCGACGTCCACGCGTCCCCCGGGTAATAATTCACGGTGCCGACCTGGGTGCCCAGCCCGCCGAGCACCTGCTGGATGATGGCTTTCTTGTCGATGGCCAGTCCGAGAGCCAGGCGGACCTTGCGGGCGCGCTCGGCATCGGCCAGCGCCCACGGCACCTTCGGATCGTAGGTCGGCTTCGTCGGCCACTGACCGCCGAGGATCACCCAGATCGAGGACACGTTGGGCATGGTGAGGGTCCGCATCCGGACCTTCTTCAGCTCGTCCACGTACTCGCCGCCTATCTCGATGACGTCGACGCTTCCGGCGCGCAGCATGGCCATGCGGGTCGCCGGCTCCGGAACCTTCAGGAAGACCATGCGCTTCCAGTTCGGCGTCGCGCGCCAGTGGTTGTCGACCGCTTCGTAGACGATGCGGTCACCCCGCAGGTGCTCGACGAACTTCCAGGGGCCTGTCCCGATCGGATGGCGCTCGGCCCCGTCGTCCCCCGCCGTCTCGATGTGCTTCTTCGACTGGATGTAGGCGACGGATCCGAACAGCCCCTGGGTGACCCGGTTGCCGAACGTCACGAAGGGCTTCTCGAACCGGATCGCGATCGTGTGAGGGCCCTCGACCTCCATGCTCTTGATGAGCCGGAACTCCGGGGCCAGGGAGTTGGCGGATCCCTCGCGTGCGATGGCCGTGAACGTGAACTTCACGTCCTCGGCGGTCACCTCTCCGCCGTTGTGGAAGCGCACGCCCTTGCGCAAGTGGAACTTCCACGTCCGCGCCCCGTCGAGCACCTGCCATCGCTCGGCCAGCATCGGGATGAGCTCCCCCTTGGCGTCGCGGCTCAGGAGGTTTTCCCAGAGGGGCTTGAGCACGATGTCCTCGGCGCCGACGTAGAGCTGCGGCAGCCAGCGCTCGTTGCCGAAGGTGGCGACGGCCACCGTCAGCGTGCCTTCCGGAGCGGCGTGCGCCGGTGCGGCGACGAGCAGCCACAGCGACACCACCACGATCGATCCCGTGAGCCGGCGAAGTCGTCGCATCGTCAGGCTCCTATCGCGCACGCGTCACGTGTTCCCAGTTGTGAAAGCCCATGTGGCCGGGGATCAGCGGCCAGTCGCCGACCTTCGGCCCTACCGCGGTGATCGCGTGCATGGCGCCGATGGCGACGCCGGGCACGTACTCGTGGAGCCACGGCTCCATCTCGTCGCGCATGATGCGCACGCGTTCGGCATAGTTCGGCTGCACGGAGAGCCGATCGATGAACTCGTCGAGCTTGGGGTGTTCCACGAAGAGGTTGAGCGCGGCCTTGGTGTAGCCGGCGCGGAACAGGACCTCCCAGGGCTCGGGAGCGACGAGCGGCGAGGCGTAGGCTACCGCCACGCCCGAGTACGCCCGTGCGCGAAAGTCGGCCGCGAACACCGCCCTGTCTACCGGCCGGCGCTTGACCTTGAGGCCGACCTTCTCCCAGTACGTCGCGACGGCCTCGCCGACGTCGGGCAAGTAGCCGCGCCCCGGCCATGCCGTGAGATTCATCGTCAGCTCGAAGCCGTTGGGATACCCCGCTTCGGTCAGCAGCGCCTTGGCCTTGGCCGGATCGTACGGGAGCGGCTTCTTCAAGGCGTCCGTGGCCCACGGGTCGTTGGGGTACGCGAGCCACGCGCCCGACACGGTGCCGAGGCCGCCCAGGATCCGCTGCATGATGGCGTGCTTGTCGACGGCGAGATTCATCGCCATTCGTACCTTCCGCGCGCGCTCGGCGTCCGGCTGCGCCCACGGGACCTTGGGGTCGTAGGTCGGCTTGGTCGGCCACTGCCCGCCCAGGATGATGTAGAGCCACGCGACGTTCGGCATGGTGAGCGTGCGCACGCCGACCTTCTTCATCTCGTCCACGTACTCGCCGCCGACCTCGATGACGTCCACGCTGCCCGCCCGCAGCATGGCCATCCGGGTCGCGGGCTCGGGCACCTTGAGGAACACCAGACGCTTCCAGTGCGGCGTCGCCCGCCAGTGGTTCTCCACGGCCTCGTAGACGATCCGGTCACCGCGGACGTGCTCGACGAACTTGAAGGGCCCGGTGGCGACAGGATTGCGCTCGGCGGCCTGCTCTCCGACCGCCTCGATGTGCTTCTTGGATTGGATGAAGGCCATGGAGGCGAACAGCCCCTGGTTCACCTTGTTGCCGAACGCCACGGAGGGCTTGTCGAAGCGCACGGTCAGCGTGTACGGGTTCTCGACCTCCATGCTCTTGATCAGCCGGAACTCCGGCGCCAGCGAGTTTGCGGAGCCCTCCTTGGCGATGGTGGCGAACGTGTAGCGGACGTCCTCGGCCGTCATCTCGCCCCGGCCGCCGTGGAACTGCACACCCTTGCGCAGGTAGAAGGTCCAGGTACGGCCGCCGTCCGCGACCTTCCAGCGCTCGGCGAGCATGGGCGCTAGCTCTCCGGTCTTGGCGTCGCGAGTGAGCAGGTTCTCGCCCCATGGCTTGAGGACCACGTCCTCCGCGCCGGGATACAGGTTGGGGAGCCAGCGCTCGTTGCCGAAGGTGGCGACGGCCACCGTCAGCGTACCCTCCGGCGCGGCGCCGACCGGTGTCGCGACCAGCGTCGAGGTGAGCGCGATCAGGATCGAGAGGATGGGTCGGACCCGCTGATTCATGACAGTCCTCCTCGGGCGAGGGGATCGAGTGTCGTCGATCGAGCGAGCGAGTGGCGCGGATGCTACTCCGGGCCGGTAGCCAACACAAGATGCGCCGCTCGCGATGGATTGCCTGCCGCCCCGGCGGCTGCTATCGTCAGCCACCGCGAATGATTGACATGGGGGCCCCGACATGGCCCCAACCCCCAAACGCTCGGAGCGCCCCGGCAGCCATGGCGCTCCTCGAACCGGTGGGAGGCGCGATGGCAGGCGCGAATGGAAATCTGGGTAGCCTGGTCGACGTCGACCACGGGCTGGTGAGCCGCGAGATCTTCGTGAGCGAGGAGATCTACCAGCGGGAGCTGGAGCAGGTCTTCGCCCGGACGTGGCTCTTCATCGGCCACGAGAGCCAGATCCCGCGGCCGGGCGACTTCGTCACGTCCTCCATGGGCGAGGAGTCGGTCATCCTGTGCCGCGACAGTCGCAGCCTCGTCCACGTCTTCCTGAACTCGTGCCGGCACCGCGGCATGAAGGTCTGCCGGTACGACGAGGGCAACACCGCGGAGTTCCTCTGCCCGTACCACGGCTGGAGCTACGCGACCGACGGCGCGCTGGTGGGCGTGCCGTTCGCGAAGGATGCGTACGGCGCGCAGCTCGACCGGTCGCGGTGGGGGCTCGTCGAGGTCGCCCGGATGGAGAACTACAAGGGGACCATCTGGGCGACGTGGGACGCCTCGGCGCCGCCGTTCCTCGACTACCTCGGCGGCTACAAGCTCTACCTCGATCTCCTGCTCGACGCGTGGGACGGCCGCGAGGGCGGCACCGAGGTCATCGGCGGCATCCACAAGTGGCGGATTCCCTGCAACTGGAAGTTTCCCGCGGAGAACTTCTCCGGCGACCGCTACCACAACGTGAGCCATCGGTCAGTCGACATGGTCGGCATCGGCCCCAGCGGCAAGGGCCGTCGCGACATGCAGGAGCGCAACGAGGCGCGCTGGCTCGACGTGACGTTCCCCGACCTCGGGCACTCGATGATCGCGTTCCTCAGAAACCACGACGCGCCCATCGCGCCCGCCTATCAAGAAGCGCCGACGGTCGCCGACTACTTCCGTCGCTGCGAGGAGGATCGTCGGCGCCGCCGCGGTGAGTACTGGCGGCTCTTCGGCGGCCCCGGCACGGTGTTTCCGAACGCCTCGCCGCTGGCGCGGCAGCCGCGCACGCTCGCCGTGTGGCACCCGCGCGGCCCGCACCAGACCGAGTGCTGGCGGATCTATCTCGTCGACGCCGACGCGCCCGCCGAGGTGAAGGACTTCCTGCGCCACTACTACATCCGGTACTCGGGGCCGTCGGGGCTGACCGAGCAGGACGACATGGAGAACTGGAACTACGCCCACGCGGCCAGCCGCGGCACGATCGCCCGGCAGTACGCCTACAACTACGAGATGGGGCTCGGCCGGGCCACGGAGGGGTTCGAGGATCACGGGCTGCGCCTGCCCGGCCTCATCAGCGACGTGACCGCCGCGAACGCCAGCGAGAACAACCAGCGCGGGTTCTACGGCCGCTGGCGCCGCTTCATGGAAGCGGTGAGCTGGGATGAGCTGAAGTGACGACCGACGCGCCGGCTTTGGAGCGGCTGCTCCTCAAGCAGGAGGTCGAGGACTTCCTGTACCGGGAGGCCGAGCTCCTCGACGAGCGACGGTACGAGGACTGGCTCGATCTCTTCACCGAGGACGCGCGCTACTTCATGCCCATGCGCCGCAACGTGCCGGCCGACGAGCTCGAGCGCGAGTTCACGTGCGAGGGCGCCGACGTGAACTGGTTCGACGAGGGCAAGGACACGCTGACCCGCCGCGTGAAGCAGATCCTCACGGGCGTGCACTGGGCGGAGCAGCCGCCGTCACGGATCTGCCACATGGTCTCCAACGTCCAGGTCCGGTCGGTCACGGGCCCGGCGGCGAGGCCCTCCGAGGTCGCCGTCAAGAGCCGCTTCCTGATCTACCGCAACCGCGTGGAGACGGAGACCGACATCCTCGTGGGCAAGCGCGAGGACGTGCTGCGCCGCGAGAACGGCGGCTGGAAGATCGCCCGGCGCAAGATCGTGCTGGACCAGAGCGTGCTCCTGGTCAAGAACCTGACGTTCTTCTTCTGAGCGGGAGGCCGTCATGAACGCCACACGTCCCCTGGCTCTCGGATGCGTCGCGGCGGTGATGCTCATCATGGCGGGAGGCCACGTCGAGCCCGGGCGGGCTCAGGCCAAGCCGGACGGGGAGATGCGCTGGGCGCTCTACGTGACGCTCTCGCCGGTGTGGTTCGATCCGGGCGAGACCGTCGGGCAGATCACGCCATTCTGGGTGCTCTACGCCATACACGACGCGCTCGTCAAACCGATGCCGGGCAACCTGATGGCCCCGAGCCTGGCGGAGTCGTGGACGGTCAGTCCCGATCAGCGAGTCTACGAGTTCAAGCTGCGCGAAGGGGTCAAGTTCCACAACGGCGATCCGTTCACCGCGGAGGACGTGAAGTTCAGCTTCCTCAGGACGAAGGGCGCCAAGATCCTCCGCGAGAAGGTCCGGGAGATTCAGGTCGTCGATCCCCATCGGGTTCGGTTCCACCTGCACGAGCCATTTCCGGACTTCATGGCGTTCTACGGGACCCTGGCCACGGGCGCCGGCTGGATCGTGCCCAAGAAATACGTCGAAAAGGTCGGGGACGACGGCTTCAAGAAGCAGCCGATCGGGCTCGGGCCATACAAGTTCGTGACCCACCAGCCCGGGGTCGAGCTGGTGATGGAGGCGTACGAAGGCTACTGGCGCAAAATGCCGTCGGTCAAGCGCCTGGTCTTCAAGAGCGTTCCCGAGGCGACCACTCGCCTCGCCATGCTGAAGAACGGGGAAGTGGACGTCGCGTACCTGCTGGACGCGCCCCAGGCGCTGGAGCTCAAGCGCGAAGGCACGCTGCGGCTGGCCTTTTCGGGCGGGATCGGCATCACCGCGCTCGACTTCTTCGACCAGTGGGACCCGAAGTCCCCGTGGCACGATCGACGCGTGCGGCTGGCCGCGAACCACGCCATCGATCGTCGCGCGCTCAGCGAGGCCGAGACGCTGGGTGCCTCGCGGCCCACGGGCAGCCTGATCCCGCGCAGCTTCGAGTTCGCGCTGCCGCTCGAACCGTACGCCTACGACCCCGCGAAGGCCCGGCAGCTCCTGGCCGAGGCCGGCTATCCCAACGGGTTCGACGCCGGCGAGCTGCATCAGATCCCGCCGTATTTCTCCAGGGGCGAAGCGGTCATGGGCTATCTCGGCGGCGTCGGCATCAAGCTCCGGATGCGTCAGATGGAGCGCGCGGCGTTCTTCTCGGCGTGGGCGACGAAGAAGCTGCGCGGCGTGTGCGTGTGCGGCACCGGGCTCTACGGCAATGCGGCGACCCGGATGTCGGAGATCGTGCCGAGCGATGGCGCCTACGCGTACGGCGGCTATCCCGACGTCGACGCGCTCTACAAGCAGCAGGCCCGGGAGACCGACCGCAAGAAGCGGGAGGCCATGCTGCACCAGATCCAGCAGATCCTCCATGAGCGCGTGCGCTTCGGCCCGATCTTCGAGTACATCTGGCCGAGCGGCGTGGGCCCCCGCGTGGAGCAGGCGGGCCTCATGCTGATCGATCCGTATCCGTGGTCGGCACCGCTCGAAGAAGTCCGGCTGAAGAAGCGTTAGAGGAGGCGGCATGCATTTCGGGATCTTCGTCGAGGAGTCGCGCAAAGGAATTGACCAGATCACGTCGTTCCGGGAGGCATTCGCGTTGGCCGAGCTCGCCGACGTCTGGGGTCTCGACTGCGTGTGGCTCGGGGAGATCCACTTCAGCCCGGCCCGGTCGGTCATCTCGGCATCGCTGCAGGTGGCGAGCTCGATCGCCACGCGGACCAAGCGTGTGCACATCGGCACCGCGGTCACCGTGATCCCTCTGAACCATCCGCTGCGCATCGCCGAGGAGATCGCGACCCTCGATCACATCAGCCAGGGCCGGGTGGAGTTTGGTATCGGCCGCAGCGGCGTGGTCCGCTCCTACGATACCTACGGCATTCCCTACGGCGAGAGCCAGGCCCGCTTCCGCGAAGGGCTCGAGATCATCCTGCAGGCGTGGAAGGGCGAGCCGTTCAGCTACGAGGGACAGTTCTATCAGGTCAAGAACGCCACCGTCGCCCCACGTCCGTATCAGACGCCGCATCCGCCGATCCGCATGGCCGCGAACTCCGACGAGACATTTCCCGGGGCCGCCAAGATGGGCGTGGCCATCTTCGTCGGCCTTCGCGCCGCCGAGATCCCCGATCTCCGCGCGCGGCTCGCGTCGTACCGCGAGACGTGGCGTGAGACCGCGCAGCCCGGCGCGCCGAGCGCCTACATCCGGATTCCCGTCTACGTCGCGCCCACCGAGAAGGCGGCCAGAGAGGAGCCGCGCGAGAGCCTGACGTCGTTCTTCGCGCGCCAGAGCGAGCTCGCGCGATCGTCGGTGGGACGCGCCGGCGCAGGCCCGGCCGATCGGCGGCAGGCCCAGGCCGAGCGCATGGCCAAGCTCACCTACGACGACATCCTCGCCCGCAAGGTGGCCTTCGGCAGCCCGGCCGGCGTGATCGATCGATTGACCGAGCTGCGCGAAGAGCTGGGCCTCGACGGCATCATCGCCGAGCTCAACCCCGGTGGTCTCATCCCGCTCGAGCTGGAGCGACGAAGCTTCGAGCTCCTGACCCACGAGGTCATGCCCGCATTCAAGTAGGAGAACGTCCATGGCGGATGCCGTTGGATTCATCGGGCTCGGGAACATGGGGGGACCGATGGCGCTGAACCTGGTCAAGAACGGGTTTGCGCTGGTCGTGCACGACATTGATCGGGACAAGACCGAGCCGCTGCGCGGCCGGGGCGCCGAGGTCGCCGAGTCGGCCGAGCGGGTCGCGGCGGCCGCCGCCCGCACGATTGTGATGGTGGAGACGACGGCGCAGGCGGAGTCCGTCATCGCAGGCGAGCACGGCATCATCCGGAGCGCCGCGCCCGGCCACGTCGTGATCTGCATGAGCACGATCGATCCCTTCACGGTGCGGCGGCTCGGCGAGCAGCTGGCCGCGCGCAAGATCGCCATGCTCGACGCCCCCGTGAGCGGCGGGACGGTGCGCGCCGCCTCCGGCGAGCTGTCGATCATCGCCGGCGGCCCCGTCGAGACGTTCGAGGCGTGCCGCGACGTCTTCAAGGCCATGGGCACGAACGTGTTCCACGTCGGCGGTCTCGGCCAGGGGCTCGCCATGAAGCTCGTCAACAACATGCTCGGCCAGGTCGGCCGCGTGGCCATCGCCGAGGCGCTGATCCTCGGTGTCAAGGCGGGCCTCGATCCGCAAACGATCTACGACGTGGTTCGCGTCAGCACGGGCACGAGCCACGCGTTCGAGACGGGCGTGCCGAGGATCCTCCGGCGCGATTTCTCTCCCGGCGGAACGATCGACATCACCTACAAGGATCAGGAGCTGCAGACGGCCTTCGCCAAGCAGCTGGGTGTGCCACTGTTCCTCGCCAACGTGACGCAGCAGCTCTACCAGACGGCGCGCGCCGCCGGTCTCAACAAAGAAGACGGTCTCGCCGTCATCAAGATCCTCGAGCGGCTCGCCGGTGTCACCGTCGGCGGCACCACGGGCAAGGAGGTCCGCCATGGCTGAGCGACTCGGACTCGGCATCATTCCCGGAGTCGGCTGGCGCGCGCGCGACATCGATGCCGTGGCCCGCGAGGCGGAGGACGCGGGGCTCGACGGCATCTTCGCCGCGGAGGTCAACAACGACGTGATGGCCACGGCCCAGCTGATGGGCGCGGCGACCCGTCGCATCACGGTCGGCACGTGGATCGTGAACATCTACCTGCGGCATCCGTACGTGTGCGCTCAGGGCGCCCAGCTCATCGCCGACGCCACCGACGGTCGCTTCATTCTCGGGCTCGGCGTGAGCCACCCGCCGGTCAACAAGGCGCTCGGCATCGACATGGGTGAGCCGCCGGCGGCGTTACGACGCTACGTCACCGCCGTCCGGAGCTGGCTCGAGGGCAAGGGTCCCGTGACCCATCTGCCGCAGCGTCCGGCGCCGCGGCCGGTGCCGCTCTACGTCGCCGCCGTGACCTCGCGCACGGTCGAGCTCGCCGCCGAGCTGGCCGACGGCTTCATGCCCTTCCTCTGGTCGGCGGCGCGCGTCGCGCAGAGCAAGCAGTGGACCGAGCGCGGCCGCGCGAAGGCGCAGGGGCTCGGCAAGCTCGACGTCGCGGTCGGGATCCCGACCTACGTCGGCGACGACGTCATGCAGCTGCGGGAGGTGGCGCGCGGGAATCTCGGCGTCTTCACGACGTTCCCGTTCTTCCAGCGGCTCTTCCGCGCGAGCGGCTTCGGCGCGGAGGCGGATCAGATGGAGAGGGGCGTCGGGGGCGCGGCGCTGAGCGATCGGCTGCTCGACGCGGTGTGCCTGATCGGCCCCGTGTCGCGGTGTCGCGAGCAGCTCGCCGCGTTCCGGGCGGCGGGCACCGATCTG
>Ga0075425_100009701_pt1 | contig 10250 bp, 12 predicted proteins | sample SoiMethybrSBSTD4_FD_75300 | JGI IMG/M metagenome (GOLD analysis project Ga0075425, IMG submission 75300) | Bulk soil microbial communities from a Populus tree surrounding site in Tennessee, USA - Soil MetaG P. TD hybrid SBSTD4 | ecosystem: Environmental > Terrestrial > Soil > Tree plantation...
GTATTGGATGCCAAGGCCGATTATGCTCTCGGCCTCAAAGCCAACAACGGGCCGCTTTACGCCGAAGCCGAACGGACCTTTGCGAGTGCTGGCGCCGCGGCGCCCTCGTTTGCCACCGAGGAGAGGGCGCATGGCCGCATCGAGCGGCGGCGGGCGAGTGTGCTGCCGGCGCCGATTGCGGCGCGCGCACTGCTGCCGGGTCTCAAGGCATTGGGTCGCATCGAAGCGGAACGTACCGCAACGAACGGCAAGAGCGAGACCGACATCCGTTATATCGCGCTCTCGCGCAAGCTCGCCCCGGACAAAATGGCCGAAGTAGTGCGTGCCCATTGGGGGATCGAGAACCAATTGAATTGGATCCTCGATGTTGTATTCGACGAGGACGCCGCTCGCACGCGCAAGGACTACGGACCGGAAAACTTGGCCGTTATCCGACGGCTCGCCCACAACATCTTGCGAATGCATCCCTCCGATAACTCGATCAGTCGCAAAATGCGTCGTGCCTTGTGGAGCAAGGAATTCTTCTTCCAGCTCTTTGCTCATATGCGATAGCCCTGCCCACAAGGGGGAGGGGAACGCTGTGGCACCGCCACGCGCTTACCAGCTTCATTCCGTGCGGGACAGCCGTGAGGCCGTGAGGTCATGACTCCCGCGCCGCTCACCCGCACGCTCGATCGCGGCAGCACGGCGTTCCTGGGCGTGCTGGCGGCGCTTGTGATCGTGGTGCCGGCGCTCAACCTGCTGCTGCCCCCGTCGTCGCCGCTGCACGTGCCGACCTATCTGGTATCGCTGTTCGGCAAATACGTGTGCTACGCGCTGCTGGCGCTCGCCATCGACCTGATCTGGGGCTATTGCGGCATTCTCTCGCTCGGCCACGGCGCCTTCTTCGCGCTCGGCGGCTACGCCATGGGCATGTATCTGATGCGCCAGATCGGCACCCGCGGCGTCTACGCGCATCCGGTCCTGCCCGACTTCATGGTGTTCCTGAACTGGCCGGAGCTGCCGGTCTACTGGTACGGCTTTCAGCACTTTCCCTACGCGGCCCTGATGGTGGTGCTGGTGCCCGGCGCCCTCGCCTTCGTGTTCGGCTGGTTCGCGTTCCGCAGCCGCGTCACCGGCGTCTATCTCTCGATCATCACCCAGGCGCTCACCTATGCGCTGATGCTCGGCTTCTTCCGCAACAATTTCGGCTTCGGCGGCAACAACGGGCTCACCGATTTCAAGGACATTCTGGGCTTCAACGTGCAGGCGCAGGGCACGCGCGCCGTCCTGTTCGCCGCGTCCGTGGTGGCGCTCATGCTCGGTTTCCTGGTCTGCCGCGCCATCGTGACCTCAAAATTCGGAAAAGTGCTGATCGCCATCCGCGACGCCGAGGCGCGCACCCGCTTCCTCGGCTATCGCGTGGAGTCCTACAAGCTGTTCGTATTCACGCTGTCGGCCTGCATGGCCGGCATTGCCGGCGCGCTCTACGTGCCGCTGGTCGGCATCATCAACCCGAGCGAATTTTCGCCGGCCAATTCCATCGAGGCGGCGATCTGGGTGGCGGTCGGCGGACGCGGCACGCTCACCGGCGCCATCGTCGGTGCCGTTCTGGTCAACTACGCCAAGACCACCTTCACCACCGGCGCGCTCGCGCCCTACTGGCTGTTCGTGCTCGGCGGGCTGTTCATTGCCGTGACGTTGCTGTTGCCGCGTGGCATCGTCGGCGCCATCCGACACTGGGTCGCCGAACGCCGCGCCCGCGCCGCCGTCGCGCCCGCGGTAGCCGACCTGCCGCCGGCCGTGCCGGATCCGCGACCCGCCGAGTGACACCCATGGACATGCGCGCCACCTCGGCCATGCTCTACCTCGACGGCGTCACGGTGTCGTTCGACGGTTTTCGCGCGTTGAACAAGCTCTCGCTCACCGTCGAGCCCGGCGAGATGCGCGCCATCATCGGCCCCAACGGCGCCGGCAAGACCACCATGATGGATGTGGTCACAGGCAAGACCCGGCCCGATGAGGGCGATGTCCTGTTCGATGGCCACCACGATCTCACCCGTCTCGACGAGACCGAGATCGCCGAGCTCGGCATCGGCCGCAAGTTCCAGAAACCGACCGTGTTCGACAGCCACACGGTCGAGGACAACATTTTGCTGGCACTGAAAAGCGACCGCCGCGCCCGCGCGACGTTGTTCGGTCGCGAGAACGGCGAGGCGGGCGCGCGCATCGACCACATTCTCGACATCGTGCGCCTTGCGCCGCTGCGCGCGCGCCTCGCGGGCGGCCTCTCGCATGGCCAAAAGCAGTGGCTCGAGATCGGCATGCTGCTGGCGCAGGATCCAAAGCTCCTGCTGGTGGACGAGCCGGCCGCTGGCATGACCGACGCCGAGACGCGCCAGACCGCCGAGCTGCTCAAGGAGATCAACCACACCCACACCGTCATCGTGGTCGAGCACGACATGGCCTTCGTGCGCGACCTCGGCGTCAAGGTGACGGTGCTGCACGAAGGCGCGGCAATCGCGGAGGGGTCGATCGACCAGGTGTCGTCGAACGAGCGGGTGATCGAAGTGTATCTGGGACGGTGACCGTATGCTCGACGTGAAAGGCATCGATCTCCGTTACGGCGCCGCGCAGGCGCTGCGCGGCATCAAGCTCGCGGCAGAGCCTGGCAAGGTGACCTGCGTGCTCGGCCGCAACGGCGTCGGCAAGACCAGTCTGCTACGCGCACTTGTCGGGCAGCACCCGGTGAGCGGCGGCAGCATTCATTTCGACGGCGCCGACATCACCCGCCTGAAGCCTTACGAGCGCGCCCGCCGCGGCATCGCTTATGTGCCGCAAGGCCGCGAGATCTTTCCACTGCTCACCGTGCAGGAGAATCTCGAGACCGGCTTCGCGCCGCTCGCCCGTCACGACCGCTCCATCCCGGACGACGTGTTCTCGCTGTTTCCGGTGCTGCACGACATGCTGCGCCGGCGCGGCGGCGACCTTTCCGGCGGCCAGCAGCAGCAGCTCGCCATCGGCCGCGCGCTGGTGATGCGGCCGCGGCTGCTCCTGCTTGACGAGCCCACCGAGGGTATTCAGCCTTCCATCATCAAGGACATTGCCCGCGCAATCGCCTACCTGCGCAACCTCGGCAACATCGCCATCCTGCTGGTCGAGCAGTATCTCGACTTTGCCCGCGAACTCGGCGACCATTTCGCCGTGATGGAGCGCGGCGCCATCGTGTATTCGTGCACGCGCGACAGCATGGACGAGGCGGCGCTCAAACGCGTGCTGGCGCTTTAGGCCAGGGACGACACATGGCGATCTTGGCAAATGCAGCGGAGACATTTGCCGCCAATCGCGCCCGCGGCCGTGTCGCGCTGTCGGTTGCGGCGGCGGGCGGCGTCACGCGGCGCCGGCACGTCGCCGAGGCGGGATCGCTGCGCGTGCGTTTTCCCGGGCCAGCGTCGGCCGGCCTGGAGGCCGTGATCGTCAACACGGCCGGCGGCATCGCCGGCGGCGATCATCTTTCGGTCGCCGTCGAGGTCGGTGCGTCGGCGCGCCTGGCCGTCACGACGGCGGCGGCGGAAAAAATCTATCGCGCGCTCGGGCCGGAAGCGGCCGTTCATCTGAACCTCACGGTGGCGGCGCACGGCATGCTCGCTTGGCTGCCGCAAGAGACGATCCTGTTCGATTGCGCGCGCCTGCGGCGCACCATCGATGTGGACCTGGCCGACGGCGCCACGCTGGTGCTCGCCGAAGCCCTGGTGTTCGGCCGTGCCGCCATGGGCGAGGCGGTGGAGCAGGGGAGCGTGTTCGACCGCTGGCGCGTGCGCCGCGGGAAACTGGTGTTCGCCGAGACGATGCGCCTCGACGACGCGATCGACGCAAAGCTGCGCCTGCCGGCGGTGGCGTCAGGCGGCGCGGCGATCGCGACGCTGCTGCTGGTGCCGGGCGATGAGACGCGCGTCGCCGCCGTGCGCGCGCTGTCGGACCTGCGGGGCGAGATCGGCGCTTCGGCGTGGAATGGCCTTGCCGTGATGCGCTTTGTCGCCCGCGACGGCGCCGCCCTGCGCCACGACCTCACGGCGGCGCTGACGGCGCTGGGCGTGCCGCTGCCGCGTCTCTGGCTCAATTCGTGAAACAGGAGGGCTCATGAACCTGACGCCGCGCGAGAAGGACAAGCTCATGATCGCCATGGCCGCGATGGTGGCGCGGCGGCGGCTCGAGCGCGGCGTCAAGCTCAATCATCCCGAGGCGGTGGCGCTCATCACCGACTTCATCCTGGAAGGCGCACGCGACGGCAGAACTGTCGCCGAGCTAATGCAGGCGGGCGCCCACGTGCTCACGCGGGCCCAGGTGATGGACGGCATTCCCGAGATGATCCACGACATCCAGGTCGAGGCCACGTTCCCCGACGGCACGAAGCTGGTAACGGTGCATGAGCCGATAAGATGAAACTCCGTTGTCATTCCGGCCGAGCGCGAAGCGCGAGTGCCGGAATCCATGACCACCGGCGGTGGATATGGATTCCTAGGTCGTCGCTGCGCGGCGACCCGGAATGACCAGAGAGGTTACGATGATCCCAGGCGAATACTTCATCCAGGACGGCGAGATCGAGCTCAATGCCGGCCGCAAGACCGTCACCTTGACGGTATCGAATACCGGCGACCGGCCGATCCAGGTGGGCTCACATTATCATTTCTTCGAGACCAATCCGGCGCTGAAGTTCGACCGCGCCAAGGCGCGCGGCATGCGGCTCGACATCGCGGCCGGCACCGCGGTGCGCTTCGAGCCCGGCCAGACGCGCGACGTGACGCTGGTGGCGCTCGCCGGCAAACGCGTCGTGTATGGGTTCAGGCAAGGCGTGATGGGGAAGCTCAGCTAGAGGAGTTAACCATGCCTCAGGCGGACAAGAATCAGGTCGAAGTTGGCTTGGCGTTGCAGGGCGGCGGCGCGCTCGGCGCCTATGAATGCGGGGCCGTCACGGCGCTGCTCGAATTGATGGACGGGGCCGAGGCGTCGGGCCGATCGATCAAGCTTCAATGCGTGGCCGGCGTGTCGATCGGCGCCATCAACGCGGCTTGTGTGGTCGGCGCGGAAAGTCGTGCCGATGCGCGCCGCCGTCTCGCTGCGCTGTGGGACGACCTCACGCTCGAAACGCCGTCGTTCTGGCCGCCGGAGGCGCGGCGCGATCTCGCGTTGTTCGGCCTGCCGGGCTTCTATGCGCCGCGGCCCGACCTGTGGGCGATTTCCACGTGGACGTCGTACTACGACACCGGCCAGCTCATCGGCACCCTCGAGCGCCATGTCGATTTCCGCGCGCTCAACGCCAGCGAGACGGCGTTCATTGTCACGGCCGTCGACGTGACCAGCGGCAAGCTCACACGCTTCCGCAACCGGGCGGCACGTGCCGGCCAGGACGACGATGACGATCCGCAGGTCGACATCGAGCCGCGTCACATCCTCGCCAGCGGCAGCCTGCCGCCGCAGTTTCCCTGGACCAAGATCGGCGACAAGCTCTTTTGGGATGGGGGCATGGTCGACAACGCGCCGCTGGGCGATGTCATCGACGCCTTCACACCAGTCGACCAGCGCGACAAGATCGGTCGGCTGCTGATCGCCATGAATCTCTATCCGTTGCGCGGCCGCGTGCCCAAGAACCTGGCCGATGTCGAGGATCGCGCGCACGAGCTGCAGTTCGGCAATCGGATGCGGCAGGATCATGAGATCGCGCGGCGCATCAATGCGCTGCTCGAGACGATCGACGACCTGGTCGACCTGGTCAAGGACAAGCCGATCGACCAGCCGCTGCAAGCCAGGATCTACGAAGCGCGGCTCTATAAGATTCTCGATGCGATCACGGAAATCGATTTCCAGGATCCGAGCACCGGCCCGGTTCCACGCCCGCAAGATCCGTCCGACGATGAGGCCGGCCTGCGCGACTTCTCGCCGCCGACGGTCGCGCGCCGCCGGCGCGACGGCTACGCCATCGCGCGCGAAAAACTCGTGCCGCTGTTCGAGAACCATGGGCTGGCGGCGCCGCCGGCCGACGCGCGCCGGCGCAGCGCGGCAGGGGGCTAAAAATGTCGCTGAAGATCGACCGCCGCGTTTACGCCGACATGTTCGGGCCGACCGCAGGCGACCGCGTGCGGCTCGCCGACACCGACCTGATCGTCGAAGTGGAGAAGGATTTCTGCACCTACGGCGAGGAGGTGAAGTTCGGCGGCGGCAAAGTGATCCGCGACGGTATGGGCCAGAGCCAGATCACCAACCGCCAAGGGGCGGTCGATACCGTCATCACCAACGCGCTGATCCTCGACCACTGGGGCATCGTCAAAGCCGATGTCGGCCTGAAGGACGGGCGCATCGCTGCCATCGGCAAGGCCGGCAATCCCGACATCCAGCCCAAGGTCACGATCGTCATCGGGCCCGGCACCGAGGTGATCGCCGGCGAAGGCAAGATTCTCACCGCCGGCGGCTTCGATACCCACATCCACTTCATCTGTCCGCAGCAGGTGGAGGAGGCCCTGATGGCCGGCATCACGTCGATGCTGGGCGGCGGAACCGGCCCCGCCGCCGGCACCAATGCCACCACCTGCACGCCCGGGCCGTGGCATATCGGCCGCATGATCCAGGCGGCGGACGCGTTTCCGATGAATCTCGGCTTCGCCGGCAAGGGCAATGCGGCGCGGCCGGCGGCGCTGGAGGAGATGGTCAAAGGCGGCGCTTGCGCGCTGAAGCTGCACGAGGACTGGGGCACCACGCCGGCGGCGATTGATTGCTGTCTCTCGGTCGCCGACGACCACGACGTACAGGTAATGATCCACACCGACACGCTCAACGAGTCGGGCTTCGTCGAGGACACGATTCATGCGTTCAAGGGCCGCACCATCCATGCGTTCCACACCGAAGGCGCCGGCGGCGGCCATGCGCCCGACATCATCAAGGTGGCGGGCCTGAAGAGCGTGCTGCCGTCGTCCACCAATCCCACGCGCCCGTTCACCAAGAACACCATCGATGAGCATCTCGACATGCTGATGGTGTGTCATCACCTCGATCCGTCGATCGCCGAGGACCTGGCTTTCGCCGAGAGCCGCATCCGCAAGGAGACGATCGCCGCCGAGGATATCTTGCACGACATCGGTGCGCTCTCGATGATGTCGTCGGACAGCCAGGCCATGGGCCGCATCGGCGAGGTCATCATCCGCACCTGGCAGACCGCCGACAAGATGAAGAAGCAGCGCGGCCGCCTGCCAGAGGAGACAGGCGACAACGACAATTTTCGGGTGAAGCGCTACGTCGCGAAATACACGATCAATCCCGCCATCGCCCATGGCGTGGCCAAGCACATCGGTTCGGTGGAGAAGGGCAAGCTCGCCGACCTCGTCCTGTGGTCGCCGGCGTTCTTCGGCGTGAAGCCCGACATCGTGATCAAGGGCGGCTCCATCGTGGCAGCCCAGATGGGCGATCCCAACGCCTCGATCCCGACGCCACAGCCGGTGCACTATCGGCCGATGTTCGGGGCTTTCGGCCGGGCGCTGACCGCCAGCTCGGTGGTGTTCGTGTCGAAGGCGGCGGCTCGCGGCGGCCTGCGCAATCGCCTCGGCGTCGAGAAAGAATTCGTCGCCGTCGACAACACGCGCAAGATCGGCAAGAAGAACATGGTGCACAACGGCGCGACGCCGGACATCACGGTCGATCCCGAGACCTACGAGGTGACGGCCGACGGCGAGCTGCTCACCTGCGCGCCGGCCGACGTGCTGCCCATGGCGCAGCGGTATTTTTTGTTTTGAGCGCATCATGACGCGGGTGATCGCCATCAAGCCGGCCGGGCAGTGGCAGGCACAACAGGTCGACCAGGTGGTGCTCGATGCCGACGAGCGCCATTGCCGCCGCGCCGTGCTGACCGGGGCGGGCGGCGAAAAATTTCTGCTCGATCTGCCGCACGCCACCGTGCTGCATGATGGCGATGGGCTCGTGCTCGACGACGGCAACATCGTGCGCGTGGTGGGCAGGCCGGAGTTTTTGGTGGAGATTTCGGCCGCGGTCCCGCATGAGTTTGCCCGGCTCGCCTGGCATCTCGGCAATCGCCATACCGAGGTGCAGATCGTGGGCGAGCGCCTGCGCATCCGCCGCGACCACGTGCTGGAGGCGATGCTGGAAAAGCTCGGCGCCAGGCTCGCCATGATCGAGGCGCCGTTCGAGCCCGAGCGCGGCGCGTATGAGCATGGCTATGGGCATCACCATGGCCATGGGCATGACGATCACCACCATGGGTAAAGGATCGAACGGCGCAACGCACTCCGGTCACCTCTCCCCGCGTCCGGGGAGAGGTCGACTTGCGAGCGGAGCTCTTGCGAAGCGAAGCAAGTCGGGTGAGGGGGTAAGGGCCAAAGTTGAAAGTCCTGTTCCCCCTCACCCCGACCCGGAGAGGGAGCGCGCCGGCGCAAGTGCCTCTGCCGCGCTGTATCGGCTCCTGGCCTGGCTGTCGCCGTCGTATCCGGTGGGGGCGTTCTCCTATTCGGGCGGCCTCGAATGGGCCGTCGAGGCGGGCGATGTACGTGATGCTGACACCTTGCGGCGTTGGCTGGAAGTAGTGATGGGGCAGGGCGGTGGATTCTGCGACGCCGTGTTGCTGGTTCATGCCCATGCGGCCGCGACGGCGGGCGATGCGGAAAAGCTCAAGGCTGTCGCCGAGCTGGCGGCCGCCATGACGCCATCCCGGGAGCGGCACCTGGAGACGACCGCGCAGGGCCGGGCGTTCGTCGACACCACGCGGGCGGCGTGGCCCTGCGCGGCGTTGGAAAAATTCTTGGCCGTGTGCGACGGGCCTATCGCCTATCCGGTTGCGGTTGGGGTGGCAGCGGCCGGCCACGGCATTGCGGTCGCGCCGTGCGTCGCCGCCTATTTGCAGGCCATTGCGGCAAACCTGGTCTCCGCCGGCGTGCGCCTCATCCCGCTCGGCCAGACCGCCGGCCAGCGCGTGCTCGCCGCGCTCGAAGATACGATCGCGGCGGCAGCGGAACGCGCGCTGGCGACGCCGCTCGGCGAAGTGGGCGGCGCCGCGTTCCGCGCCGACCTCGCCGGCATGCGCCACGAAACGCAGTACACGCGGCTGTTCCGGTCATGAAAAACCCGCTCGCCAAGAGCCCGCACGGTCCCTTGCGCGTCGGCATCGGCGGCCCAGTCGGATCAGGCAAGACCGCGCTTATGGATGCGCTGTGCAAGGCGCTGCGCGATCGTTTCGAGATCGCCGCCATCACCAATGACATCTACACCAAGTGGGATGCCGAATATCTGGTGCGCTCCGGCGCGCTCGTGCCCGAGCGCATCGCCGGCGTGGAGACCGGCGGCTGCCCGCACACCGCGATCCGCGAAGACGCTTCGATCAATCTCGCGGCGGTGGCCGAGATGCGCGCAAAATTTCCTGCGCTCGATCTCATCCTCATCGAGTCGGGCGGCGACAATCTGGCGGCAACGTTCTCGCCCGAGCTGGCCGACCTCACCGTTTATGTCATCGACGTGGCGGCGGGCGACAAAATCCCCTCCAAGGGCGGCCCCGGCATCACCCGCTCCGATCTCTTGGTCATCAACAAGATCGATCTTGCGCCGTACGTCGGCGCGTCGCTCGACGTGATGGAGCGCGACGCGCGAAAGATGCGCGGCACCCGTCCGTTCCTGTTCACCGATCTTCGGCGCGGGCAGGGCGTGGAGGAGATTGCCAGGTTTATTGCCGAGCGTGGCGGGCTGGCTCAATAAATCGTCCACAATCCCGGCGTCGCCAGCTCCAGCAAGTGGCCGTCGGGATCGCGGAAATAGATGCTGTGTCCGCCGCGCTTCCACTGCGTGCGGCCCTCGATCGGGATGTCGTGCCGGCGCAAGGTTTCTTCCCACGCCGGCAGCTCGTTGGCGCTGATGGCAAACGCGATGTGCAGAGGCCCGCTCCCGTCATGCGGCGGAATGGTCCCGCCGGGCATTTTTACGGTCTCCAGCGCGGCGCCGCGCTGAAACAGGAGCAGCACGCTGCGCGTCCCCACCGCATAGGCGGTGAGCCGCGGGTCCTCGTAGATCGGCGTCAGCGCGATGACGTCCTCATAGAAGCGGCGCGCCTGCGCGAGATCGTCGACATAGAGCGCGGTTTCGAGCACGCCATTGAGGGTCGGCATTGATGGCCCCATTCGGTTGGAGCATTTTCCGGAAAAGTGGGAACCGGTTTTCCGTAGAAAATGCGACCAAGTATAAACGTCTTGCGCAGGGCGCGGCCGCGGCCGGGCAATTCCACA
>Ga0075425_100009702_pt1 | contig 10249 bp, 7 predicted proteins | sample SoiMethybrSBSTD4_FD_75300 | JGI IMG/M metagenome (GOLD analysis project Ga0075425, IMG submission 75300) | Bulk soil microbial communities from a Populus tree surrounding site in Tennessee, USA - Soil MetaG P. TD hybrid SBSTD4 | ecosystem: Environmental > Terrestrial > Soil > Tree plantation...
AAGCCGCGGCGCAGCCTCAACGCGGAGCAGGAGACGAGCGAGTTCGAGGCCGAGCTCCGCGCCCTCAGCGCGCGCGAGTCCGCCATGCTCGACTCCGCGCTGGACTCGATCCTGGTCCTGGACCAGGAGGGCCGCATCCTCGAGTTCAACAGCGCGGCCGAGGAGACCTTCGACTACCGCAAGGCCGAGGTCATCGGCCGCTCCGCGGGCGAGACGATCGTTCCTCCGCGCCTGCGCGAATCGCACCGCCTCGGCTTCCTCCGCCGCCAGCCCGGCGTGGACGACCTGGGGCTGAACCGGCGCACGGAGACGGTCGCCCTGCGCTCGGACGGGCGCGAGATCCCGGTCGAGCTGGCGGTCACGGCCGCCCTCGACCGCGGGGTCAAGGTCTACACCGTCTACATGCGCGACATCAGCGAGCGCAAGCGCATCGAGCGCGAGCAGGCGGCCGAGCACGCGACCCTGCGCATCCTCTCCGAGTCGGCCAGCCTGACCGAGGCGGCGGCGCCGCTCCTGGAGACCCTGTGCACCGCGCACGGCTGGGACCTGGGCACCATCTGGGTGCGCGACGACAACGTGGGCGCGGTCCGCTGCGTGAGCCTGTGGCGCGCGGCGGGCGTACAGGCCCCGGAGCTGGAAGCGCTGGAGGGCGACGTCTTCTTCCCGGTGGGCGCGGGCCTGGTGGGGCGCATCTCCAGGACGGGCGAGGCGATGTGGGTCGAGGACCTGGCCAAGGGCGCCGCCTTCCCGCGCATGGGACTGGCGGCCAAGCGCGGCATGGTCTCGATGGCCGCGATCCCGGTGCTGGCGGGCCGGGAGTGCCTGGGCATCATCGAGCTGTACGCGCGCACGCGCCGCCCCGACGACCAGGAGCTGCGCACGCGCCTCACCGCCGTCGGCCGGCAGCTCGGCCTCTTCCAGGACCGGCGCCGGGCCGAGAAGGCGCTGCGGGCGCGCGAGGAGCGCTTCCGCGCGCTGGTGGAGAACGGGTCGGACGTGACCGCGCTCGTGGACGCGGACGGCCGCATCAAATACGCGAGCGGCCCCGTGCGCCGGATCCTGGGGCGGTCTCCGGAAGAGCTGGTCGGGCAGAGCGCGTTCGACCTGATGCTTCCGGAGGACGCGGCCGCGATGCGGTCCAAGATCGAGGCCGCGCTGGCTCAACCCGGGCAGCCCGTGACCGCCACCTATCGGATGCAGCATCGGGACGGCTCGTGGCGCGTCCTGGAGTCGATGGTGGTGAGCCACCGCAACAACCCGGCCATCCGCGCCATCGTCATCAACGCCCGCGACGTGAGCGAGCGCCACCTCCTGGAGGAGCAGCTCCGGCAATCCCAGAAGATGGAGGCGGTCGGCCGCCTGGCCGGGGGGATCGCGCATGACTTCAACAACCTGCTCGCGGTCATGCTCGGCTACACGACGCTCACCCTCTCGCGGGCGACGGATCCGGCGGCGGTGACGCGCAACCTGGAGCAGATCCGCACGGCGGCGGAGCGGGCGGCCAACCTCACCCGCCAGCTCCTCGCCTTCAGCCGCAAGCAGGTCCTGCAGCCGAAGGTGATCGACATCGCGGGAGTGGTCTCGGAGCTGGACTCCATGCTCGAGCGCCTCATCGGCGAAGACGTGGAGCTGGTGACCGACGTCAGCCGGGCCAGGGGCCACGTCAAGGCCGACCGCGGGCAGCTCGAGCAGGTGATCGTCAACCTCGCCGTCAACGCGCGTGACGCGATGCCGCGCGGCGGCCGTCTGGCCATCGTGATCCGGGATGTCGTGGTCGACGCCACCCTCGCCCGCGAGCAGGCGGGCCTGCGGCCGGGACGCCACGTGCGCATCGAGGTCTCGGACACCGGCGTGGGCATGGAGCCGGAGACGCTGAGCCGCCTGTTCGAGCCGTTCTTCAGCACCAAGGAGAAGGGCAAGGGCACCGGGCTCGGCCTGGCCACCGTCTACGGGATCGTCAAGCAGAGCGGCGGGCACATCGCCGTCGAGAGCGCGCCCGGCCGCGGCACCACCTTCCGCATCTGGCTTCCGGAGGTCGAGGTCGAGGCGACGGCGGCGGTGGCCGCGCCGGAGGGAATGGCCGCGCCCGCGGGATCGGAGACGATCCTCCTCGTCGAGGACGAAGACGCCGTGCGCGGCCTGCTGCACGAGGTCCTGGCCGAGAGCGGGTACAAGGTGCTCCAGGCCTCGAGCGGGGCGGAGGCGCTGCGCGTGAGCCGCGCGCATGCCGGGCCCGTCGACCTGCTCCTCACCGACGTGGTGATGCCGGGCATGGGTGGCCGCGAGGTGGCCACCGCGCTTGCCGCCGAGCGGCCGGGACTGCGCGTGCTCTTCGCGTCGGGATACACGGCGGAGGCCATTGCCCGCCACGGCGTCCTGGAGCCGGGCACGGACCTCATCCACAAGCCCTTCACGCCGGACGCGCTGTTGCGGCGGGTGCGGGAGAGATTGGATCGGCCGTAGAAAACGAACAGCCACGGCAAAAGAGATCGATCGACCCGGTTAGCGCAAAGAGGTTGTGGCCAGGTCGGCCGGTTATCTTCTGATCGCTCCGACATGCTAGAACTGGGATCTTTGCGCCGCGCGGCGCCGGGAGGCCGGTTGGCAATTCGTCGGGACCTCTTTCTGGCCTTCTCCGTTTTCGGCTGCGCCCTCTGCGCTTCCAGCTGCGCCCCCCCGGCCAAACCTCTCGACCTCCTGCATGCCGGCACTGCACGCGTCGAGGCGAACGTGGGCGGCCGGGAGGCCGCGTGGATCGAGGGACAGACCGGCAAGAGCATCCGCATCAACGACGTCGTCCGCGCGACCCTGAACGCGTCTCCGCCCAGCCGCTACCGGTTCGCGGTGGACATCCCCAAGGGCGCGCACCTCCGCTTCGCGGCCGGCATCCCCCCCGAGCGCCACGACAAGCCAGGCATCGAGTTCGTGGTCAAGCTGGTGAAAGACGGCAAGGAAGAGACGATCTGGACGAGTCTCCTCGATCCGCTCTCCCGCCCCGCGCATCGGAAGTGGCAGCCCGTGGACGTGGACCTCGCGCCCCACGCCGGCCGCGGGCGCGAGCTCGTCTTCGAGACGCGCGGCTTCGAGAGCGACGAGGATGCCCGCCAGGCCTTCTGGGGCGACCCCGGGATCACGGTTCCCGACGACAAGGCGCCCATCGCGATCGTCTACCTCGTGGACACGCTGCGCGCCGACCACACGACGCCCTACGGCTACGGGCGCGACACCACGCCCCACCTCGCCGCCTTCGCCAGGGACGCGGTCGTGTTCGACCAGGCGGTCTCCGCCGCCTCCTGGACCAAGCCCGCGGTCGCCTCCCTGATGACGTCGCTCCTGCCGGGGCGGCATCGCGCCGTCCAGCTCCGCGACAGCCTCGATCCCGACCTCGTCACCCTGGCCGAGATGGTCCAGAAACACGACGTCGCGACGGGCGCTGCCGTCGCGAACTCCGTCATCTACTCCGCGGGGATGAACTTCGACCAGGGGTTCGATTTCTTCGCCGGCCTCCACGGCGCGGGCAACCGGCCCTCGAAGGTGGTCGAGGCGGGCCCGGTCGTGGACACGGGCCTGGAGTGGCTCGACGAGCGCCGCGGCTTCCCGAATTTCCTCTACGTGCACACCATGGACCCGCACGTCCCCTACACGCCGCCCGCCCCGTTCGACCAGAAGTACGAGCCGCACCCCACGCCCGATCACACGGGCCAGGACCCGCGCTACGACTTCAAGGAGCCGCTCGACCGCGACCGCCTCGTCGCCCAATACGACGGGGAGATCGCTTACGGCGACCAGGAGTTCGGCCGCTTCATCCAGGAGCTCAAGGCGCGCGGGCTCTACGAGCGCGCGCTCATCGTCTTCATGGCCGACCACGGCGAGGAGTTCGAGGACCACGGCAAGTGGCTGCACGGCCGCAGCGTGTTCGACGAGCTCATCCGCGTCCCGATGCTCGTGAAGTTCCCGGGGCAGAAAGACGGCGGAAAGCGCGTCACGCAGCAGGTCCAGAGCGTGGACATCCTGCCCACGGTCCTCGAGCACTTCGGGCTGGCCATTCCCCCCGCCCCTGCGATCTCCGGCCATCCCCTGCAGCCGGTGGTGGCGGGCGGCGCGCCGGAGCCGCCGGCGGTCTCCGAGATCAGCCACCGCGGCTTCGTCGCCCACGGGATGCGGACGACCCGGGACAAATACGTGCGGCGCTTCAGCCCGGAGGAGGACGAGCTGTACTTCGACCTGCGCAAGGACCCGAAGGAGCAGCAGAACATCATCGAGCAGAACCGCGAGCGCGTGCGGCTCCTCAAGGCCGGCGTGGAAGCGGCCATGGTCCCCAACCCGTTCCGCTACACGGTGCGCTTCGAGGGGTCGGGAACCTACCGCGTGTTGTTCCGGACCGGGGGCTGGATCGAAGGCGCGGAGCCGGTGGGCTTCGGGCCCAGCGACCACCACGACCTGGACGGTAACGGCCGCAAGCTGATCGTCACCGTCACCCCGCGGCCCGGACATCCGCGCGAGATCGCGTTCGGCCTGCGACCGCAGGGCGCGCCCGTCTCCCTGGAAGGGACGCGCGACGGCAAGCCGCTCGCCCCGGCTGACGTCTTCATCGCACAGGAGGGGATCCACCCGGAGGAGGTTCCGTTCAAGCTCCCGGAGATCGAGACGGAGAAGGAGCGGGCGGAGAACATCTTCGCGCCGCCAGCGGAAGGGAAGGCCGGCGTCCACGTGTGGCTGTCCGTTCCGTCCGGCGTGCGGCCCGCTCCCATGCCCAAAGAGACGTGCGAGCAGATGAAAGCGTTGGGGTACGTGTCCGGCGACTGCAAAGGGAAGTAACTATCGCCCGATGTCCTGGATCATCCAGCCCGCAGTTTCCTTCGCGAGCTGGAAGGTCTGGGGGAAGCTGCTCACGATCGAGCCGTTGATCGTGTCGCGCCGGGAGACCTTGACCGTCGCCTTGCCGTCCTTCACATCCAGGACGAGGACGTTCATCTTCACGACCTGGGACTGGACGCTCTTGAAGGCCATGCGCGCGCGCTTCTCCTCCTCCTCGGAGAGGTTCGGCTTCACGGCACGGAACATCTGCACGTCCTTGGCCTCGACCGCGCGGACGTAGGCCTCCAGCACCTTGCGGATGCTGGTCGCCTCCGTGGACAGATTGCCCGAAGGCAGGGTGATGGCGGAGGCGTCGTCGAAGATCGCCGCGCCGATCGGCGCGGGGTTTGCGGTGACGAGAGCGAGGCCGAGCGCGACGATCGTTCGTCCGTAGCGAAAACGCTGACCCATCGCCTCTCCTAGAAGCCGTACTCCAGGCCGACGAGCGGCGTCAGCGTATCGCGCAGGCCGTGGTCGTTCAGGCTGAAGAGAAGGTTCGCGTCGATGAGGAGGCGGCCGCGCGGGTTGAACTTGAACCCCACCGCGCCCGAGATCTCGTTCTCGGAGGTGACGACGAAAGAGATGTCGGGGAACGTCGTCCGGCCGTCGATGCTGGTGAAGGTCTTGGGCACCAGGCGGCGGCCGTCGATGATGCGGCGCCCGATGACGTCCGCGGCCAGGGTCAGGTTGCCGGTCACGGCGACGGCGACGCCGCCGGAGTACGTGATCTGGTCGGGCAGCTTCGCCTTGGTCCCCGCAACGGGATCGCCGGCGAGCGCGCTCTCCCCGTTCCACTCGTAGCCGACCGTGGCATGCGGCGAGAACGTGCGGCTGGTGGAGGACACGACCAGGAAAGGCTTCACGCCCCAGGCCCCCGCGCCCAGCAGGTCCATCTCGTCGCCGGTGGGCGTGCGGCTGTCGACGCCGAGGCCGATGGCCAGAGGGCCCGCGTTGGCCACGCGCGCCTTGAGGCGCAGGATGACGTCGCCGAGGCCGCTGGAGCTCCCCGTCGACTCGAACGAGCGCACGTTGCCGACGGCGCCGTTTGCGTCGCGGAAGAAGTGGATGAGCGGATTGGCCGAGGTTCCGATGCGCTGCACCGTGGCCGTCGAGCGCACGGTGAGGTCCGTCGAGACCAGCGGCACCGCCACCGCCGCGTCCAGCCACGAGGTGACGCCGAAGTTCAGGTAGGTGGTGAACTGGCCGACGCTGGCGTCGATCGCGTTCGCGGTGGTGACCACGTCGTCGCGCCCGCCCAGGGCCGGGTTGTCGTGGGTGAAGACGGCGGGCACCTCGCCGAGGTCGACCCCCTCGATCTTGTCGAACGTGAAGCGCTGGTAGTGGACACCCAGGCTGAGCTTGTGGCGTCCCACCGTATCCGCGCGGTCGGAGAGGATCGGCCCGAAGCTCTTGGTCGAGCGCGTGAACAGGCCGAGGCTCGGATCCAGGGTGTACGTGAAGCCGGAGGCGGGAGTCGGGATGGGGAGGCCGGTCAGCTGGCTGGCGATGGCCACGTTGAACTGCGTGAACTCCGCCTGGAAGGCGCTGTTGAAATGCGCGGAGTGCGTGGAGCCGTCGGGAAGACGGGCCTCGCTGTCCACGACGAGCCCGGTGGGCCCGTAGAGGTGGGGAATCAGCAAGGCGAGCTTGTCGTCCGCGCGGCCCGCCGGGGCCGACGCCAGAAGGGAGAACGCGAGTATCCCGAGGAACCTGGGGTTCATGATGCCTCTCTCTCCTCGGAGGGACGTCCCGGTCAAGCCCGCAGAGGGTAGCATCACATCCCGCCCGTACGGGCCCGATTAATGGATCCCCGTGCGGCGGATCACACGATGCGGCGGGTGTTAGCATGATCGTGTGCACGCGGCGCTGCTGAAAGCGGTCGAGCTGTTCAACAACGGCCGCTTCGCCGAGTTCCAGGACGCCCTCGACGGAATGACGTCGTCCACGCGCGCGTCGTCCGAGCGCCAGTTCTACACCCTGCTCAAGAACATCGCGGAGGCGCTGCTCCAGCTCAGCGACGGCGACGAGCAGGATGCGGAGGGCATGCTGGGATCCGCGCTGCGCAAGATGGACGAGTTCATGCCCCGCTTCCGCGGGCTCAACGTGGCCGCCCTGCGCGAGGACATGCAGCGGCTGCTGGGCGAGCTGCGCGAGTCGCGGGCGGGCAAGCGCGCGGAGCCGGCGCCGTCGCGCCTGCCCCGCCTGCGCGTCCTGCCGGAGTGACGGCGCCGCGCGCACGCGCGCGTCTCGTCGTCTTCGACCTCGACGGGACCCTCATCGACTCCAGCCAGGACCTCGCCGCCGCCGTCAATCGCGCGCTGCGCCGCGCCGCGCCGGGCGCGCCCGCCCTGCCCGAGGACATCGTGCGCACGTTCATCGGCAGCGGCGCGCGCGTCCTCATCACGCGCAGCGTGGCCGCGGCCGGCCTCACCCAATCCGTGGACGAGGTCCTTCCCATGTTCCTCGAGGAATACCGGCGCGGCCTCCTCGACGCGACCCGGCTCTACCCGGGGACGGAAGACGCGCTGTCCCGCCTCCGCGATCGCCGCCTGGCCGTCCTCACCAACAAGCCCGGGGACATGAGCCGCGCCATCCTGGAGGGCCTCGGCGTCGCCGATCGCTTCTTCCGCATCTACGGGGCCGGGGACGTCGACGCGCGGAAACCGGACCCGGCGGGGCTGCGGCGGCTGGCCGAGGAGGCCGGCGTCGACATGCAGGCCGCGGTGATGGTCGGCGACTCCGGGATCGACGTGCGCACGGGCCGGGCCGCGGGCGCGCTTACGGCTGGTGTGACTTACGGCTTCGATGCGGACAGCTTCCGCGACGACCCGCCGGATATTCTCGTGCGCAGCCTCACGGAACTGGCCGACCACCTGTCGTAGAGGGGGTCGGCTGCTTGTGCTACCCTTTGCCGGTCTTCAAAGCGTCAGAATGGCGAACATTCTCGTCTGGGGCAAGACGCGCGATCTCATATCCGGCGAGATCCCAGCGGGGATCGGGACGGAAGAGGTCGAGACGCTGGCCGCCGTCCAGGCCGTCGTGGAGGGAAAGGGCAGCACCCTCGTCCTGGCCGACCCCGCCCGCCTCGAGGCCGAGAAGGGCGCGCTCGAGAGCTGGGTACGCGGGGGCGGAAACCGCCGCGCCCTGATCGTCTCCGCGGCCGACGCCGAGGCCGCCGACGAGCTGATCCGGCGCTTCCCGTTCCTCGACGACGTGCTCATCAAGCCGCTGACCCCGACGCGCTTGCGCCTGCGCCTGGACCGGGCCCTCGACACCATCAACAGCCGCCGGGTGATCGAGCAGCTCGACGACGCGCTCGTCCGCAAGAGCCAGGAGCTGCACGAGCTCAACCACATCGGCGTCGCCCTCTCCGCCCAGCGCGACATCGACAAGCTGCTCGAGCTGATCCTCTTGAAGTGCCGTGAGATCACCGCCGCCGACGCCGGCAGCCTCTACCTCGTCGAGCGGGGCAAGGACTCGGAGACGCACGGGGACGACAAGCTCTGGTTCAAGCTGCCCCAGAACGATTCCGTCCCCGTGGGCAGCTTCGAGGAGTTCACCGTCCCCCTCTCCGAGGCGTCGATCGCGGGTTACGCCGCCCTCACCGGCCAGATCGTGAACGTCGCCGACGCCTACCACCTGCCCGTGGGCTCGCCCTTCAAGGTGTCGCGGCGGTTCGACGAGGAGTCGGGCTACCGCTCGAAGTCGATGCTGGTGGTGCCGATGCGCGATCACCAGAACACCGTCATCGGGGTCATCCAGCTCATCAACAAGAAGCGCGACGCCAAGGTCGTCCTGCAGCCGGTCCAGCTCGTGGACGAGATGGTCATCCCGTTCACCTCGGTCGACGAGGAGCTGGTCACCTCGCTGGCCAGCCAGGCTGCCGTCGCCTTCGAGAACGCGCGCCTGATCCAGGACATCAAGAACCTGTTCAACGCCTTCGTGGACGCCTCGGTGACGGCCGTCGAATCGCGCGATCCGACCACCTCCGGACATTCCAAGCGCGTGGCCACGCTGACGGTGGGGCTGGCGGAGAAGGTCGACACCATCGAGACCGCCCCCTTCCAGGACGTGCGCTTCACGCGCGACCAGCTCCAGGAGATCCGCTACGCGAGCCTCCTGCACGACTTCGGCAAGGTCGGGGTGCGCGAGAAGGTCCTGATCAAGGGCAAGAAGCTCTACGTCGGCGAGATGCTCCTCATCAAGCAGCGCTTCTCGTACATCAAGCGCACCCTGGAAGCGGAGCACATGCGCGCGAAGGTGGAGCAGCTGCAGTCGGGGCCGGCCTCGCCCGACCTGCTCGTGGAGATGGACCGCGCCTACGAGACCCAGCGCGAGGAGATCGACGCCCTGCTGCGCATGATCGTGCAGGCCAACGAGCCCACCATCCTCGAGGAGGAGAGCTTCCGCGCCCTCATGGACCTCACCTCCCGCTCCTTCGCGGACGTGGAGGGCAGCCGCCAGCCGTTCCTCACCCCGAACGAGGTGGCGGCCCTGTCCATCCGCAAGGGCTCGCTGTCCGAGAAGGAGCGCCGCGAGATCGAGAGCCACGTCACCCACACCTTCCGCTTCCTCTCCGAGATCCCGTGGACGGGCGAGTTCCGGCGCGTACCCGAGATCGCGTACGCCCACCACGAGAAGCTGGACGGCACGGGCTATCCCCGGCGGCTCAAGGCGGCGGAGATCCCGATCCAGTCGCGCATGATGGCCATCTCCGACATCTTCGACGCCCTCGTGGCCTGGGACCGCCCCTACAAGAAGGCCGTGCCCGTCGAGCGCGCCCTGAGCATCCTGCGCGACGAGTCGCAGACGGGGAAGCTGGACCGCCAGATCCTCGACGTCTTCATCGAAGCCAAGATCTACGAGAAGACGCTGCCGCGCGCGGGGGCAGAGGCGGCGGAGATCGCGCGGTAGTCCCGTCCCTCCCGGATCCTCTCTCGACGGCCTTCTCGAGGCGGAGACACGGCTCGATCGAAGCTTCATGGCGGCGGTCACGGCCTTCCTGCTCAACCTCGGCTGGCCCTTCTTCGTCCGGCTCACGGGTCCGGCCTCCGCGCGCTTGGCCGGCGCCGCGGAGATCGCCCTGGCCGCCGCCTTCCTCGCCGCCTACGCCTGGTTCGCCTACGCCGCGACGGTGGCCGCCGGACGCGTCGGCCGGTCGAGGGCGCTCGTGCTGGGCTGGCTCCTCGGCGCTCCCCTCCTCTCCCTCCTTCCCCTGCCCTTCCTCTCGACCGTCCTGCAGGCCTCGGCCTTGAGCCTCAAGTTCATCCTGGCCGGCGAGCTGCGGGCGACGATCCGGGAGCGGACCTTCGCGGAGTGAGGAGGGCGTGCCACCATTGCGGAGAATGAAGATGGCGCTTGTCTCGAAGAACGGCTGGAAGACCTGCTCGCG
>Ga0075425_100009706_pt1 | contig 10246 bp, 7 predicted proteins | sample SoiMethybrSBSTD4_FD_75300 | JGI IMG/M metagenome (GOLD analysis project Ga0075425, IMG submission 75300) | Bulk soil microbial communities from a Populus tree surrounding site in Tennessee, USA - Soil MetaG P. TD hybrid SBSTD4 | ecosystem: Environmental > Terrestrial > Soil > Tree plantation...
GGTCTCTGCGACATGGACCGCGCTGAAATCTATCTTGAACTCAACCTATTCGACGATGCGGCGGCAATCGCTGCAAAAGCGATAGACACGTTTGAGAGGTTGGGCAATCGGTATGAAGCCGCAAAATGTCTTACGTACAAGGGAATCGCAGAGTTCAAATTACAGAACGACAAGGATGCCGAAGCTGCCTTCATTTCCGCCAGGGAGATGTTCACCAAAGAAGGAAATGACCTTTGGGTTGCAGTCCTTGATCTGTGGCGCGCGCAGCTTCTAACCCGCCAGCAGCAGTTTTCATCCGCGCAGGAGCTTGCCCAGCATTCGGCCGAAATCTTTGAAAAGCAGCAGTCCCCGGTGCGCGCAGCAAACGCGCGAGTACTGTCGGCCCAAAGCTGGCAGGAGTTGCGTGAGACGAGCTCTGCGCTCGAGGAAGCTCAGAAAGCATTGTCGGAAGTTGAAGGCTACCACGCACCCTGGGTGTCGTATCAGTGCTACAACACGCTCGGCAGACTGAAAGAGTTGAACGGCGCGATGGATGAGGCCGAGGAGTTGTACACCAAGGCTATCGATGAGATGGAATCTCTACGTGGAAACATTCGCCTCGATGAAATGCGCATGTCGTTTGGCCGCGATAAATATCAGGTCTATGAAAATATCGTGAACCTGAAACTGAACAAGGGTGACTCGCGGGCTGCTTTCCAATTCGTGGAGCGGTCAAAGTCGCGGACATTGATCGACCTTCTTGAAAAAAATCTGGACACCGTTTGGGATGCCGGAGCCGAAGAGTCTCCAAGAATGCAGCGTGTTCGCAAAATTCGTGAAGAGCTGAACATTTTGTACAGCCGCCTTAATGAAGTCGGCGGCACCCCCCGCGTTACCATGTCGGATACGCTGACGAAGCTGGAGATTTCCCGCCGTGAGCAGGAACTGGTTCAAGTGTTGAGAGAAGTCGGTTCGGAAAAATCCGGATGGGCAACGCTGCAGACCATGGAGCTTCCCGAAATCGAAGAAGTCCAGGCGATGCTGCGTCAAAATGAAGTGTTGGTCGAGTATTACGCCATCGGTGATCGCGTTCACGCGTTTGCAGTCGGCCGCACCGACTTTAAAGTGCACCAGGATATTACGACCAATGCTGCGGTCCGAACGTCGCTTAAAGGTTTGACCTTCCAGCTTTCCAAGTTTCACCTTCAGCCGGCCTACATTCAATCGCACGCGCCGATGCTGCTTGCTGCAACGCAGCATCACCTGCGAGAACTCTATCGTCAGCTGATCGAACCTTTGAACGGAACGATCGGAAATCGATCCCTCATCATCGTTCCCCATCAAGTTCTCCATTACGTCCCCTTTCAGGCTCTCTACGACGGCACGAGATATCTTGTGGACGCCCACGACATTACCTATGGTGCCAGTGCATCCGTGTTGAGAATCTGCCGCCAGCGAAAGGTTCAGAAGACGGACCAGGACCTTGTGCTCGCCGTCGCCGATGAAGGTACGCCTTACATTAATGATGAAGTTGAGAACCTCCGGGAACTGCTGCCCAAAGCACGAATCTTCACGGGAAGCGAAGCCCAGGAAGATAAGTTGCGACAATATGGTCCGACCGCTGGAAAAATTCACATCGCGGCGCACGGGATTTTCCGGTCGGACAACCCGATGTTCTCCTCTCTAAAACTCGGCGACACATGGCTCAACCTGTTCGATATTTTCAATCTGCAGCTCGGGGCCGAGCTTACTACGCTAAGCGCCTGCGAGACCGGTATGAGCGCCGTCTGGGAGGGCGATGAACTTCTTGGGCTGGCTCGCGGGTTTCTCTACGCTGGAACTCCATCATTAGTCGTCAGCCTTTGGACGGTGAATGACCGTTCGACTGCGCAGTTGATGCGTCGCTTTTACCACGGTCTGCAGCGCGGATTGTCCAAGGCCCGCGCACTTCGCGACGCTATGGTCGAAGTGAAAGCTGCCTTTCCGCATCCTTATTACTGGGCGCCGTTTGTTCTAATGGGCAAGTCTTAACTGCGGTAATCTACCGGTATGCGTGAAGGGAAACCTCGCTTCAAAACCCATTCCGGCATCGATCTCGAACAGTTTTACCGCCCGGAGTCCGTGCGGCCGGACCAAATCGGTCTCCCCGGCGAATTTCCCTATACGCGAGGAATTCAGCCGACCATGTACCGGGGCAGGCTGTGGACGATGAGGCAGTATGCGGGATACGGATCGGCGGCAGAAACCAACGCCAGATTCAAGTATCTCCTCGCGAACGGCCAGACCGGTTTGTCTGTCGCCTTCGATCTTCCGACCCAGATGGGAATGGATTCCGACCACCCTATGGCCGCTGGAGAAGTTGGCAAAGTCGGCGTTTCGATTAATACGCTTCTCGATATGGAAACAATGTTCGAGGGGATACCGCTCGATCGTGTTTCCACATCGATGACGATCAATGCGACTGCTCCGATTCTTCTCGCCATGTATGTCGCTGTGGCCAGGAAACAGGGGGTGTCGGCACAAGACATCCAGGGGACGCTTCAGAACGACATCCTGAAGGAATACATCGCTCGCGGAACTTACATCTATCCACCGGCGTTTTCTTTGAAACTCATTACCGACGTGTTCGAGTACTGCCAGCGCGAAGTCCCTAACTGGAACATGATCTCGGTCAGCGGCTTTCACATTCGCGAAGCCGGTTCTACTGCAGTTCAGGAGCTTGCCTTCACATTCGGAAATGCGATTACCTATGTTGAGGGTGCGCTGAATCGCGGTCTCGATATCGATTCCTTCGGTCCCCGCCTTTCGTTTTTCTTCGACACGCACAATGACTTCCTCGAGGAAATCGCGAAGTTCCGTGCGGCTCGGCGTATCTGGGCAAAAATTGCAAAGGACCGCTTTCACGCAAAGAATCCTCGAACGTGGATGCTCCGCTTCCATGCGCAGACGGCAGGATCTTCGCTCACGGCACAACAACCGGACAACAACGTCGTTCGTGTTGCAATTCAGGCTTTGGCCGCGGTCTTGGGAGGCGCGCAGTCAATCCATACGAATTCCAAGGATGAGGCGCTGGCATTGCCCACTGCAGAAGCAGTGCGTCTTGCGTTGCGAACGCAGCAGATTATCGCGTACGAGTCCGGCGTAACGAATACTGTCGATCCGGTCGGCGGCTCTTACACGATTGAAGCCCTGACAGATGAAATCGAAAGACAGACTTTCGAACGTATCGACAAGATCGATAGCCTCGGCGGGATGGTCGCTGCCATCGAGTCCGGATGGGTTCAGAGCCAGATTCAGGAAGCAGCCTACGAATATCAGCGGTCAATCGAAAGCAAGGAACGCATCATTGTCGGCGTTAATCAGTTTCAAACCGAGGAAGAAGAACCAGTCCGAATTCACGAAGCGGATCCGCAATTGGAGGCGGCTCAGGTGCAGGCAGTCGCGGCCGCGCGTTCGAACAGGAATATAACCGAGGTTCGTTCCGCGCTGGATCGCCTGGAGGCGGCGGCCCGTCGATCAGAGAACCTGATGCCGCACATTCTGGCGGCCGTTGAAGCCTACGCGACAATCGGAGAAATGTCGGATATCTTCCGCAAGGTGCATGGCGAATACCGGGAGGCTGTGACCGTTTGACCAACGTCCTCGAAGTAAGAGACCTGAAGACGTATTTCTTCACAGACGAAGGTGTTGTCAAAGCGGTTGACGGCGTCTCGTTCGCCGTCGAACGCGGCAAGACGCTAGGTCTCGTCGGCGAGAGCGGATGTGGCAAGAGCGTCACGGCCATGTCGATCTCGCGCCTGGTAAGTCCTCCGGGCCGCGTCGTCGGGGGCGAAGTCCTGCTCAACGGAAGAAATCTCGTGCCGTTGTCTGATGCCGAGATGCGCCGTGTACGCGGATCGCAAATTGCCATGATTTTTCAAGAGCCGATGACGGCCTTGAATCCTGTTCTCGAAGTCGGCTTCCAAATCGCCGAAGCCGTACTTGCCCATGAAAAAATTTCGAAGCGCGAAGCCTGGTTGCGTGCCGTCGATGCGATGAGGGCCGTTTCGATTCCCGACGCGGAAAAGCGAGCCAAAGACTACCCACACCAACTTTCCGGCGGAATGCGGCAGCGGATCATGATCGCGATGGCGCTTGTGTGCAATCCGATGCTGGTAATAGCGGACGAGCCCACAACCGCACTTGATGTCACCATCCAGGCTCAGATACTGGAGCTGCTCGACAGCCTGCGGCAGAAATACAATCTTTCTCTCATCCTGATCTCTCATGATCTGGGAGTAATTGCCGAGGTCGCTGAAACTGTCGCGGTCATGTATGCCGGAAAGATTGTGGAAATCGGTCCCGCAATGGACGTCTTTCACAACCCGCGACATCCTTATACACAAGGATTGCTTCAGTCCATTCCGCGCCTCGGATCGAGCCTTCAGAAAAAGGATCGCCTGGATGTGATCGAAGGCATGGTGCCGAATCTGCTGCATCTGCCGGACGGCTGCTCTTTCGCTGCGCGATGTCACAAGAAGACAGTCGAATGCACCCGGTCGGAAATCATTCTCGAAGCCATTTCTGAACAGCATGAGGTCCGGTGCATTCATGCGTGAAGCCGTCGAACCTCTTCTGAGCGTCAGTCACCTGAAAAAATACTTTCCGATCCGGCGGGGAGTTCTTTCACGTGTCGCCGCCCATGTGAAAGCAGTGGATGACATCAGCTTCGATATCAAAAAAGGTGAGACGTTCGGCCTTGTCGGCGAATCCGGTTGTGGCAAGACCACAGCCGGCCGTGCAGTGCTTCGGCTTCTAGAGCCCGATGCAGGCACAATCAAGTTTGATGGTATCGATCTCCGTTCGCTGGGACCGCAGGAGTTGAGACGCCGTCGCCGGGACATGCAGATCATCTTTCAGGACCCTTATGCGTCGCTGAATCCGCGTATGACGATTCGTGCGATCGTCGGTGAGCCGTTTGTGATTCACGGCACGAGTGGGTCGGACAGAGACGACCAGGTCGCGACGTTATTGAAGACGGTCGGGCTGGATCCCAGCGTCATGAACCGATATCCGCACGAATTCAGCGGAGGTCAGCGACAAAGAATCGGCATCGCCCGCGCGCTGGCATTGCGACCCAAATTGATCGTGGCGGACGAACCGGTGTCGGCGCTCGACGTTTCGATTCAGGCACAGATCATCAATCTGCTGGCGGATCTTCAACAACAGTTCGGGTTGACCTATCTTTTCATTTCACATGCGATCCCGGTCATCGAACACATATCGACACGAATCGGTGTGATGTACCTGGGAAAACTTGTCGAAGTCGGCACGAGCGCCCAGATCTGTTTATCTCCGAAGCATCCATACACCCAGGCGCTCCTGAGTGCCGTGCCGATTCCGGATCCTGCTGCGAAGAAGCAGAGAATCGTCCTCACGGGCGACGTGCCGACGCCAATCAATCCGCCAACCGGTTGCCGCTTCCATACCCGATGCCCCATCGCCGTCGAGCGCTGCAAAATTGAAGAGCCGCCCTTGCGGCCGCTGCCCGACGGCCGCGACACAGCGTGTCACCTCGTGTGAACCAGTCTCCACGGATATGCGATTCGAGCTCCTCACCAAAGATCCCAACACTCGCGCCCGCCGCGGCCGCTTAGACACGGCCCACGGCGTTATCGAGACCCCCGTCTTCATGCCCGTCGGCACGCAGGCGACAGTCAAGTCGATAACCCCGGAACAGCTCCGCGAGCTCGGCGTCGAGATCGTTCTTTGCAATTCGTATCACCTGTTCCTCCGTCCCGGGTATGAAACGATCGCAAAGCTGGGCGGCCTTCATCCATTCATGGGGTGGGATCGGCCAATTCTGACCGACAGCGGGGGATTTCAGGTATTCAGCCTCAGCACGCTGCGGAACATCAGCGAAGACGGCGTCCGATTCCAATCTCATCTCGATGGAAGCAGTCACTTCCTCGGTCCCGAGACGGCAATTGAAATCCAGAGAGGTCTCGGCTCCGACATCATGATGGTGCTCGACGACTGTCTTGCTTATCCTGCCACGCACTTCGATACAGATCAGTCGATGAAGCGATCGCTAGCCTGGGCGCGGCGATGCCGGGAGCATTTCGGGAAAATCGTCGATCGGGATCAAGCTTTATTCGGCATCGTGCAGGGAGGAATTTATCCGGACTTGCGTAAAGAGAGCGCTGAGCGGCTCATTGCCATGGATTTCCCCGGTTACGCGATCGGAGGGCTGGCCGTCGGTGAGCCGAAACCGGTGATGTATGAAACGATTGAACAGGTCGAGCCGTACCTGCCTGAAGACAAACCACGATATCTCATGGGTGTGGGAACACCGGCCGATCTTGTCGAGGCCGTCGCTCGCGGTGTCGACATGTTCGACTGCGTCATGCCGACCCGGCACGCGCGCAATGGCTGGCTGTTCACTTCCGGCGGTCACATCGTGATCAAGCACGCCAAGTATAAGGATGATCCCGAACCTATTGACGCGTCCTGCAAGTGCCCTGTCTGCCGGACGTATTCGCGCGCCTACCTGAGACATCTTTTTATTGCCAACGAGATCCTCTCGTCGGTCCTTAACACCGTGCATAACCTGCACTTCTACCTTGACACCATGCGCCGAATAAGGCAGTTTATCGAGCTTCATCGCTTTGAAGAATTCCTGACCGAGATTAGGAGAACGGGGGCTCATTAGTGTTCTTACAGCAGCAGGCCCAGCAGCCCGGCGGCGGCATCGTGGCTTTCTTACCTCTCCTTTTTATATTGGGCATTTTCTACTTGATTGTTTTTCTGCCCGCCCGGCGCCGGCAGAAGAAGACCCAGGAGATGATCGAGAACCTGAAGGCAGGTGATAAGGTCATCACGAACGGCGGGATTTACGGTACGATAGTAGGATTCAAAGCGGATCGCATCCAGCTTCGTGTCGCGGAAAACGTCAAGATCGAGCTATCCCGCAGCGCGGTCACGGCCTTGCAGTCGCCAGAAGAAGAATAGAAAAAAATTTTCGAGAGTAATTCTATGAACAAAAGAATTCGAAACCGCCTCCTAATCATTCTTGGAGTCACCGTATTGGCGATCGGACTTTTTGCCGGTTTTCCACCCAGCGTCGCCAAGATGAAACAGAAGATCAAGCTCGGGCTGGATCTCCAGGGTGGAGTGCACCTCGTCCTTCAAGTTGTGACTGACGACGCGATCCGTGCCGAGACCGATAATGCGATTGAGTCGCTGCGTCAGGCACTGCAAACCGGCAATATCGTTTTCCGGCAATTAAGCCGTACGCAGAACAATACGTTGACTGCAGTCGGTGTCGATCCTGCCAAGGATGCCGATGTCCGGCGCATCCTTAATGAGCGTTTTACGGAATGGGATCTTGTTTCAACTCAGGGTGAAGTACCGAACACCTACACGATGCGTTTGAAACCGGCGCAAGAGCAGGCCTATCGCGAGCAGTCCGTCGATCAGGCCATGAATACGATTCGAAATCGTATCGATCAGCTCGGCGTCGGTGAAGTCGTCATTCAGAAACACGGCGGTCCCGGCGAAGACGAGATCCTGGTTCAAATACCGGCTCTGGACGATCCGGCGCGTGTCAAAGGCATCATGCAATCGACAGCGCTGCTGGAATTGAAGCTGGTAAATGCGGGTCCATTCCCAAGCCCGGAAGCTGCAGCTCAGAGCCTTGGTGGAGTGATTCCCGCTAATCTTGAGCTTTTGCCATCCGTAGAACGCGACATCAACGCACCTGCCGGATCAACTTCTTATTATGTCGTCGAGCGCGTGGCTGCGGTCTCGGGACGCGACCTCAAGGGTGCTTTCCCTTCTCGTGATGAAAATGGACGACCCGCAGTCAGCTTCAATCTGAACGCGGACGGCGCTCAGAAATTCGGACGTGTTACCGAATCCAATATCGGAAAACAGCTCGCAATCGTCCTCGATGGAAGAATCCAGTCGGCGCCGCGAATCAACGGCCGCATCACCGATAACGGCATCATCACTGGCGGAATGGCGGGGTTTGCTCCGCAGGCTGCACAGGATCTTTCTCTGGTATTGAGGTCGGGTGCGCTGCCGGCGTCAATTAAATATCTTGATGAGGAAGTTGTTGGCCCGTCGCTTGGTGCGGATTCGATTCGTTCCGGCCTGGTCGCTGCGATCGTAGCGCTCGCATCCGTCGTCGTATTCATGCTGTTTTATTACCGGTTCTCCGGCGTCAATGCGACGATCGCCATGATCCTCAATCTCATTATTCTGTTTGGGGCAATGGCTTATTTCGGTGCCGCATTGACTTTGCCTGGAATCGCCGGCGTCATTCTGACGATTGGTGTGGGTATCGATTCAAACGTTTTGATTTTCGAACGTATTCGTGAAGAACTTCGAGCCGGCAAGACAGCCGTGTCGGCGGTCATTACAAGTTTCAGCCGGGTCTTTATCACGCTTGTCGACACGCATCTGGCCGCGCTGATATCAGCCACGTTCCTGTTCCTCTTCGGTACTGGTGCGGTCAAGGGTTTTGCAGTGACACTCGTTATAGGTCTGATTTCGAATATGTTTACGGCGGTTTTTGTGTCGCGAACTCTGTTCGAGTTGGAGCTTGCGCGAAAAGAACGCGCTGAAACCCTAAGCATTTAGATTTTCTGGAACAAGCAAAGACACCGCGGTGTCTATAAGGTAGGTTCGATGGTTGAACTCTTTCATAAAGTAAATGTTGATTGGTTAGGGAAACGAAAACTGTTTCTTGCCATCTCCGGCGCGATCATGCTCATGGGAATGATCTCGTTGATTGTGAAGGGCGGTTTTCGTTACGGCGTCGATTTCAAGGGCGGAACGGTGGTCACTGTAAGGTTTCAGGAGAAGCCGCAGGTTGACCAGATTCGAGCGCTGCTTCGTGACAATGGTGCGGCCGACAGCCAGATCCAGGAACTCCGTTCGGGACAGAACGACATTCTTATCGAGTTCCAGGGGGCTAAAGAGGAAGACGCGAGCGCCGGCCGGGATGTCATTCTCACTGCGCTCAACAAGAGCTACGCTGGGAAGTTTAGCGTACTGAGCGCGACATCGATCGGCCCCAAGGTCGGCGACGATTTGAAGCGCCAGGCTGTACTCGCGACCCTGTACGCGCTGGGAGGCGTCCTTGTTTACATCGCCTTCCGATTTGAATGGATTTACGGCGCGGCGGCGGTCTTCGCCGTTTTTCACGACACGCTGGTGACATTGGGTTTGTTTTCGCTGTTTAATCGCGAGATCAACCTGACGGTAATCGCGGCGCTGTTGACACTGGTCGGTTACTCGGTGAACGACACGATTGTGATTTTCGACCGCATCCGCGAAAACCTGAAGATTCGCCGACGCGACAATCTTGTGACGATCATGAACGAGAGCATTAACCAGACATTGAGTCGGACGATTCTGACGTCGGGGCTTACATTCCTCACCGTGCTCGCTCTGTTCATTTTCGGCGGCGAAATCATCAACCATTTCGCGTTTGCCATGGTTGTTGGAATCATTATCGGAACGTATTCGTCAATCGCGATCGCGGCTCCATTGGTCCTGGTTTACAACAATATTCGCGGCAGAATGGTCGCGCAGCCGGTAGCTGCAACGCGGTCGTCCGCGCGGCCGGCGGCGGCTAAGGGTCCTAGAACTGCGAAGGTAAAGTAACGAGGAGCTATCGTGGTTGACAGGCTGGGCAGGGCGCTGATATAAACTCGCATCCTGTTACAAATGCCTGCCTCGGCTTAAAAGTTTAAGAACAGATTTGGCATTTTGAAGGGTTCTTCTGCCACTCTGCTGCGACGGGAAACCGGCCACAGGCCGGGGTCTCGCGAGTTTCAGAAGTTGGTAAGTCAGTTCAAGGGAGGTTACGGTATGTTCGAGGATTCTTTAATTGAGTCCAGCGGACAGATGAAAACGAAGAAGGGTACGACGGTATTTATCTCGGCCGTAGTTCACATCACCCTTATTGTCGTTTTGATTTTGATCCCATTGATTTATACGGACACGATCGAGGCCCGTCAGCTCATCACGTTTCTGGTGGCTCCGCCACCACCCCCACCGCCGCCCCCGCCACCACCGAAAGAAGTGGCTCCGGCGCCTGTGGTCGTCAAGCAAGTTCAGATCGATCCGGGCACGATCGTTGCACCAACTGAAATTCCGAAAGAAATTGCCCGTATTGTCGAAGAATCCCCCCAGAACGTCGGCGTTGTCGGAGGTACACGTTCCGGTGTGTTGTCTGGCGTCCTCGGAGGCGTGCTGAATCAGCGAGAAGCTGATAATG
>Ga0075425_100009708_pt1 | contig 10246 bp, 10 predicted proteins | sample SoiMethybrSBSTD4_FD_75300 | JGI IMG/M metagenome (GOLD analysis project Ga0075425, IMG submission 75300) | Bulk soil microbial communities from a Populus tree surrounding site in Tennessee, USA - Soil MetaG P. TD hybrid SBSTD4 | ecosystem: Environmental > Terrestrial > Soil > Tree plantation...
AGCGCTTTCAGGATGCGGGCGCGCGGCTTGGACGCGAGCGGCAGCTCGGAAATCTTCACTTCGCGCTGGCCGATGGCATGGCGCTCCCGTTCGCGTCGGGATCGTTCGATCTCGTGCTCTCGCACGCGGTCATCGAACATGTCTCGGATGCGCTTCTGTACCTTCGCGAGTGCGCGCGGGTACTCGCGCCGGGCGGTCATGTGTATCTGTCGACATCACCCTATTTGTCGTTCGCCGGTGCGCATTTGCCCCGGCTGAAAATTCCCATTCCACTTCACTTGATTTTTGGACGGCGGGTCGCGTTCGCGACCTTTCGAGTGCTCGCTCGGCACGCCGCCTGGTCGCTGAAGGAACCGGCGAACGAGAACTCGTTCATCAAGGCGGCACGGAGAGGAGAGATCAAGCAGGATGACTTGCTGGAGAAAGTCCGGGTCGGCCGGCTGCGCAGCCTGATTGCACAGGCCGGATTGCGAATCGTGCGAGAGGAGCTGCACGTGACGTCGACGGTTCGAAAGCTTCCGCCGCCGGTCGCGCGCTGGATCCGGAACAGCACGATTACGCAGGACGCACTTATCAGCAACATGGAATACGTGCTGGCGGGACGGTGACGTGGCAGAGATCACGAAATACAGACCCGACGACAAGCGAGCCGTGGACGCACTCTATCGCCGCGTCTTCGGTCACGATGCGGCTGAATCGAGCCGTCTGCGCTGGGAGTGGCAGTACCGTCGAAATCCGAACAATCCCGGACAGGAACCTGAGATCTGGGTGGCACGCGAAGGCACGACGCTGGTCGGCCAATACGCGACCATGCCCGTCAAGCTGTCGCTCAAAGGGCTCGAGCTTCACGGATCGTGGGGCATGGACGTCATGGTCGCGCCCGAGCGTCAACGGCAAGGACTTGGCGAGATTCTGTTTCGCACCTGGGATCGGAACGTCGGCGCATCGCTCGGCCTTGGCCTGTCCGATTCCTCGCATCGACTCTTCCAGAAACTGAACTGGCCCAACGTCGGCCCGGTGCCGTGCCTCGTCAAACCGCTCACCAGGCGGGCGCTGCGCCGGCCGAACTGGCCGGTTGCGATCAACCGGCTGGTCTCCGCGATTACGCTCCCGATTGTCTTGATCATTTCGCGCGCGCGACCCGTCCGCTCGGAGGTCAGACTCGTGCAGCGCTTCGACGACAGTTTCACGGAATTGTGGGAAACACTCGCGCCGAAATTCGACCTTGCCGTCCGCCGCGATGCGCCGTATCTCAATTGGAAGTTCGTCTCCGCACCGCACGTGCGCTACTCGATCGCGGTAGCGCGGCGCGACGATCGCAACATTGGATATGCGGTCTATCGCCATTTGTACGAGCCGCGCGGCCGGGTCACGCTGCTCGTCGACTTTCTGGCCGATCCGGACGACGAGGGAGCGTTTCGCACGCTGTTGCACTGGGTCGATCGCGAGGCGCGCCAGGCCGACTCGGACAAGATTCGCGTCTTTGCCACACATGGGGCCTTCCGTCGCGCACTGCGCCGGTCCGGTTACTTCCAGGTCAAATCAACGATGGAGTTCGTGGTCAAGATTAATGGCATCGACGTGCCACGTCCGTTTTACGACAGCACCGAGAAGTGGCATGTGACGCTCGGCGACTCGGATCAGGACCGGTGAATCAATGTTCAATGTTCAATGTCCACATTCAGCATTCAACCATTCAGCATTCAACATTCAGCATTCAACATTGAGCATTGAACATTGATCATTGAGCATTGATTCAATCGCCATATGCACCTACTCGTCGGTATCGACACGGAGGGGGACAATCAATGGGACGCCGCGGCACGGGCGAACCAGCAGTTCTCGAACATCTATGCGTTGCCGCGGCTGCACGCGCTGTTTGCGCGTCATGGTGTGCGGCCCACCTACGTGATTACGTATCCCGTCGCACGGGATCCACACTCGGCTGAAGTGTTGCGCGGCTTGCTGGCAGGCGGCGACTGCGAAATCGGTGCGCACCATCATGCGTGGGAGACACCGCCGTGCAGCAGCGAGGACGTCCGGAGGCATCCGTACGCGTGCACGCTTCCGCGCCGTCAGTTCGAATCGCAGCTCGCATCATTGACCGGGAGCATCAGCGACGCCGTCGGGATCCGGCCGGTGTCGTACCGGTCCGGCCGATTCGGCTTCTCAGCCGATCATGTCAGCGCGCTCGAACGGCTGGGGTATCTGGTTGAATCCAGCGTCGCGCCGTTGTTCTACGAGGCGCACAAAGGCGGGCCGGAATTCGTCGAGGCGCCGCTGACACCGTATTTCCTGGCGTACGACAGCGCCACCGAGCCAGGAACGAGCAGCCTCCTCGAGGTTCCAGTGTCGTGCGCGCTCGATCGCAGGCTCCCTCGGCGGCTGCAATATGCCTATGCGCGAGCGCCGCGTCCGTACTTCACCAAGCGTGTGCTACGCGCTCTTCACCTCGTCAAGCTTCGATGGCTGCGTCCGTCCTATTCGTCGTTGCCAGACATGATCGCGCTCGCCCGCATGCTCGCCCGAGCCGATGAACCAGTGCTCAATCTCCTCTTTCACTCGAGCGAAGCGATTGTCGGCGGCAGTCCGTACAATCGCAGTCCGGGCGAGTTGGAGGCATTCTTCGAACGGCTCGAGCGTTTCTTCACGTTCGCGACTCGTGAATTGCGAGCCGTACCGGTGACGTTTTCGGAATTCCGACACGCCTACGCCGGCTGATGCGAATCCTTCATGTGACGCCTCACCTGCCGCCGGATCAGGCAGCCAACGCGCTCCTCCCATGGCAACTGGGAAACTGGGCGCGAGCTGCCGGAGACAGCGTCGAGTACGCTGCGCATCCGTCGCGTGCTGGAGGCCGGACCGAGCTCGCCGGGCCGGTCACGTGGCTCCCTCGCCGAAGCGGCGGATTCTTCGATCGCACATTGCGCGTCGGATCGGTCATCGGCGCGTGGCGGATTCAGCGCGCACTCGCCCCGCTCATCGCCCGTGCCGACGTCGTCCATGCACACAGCAACGGGCTGCTCTCAGAAGTCGCTGTAGTCGCGGCGGTTCGAGCGAAGAAGCCGGTCGTGCTGACGCTGTATGGCACCGAGATTTGGCACTACCAGCGGAAACGGGGACGGCCGGATCTTTTCACCCGCGCCTATCACGAGGCTTCGTACGTGACGTTTTACAGCGAGCGGTTGATGAGCCGGGCGTTTGAACTCGGCCTCCGCCGCCGCAATGCGCAGGTGATTTATCCACCTGTGGGTGACGGGTTCACCTGGCATGACGATGAGGAGCAGGCGGACGAGAGAGCGGCTCTTGGGATCGCGAACCGTCATCTCCTGCTGAACGTCAAGCGCCTGCATCCACTCGCTGGCCAGCGGATCCTGATCGAAGCGATGATGGATGTCGTGCACGCACATCCAGACACGCGGCTCGTCATCTGTGGCGAGGGACACTTGCGCGAGGAATTGCAGGCGGCGGCGCGATCGGCCGGTGTCGAGCGTCACGTTGATTTCACCGGCCTCGTCGACAATGTGGCGATCGCGCGCTATTGTGCCGCGGCGGATCTGTTCGTGCTTCCGTCGCTGCTCGAGGCCCTGCCCACCGTTGCGGTTGAGGCCCTCGCCTGCGGCACCCCTGTGCTGTCGAGCGACAACCCCGGAGGTCTGGAACTGAACGGCCTTTTCGGTCCGGACGTGTCGATCGTTCCTGGCGAACAGGCGCTTGCACTTGGCAGAGCGATCACGCACTTTCTGCAACACAAACGGCGCACGCTCTCAGGAACGAAAGAGGTCATCGATCGTGAATTCAGGCCGGACGCCGTGGCCAGGCAATACTGGGAGATTTATGGAGAGGTGGGGACATGCCGTTGATCGATGAGATTTCAGCCGCGATGACAGCCGCAATGAAGGCGAAGGATCCCGCGAGGCTCGCGCCGTTGCGGATGGCGAAAGCGGCACTCATGAACCGCGAAGTCGAAAAGGGACGGCCGCTCGACGAGACCGAAGCGCAACAGGTCGTTGCGTCGCTCATCAAACAGCGACGCGATTCGATCGAGCAGTTCCTCAAGGGGGGACGCGAAGAGCTCGCCGCGCGCGAAACGGCGGAGATCGCCGTGCTCGAAACCTACCTGCCGCCGGCCATGGATTCTGCAGAGATCGAACGCGCCGTGGATGAATCGATTCGTGAAGTCGGCGCGACATCGGCCAAGGATCTTGGACGCGTCATGAAGGCCGTGATGAGCCGTGTGGCGGGGAAGGGGGCAGACGGCCGCGTGGTGAACGAGATTGTCCGTCGAAAACTGGGCTCATAGTTCCAGACGCGCAAACGAGCAAACTTTTGTCGACCGAGCGCCGTCTAATCATTTTGAAAGGCACGCACAAGCCTCTCATCCATCCTCCATTAGCCCCTGCGGCAACGCAGGGGCTCTTTTTTGTACATCCGTGCCAATTTCGCACGTCGCCGAGTGACCGATCGTCTCGAAACCGGACGCCTTGTAATAGTTGTAAAGCACCCGTGTGGTACCCTCGACTAAATCCTTGTCTCAATTGGTCACACCGATAGTCACCCCCCGCGCCACACAATGAGTGTGAAGCTCGCACGTTCGGCCGGCCTGATCAGCGTGGCGACGATGGCGAGCCGTGTCCTCGGCGTGGCACGTGAAATGGTGCTCGCCGCGTTCTTCGGCGCCAGCGGCGGAATCGAAATGGACGCGTTCAATGTCGCCTTTCGCATTCCGAACCTGCTGCGCGATCTCTTTGCGGAAGGAGCCATGACCGCCGCGTTCGTTCCAGCCTTCACCCGCACGTTGACCACAGAGGGACGCGATGCCGCGTGGCGGCTTGGCAATCTGGTCATCAATGCGCTGCTCGTCATCACTGGTTCCATCGTCGTGATCGGGATTCTGTTTGCGGCTCCCATTACTCGCGCGTTTGCCCCGTGGTTTGCGGACACACCGGGAAAGCTCGAACTCACCACCGAACTGACGCGGATCATGCTGCCGTTTTTCGCGACGGTCGCGGTCGCGGTCGCGATGATGGGCATGCTGAATTCGCTGCGCCGCTTCTTCATCCCGGCGCTCTCGCCGGCGATGTTCAACGTCGCGACGATTCTCTGCGCGTTCACCCTCGTCCCGGTGATGCCTCGGCTGGGACTCCACGCCATCGTGGCGATCGCGGTGGGCACGATCCTCGGCGGCATCGGACAAATCGCGCTGCAGTGGCCGCTGCTGCGGAAGGAAGGCTTTCGTTACCAGCCGATTGTTGATTTCAAAGATCCGAAGCTGCTCGAAGTACTGCGGCTGATGGGCCCCGGCACCCTCGGTCTTGCGGCGGTCCAAATCAACGTCTTCGTGAACACCTACCTCGCGACGAGTCAGGAGCAGGGCTCCGTCTCCTGGTTGAATTATGCGTTCCGGTTGATGTACCTGCCGATCGGACTCTTCGGCGTCTCGATCGCGACGGCGGCGCTGCCCGAGATTGCACGGCGAGCGAACGAGGGAGACACCGCCGGGATGCGACGCACGATCTCCAGCGCGTTGCGGATGATGTTGATGCTGAACGTCCCCGCAACCATCGGACTGATTGCGTTGTCACGGCCGATCGTGGGGCTGCTGCTCGAGCGGGGCCACTTCCGCCCCTACGACACGGCCGCGACGGCGGCGGCACTGATCTTCTATGCCCCGGGACTCGTCGGCTACTCCGCGGTGAAGATCGCGTCACCAAGCTTCTATTCCCTTCGCGACAGCCGCACACCCGTCATCGTCAGCGTCATCGCCGTGCTCACGAACTTGACGATCAATCTGATGCTCGTGCGCGTGATGGGCTACCGTGGCCTGGCTCTGGGTACGGCGCTCGCGGCGCTCGTCAATGCGGCAGCGCTGTTATGGCTGCTGCGTCGCCGGCTTGGCGGGCTCGACGAACGTCGCGTCTTGATAGCGACCGCGAAGATTCTCGCCGCTTCCGCCGCCATGGGTATCGCCGCACGCCTGACCGCCTCGTGGCTTGCCGTGGCGCTTCCACCGACACACTTCGTCCTCCGTGCAGTCGAACTCGCGGCTGCGATCGCGGTCGGCCTCGCCGTCCTGGTTGCCGCAGCGCGGCTGCTACGGCTTGCCGAGTTCGACGAAGCGTTTTCGCGCGTGCTCAAGCGACTACGCGGGGGCCCGCCGAACCAGCGTGCAGGGGATTCACGATCAGTGATTAGTGATTAGAATGTTTTCGCGGCTTCGACTTCACCCGACGATTCTGCTCATGGCGTCGGCGCATCTCATGGTCGATGGATACGGCAACATCTACGCCCCGATGCTGCCGATTCTCATCCCTCGTCTCGGCCTGTCACTCGCCGCCGCCGGCACGCTGACCATGCTCTTTCAGATGGCCGCTTCGGTCGCCCAGGTCGGGTTTGGAAATCTGGCGGATCAATGGCGCCCTCGAACGCTCATCATCATCGGTCCAATCGTTTCGGTGACGGTTCTGAGTCTGCTCGGGCTCGCAACATCGCGGGAGATGCTCGCATGCATCCTGATCGTCGGCGGCCTCGGCGCCGCAGCCTTTCATCCGCCCGCGGCGGCGCTGGCGCACCGGCTTGGTGGAGACCGCCAGGGGCTGGCGATGTCGGTCTACATCACGGGCGGAACGCTGGGTTTTTCGTTAGGCCCTCTGTTCTTCGCACCATTCGCCGAAAGGTTTGGACTCGAATGGACGCCGGTGCTGGCGTTGCCGGGCCTCGCCGTGGTGGCGTTCTTCATTCGCCGCGTTCCGGAAATACCGTTACACCCGTCCTCCAGCCGCGGGTTCGCCGCGCTACGGCCGTACGCGAGGCCGCTCGGCCTGCTCTATACGATTGTCGTACTCAGAACGCTCGCATCGCTGACCTTCGCGACGTTCGTTCCCGTCATGCTCACCCGTCGTGGCCTCTCGGTTGGCGAGGCCGGCGCGTCGGTCGCCGCCTATCTATTTGGCAGCGGCATCGGCGGTTTTTTTGGCGGGCCAATCGCCGACCGGTTCGGCGCCCGCACCGTCATCGCGCTATCGCTCGTGTTATCGACGCCATTCCTGTTTCTTGCGCCATTCCTGAGCGGCTGGATGTTCGTGGTCGTGCTTGCGATTGGTGGGCTTTTCTTGCAGTCGACATTGCCCGTCAACGTCACCTTCGGCCAGTCTCTTGCACCCGTCAGTGCCGCGACCGTTTCGTCGCTCATGATGGGCTTCGCCTGGGGAACAGGTGGTCTGAGCGTGCCGTTTGTAGGCATGCTCGCGGACCGGATCGGCATTGAACACACGCTGGTCGGCGTGTCGTTGATTCCACTTGCTGCCGCAGCGTGCGCGCTGCCCCTTCCGGCACGCGCGTCTGCTCACGCGCCGTCTCAGCCCGCCGATGTCATCGTTTCCGACACCGGCGGTTGAAGGCCCCTGTGGTACGATAGTTTCTTCTGGTCGACGACGACGATGACCCGCTACGCCCGCCCAAATTCGCTGAGCTACTCGTTCGGTCCCGGCCCTATCACTCCCGCAGTGAAGTGGATCATCTGGGCCAACGTCGCGGCATTCGTGGCGACGGTCATTCGTCCCGATTTGAAGTACGTGCTCGGCGTGGTCCCGGCCGACGTGATCCAGCGCGGATGGATCTGGCAGCCGGTGACTTACATGTTCATCCACGCCTCGGCCACCCACATCCTCTTCAATATGTTGGGTGTGTGGATGTTCGGCGTCGAGCTCGAACGCCTCTGGGGCACGAAGTTTTTTGTCCGGTACTACGCAGTAACCGGAATCGGCGCAGCGATCACCACGATCCTCGTATCGAGGTTGCCGTTCGAGATAACGCAGGCGACGTACACTACCGCGACAGTCGGCGCTTCGGGTGCGCTCTTCGGCATTCTGCTGGCGTTCGCGATGTATTACCCCGACCGTCCGATCCTGATGGCGCTCATCTTTCCAATTCCTGCGAAGTATTTCGTCATTATTATCGGTGCACTCTCCTATTTTTCCTCGCCCGGCGGTGTCGCCCACGCTGCGCATCTCGGCGGACTGGTCTTCGGCTACCTCTACCTGCAGGGTGGTCGCGGCGGGTTGACGGCGGAATTCAAATACCGTTACTTGAAGTGGAAGATGAATCGGCTTCGCCGTAAGTTCGACGTGTACTCGGGCGGTCGATCGGATTGGGACCGCAAGGTGCACTGACATCAATCAGTCCCGCTTTCAGATTCTGCTGGTCATCGGCCTGCTGATCAGGCTCGCGGCGATGCCGCTCCACGGCACTGAAGACGTCATGGTCTGGAAGACGTGGAGTTACGGCGCACTTCATCAAGGTGTTACGGTTCTATATGGCGTCGGAGGCAACCCTCCGGAGCGAGGCCTCGTTCACTGGGGCACCCGATCCACCACCGTCGACTATCCCCCACTGACGTTGTATGAGCTGGCGGTCGCGGGTCGCGTGTATCAGATGTTTTCGCCCGAATTCGAAAACACGCGCTGGCTGAACGCCGCGATAAAGCTTCCTGGACTGCTCGCAGAACTCGCGCTGACGTGGTGTCTCTATGGATTCGCGCGGCGCCGCTACGGAGTCCCGACGGCGAGATGGGCGGCACTGGCATATTGGGCAAATCCCGCCAGCATTCTCAACGGAACTGTGCTGGGTTATCTCGATCCCCTGATGGCCTTGCCAGCCGTCGCGAGTGTCGCCGCCGCGACAATTGGCGCACCACTCCTCGCCGGCACACTTATCGCGCTCGCGTGCTTGACCAAGGCGCAAGCCGTCTTCCTCGTCCCGGTTGTCGTGCTTGCCGCGTGGAACGGATCGACGACGAAGCCCGCATGGGCGGCGGCGCGAACGGTCGCGGCGGCCGCGATCGTTTCGCTCGTGGTTCTGCTTCCCTATCTGTTCGCCGGCGCCGGGTTCAACGTCGCGCAAGGCGTGAGTTCGCTGCTGCGACACGACATGCTGTCGGCGTATGCGGCCAACGTGTGGTGGGTGGTCACCTACGTCATGCGCGCCTCGTATGCCGTCGCGGACATGGGCACGTGGGCGGCGTGGACCATGCCGATGCGAATCCTCGGAATTTCGACGATCGTGCGGCTCGGCTATCCCGATCCGCGGCCGTTCGCGACCGCTGCCGTCGCTCTCGTCGCGCTGTGGGCCCTTTGGCAGGCACGGCATTCGCGCGACCTCGCACTTTTCTGCGCCCTCGGCGCGTTCATCATCCACGCCTACTTCGTGCTGGGGGTGGCGGTGCACGAGAATCACTTGTATCTCGCACTGCCGCTCCTCGCACTCGCCGCGAGTCGGCATCATCGGCTGCGACACATCCACATCGCCGTCAGTGCAGTGATCGCGCTGAATCTTTTTCTCTTCTTCGGGATCGGCCGCGGGATCCCGCTGCCGCCGCGGACCTTCACGATCATCGACGCGACCGTGCTCCTGGCCGCTGCCAATTGCGTCGGATTCGTGTGGCACGCGAGGGCGTTCCACCTGGAGTGTCAAGTGGCCGGACTACCGGAAGAATTTGAGAATCGAGAATCACTCATCGGGAATCGATGAATCCTTATCATGGTGCGGGAAGCGCTGCGGTTGAATCAGCCAGCGTCCCACGATTCGATGATTCACGATTTCGATGATTCACGATTCGACATTAGTGATTCTCGATTCTCAAGCCACCCCGTATTGTTCAACCTACTGGCGGTGAAAATACGTGTCAGTGTGGTCGAGCCAGTCCTGACGAATGGGACTGAACAGATCGAGCTCGAACGTGTCATCGAGCGCTTCCGCCTGGTGTTCGACCCATGAGGGAATGTGAAGAACCTCCCCTTCGCGCACGGTGATTTCTTCCCCGTTGATCAGGAACTTGAGCGCGCCCTGGAGGACGTAGGTTATTTGCTCGCTTTCGTGCGAGTGCATGGGAACGAGCGCGCCTTTCTTCAAATAGACCTGCGCAACCATCTCGCGCTCGCCGGTGACGATTTTCCGCGAAATCATCTCGGTGACCTTCTCGAGCGCAATCTCGTCCCAGCGGTGAAGCCGCACGGTCTGTGTTGCCACGGGCACGCCCTTTCTTGCCGAAAAACGGCGATTATATCGTGCGGCCCTGCCCTTCCGGCCGACCCGCGGACCACGCCCTGCCGTGGTCCCGGGTGTTATAATCAAGCGTTTGGCCAGACGCCACTGCCGGGCGCATGCGCGTGATCGGCGGCCGTGTCAGCATCCGCATACAGGCACGAGGGTTCCGTACGAATGAAGGGAACGGCGGTCAGCAACGGCC
>Ga0075425_100009709_pt1 | contig 10245 bp, 8 predicted proteins | sample SoiMethybrSBSTD4_FD_75300 | JGI IMG/M metagenome (GOLD analysis project Ga0075425, IMG submission 75300) | Bulk soil microbial communities from a Populus tree surrounding site in Tennessee, USA - Soil MetaG P. TD hybrid SBSTD4 | ecosystem: Environmental > Terrestrial > Soil > Tree plantation...
GATAGCGGGAAATCAAAATCCCCACCCTGTCGCAAAGAACGCGACAAGGATGGGGCAACCGGACGGAATCAATCTCCAGTGCCCATCGCCTTCATACTTGAATCCTCCGAACTGGATCCCGCCTTGCGCATGCGGATTTCGGCGCCGTTGCGTTCGAATGAGACTTCGTCCATTAGCTCATTGATGAGATAAATTCCGCGGCCGTGGTCGGAATGAAGATTTTCGGTGGCCAGCGGATCGCGAACTTCGTTGAGATTGAAACCCTGGCCGGGATCGCGCACTACGATCACCACATCGGAAGCGTCGGTGCAGGCCACGCAGCACTCAACTTTTTTCGTGGGATCGTTATTGCAGCCGTGGACGATGGCATTGGCAAGGGCTTCGCGCAGGGCAAGCTCAATCTGAAATTCACTGTCCTTACCGCATTTCATCTGCCGGGCAATTTGCATGACGCCGTCGACAACTCCGTCAATCGCGTTGGGATCGGCGGGGATGGTGATATCCAGCTTGCAGGCCGAACATGCGGGCAGCAGTCCGCTCAAGCGGCTCACGTGCTCGAGCGCGTGCTGCAGTTCAACAATGCTTTCATCTCTCTCTGCTTCAGCCTTGTCGCGTTCTTGCAGCGCGGCGCGGAGTTCGGACAAATTCTTTCTCAGCTCAAATTGCGCCTGTACCTGGCGACTGAGCGCGAGCAACGCAGTTTGCTGCCCGGCAGTCAACTGCCGCGGGACCATGTCGACCACGCACAGCGTTCCCAATGTGTAGCCGTCTGAACTTTTGAAGGGAGCGCCGGCGTAAAAGCGGATTTTGGGATCGTTGACCACGAAGGGATTGGAACTGAACCTGGGATCTTTGGTGGCATCGGGCACGATAAAGAGGTCGGACTGCTGAATGGCTTTATCGCAGAACGCGAGCTCGCGGGGCGTTTCGGCGATATCTACGCCGACTCGCGACTTGAACCACTGGCGGTCGGAGTCGATAAGACTGATCAGCGCGATCGGAGTCTCGCAGATATGCGATGCGAGAATGGTGAGGTCGTCGAAAGCCTTGTCCGGGTCGGTGTCGAGAATCTTATAGCTGCGCAGCGCCCGCAAGCGTGCTTGTTCAGTGGCTTCCATATTCCTCCTCCGTCAATGACGGGGATCCAATCGCAATATGATTCAACTCATGCTCCGGGGACCGATCGGCCGGGGCTTTGAGGCTGCTCGCAATGAGGCATGCGAATGCAGGAAGCAAACGGCAGGTTGCGGCGCATGGCGACATTATCCCACGGGACGCGCTGAGCGGCAGGGGGAAAAAGAAAAACGCCTGGAGTCGAGTCCAGGCGTCCATTTTCGAACATAAATTTTAGAATTCAGCCAACGTGTTTTTCGAGACGCTTTTGGATCTGGTCCTTGGGCAAATATCCAACGATCTGTTCCTGGACCTGGCCCCCTTTGAAGAGCAACAGCGTGGGGATCCCGCGTACGCCATATCGCATAGGAGTGGCGTTGTTGCGGTCAACATCCATTTTGCCGATTTTTACCTTTCCGGCGTATTCGGCGGCGAGCTCTTCCACAATGGGAGCGATGGCACGGCATGGCCCACACCAGGTGGCCCAAAAGTCCACCAGCACTGGCGTTTCCGACTTCAGGACATCCTGGTCGAAATTCGCGTCTGTTACTTCCACAATCCCGTTTCCTGCCATTGTTCCTCCCGCCCCCTCGATCCGTAAATCAGAAGCGTTCCTTTTTATCGTAACACTAAGTATTGGATGCTGAACGGGCAGGAAAGTCGCATAGCGCGGGGGCAGCGTGTTCAGCGGACGCCTCTCGCAAGCCATAGCAAACAAAAGCGCCCTGAACCGCAGTTCAGGACGCTCGGCAGCCCTCCCCCAGAACTGCCCAAACCACGCTTGGATAGTAGAGGAAGGCTGGTGGGGTGTAAATGTCACTTCGGTAATGCGTCCCGGGTGCCGGAAGTGGCGGTTGCGGCGCGGCTTTTGGTTGCGTTTAGAGCAGCCGCGCAGTGCAGTCGGCTACTGAACCGTCCAGCTGTGGCCACCATCTGAGGTGATCCAAATCTCACCACCTGCGGTGCCAACCGTGCCGTTTAGAGAATCAGAGAACTCGATGCGCGTGATATCGGCTTCGAGCTTTCTTCCTGGGGCAGCGGGCTTTACTCGCGCCCAAGTTTGTCCGGAGTTCGAGGAGTGGTAGAGCATGCCTGCATTTCCGCCGGCCCAGACATCAGCACCAGCTGCGGAAAGCGCCCGGAACGCGCCTTTACCCACGGGAACGATCTGCCAAGTGCTGCCGGAATCAAAAGAGCGTTGTATGGCGCCGCTCGGCGAAAGCGTCCATTGCAGGGGCGACGAGAACATCCTGGCTGCAGACACTTCGTAGCTGGCTGTGGTCTTCTTTCGTGCAAGATCAGCTTGCTTCTCATTAGCGCGAGTATTAGAGACGGCTGACGTGGTGGACTGAGGAGCTGGCGCGGCCGCGGATTGCAGCAGTGCAGTTGAGGTGGATCTCTCGTCTGCACTGACCTCAGCTGGTTTTGCGGCACTGCTCACCTCGACAGTCTCAGAAACGCTGCCTGGTTCAAGCTTCATTTGCAGAGCCGAAGGTTTTCCGACGGCCACGGCAACCTGCTGAGTTTGAGTTGTCTTGAACCCGGGCGCCTCGGCTTTTAGCGAGTACGACCCTGGAATCAACCGATCAAATAAAAACTGGCCGCGGACGTCTGACTGTGTTTGCCTGCTTCCGAGCGGGCCATCCATCGTGATGTTCGCGTTGACGATAACCGCGCCAGAGCCATCTACGATAGTCCCCGCAAGATTGGCTTGTGCCATTTGCGCAAGCGCAGCCTGCGACTGACCAGAAGTTGTGTTGGACTGAATGGCGTTCTGACCCCGGATGGAACCACCGACCGCCGCACCAGTACCAGCGGCCGCTACCGCGCCTGGCTGCACCTTAGCTAATCCGTTGACGTTCCGGTCTTGCGCGATGAATTTGTCGTTTTCAAGCGGGTGCGACTCGGGAGCCATGCGCACCTGGTCGGTTTGGTCGAAGTCAAATTTGGCAGACGGCTTGGCGGTCATATGCTTCGGAGTAGGAATTATTTTGTTGCCATCGGCGCGCGGAGAATTGGCCTTCGCACGATCATCGCGTGAAGCAAGAATGTCGCGCAGCTCACCAGGCGTCTTCAGCTCGGCGGTGGTTGTTGCAGGGGCCTTCTCAGGAGTCTGCTGTTTGTAGAGCGCGACATTGCTGTTGCGGCGTGTGCCCACGAACAACACCGCTGCTACTGCAATCGCGACGGCGACCGCTCCCCAGCGCACGGCGAAGCGGGATGCGCGACGGCCCTCAAACGAGAGCACCTTCTGCGGGGCCGCGGAGTCTAGGAGGCCCAAATAAAGAACCTCCCGGCAATCGCGGCAGTTTGCCAGATGCGCGAAAACCTGTGACCGTTCGCCATCAGACAATGTCTGCTCTGCGAACGCGGACAACGTATCTGCATCGGGATGCGGTCCGGTGGCTTGCGACCGCAGACGCGCAGACACGAGTTTTTTCACCTGTTCCATCCCTCGATCACCTTCCACCATCACCAGCTTTTGCCCCTTTCTCTGAGAACGCGGCGGCGGCCGAATCTTGCGCCAGGCTGGCCCGTAAATCCAGGGTCAAATCTTGCACGTTGGTACTAAGCGCCTCCTCGGCCTGTCGCCGATTCATGCCATGGCGCACCAGGTTTTTTTGAATCTGCTTGCGCAGATTTTTCGTGAGCTTCTCCACCTTGCGGCTGATGGTCGATTCATGCACAGAAAGCGCTCGTGCGATCTCCGCAAGTGTACGTCCGTCCAAGAAATAGGAGGCAAGCACGAATCGGTCCTGCGAATTCAGCGCCCGCAATGCCTCGTCGGTGGCGCGTTCCAGCATAGGGTTCGCGGGAACGGCCTCTTCCGGAGTCGCGGCTGCAAACTGACCGCCTTCTTCCGTCTCCTCATCGAGGCTTACCAAACGCCTCTGCTTACGATAGTTGTTAACGAACTCCTGGGCGATCACAGTGCGAAGCCATCCCTCGAGAGAGCCGCGTCCGCTATAAGAAGCAAGTTTGGAAAGGCGGGCGCCGTCACGTGTTTTGGTGCCATAGAGGTCCGCGTAGACCGAATCGGCCAGTTCCCTTCCGGAGGAATCTTCACGCGTGATCTGGCGGGCAATGTCGTAAAGCTTCTCGCGAAAGCGAAGCAGGAACACTTCCCAAGCGCGCTCATTACCAGCGGCACAGGCGCGAGCGAGCGCAACATCTTCCAGTCGAAGAGTTGCGCAGAACTCCTGAATGCTTCTGCCGGGCGCGTGTTTCGCCGCGATCTCACTCAGCATTGCGACTAATTCGCTGGAGCTGATGCCGAATTCTGCAGCCCTGCTTTTGTCGTACAGCTCAACTAGTCCGGGCGTTAACGCGGTTTGCAGGTTTTTGTCGGGATGTAGGGCCGCCGGCATGCTCTGTTGGGATGCTATCAATTTTTTAGACGCAAGAAGCTGAATTTTTGCCGTTCGTAGAACAAGAAGATTTATGAGGGCATCGCGGCGCCGGCCTCCAACGAGGAACTGACGCGATTGCGCTGGTGTCTGTCTTTGCGAGAGGAAGATATGAAAAAGACCATTTGGATTTACGTCGCGTTTGCAGTCGCGCTGTTCGGACTGGCGGTCGTGATTCCTCGTCTGCGGGCGGGTGAAACCGGGGTAGGCGTGAGTTATCAGGTGCTCGCGCCCATTCGGCACGGCAATCTGACAATTTTTCCAGTAGTTGCGGCGCGTACCCACGATACCAGCCAGTTCCTCACCCTGGATGAAGGTCTGCGGTCTGGCGAGGTCATTGTCACCGAGTCGGGAAATGTGTCGCCGCTGGTGCGTCCGCGTCATCCTCATCCGGTGTGGCAGGAAAATCGCCGGAACGATGGCGCGCAGGTGAATAGCCTGGTGCTGGTGAATAATTCGAAGAAACCCCTGCTGCTCTTGGCCGGCGAGATTGTTACCGGAGGCAAACAGGACCGCATCATTGGCAAAGACCGGCTGGTACCTGCGGACAGCGATCCCATCGATCTGGGCGTTTTCTGTGTTGAGCCGGGACGCTGGGTAGGCAGTTCAGCGAAATTCGGAACCGCCGGGGCGATTGGAGGCATTGTGCAGCCGTCAGTGCGCTCCAAGGCTATGGCTGCGCAAAATCAGCAAAAGGTTTGGGACGAGGTTGGAAAAGCGCGCGCCGGAGCGGCGGAAGCAGTCACCGTGCAGTCACAATCCGAAGCGGTGGAAGTAGAACGAACCTCCTCGTACGCGCGCGTAATGCAGAACGGCGCGGTGCTGGGAAAAATTGATTCGGTCGCCGCTCCGGTCGAGCATGACTATCAGAGCGTGATCTCGCAGCTCCGCGACAAGAATGCGGTCGGCGTTGTAGTTGCAGTGAATGGCGAAGTGATTTGGGCCGACGTCTTCGCGAGTAGCAAACTGCTTGAGAAGTATTGGCCCAAGCTGGTGCGCTCTTATGCGGCCGAGTCGGTAGTTCAGCAAGTGAAATCGGGATCTGCCAGCGTAAAGGCCGCGCAGGAATTTCTGGACCGCCTGCAGGGACGCCGAGAAGTTGTCGAGAACGAACCTGGGCTGTATCGTCACACCGAAGTTTCCGGTGAAGGATTCAAAGTGTTCGAGCTGACATCGCTGCTGCCGAACACTGGCTTCGATCTGCACGTCGCCAAGATGATGGAGTGAGCGAAGCGCCAGTATGCGGACTGGTGGCCCACTCAAGCCCGGTGTTGGCTTGAGTGGGGATGTTCGAGACAACGCGGGGGATTTTGATTTCCGAGGTAAGGCCAAGAAGTCAAAGTCCCCACCCTCCCGCAAAGGACGCGGGAAGGATCAGGCACCCCATTTTCGAGTGCATACTCCTCCGAAGAATTTTCATCGTTCCTTAACTTCCCCCAAAATACCTTTTACCGAAAAGCTGTAGAATTCTCTCCGCGCTGCCTATCGTTCAGAATGAACCATACAGTGAGGTTTGCATGAACCGCTTCTGCAGTGGCGTTGCTGTCATCTTCCTGTTTGCTTTCTTTTCCCAATCAGTGCTCGCCGCCGATCCCGGCCTGCACATAATTAAGACCTTCAAGCTGGGCGGCGACGGAGGATGGGATTATCTGGAAGTTGATTCCGATGCTCACCATCTTTTTATTTCCCGCGCCACTCACGTGATAGTGGTTGACACCGACTCCGGCAAGCAGGTGGGCGATATTCCCGACACTCCTGGCGTTCACGGCATCGCGCTCGCACCCGAGTTCGGGCGTGGATTTATCAGCAATGGCAGGGAAGGATCGGTCACGATTTTCGATCTGAAGACGCTGAAGACGATCAGCAAGGTACAGAATGTCGGCAACGGCCCTGACGCAATTCTCTATGATGCTGCGAGCAAACGTGTTTTCACGTTCAATGGACGCGGTCATGACTCAACCGCCATGGAGGCCGCCACTGGGAAAATCGTCGGGAATATTCCGCTAGACGGCAAGCCGGAATTTGCCGTCAGCACCGGAGCTGGAGAAATCTTCGTTAACATCGAAGATAAGAGCGAATTGACCGCGATCGATCCGCAGGCTCTTAAAGTAAAGTCTAGCTGGCCGCTTGCGCCATGCGAAAGCCCGAGCGGGCTGGCCATGGACGTGAAAAACCGTCGCCTGTTTTCCGGATGCGACAACAAGCTGATGGCGGTAAGCAACGCCGACAACGGAAAAGTGATCACAACCTTGCCGATTGGCGATGGCGTCGATGCCGGCCGCTTTGATCCTGATAAGAAACTCGCATACGCCTCGTGCGGTGAAGGTGTACTGACGGTTGTCCATGAGGACTCTCCGGACAAGTTCAGCGTGGTACAGACTGTGCCCACAGAGAAAAGCGCGCGCACCATGGCGCTGGACTACAAGACTCACATGGTTTATCTCGTGGCGGCGAAGTTCGGCCCGCGTCCCGCAGCGACCGCGCAGGAACCCCATCCGCGACCGCCGGTCCTGCCTGACAGTTTTGAGGTGCTGGTGGTTGGAAAGTAAGATGATCGGGTCATCTGAGAATCAAGTCATCGGGCGATCACCCGATAATTCGATGACCCGATCTCCTGATTCTGCATCTCACATTGCCGCATGAAAACATGGGCCCTGACTGCCGCACTGATGACCGTACTTGCCGTGTCGCTGCCATTGCGCGGCTATTCCGTCCTTACTCATGAACAAGTAGTGGATTTGGCGTGGGAAGACCAGCTTCGGCCCATGCTGTTGAAACGCTTCTCCGCCGCCACGCCCGACGATCTGCGCCATGCACATGCGTTTGCCTACGGCGGGAGCCTGGTGCAAGACATGGGCTACTATCCCTTTGGGAAAAAATATTTCAGTGATCTTTTGCATTATGTGCGGACCGGCGACTTTGTAGATGCGTTGCTGCGTGATTCATCCGACGTCAACCAATATGCCTTCGCCTTAGGAGCTCTGGCGCATTACTCATCGGACAACGTCGGGCATCCGGCTATCAACCGCATCACCGCTATCGAATTCCCCAAGCTGCGAAAGAAGTTCGGCAACGAAGTAACCTATGCCGAAGATCCTAAGGCCCATATCCAGACGGAGTTTGGGTTTGACATGGTGCAGGTAGCCAAGAACCGCTACACCTCCGATCGTTACCACGACCTTATAGGGTTTGAAATCTCAAAGCCATTGCTCGAACGCGCTTTTCTTGAAACCTATGGGTTGACGCTGCAGGATGTGCTTGGGGACGAAGACCTGTCGATCGGCAGTTTTCGCCGAGCGGTGAGTAAATTTATTCCGGCGATGACGCGGGCTGCGTTGATCAACCGGCGCGCCGACATCGTGCGCGAGACTCCTAACTTCGACCGCAAGAAGTTCTTATATCGCGTATCACGCAGCAATTACGAAAAGGAGTGGGGGAAAGGGTATCGGCGGCCGGGATTGGGATCGCGCATCCTGGCATTTCTGCTGCGCATCATTCCCAAGCGAGGGCCCGCGACCGCTCTCAATTTCAAAGTCCCCAGTACGAAAACCGAGGATATGTACATCAAGAGCATGAATGAGACTATGGACAATTACCATGCACTGATTCGCGACGTTGAGCGCGGTGAGATAAAGTTTCCGAACACCGACTGCGACACCGGCAGGAACACGCAACCTGAGGAGTATTCGCTGGCAGACCAGACGTATGCCCGCCTGCTGCATGACCTAAAGAAACAGAATTTTGCCCAGCTCACACCCGAATTGCGGGAGAACATTCTTGCCTTCTACTCGCAACCGAATGCGCCGCAACGCAGTACGCCGCAACGCAGTACGAAGAACAAGAAGGACCGCCAGGAAACTGAACGCGATCTGCAGGAACTCAAGCAATGGCAGCAGCCGCAAAATACCCCCGCTGCCAAGGGACCTAGTCCCGCCGAAACTGAACACAACATCAATTAGAAGCGCTGGCGAACACCGGGCGTGATAAATGGAATTTCATCTAGCGCGATTCGCTCCCATCAAAGGTCCATGTCCGCCGGGATTGCAGCCGATCTCTTAAGCTTTCCCCCATCCACGCCGATTGAATGATCTGGACGCTGCACGCGCGGGCGCCTCATACCCCCGCGCTAGTTCGCGCGACGCCCAACCAGCCCGAACACTATTAAATGTAAAGACAAACTGGCATCTGCCGATTGAATTATCTGAAGGTGCCCGGCAGAAAATGTGAAGTACGCCAGCCGGGCGCTTCGGTCACCAGGAGAATCCCATGCGAAGCCTGAGCGTAAGAGCAAAATTGCTGTTCGGATTCGGAGTTTTGATTGCGATAACTCTGGTGCTGGGGGCGCTGCATATCGCGGCATCCTGGTCATCGACGATGCCGCAAACGAAATTGACCGGAAAACGAATGAGCGCACCCTGTCTGACAGCGTGGATTTGTTGGCATTGAAAGAAGGAGCTGCGGCGCGGGGTTTTCTGCTCACCGGCGATGAAAAGGAATTGGAGAAATACGAATCTGCAAAGCGCGATTACGGCAAAGTCGTCGATGAACTAACAATCAACGTCAAGTCCGAAGAAGGCAAGCGCCTGTTTGGCGAGGTCAAACGAGCCCACGAAACCTACATGACCGTTGCCGACCGCGAGATCCAACTCAAGCGCGGCGGCAAGCAGAGTGACGCGGTCGCACTCATGCGCACACAAGCTGCGCCGGCGGTCGCGGCGCTGGATGAAGCTACAGACGGTTTCAGCGCGCACGTGATCAAGGCGAAACAGGACGTCGATAAGCGGCAAGATGCAGACGTGGCCCAGGCCAAACTCATCATCGTAATTTTGTGTGTAGTTGGCGTCATGGCTGGAGCGCTGCTCAGTGGCGTGATTTCGCGGTCGGTGAGCGGGGCGATTGCCAGAATCATCGTTGTGATTCAGGAACTTGCTGCCAACAACCTGGCAGTAGAAGACCTCGCAATGAGGGAAGACGAAATTGGGCACGCCGGCATGGCATTGAACGAAATGAAGAACAATCTGCGCGGGATCATTCAATCGCTCGCCGGTACGGCCGACCACGTGGCTAGCGCGAGCGAGGAAATCTCCTCGTCCGCCGAGCAACAAGCGCAGAGTGCCTCCACCCAAAAAGACCAGACCACCCAGGTGGCCACCGCCCTGCAAGAAATGAATGTCACGGTACAGCAAGTTTCGGAGAATTCGAGCAAAGCCTCTGACGCTTCGCGCAAAGCCGCGGAAACCGCACGCCACGGCGGAGCCATCGTGGATGAAACCCTGGCCAAGATGCAGGTGATTGCGGAGTCGGTGCGCAGCACGGCCAGCCGCGTAGAGGAACTCGGTAAGAGCTCCGACCAGATCGGACGCATTATCGGAGTGATCAACGACATTGCCGATCAGACAAATCTGTTGGCATTGAATGCCGCTATTGAAGCCGCTCGGGCCGGCGAGCAGGGACGGGGTTTTGCTGTGGTCGCCGACGAGGTACGCAAACTGGCCGAGCGCACCACCACCGCTACCAAGGAAATTGCGCAGATGATCCAAACCGTGCAGCAGGAAACCAAACAGGCGGTGGGCGCGATGGAAGAAGGGACGCGGCAGGTGGAAGAAGGTGTGGCCACTACCAACAAAGCCGGCGAAGCGCTGCGCGAGATCATTCAAATGTCGGAGCAGGTGGGGGATATGATCGCGCAAATCGCGACGGCGGCGACCGAGCAATCGAGCGCCAC
>Ga0075425_100009710_pt1 | contig 10245 bp, 10 predicted proteins | sample SoiMethybrSBSTD4_FD_75300 | JGI IMG/M metagenome (GOLD analysis project Ga0075425, IMG submission 75300) | Bulk soil microbial communities from a Populus tree surrounding site in Tennessee, USA - Soil MetaG P. TD hybrid SBSTD4 | ecosystem: Environmental > Terrestrial > Soil > Tree plantation...
CGCATTGGGCATCAGCTCGTCGGACACCGCGCTGACCGAGCATTCCAGGATCTCGGCGAGGCGATAATACGCGTGCAATTCCTGCCATACATTCGCCGCTGGCACGCGCCGCGCCAGGCCGTAGACCAGGATCAGTTGCTTGCCGACCCACAGGCCACGCTGCAGGACTTTGGCTTTGACGCCCTGCAGCTCCGGATCACCCTCGAGCAACGGCTTCAGACACGCCGAGTACTGGTTCCAGAGCGCCTGCCAGAGCGCGAGCCCCTGCTCGGCGGCGTCGTGTTCACGATCGGTCGCCGGATGCGGCTTGCCGGCGTAGCGGCGGGCAAGCTCGGTATGCAGGTAGGCAACCGGCTCGCGGAACACCTCCGCGATGCGCGCACGTTCTCGCGGTGTGAAGTCGGCCTCTGTCATCCGCTTCAACTGGCCGCGAATCGCGTCGTAATGCTTGGGGATGTTCGACAGCGGCAGCGCCCGCAACCAGCGTGCGCAACCGTCGGCGTCGGCGAACGCCAGCGCCGTCGGCTCGGTGCCGGTCTGCGTGAGCGTGAACTCGTTGGTCACCGTGTCTCCGTGCGCCGGGGATCCCGGCGCGCCCCGGGGTCAAGGGCTACTCGCGAGCCGTGCCTCGGGTTTCCTGCGCTCTTATAGCACAAACGACGGGGCCGACGGCCGCCGCCCCTCTTGCAGTTCTCGCCTCTGGAGCCCCTCTCGCCTGCAGAATATTCGACTTCCCCGATACGGAATGCTCCACCGCAGGGAAGGCCTGGTCGGGCGCAGACTTAGGCCCATGGACACGACCACTTGTACGCTTCAGGACGAGGAAATCATGGATCGCATCGTCGAACTTCGCAACTTGGGGTATCCCGCCCCGGCGCGCCCCGCCGATTCCGACACCGCGGCCTCATTGCCGCCAGCCCGGCCCTTGCCTCCAACCCGCGCTGCGCGCCCCGCGCGCAGTCGCGGGGCCTTTTTCCAGGACGGCCGAGGTTCGCGCAAGGCCCGCTGGATCTTGAGCGCCGTGTGCGTCGCTGTAGCCACGATATCGATCGTCGCCAGCGCTCATTTCGCCGAGCCCGCGTTCGACGCAGCAGCGATCACCGGCAACGCCGGCCCCGCGCTCTTCGCGTCGACTATGCAAGCGCCGTCCTTTATCGTCGCTCGCCGCCGCTGATTGCGCAGCTAGAGCAGGACGCGCTCGATCCCGCCCTTACTCGCCGCGTTGACGTAATCGGGGAGCCAATCGTCACCGAGGATTTCGCGCGCGATCTCGACGACGATGTAATCGGCGGCGGTGCCTGCGTCGTCGTTGAACCGCGACAGGCCCTGCAGGCACGAGGGGCAGGAGGTGAGCACTTTCACCGGGCCGGCGAAACCGTCGGCGCGAAGCCGTGCCGCGCCTTTCCGCATCTCATCCTCTTTGCGGAAGCGTACCTGCGTCGAGATGTCGGGCCGCGTCGGTAACAGCATTCATCATCAAATAATTCTAGCGCAACGCAGGCTACTGCCGCGGCGTGCGCACGCCTTGGGGCGGTTCCGGCTCAAAGTTGCTGCGAAAAGGATTGATGTCGATGCCTCCGCGGCGCATAAAGCGCGCATAGACGGTGAGCGCCCGTGGAGAGCAACGGCTAAGGATGTCGACGAACATGCGCTCGACGCAGCTCTCGTGAAATGCCGCGTGCCGGCGGAACGAGATCAGATACCGTAGTAATCCCGTGCGATCGATCCGCACACCGCGGTAGCGAATCATCACATCGCCGTAGTCGGGCTGGCCGGTCACCGGGCATCGCGACCGAAACAGCGCCGAGCGCAGCGTCTCGTCGACGTTGCCGCCGGATGCTGCCAGCGAACCCGGCTCGGGCTCGTAGACATCTGTAGCCAGCTCGATTTCATCCAGCGATTCGCCCGGCAACGCGGCGAAGCCGGGTCCGGCAGCGTTCGCCGCAGAAAGCGTAACGCGAACCGTGGCGCCGCAGGCGCGCGCGAGATCGGCTTCGATCCGGCGCGCGATCTCGTCGATGCTCGACGGTTCCTGCGCAAAGGAGCCCAGGTAGAGCTTCAGCGACTTCGATTCGACGATCGACGGCGAGTCGGCAGGCACGCGGAATTCACCGATCGCGACCTGCGGCTTGCCGCGCGCATCGAGCCACGTGATCTCGTAGGCGGTCCACAGATCGACGCCGCCGAAGGGCAGCGGCCCGCGCAATCCGAGCGCTTCCCGCTGGCCCGCGCGAGCGATCGGAAAGAGCAGTGCCGGATCGTAGCGTTCGGGGTAGTCGGTCGGCTTGCCGAGTGGAGAGCGATCGAGCGTCGTCATCATCCCTTGCGGGCGATTTTCACCCCGCGATGATACGCGCGCCGGCAGCGACAACCGCGAACGTATCGCTGAGAGAATCGTTCGATCTTGCTTCGGAGAACGTTTGCGCGAGGCTCGAGTCGGTTCACGCCCGCATGCGGTCGAGGCGGCGATAACCGATCGCCTCGGCGACGTGGCTTGCGGCGAGATCCTCGGCCGCGGCGAGATCGGCGATGGTGCGCGCCACCTTGAGGATGCGGTGATACGCGCGCGCCGACAGCGACAACCGCGCGAAGGCGTTCTTGAGCAGCGCTTCGCCCTGGGCGTCGGGACGGCAAAGGCGTTCGATCTCCTTCGGCTGCAATTGCGCGTTGAGCTTGCCCTGCCGCACGCGCTGGAGCGTGGCCGCAGCCGCGACACGCGCGCGCACCGCCGCGCTCGGCTCCGCGGCCTTCCCCGATCTGGGCGGCAGGGCGTCCACGGGTAGCGAGGGCACTTCGATCTGCAGGTCGATGCGGTCGAGCAGCGGTCCGGATATACGACTGCGGTAGCGTGCGATCTGATCGGGCGAGCACCGGCATTTGCCCGTCGGGTGACCGAGATAGCCGCAGGGACACGGGTTCATCGCGGCGACGAACTGGAATCGGGCCGGAAAAATCGCCTGGCGCGCCGCGCGCGAGATGTGGATCTGCCCCGACTCGAGCGGCTCGCGCAGTACTTCGAGCACGCGCCGATCCCACTCCGGCAATTCGTCCAAGAACAACACGCCGTGATGCGCGAGCGAGATTTCGCCCGGCCGCGGATCACTGCCGCCGCCGACCAGCGCCACGGCCGACGCCGTGTGATGTGGGGCACGCAACGGTCGCCGGCCCCAATCCTCGAGCCGGAAGCGCCCGGTGAGCGAGTGGATCGCGGCGGATTCCAGCGCCTCGTCCTCGGACATCGGCGGCAGCAGCCCCGGCAGCCGCTGCGCAAGCATCGACTTGCCTGTCCCCGGTGGACCGAGCATGACCAGGCTGTGGCCGCCGGCTGCGGCGACTTCGAGCGCGCGCTTCGGCCCGGCCTGCCCGCGGACATCGGCGAGGTCGGGGGCCATCGCATCGCCAGCGATCGGTCGCGCCGAAATGAAACGAGCCAGCGGCTCGCGGCCGGTGACATGCGCGCAGACCGCGAGCAAGCTTTTCGCCGGATGCACGACGGCATCTTTCACCAGCGCGGCTTCCGCGGCGCTGGCCTCGGGCAGAACGAATGCGCGCCCGTCGCGATGCGCCTTGAGCGTCATCGCCAGCGCGCCACGGATCGGACGCAGATCGCCGGTTAATGCGAGCTCGCCGGCGAACTCGTACCCGGCCAACCCTGCCGCAGGCAGCTGTCCGGTTGCAGCGAGGATGCCTAGAGCGATAGGCAGGTCGAAACGGCCGGATTCCTTAGGCAGGTCCGCCGGCGCGAGGTTGACCGTGACCTTGCGCGACGGAAATTCGAACTGGGCGTTTTGCAGCGCTGCGCGCACCCGGTCACGGCTCTCCCTGACCTCGGTGTCGGGCAGTCCGACCAGATTGAATGCGGGTAGTCCGCCCGCGAGGTGCACCTCAACGGCAACCGGCGGCGCATCGAACCCGGAAAGCGCGCGGCTGTGCAGGACGGCAACAGGCATAACCAACCGGCGCAGCTCGATCCGAGGAAGGCGGCGCCGGTTCCGCCCTCCACGCTACTTCGGGCGCGGCCGCGCTTTGCGTGCTTCGAGCTCGGCGACCCGCGCCTCCAGCGCCTCGAGCTTTTCCCGCGTGCGCAACAGGACCTGCGCCTGAAGCTCGAATTCCTCACGCGGCACGAGGTCGAGCCGCTGCAGCCCGCTTTGCAACATCGCTTTGACGTTCTTCTCGATGTCCTTGGCCGGCGAAGCCTCGATCGCCCGGCCGATCTTCCGCGCCAATTCGTCCAGCGTCGCAGTGTTCAGCATGCTCGTTTCCTTTGCGTAGTTAAGCGCGCGTTTGGCTCCATTGCCTGTGAAGTCTAGCAAGCGATGACTCGAAGTCTCTAGACCAAAAGACTTAACGGAACGATTGCGGCACGTGGCGCGCTAACTTGGTGCACCAGCGCAGGATAGCCGCGCCACCGCGGTGCAAGGTCAAAGTCGAATGCGCCGCTGTCGGCGTCGAGTAAACATACAAGCCTTTGATGTACAGAGATATTTCGGCTTGGCATAGCTTGTGCTGAACGTCGGGATGGGTAGTCACGTCCGGTCGTTCAAAACAGGGGAAATCGCCGTGTCGATCAAGAACTGTCTTCTTCCCGCTATCGCCGCTGCCAGCATTGTCGTGGCCAGCGCACAGGCCCAGACCACGCCGCCGGCGACGCCGGAGGCAAAACCCGCCGAACCTGCGGCGCCTGCTCCGCCACCGCCGATTTTCTCCATCTGGGGCTTCGATCTGACCGGTCACGTCGACGTCGGTTATTCGTACCTTTCCGGCTCGGGGAAATTCGTCAGCGGTGTGAACGACCGCGTATTCGACTACAAGCACGACTCAGTCTACTTCCACGCGTTGGATCTCACATTTACCAACACACCCGATAACGGCTGGGGCGGATTGGTCGATGTCACCATCGGCAAGGACGCGGACGCCATCGCCGCGTACGGCACGATCAGCAAGAGCAAAGGTCCAGCCAACGGTGCGAATCACTATGTTGATCCAACGCAGTTTTTTGTTTACTACGGCGCGGCACCGTTCAGCATCATCGCGGGCAAGTATGTGACCAACGCGGGCGCAGAAGTCATCAAGAGTGATGGCGATACCAATTACTCGCGATCGATTCTGTTCGGCTACGCCATTCCATTTACCCATACCGGGGTGCGAGCGACGTACAAAGTCAACGACGCGTTGACCGTGCTCGGCGGCGTCAACGAAGGGTGGGATGCGTTTGAAAGCCCCAGTCACAACGCTACGGTGGAGCTTGGCGGAACATTTGCACCGACAAAGACCGTATCGATTGTGGCTTCCTACTACGGCGGCAAAGAGCTGGTCACGAACTATCCGAAGAGCGCCGCAAAGGGAACCCGCAACTTGTTCGACATCGTCGCAACATTTAACGCAACCGATCAGCTCACGTTCATCCTCAACTACGACTACGGTGATCAGGAGCAGGCAGCCGCCAATGGCGGCAAGGCCAAATGGCAAGGTATTGCGGGTTATGCCAACTATCAAATCAACGACCAGTGGCGACTGTCGTTGCGCGGCGAATATTTCGACGACAAGGATGGCTATCGAACCGGTGTCGTTCAGAAATGGAAGGAGGCGACCTTGACGCTCGCGTATCTGCCGGCCAAAGAGTGGGAAATTCGAGCGGAAGTACGTGTCGACAGGTCGGACCAATCTGCATTTCTCAAGTCCGACAGTGTCACGCCAACGAGTAACCAGCACTCCGCCGGCGTCGAGGTCTTGTACAAGTTCTAAGAGAGCGTGCTTTTACTCAAGGAGTCCGCATGAAACTGGTCACAGCCATCATCAAGCCGTTCAAGCTCGACGAGGTCAGGGAGGCCCTGTCGGCCATCGGCGTGCAGGGGATCACCGTTACCGAGGTCAAGGGCTTCGGACGGCAGAAGGGGCACACCGAGCTCTATCGAGGCGCCGAATACGTCGTCGATTTCCTGCCCAAGGTCAAGATCGAGGCAGCGATCAAGAACGACTTGCTCGACCGCGTCATCGAGGCTGTCGAGAAAGCCGCCAATACCGGGAAGATCGGCGACGGCAAGATCTTCGTTTTCGACCTCGAACAGGTCGTGCGCATCCGTACCGGCGAAACCGGCGCGGATGCACTCTAAGGGGAACGCCATGAAGCGAATGCTCGCGTTGATCGCCCTGGTCGGCGTCTTCAGCGTATGCGGCAGCGTCCAGGCACAGGACAAGGCTGCAGATCAGAAAGCCGCCACACCCGCGGCGCCCGCGCCGGCAGCGACTGCTCCCGCCGCTCCGGCTCCCGAGACCAAGGCGGGCGAAGCGCCCAAGACGGAGGGAGCCGCTGCTCCGGCGGCCGCGCCCGCCGCACCGACCAAGCCCGAGCTCATCGCCGTCGACAAGATCAACAGCGGCGACACGGCGTGGATGCTCACTTCGACCGCGCTGGTGCTGCTGATGACGATCCCCGGGCTCGCGCTGTTCTATGGCGGCATGGTGCGCAAGAAGAACGTGCTGGCGACGGTGATGCAAAGCTTCGCGATCACCTGCCTCGTAACCGTGCTCTGGGTCATCGCCGGCTACAGCATCGCGTTCATCCCGGGTTCCTCGTTCTTCGGGAGCCTCGACCGGCTGTTCCTCAACGGCATGCTGTTCCAGAAAGAGGCCGGAAAGGTGACGGTGAGTCATCTCGGGACGACGATTCCCGAGTCGGTGTACATGACGTTCCAGATGACATTTGCCATCATCACGCCCGCGCTGATTGCCGGTGCGTTCGCCGACCGCATGAAATTCTCGGCGATGCTCTGGTTCATGGGCCTGTGGTCGCTCTTCGTCTACTCGCCGATCGCGCACATGATGTGGGAGTCGACGAGCGGCCTCTGGGCCACTCAGGGTGTTCTCGACTTCGCCGGCGGCACGGTCGTTCACATCAACGCGGGTATCGCGGGCCTCGTGTGCGCTCTCGTGCTTGGCAAGCGACTCGGCTACGGCAAGGAAGCGATGGCGCCGCACAACCTGACCCTGACCCTCATCGGCGCATCGCTCTTGTGGGTGGGCTGGTTCGGCTTCAACGCCGGGTCGGCGGTCGCGGCCGACGGCCGCGCCGGCATGGCGATGGTCGTCACGCAACTCGCCACCGCGGTCGCCGCGCTCGCGTGGATGTTCACCGAATGGATGGTCAAGGGCAAACCTTCGGTGCTGGGAATCGCCTCGGGCGCCGTCGCGGGCCTGGTGGCGATCACGCCGGCATCGGGCTTCGTCGGTGTCACCGGCGCGTTCGTTATCGGTATCGCCGCGGGCGTGGCCTGCTTCTTCGCGGCGACCACGGTCAAGAAGGCCTTTGGCTATGACGATTCGCTGGATGCATTCGGCGTGCACTGCATCGGCGGTATCGTCGGCGCGATCCTCACCGGATTCTTCAACGTCAAGGAAATCAGCGGCGTGGACGCGGTCATCTGGGTCCAGTTTGCCGCTGTCGGAACGACGCTGGTGGTCAGCGGCGTCGGCAGCTTCATCATCCTCAAGGTCATCGACATGGTCATCGGTCTGCGCGTCTCGGAAGAAGAGGAGCGCGAAGGTCTAGATGTAAGTCTCCACGGCGAACGGGTGGAGTAGGTCCGCAGGTTTTCGTTCGAGCTTGTTTCTCCTCAGTGGCTTACGGGGCGCGCACAAGCGCCCCGTTTTTTTCCAGGCGGATGCGGCAGAGGCATTCCGCTACAATCCGCGTCGATACCCCGCGGCAGTCCCCTTCGTTCCCGTCCGATGATCACGCGCGAATACTGCGAGCTGATGGCGCGCTACAACCGCTGGATGAACGAGCGGCTATATGCCCTTTGCGCCGCAATGCCCGACGGCGAGCGCAAGCGCGACCGCGGCGCGTTCTTCGGATCGATTCATGGCACGCTCAATCACCTGCTCTGGGCCGACCGCATGTGGCTCGGACGCCTCGTCGGCCCGGTATGCACCGACCCCGCGTTCGGCGCCGACATGTTCGCGAATTTCGACGAGCTTAGGCGCGAGCGCGAGGCAACCGATCAGGCCATGCTGAAATGGGCGGACAGCGTCTCGGCCGAATGGCTCGCATCGCCCCTGGAATACGCGAGCGTGGTGGACGGCAAGACGCGCCGCTTGCCGAGGGCGATCGCCGTCGTGCACATGTACAACCATGGCACGCACCATCGCGGTCAGCTCACTACGCTGCTCAAGCAGGCCGGCATCGATCCCGGCGTCACCGACCTGCCATGGGTTCCCGGAATCGTGCAGATCGTCGACTGAGCGCCGGCTTGCGGCCGCGCGTTCCGCCTTCAGGTCTTCTTTCGCGCGCGCGGATGCGCCTGATCGTAGATCTTCGCCAGATACTGGAAGTCCAGGTGCGTATAGACCTGCGTGCTGGCGATGCTCGCGTGCCCGAGCATTTCCTGGACTGCGCGCAGATCGCCCGACGACTGCAACAGGTGCGAAGCGAACGAATGGCGCAACATGTGCGGGTGCACGTGCCGGCTGAGACCACGCTTGATTGCCCAGTCCGCGAGACGCCGCTCGATCGCGCGCGGCGCGATCCGGCGCCCGGAGCGCGACAGGAACATCGCGTCGGCATCCCTGACGGTCAGTTCGCCGCGCACCTTCAGCCACACCCGAATCGCCTCACGGGCGGCCGCACCGACAGGGACGATTCGTTCCTTGGAGCCCTTGCCCCAGACGCGCACCTCGCCCGTCGCGAGATCGACCGAGGCGACGTCGAGCCCCGAGAGCTCCGATAGACGCAATCCCGACGAGTACGCGAGCTCGAATAGCGCACGATCGCGGATCGCGAGGGGGTCGTCGCCCTCGATCGTAACCAGCTGCACCGCTTCGTCGGGCGAGAGCGCCGCGGGCAGTCGGCGCGCCGACTTCGGCGCCTTGAGACCCGCGCACGGGTCGTCCTTCAGCGCAGCGTCGCGCTCGAGCGCAAAGCGGTAGAACGCGCGCCATCCGGAAAGCATCCGCGCGAGGCTTCTGCCGGACAGGCCGCGCGCGTGCAGTGCGGCGAGGAATCGGCGCAGCATCGCAGGCGGCAGCGCAGTCAGCGCGGCTTCACCGGCAAGCGCCTTGAGCACGCCGACATCGCGCAGGTAGGCCTCGCGCGTGCGCGCCGGCTGCGTCGCGAGGTGCTGCGCGTAGGCGGCGAGCAGCGCCTCGTTCGCGCCCGAGCTTGTCATAGCGACCTCGCTAAAGCGCGGCATTCATCGCTGATTCAGGATTGAGGCAGGAACCTCGCCGTCGCCATGCTGGCGAGCTCGGCGAGTCGCGTGAGATAGGTCGTGCCCAGCCCGGCGTAGAAGCGCCCGGGGATCTCGCTGCCCAGACCGAGCAGACCGAAAGTGTGATGCGTCCGCAGCGGCAGAAACGCGAACGACTTGAGCGTCGCCTTCGCGTCGAACCAGTCGCGCGATTCGAACGGCGCCTGCGTTCCGCAGTAAGGCTCGTCGAGCGCAGCAGCGTACTCGCGCAACTCCTGGCTCGTCGCCGCGAGCTCGGGCAGATACGACTGCTCAGGGACCTTGCCCCATAGCCGTAGCGCGACCTGCGGCACGCGGAAATCGTCGAGCAGGCTGTGATAGAGCACGCCGAGCGTCGTTTCGAGGTCCGGAGCGGCGAACAGCGCGAGCGTGGAACGGTGCAGCTTATCGCTGATCGCGTCGTTCTCGGTCCCGAATTGGATCAATTCCTCGAGCTTGGTCTCGAGTTGCGCATTCTTCTCGCGCAGCGTGACGATCTGGCGCTCGGCGATGGGGATCGCGCGCCCGCCGTGCGGATGCGGCACGAAGATCTCGGCGAGCACATCAGCGTACTGCTCGAAGAATGCCGGGTTCTGTTTCAAATAATCGGCGACCGCGCTCGCGTCCATCGCTTCATCCCTGTCCATCGTCGTCATCGCTCCGCGACGCTCCATTCCCCTTCGAAAACGGCTTCCGCCGGGCCGGTCATCAGCACGGGGCGAGCGTCGCCTCCCCATGCGATCGTCAACACGCCACCGCGAGTCGCCACGCGAACAGGCGAATCGATCAGCCCGCGGCGAATGCCCGCGACTACGGCCGCGCAGGCGCCCGTGCCGCACGAGAGTGTCTCTCCCGCGCCGCGCTCCCAGACTCGCAGGCGAATGTTAGCGCGATCGACGACCTGCATGTAACCGGCGTTGACCCGTCGGGGAAAGCGCGGATGCGTCTCGATGCGCGGACCCTGTGTCGCGACGGGCGCCTTGCTCGCGTCGCCGACCACCTGGACGGCATGCGGGTT
>Ga0075425_100009711_pt1 | contig 10244 bp, 10 predicted proteins | sample SoiMethybrSBSTD4_FD_75300 | JGI IMG/M metagenome (GOLD analysis project Ga0075425, IMG submission 75300) | Bulk soil microbial communities from a Populus tree surrounding site in Tennessee, USA - Soil MetaG P. TD hybrid SBSTD4 | ecosystem: Environmental > Terrestrial > Soil > Tree plantation...
CGCGGCATGAAGAAGCGAAAGCCTTCGGGAGGGTGGCGATCCCATGGGGAGAAGTTTACCTGGAGTAGACATTTTTTGCTGGCGGAGTCTTGCTGCTGTAATGTCAGAGAAATTTTGGTGAAAAGGAGGACTGATATCCCTTGAAGGTGGCGCGGCGCCGCGCAGGTCATCCTGGAAGACCTGACGTGAGTGACCTGGAAGCGTCGCAAGCCGCGAATCTTTCCTTGGGGGTATTCATGTCTTATTTCAAGCATCTCCTTACTCTGGGCGCGTGCGCCGGTCTGGCTGCGGTTGGCAGCCCGAGCAGCAACGCACAGGAGGTCAAGACCGTTTTCGTGATCGCGATGGAAAACCACAACTGGACCCAGCCGGCGAATCAGTTCACCGGTGGAATCCAGCAGATTTACCAAAACCCGAACGCGCCGTTTATCAACAGCTTGGTGAATGGAACGGCGATGGCGGTTGTGGATGGGCAGGAAGTGAACATCAGCCAGCAAGTGGCATACGCCACGGCTTATCACAACGTGCTGGCTACACCGGGCGGGAACAATCCGGATATTCATCCGTCCGAGCCGAACTACATCTGGCAGGAAGCAGGAACGAATTTCGGAGTGCTGAGCGACGCGGACCCGTACACCGGCGGATCGAATCAGGACACCACGCAGCATTTGGTGGCGCTGCTGACCAAGGCGGGGAAGCCTGGAAATCGTACCAGGAAGATATTGACCTGACGAAAAACGGCCTCGGGCAACTGACGAACGTGGTGCTGCCGCAATCGGAGTGGACCTCTCCCATCACCAGCTTTTCCGGGATTTTTGCGCCGGGAACGACCAACCATTGGAACGGCGCGAATCAATACAATTACGCTGTGAAGCACAACCCTATGGCGTTTTTCACAGACAGCAATGGCGGGAACGATGCGACGACGGCGAATCCGTCGCGGTTGCAGTACGCGCCACTGCAGCAGTTCCTCACAGACCTGGCGACGGACAACGTAGCGGACTATAACTGGATCACGCCGAACCAGTACAACGACATGCATACCGCGCTGAGCGCCGGCTATAAAGGAGTGACTGGCGATCCGGCGAAGATCCTGCAGGGTGACGATTTTCTGCGCCAGATCGTCCCAATCATCATGGCGTCGAACGCGTACAAGAATCACGGCGTAATCGTGATCTGGTTCGACGAATCGGAATCGGACGGCGAGGCGGGGGACCCGGAAGATGATTTCAACCACACCATTCCGGAAATCATCATTTCGGACCGGGCGCATGCCAACGTGAACGGACTGCCGTATGCGAGCACGCTGAATTATTCACACTCGTCGGACCTGCGCACTTGGCAGAATGTTTTCCACGTCGGCCCCTACCTGCAAGATGCGGCAAGTGCGAACGACTTGTCCGATCTGTTCAAGCCGGGAGCTGTGCCGAAAAAGCCGTAAGACACGAATGTCGTTTGAACCTGGAGCTGTTGTGGGCGCGGAGATTTTTTCGATTCTGCGCCCGTTTTGCTGGATGGGGAGTCTACTTGCGGCCCTTAGCCGGAACATTTTGTGCGACGGCCCAAGCCGCTGCGCCAAAGATCCAGGAGACAAAAAAGGCCGTACAGTTCAGGCGTGTCGGTGCAGCCGCCAGTGCCGGCGCCCAAACCAGCAAAGTATAAAGCGCAATCTGCCCGGCCTCGGCATACGCGGCGATGCGCGGAAGCACGCCGAACAAAACGCCCAGGCCGCTGGCGATTTGTCCTGCTCCGGTGAGAACGGCCCAGCCGGAGCGGTAGGGCAACCAATGCGGCACGAAGTTGGCGGTCGGCTGCAGGTACACGATATGAGAAAGCCCGATGGGGATGATCGAAACGGCGAAGAGAATTCGGGCCATGCGGAGTCCGCGGTCGCCTGCAAGGAATTCAAGGGAAGAGTCGTTCGGTAGCTGGCCGAGGCGAGCAAGGAGTGTCCAACCGCCGGCGAGCAGTAAGGTGAGTTCGCCCAGCCCAAGCCAGGAGGATTCTTTTTCCGGCGCGGTTATGACCTCGGGGAGTTTCAAGCACGCCCACAGCAGCAAGTACGGGAAAAGGATGCGGACTGCACAAGGACGGGCACGCGGAAAGGAGAGTCCGGCGGCGAGAGCGATCATCAACACGCCGGAGCCGAAGGCAAGGGCGGAACGCGCCGGCACCCCTGCGGGGACGGGCTGCCACACGAGCGCGAAGTCGCGGTGGACCGAGGCGAGGACACCGAGCCCAATCAGGCCGACAGCAAACAAAAACAGAGCGGGTTGTTGGTTTTTATTCATTGCAGGTGAAGTGTAAATCCGCATCGAAGATTTTCACCTTCGAGCCGCGAGCGAATGAAGACGTTTCCATTTTGCCGGCGCGGCCGCCGGATTGACTGGCCACGTTGCGCGCTTGCGCAATTCTTGTGGACACGGTTACTTGGGTTTGGTAGCCAAGGCGTCAAATACCACTTTGCCGCGCAGCAGAGTTAGTTCGCAGTGCATGTCTTTGATGGCATCGGTCGGGACGGAATAGAGGTCGCGGTCCCATACGGCAATGTCGGCGTCCTTGCCTGGTTCGAGGGAGCCAATGCGGTCTTCGAGGAACAGCTGGTGGGCGGCCCAGACGGTGTAGGACTTGAGAGCGGTATGGATGTCCACGGATTCGGCGCTGCCGAAGGGCCGCTTGTTGCTGAGCGTTTGGCGAGCAACGGAGGACCACAGTCCGTAACGGGCGGGGAAGGGCGTGACGAAGTAGTCGGAACCGCCGGACCAGATGATTCCTTTTTGTGTGTAGGTTCTGTAGGGCATGAGGCGCTGTTCCCGCTTGGCGCCGAACGACGCCTCGTAGATGTCGCCGATCCACCACATGAAGGGCGCTTGCGTTTCGGGGTAGGCGGCGTCGAAGTCGCGCTGGAGGCGGGCGATAGTGTCGATGGCGTGGTCAGTGGGCACGTTGCAGTGAATGATGCCGTGACGAAGATGGTTGGTGGGAGTTTGCTGGAGCAAGTCGGAATAGGTGTCGACAACCCAATCAATCGCGCGATCCCCTACGGCGTGGGTGCTGACGTGGACGCCGGCTTCGTGGAAGAGCTTGACCATTTCGCGATAGACCTTCGGATCGATGTTGGGGTAGCCGGTGTTGGGTTCGCCGGAGCGCGTGGTATCGGGCTGGCCGTTCTTGAGCCAGGGTTCGTAAACCCAGGCAGTGCGGCCGCCGCCACTGCCATCCATGAAAAGTTTGACCCCGCCGGAGAGGAGCATGCCGTCGCCGAGAGATTGCGGCGGCTTGGGATTGGATTGTAACTGTGCGAGAGCTTTGCGCGCGGAATTCATATCGCGGCCGCCATGGAACAGGGCGAAGATGCGCACGGAGGATTTGTTGTCGTTGAGCAGCTCGCGATAGAGTTCCCAGCGAGATGGTTCGATGCCGGGATCTTTGGCGGCGGTCATGCCTTCGGCATTGAAGCCGGCCATCATTTTGAGCAGGCCGTTGCGCTGCTGTTCGTGGGTGTAGTCGGGTATGAGACTGCGGACAGGCTCCATGGCGGTTTCTTTGAGGACGCCGGTGGGGGAGCCTTGGGTATCGCGATCGATGGTGCCGGCTTCGGGATCCTTAGCGTCGCGCCCAATTTTTGCGAGGCGCAGGGCGTAAGAATTGGCAACGCCGTAGTGGCCAGTGGTGTGGGTGAGCCAGACGGGATTGTTGGGAGAGACCTTGTCGAGGTCGGCGGCCATGATGTACCGGTGGTCGGCGAACTTGCCTTCGTCCCAGCCGGCGCCCTGAATCCATTGGCCGGGTTTGGCGGAAGCGACTTTTTTGCGGACGAGTTCGACGGCTTCGGCAACGGATTGGATGTTACTGAGCTGGATGGCGTAGAGGTCGTCGGTGGCGTCGAAGTGGCAATGGGTGTCAATGAGTCCGGGAGTGGCGGTGCGCCCATGGAGGTCGATGATGCGAGCGTCTTTGGGAGCGAGGTTGCGGATTTCTTCGTTCGTGCCAACGGCGACTATTTTGCCGCTGCGGATTGCGATCGCCTGAGCGACGGAATCGTGAGCATCAACCGTGATGATTTTTCCGTTGATGAGAATGAGGTCAGAGGAATCTGAGCCGGACGTGGCAGCAGATTGCGCGTAACAAACAGAGATCCCGCACAGGAGACTGCCAGCGCAAACTGTGAACGTGCGCATGAAGGATTGGAAGGGCAGAGTCATCATCGAAAGGTCGAATCAGGCTTCGCCGCCTTCTTCTCCTTCAACCAACATGCACGAGTGCCACTGGTCATCCTCAGCATGAACGTCGCAGAACCACTGGCTGCATTGCACGCAATGCACAGTGGCCGGGAGGTTGCATGGCTCGTCTGTCGGAGAGACGCCCTGACATACCCGGTCTAACGCTTCCTTCTGGTCTTTCGTTTCCATCGTGACGCTTTCCACGACGTTTCTTCGGAGGATTCTACACCGCCTGTGCGGCGATTCAAGGCGCATATCGTGAATTCCCCGCTGCCACAAGTTTGGCGCGGGAATGATCGATTGCACGTCACTGGCCGAAGCGTGGGCGCTATGCGAAGTGTCCCTTACAGTGCGGAGACCATGTGCGCCACGGCGTCGGAGAAGTCGACGCGGCCGTCGAGGTAAGGTTGCCAGTACTGGGTGAGGATGCGGAGATAATTCTCCCAGCCCCGTTTGTAGAGGCCTTCGCGGACGGCGTAGGGCACGTAGCCAGAGGAAGGCGGGCTCGGGGATACTGACGCGGGCGGAGTCTGCTCCGACGAATTATTGTTGGGGGAATTGGACTGCGGTGAGGCCGAGGAGGATGCTGGGTTGTTGGCCGCGACGGGGCGGATCACTTCGCCGGTGGTGTAGAAGAGCAGGGCGTGCCAGAGATCGCGCGGGATGGGCTTATCGCGCTGGCGGCATTCGCGGAAGATGGCGTCCTGCACAGCATCAGCGATGCCGTGGGAAGCTTCGTGGAAGAGAACTTCGAGCGCTTCGGCGCCCTGATTGCGGGCATCAACGGCGGAGACGGTGACGCGAAGCGGATCGAGCGTGGTGTAAGCGCCAGTGGAGCTGGCGAAGGACGTGACGTCCACGCGGATGCGTTCCCGGGGCCAGGAGGTTTGGTAGATTTCGGCGAGTCGGTGAGAAAGATCCAGGCCGTTGCGGCGGACGAGCGGAGCGACAGCCGCTATCCAGCGGCGGTTGGCGCGATCGTGTTCGGTCCAAAGATGCGTGCGATAGACGGGAGCGGCGGATTCGAGCGTCTGGGCGAGTTGAGTCGGAAGGCCGGCGTCGCAGGTTTTCTTCCTGGTGCCGGTGAGGTCCTGACAGGTTTCAAAATCGCCAAGCTGATTTTTGATGAGGATCATCTCAAGGCTGACGGTGAGGTCTTTGTCGGCGTAAGTTTTTGCGTAGAAGGAAAGAGCGGAGTTCCAGGCACGTGCTTCCGCGGGAGTGAGATTGTCGATACCGGCAGTCACGGTGACAGCATTGGCGCCGGCCGAGGAAGAACGCTGCAGCCGCGCCTGACGATAAAGCGTGTGATGGAGATTGAGCCAGAAGCCGCTATGAAATTCGAAAACGGGAAGAAGAGGAGCGGGCTGGGGCTCGTCTTGCGCATGCGCCTGCGGAGATGGAAAGAAAAAGAAGACGAAAAAAGAAAGGCACGCGGCAACAACTCGAGTGGGCGGAGCGAATAGGCGCATTAGATGAAGAAAGATGGTAGCGCCAAGGAAGGGGAGCGGCAAATGGTACGTCGAGAGGAGTTTACGCGCAGTGTTCAGGAGAGCCAGCGGTCGAGAATAGCGAGCTGATCGGGTGAGATGCTTTCGTCAAAACGGACGCCCATGCCGAGACGCGGGCTGACGTAAACGATGCGGGCAAGAAGATCGAGTTCTTCGCCATTGTGATTGAACTTGACGCGGACCACGGTTCCGGTGGCAGTTGGATTGAGCGTGTCAATGTAACAGCCGGTGCGGCTGACGTCGCTGGTGCGGCCAGTAAGCCGGGTGCCGGAGTCCACTTCGACCACTTCCACAGCGAGAATCAATGACACTCGGTTAGCGTCGCGGCGATCTTGCATGGTGCCTGACATTTCCGAATCTCCTTTGTTTTTGCCCGGAGAGATTCGAGAAAAATTTCGCGGTGTGACCCGCGGCTGGAGAAACGACCCGAGATGTATTTTCGAGAGGGAAATGAAAAAAAACAAGGAAGTTCACGGACGTTGTAGCGAACTGCAAACCGGCGATTATCGTTAATCGACGCCGGGATCGAGAGAATGGCCGACCGCGCCTTGATGATCGGCCGCGTGGTATTTGCCTCTGGCATCGCGGAAGAAAGAAAGACGGCCAGTTCTGCCGTAAAGCGCAGGAGTAGCGGAGAGTTCGTACTGAGCGGGAGCGCCGATCTCGGTGGCGCCGACGATGACCATGCGGAAACGGTAGCCGTTGCGCTGGCCGCCGACCAGTTCGGGATCGAGGAGGCCGGCGGAGTCGGCGGAGGTTTTTGCGGCGTGGCCGAGCTTGGTCAGAGACTCGGGAAGACGCGAGTAGGTGGTGCGATAGGTTTCGATAGCGGCGGCGATGGTCTTGAGATCGGTGAGAGCTTGCTGCTCGTTGCCGCCGATCGCAGACTGGTCCCATTCGACTTCGAGAGAAGGAAGATCGAGGAAGAGCATGCCGACCGAGAGAATCTTCCAGGATGAATTTTCGCGGATCAGGCCCATGAGTACGTGATGCGGGTCGCCGCCGATCGGGGCGTTTGGATCGGACGCGTCGCGAATGTCGACCGGAAGCAGCGCGAGATTGTCGCGGAGATCCGTGCCGCCGAGCTGGATATCTGCGGCACCATCGGGTGTGGTGCAGCGAATGGAAGGGCGGCCGGAGTTGGCAGAGGTAGCGGCCTTGCCTGCGCCATCGAGAAGGACGAAGCGCTTCATGAGCTCAACGCGAGCGGCGGAAGTGAGTCGGGAGAAGGACTCGACGTTGCGGGCCGTAAGAAATTGTTCGAAGCGGGTTTCGTCGTGCGCACAGGCCGCGGCAAGCAAGTCCCGGAGAGCGGTCGAGGGAGCGTCGGGTGCGGCTGATGGTGCGCCCGACGAGGATGGGGCGGCGCGGTCCGGGCGGGCACTGGATTCCTGCGCCGACGCGCGCCCAGCAATAAAGGCAAACAGGAGAGAAGCAGGGAGCGCGATGTGGCGGGCGCTCATCGCGGATTTTGTTCACCGACCACCGCGGCAAGGATTTGCGGCAACTGCATAGAAAATCTGGAGCGAGGCATGATTTCGTTGCAGCCGGCGGATTGAGCTTGTGCGACCAGGTCGGTCTGTACGTGAGAAAGAAAACCGATGACGCGAAGATCCGGGTGGACGGCACGAAGGCGCTGGACGGCGTCGAGCGGCGAGGATCTGGCGTTCAAGTCAACGATGACCAGTGCAGGAGGCGGCTCGAGAAGCTGCAGCAGCGATTCGGCGTTGGAGGCAACCTTGACCTCCAAGCCGAGATGCTTGGCGGTTTCGGCGAGCTTCATCTGGAAAAAAAGATCATCCATGTAGGCTACGACACGAGGCATTCGCAATAGTCTCCGAGAAGTGGATAAAGTATAGATGCCTGGAAAAGTGGAGCCGATGCCAAGCTGACTCGCCAGTGTTTCTCAAACAACCGAACGCGCCACGCGGGAAGACGGTGCTCCCGGGAGAAGCTAGTGGCCGGAGCCCGGGTTGTGAGCGCCGACCGTTTCATCGGGGACGTCGCCGGCGCGGCCTTTCACGCGGTCGTAAACGGAAACCTGGCTGACGGAGCCGAGGGCTTCGTTGTAATAGGTCGGAACGCCTAGAGCGGTACGGAGCTCTTCATTGAACCCGCGCAGATTCCCGAGATGCGAGGCCAGAGCGGGAAGCTTCAGCCCTTCATCGTTCAACAGAAATTTCTGGTAGCCGGCGTCCCACAGGCGGGCGAATTGTCCCTTGACCATGATGGTGGGCAAGACGGTGAGCTGATACCGGGAATCGGTGCCTTGGCGAAATTCGGCGCCGCAGCCATATTTTTCAACGCGGACGACGCCGCGAGTGCTGCCGACGGAAAATCCAAGAGCAGCCAGGCTTTCGATGGCCTTTGGTTCGAAGCGTTGTTCGACATTCCACATGATGCATCAAGGTTAAAGAAAGCTGGGAGTTCTGTAAAGGCGGCTGGAAGGTTAATAGAGTCCGAAGCCGCGAAAAGGCGGCCGATCTGTGGAAAAGTCGAGTATTCGGCCCGATAGGCTTGATTCATTAAATCAATTGCGGGCTAAGTCGAGGCGCGAGAGCGCCTTGCGCTGCCTCTTTTTTGCTCCAGGCACCTGGACAATCAGTTGTATCCTTCCGAGGCGAAACATTCTGCTTAAATTTTATCGGAGACTCGACGCATGAAGCGATTGGTCTTGTACGCCGCTCTGCTTACCTTGGCGACCGGCACAATCAGCGCGGCCGAACCGCCAACCCGTTGGAGCGATCAGCACGCCAACGAGTGGTACGCGAAGCAAGGCTGGCTGGTTGGCAGCAACTACTTGCCGGCGACGGCTTCGAATGAGCTGGAGATGTGGCAGGCGGACACCTTCGATCCCAAACGGATCGATCAGGAGCTCGCCTGGGCGGCGTCCATCGGTCTAAATACGATGCGCGTTTTTTTACATGATCTGCCCTGGCAGCAGGATGCCAAAGGATTTACGCAGCGCATCGATCAATTTCTGCAAATTGCAAACAAACATCACATCAAGCCAGTGTTTGTGCTGTTTGATTCGTGCTGGGATCCGGCTCCGCGCTTGGGGCCACAGTTGCCGCCACGACCGGGAATCCACAATTCGCGATGGGTACAGAGTCCGGGGGCCGCGGCGCTCGAGGACCCGACCCAATATCCCCGTCTGGAAGCGTATGTAAAAGGCGTGGTGAAGGCATTTGGCAAGGACGATCGCGTGCTGGCGTGGGACGTGTGGAACGAACCGGACAATACGAATGGCGGATCGTATTCTTCGCAGGAGCCGGCAGACAAAGTACGGCGCGTAACAACACTGCTGCCGCAGGTTTTTCGCTGGGCACGCGAAGCCGGTGCCACGCAGCCGCTGACCAGCGGCGTGTGGAAGGGCGGCGACTGGGCACCATTTGAAAAACTCGGCCCGATGGAAAAAATCCAGCTGGAAAATTCGGACGTGATTTCGTTTCACAGCTATGAGAAGCCGGAAGAGTTCGAACGGCGGGTGAAGAGTCTGGAGACGTATCACCGGCCAGTGATTTGCACAGAATACATGGCCCGCGGAAACGGCAGCACGTTCGAAGGGACCCTGCCAATTGCCAAGCGCGAACACGTTGCCGCGATCAACTGGGGGTTGGTGGCAGGCAAATCGCAGACATTTCTGCCTTGGGATTCCTGGCAGCATCCGTACACGGATCGTGAGCCGGCGATCTGGTTTCATGAGATTTTCCGGACCGACGGAGAGCCGTATCAGAGGGAAGAGACGGAGTTGATTCGGCGGCTGACCAAGCATTAGACGCTTTTCCGCTATGCGTCCTAAATAGAGGGCTAACCGGCTTCGAGAACCTTCTGCACTTCCGATCGTTCCTCCGCTTTTACCTTTCGGAGCAGCCAAAGCATCGAAATAGGAGTAAACTGGTCGGATATCACTGCGTCCAATCGGGCTAGAGGAAGACTGGTTTTGGCTCAGCTGCAGCAGGCTAAAATGGAGCTTTCGTTAAAGGGCGGAATCCATGCCGGCGAGAATGTGCTCAAACGCATTGGAAACACGCCACTTATCCGACTTACGCGGATAGCGCCAAAAAGACCTGACGTTGCAATTTCAGCCAAGGCGGAATGGTTCAATCCAGGCGGCTCGGTGAAAGACCGGCCTGCCCTGAGCATGATTCAGGAGGGCTTGGCCAACGGCGATCTGGTCCCAGGCAAGGCCATCCTTGACGCGACCAGCGGGAACACGGGCATCGCCTACGCGATGATCGGTGCGGCGCTAGGCTATCCGGTGAAGCTTTTTCTACCGTCCAGCGCGTCAGAAGAACGAAAACGCATTCTTCACGCGTTCGGCGCCGAGCTGGTCATGACTCCCGGCGACGAGGGAACCGACGGCGCGATCCGGCGGGTACGCGAACTGGCTGCGGCGGAGCCGCAAAGATACTTTTATCCCGACCAATACAGCAATGCCGCGAACTGGCGCGCGCACTATGATGGAACGGCCAAGGAAATCTGGGAGCAGACGGGCGGGCGGATTACG
>Ga0075425_100009713_pt1 | contig 10243 bp, 13 predicted proteins | sample SoiMethybrSBSTD4_FD_75300 | JGI IMG/M metagenome (GOLD analysis project Ga0075425, IMG submission 75300) | Bulk soil microbial communities from a Populus tree surrounding site in Tennessee, USA - Soil MetaG P. TD hybrid SBSTD4 | ecosystem: Environmental > Terrestrial > Soil > Tree plantation...
CCTTTGGCCAAAACGAAACAGCCGCTGTGTTGCGCGCTCGCCGCTGGCATACATTGCCGCGGCCAGAATAACGGTCAGTAAAAACTCCAGCAGCAATACGCCGACGCTGCCCAATTGCGCGGCAAACCATTTAATCACACCGCCCGCATACGGCACGACCCTATCTGTCGCATCCTGAATTCCTGCGGTCGCAAGGCGTTCCCATAACTCCACGGCTTTTGCGCCAATCAACGGAAGACTCGCGAGCCAACCAGGTGGCGGCGGTAGCCTAAACGTCGCCAAACTTTTGGCCCATATGGCGATGTCATCGAGATTGGAGATGATAGCAGCTATGGCGAAAGTCAGCGGTACAACCAAGACGCAGAGTAGCAACAGAGTCATGACGATTACGGCCAAGCTTCGCTTGTTCCATAGCAGAGTTTGTAGCGAGATCATCAAAGGCCATGTGGCAACAACCACAGTTGTCGCCCAGATAATCGCGCCCAGGAATGGCCGCAGAATCCAGATCGATGAACCGATCAGGGCCAAGATAAACAGAACCGCGAGCACGCTGCGCGTGATGTCACGTTGAGCTTCAACCACAAATATCCTCCAAATCGCCCGAACGAAATGCCACCGTTAGCTCCATATGTCTCGGCCGAAAAAGAATGCAATGTATACGGCGCGTTCCGCAAGCGTTTTATTGGCATTCGCCGCAAATTCATAGATGGTCACGATCGGGGCTCCGAGACAGGCTTGTTCAAAAGGAAGCTAGGCTGCAGTCCGGACCGGCGATCCGCAAGAAGCGCTTCCCGCGCTCCATGGTCGCTGTATGGCAGGTGACGCGCGCATACTTGATGAGATTCCGGTGATGATTCACAGAAATCTGTAGATGGGAAGATTCTTGCGTTGTCAGTCTTCAACGTCAAAACAAGAAGAGAAAAACCTGCAAAGTCATCGTGTGAACCATTTAGAATCTCGCTAAGTCATTTAAATCCAACGTTCCAACGCACCTGGCACGAGCTTTGTTGATTATGCTGTTTCAGCGCGTAAAGGAAGACGAAGGAGGAACAACCATGGGAACAATACTGCTGATCATTTTGATCCTATTGCTCGTTGGCGCCTTGCCTACGTGGCCATATAGCTCAGGCTGGGGGTACTATCCGAGCGGCGGGCTCGGCCTGATACTTGTTATAATCATTGTCCTGTTATTGGCGGGACGAATTTAAGAGGGAGAGAGGGCAACGACCTAAGCACCGGTCAGCCTAAAAACGTCGCCGCATCTCAATTTAGAATTAAATTAATACAAGGAGAACACCCGATGAAATTTCAGACGATCAAACCTCTTTTAGGTTCCTTAGCAATCGCCGTCCTGCTTTCCGCGGCTGGCTGTACCGCCATGACAGGGGAGACGGCTGGCCAAAATGTCGACGATTCCACCATTACCGCTTCGGTGAAAACTAAACTAGCTGCTGACAAGATCGGAAGCTTGACCCGCATCGATGTTGATACTACCAGGCAAGTCGTTTCACTGAACGGTGTCGTCGAATCACCTGACCAGAAAGCGCGTGCCGAACAATTGGCGTCGCAGGTGAGTGGCGTTAAAAAGGTTAACAATAATCTGCAGGTCCAAAAAGCGAAGTAGCTCCCCGTAATGTAGTTCAGATAAGCGCGCAGGAGCATGCTGCTTAAGCTTGCTCCTGGGCGCACCGGCGCAGGAAAATGCAACAGTGATAACGAGCAGCTCGCGCGCCAAACCGTCTTTGCCCAGTGTCTCTGAACACAGGTTCTTGCCGGCTGGCAAATATAATTTCTGGCCTCCATTAAAACGCTTTTACTCGCACAATCGAGTCTGCTCTCACCGATTTTTTCGATCTCGCCGCCACCTGCCTAGGTACCGGTTCTCCCCAGCGTCCAGCAATCGAGAACTACCGGCGTAAACTTCGAAACGACGGATCCGCGCATCTCGCGCCCACCCGCGTGCAAGCGCCACATATTTGGAGAATGTGCAAGTATGTGAATCCGCCAAGAGAATACCCATGAAACGATCAGCTTGGTTGATTGCAATCATCCTTACTCTAGGCTGCGCCAACGTGCTGGCGGTACGCGAGATCCCTGAGATCGTGGTCGGCGAACCGAGCTTTTTTCGTACGATCGAAGCTCACACTGACGCACCTATTGTTGCCGGAAATCGAATCGAGGTTTTACTCAATGGCGATGAGACTTTTCCGGCCATGCTGCGAGATATCCGAGCTGCCAAGTCTACGATTACTTTCGCGCAATATCTCTACGAAGACGGTTCTATAGCTCGCGAGCTGGCGCAGGCGTTTGCCGAGCGCGGCCGTGCTGGTGTCAAGGTGAATATACTCTTGGACGATCATGGCTCAGGCAGCGTATCTTCGGAAATTATCGACACCATGAAACAGGGCGGCTGTGAGGTTGAATTCTTTCGGCGAATCGATGCCGCGGGGATCGTCTTCCCATGGAAACTTCTTCGCTACAATTACCGCAGCCATAGACGCGTTTTAGTAGTCGATGGGCGAATTGGCTTCACCGGCGGTTACGGCATCAGCGATGCGTGGACCGGCGATGGGCGAATCCCCGATCATTGGCGCGATACCAATGCGCGAATCGAAGGGCCCCTCGTCAGGTTTCTTCAGGCGGCCTTCGCCGAGAGTTGGCTCGAAACCACCGGCATCGCGATCGGCGGGGAAGATTATTTCCCGCGTCTCGAGACGGTGGGCAACGTCACAGGACAGATCGTCAAGAGCTCGCCCACTGGCGGTAGCTTTCAAAATTACATGCTGTTTCTGCTTTCGATCAATTCGGCGAAGACCTCTATTCGAATCACAAACCCTTACTTCATCCCCGATGACGTCATGACAGAGGCGTTGGTCAAAGCAGCCGGTCGGGGGGTCCGCGTCGATATTTTATTACCCGGCGAGATTGACAGCGAAATTACCTACACGGCGAGCCGCAGCCACTATGGCCCGCTGCTTCTCGGAGGCATCAGCATTTATGAATACAAGGCTTCGCTAATGCATGCGAAAACCATTGTTGTCGACGGTGTTTGGGCCACTATTGGCAGCACGAACTTCGATAACCGGTCTTTCGCTCTGAACCAGGAAATTAATTTGACTGTCTATGACCGCGGTATTGCCCGGCGCCTGGAGCAGATTTTTGCCGATGATCTCAAGTATTCGGAGCGGATTACCTATGAAAAATGGCAGTCACGGAGCCTCTATGAGCGCGTTATAGAAATGTTTGCCTTTCCGATAAAGGAGCAGCTCTGATGCTCGATCCGTTTTCTCGAGCAAACATCTCGAATCGGCAGACAACACTCACGCTGCCACATTCAGGTATTTTTCCAAAAAAGCTCTTTACCCGTTTCAGCAGACGGTAACATTCAATAACTCGCCCGCCTCGACACAGCTCAATCCGTAATCCTGCATCAGAATTACCGCGGCATCATTGACACGATTCTCCCTCAGAGCACGTCGGGCTGCGAAAGATATGCTTTGACTGTCCAAAAGTAACGGCAGCAGTGAAAAACCGCGGGACGGACCGCCCAGTCCGGCAGCGATTTTATCCTTCCGCGACCTGCTGAAACGAGTCTGGTTTCGATTCATGATGAACTCCTTTTCGCATCAAGCATCAGCCGAGCATCTTCTTACGCGTCAGAGCAGCGTCTAATTGCCGTTTGGCCAATCTCTTTTCCATCCAACGCAAAAGACCATTCCGGACATATGCGGGATTGAGATTAAGATGTTCACAGATGTTTTGAAAAGAAAAAACCCAATCGCCGTCGCTTTCGCAAATCCAATCCTTCGCTTGCTCAAACCGACGACTACTCTTGGCGTTTACGGCGAACAAATCTGCCTGGAAGGTGCTCACGGCATCTTTCAGAATCGCTAACATCAGCCTTTTTTCGGGTTGCAGCACAATCTTTCTGCGCGTTGTAGTATCGAGATACTGTTCGAGCAAAAGCGAGTCGGGCTGGAACAGTGACCCCCCCCCGCTTCGTCTGTACCCGCACTGCGATGGCCGGCATGAAAGAAAGTATTGGTTTTTTCGGCTAATGCTGTACTCATGTTTTTTCTCCTGCGGTAATTGCCTCAATGATTGCCCTCGTCATGCATCCTTCCCCTTCCAAAGCTGTCCCGGTTCGATGCATCCTGGCCAGAAGCATCTTTCCGGGCAGGTCGATAAAGGTGACGGCTTTCAACAGCACCCTAACCGGCCGATTCTCGATGAGCCACTTTTCCCAGCACCTTTGGAGCTCTTTAGTCCAGAGCCCGGTAAGCTTCCCCTCCAGCTCCAGAACAGTTTCCGTAGACTCAACGCGAGCAGTAATTCTCAACATACCGGAGCATCTTAACAGCGCGTCTCTTCCGTAAGGGTTACAAACACGCCTTACAACCTCGAGCCGGCGCCGAATAAACCGCGTCAATGGCAATTCTTTGGATGCCGAACCGGTCAAACCAACCCACAGCGAGCAGCTGGTATCGGTATAGTCCGGGGTCTTTTGGTTTTTGGATTATCGTCGACAAGCCATACCCCAATCCGGCCCTCGGAGATGACCTGGCAGAAGGATGCGAGTATCATCCCGTGTGGCGCTAACGAATCTACAATTTTTTCACGCTTAGTACTTTCTGTCTTCGGGATAAATTCTGCCGCTCCAGGCCGCGGAAACAGCAATTGTTTAAAGGCTCACGATGACGAGCAACGCCGCCTTCCTGTTTTTCATGAGCTGGCCTCGCTGAAGCGTCTTAATTCCAGACCACCTGGCGATGAACCACGGATGTCTCTCCGTATTCGTCGGTCTCAATCAGCGGATCGCACCAACAGGACTCCGAGTCCAAGTGCTGCAACCCGACCGGCATCTCCTCCGGAAGAACTGCGGGAGAAATTAACGACCAAGGAAGGAACATCCAAAACCTCGTCCAGCAATCCGTGTGTATGCATCCACGCAGTACGCCGGGATTCGCTTTGCTCTACCGATGCCGTACTCAAGCGTCGCTGAAAGCAGCGCCTGTTCAAATCCCACTAGATCTGCATGCGAAAAAACATACGGCTCGCGCTCAAAACCAGAGCCGCTAAGGCAGACAATTCGATCTTCATGTGCATTCATCACCCGTTTCCGACTACAAACTCAACTGGGCAAGACCGATGCCATCGAAGTTGCGCGGCTGCTAGACGATAAGCATGAAAATCCGACGCGTTGCGGCGGAAGGTTCTTCTCCGTGACGATTTTCAACCGAAGCGCGTGCCGAATTATCGGCGCGCGCCGAAATCTAGTCGTCGGGTGGAAAAAATACCGTTGGGATTTCGGCGAAGGAACCGATCGCGAACGTACGCGTTTTTAGACAGTCAAAAAGAACGAAATTAATTTGGCCGAGCGATTCCGAGTTTCTTGATCCGGGATTGCAATGTTGTGCGCTTCATGCCCAGCCGCATGGCAGCGCCTTTTGGACCGCCGACGATCCATTCGGCTTCTCTCAAGGCGCGAATAATATGTTCGCGCTCGGCATGCTCCAGCGTCGCGACGCCGTTGCTGGACAGGTTGGCCGGCATGGCTGCTGCGGGCAGCTGCACCCGCCCTCTTAACTCACCCAAAGGAATCTGCAGCTCGGCTCCGTGCGATAAAATAACGGCGCGCTCGATGAAGTTTTCGAGCTCGCGAACGTTTCCCGGCCAATGATACTCGGTTAGCGCAGCCATCGCTTTCATGGGGACGGCCTCGATGGGCTTCTTCATGCGTCGCGCGTATTTCTGCGCAAAATAGCGCACCAGCACTGGAATGTCCTCTTTACGGTCGCGCAGCGGCGGGATCGTGATGGGGAAGACGTTCAGGCGGTAATAGAGATCGCTTCTAAACTGGTTCACCGCGACTTTTTGCGCGAGATCCACATTCGTCGCCGCCACCACTCGGACATTGACGCGAGTGGTTCGGGCGCTGCCCAGGCGCTCGAACTCTTGCTCCTGGAGGACGCGTAGAAGTTTGGGCTGAAGCTCCAATGGTATGTCACCGACCTCATCGAGAAAAATGGTGCCGCGGTGGGCCAATTCGAATCTCCCGACACGTTGGGCAATCGCGCCGGTAAACGCGCCTTTTTCGTGCCCGAACAGTTCGCTTTCTAAGAGACCGGTCGGAATTGCGGCGCAGTTTACTTTGACAAGAGTTCTCTCGCGCCTGGCGCTGAGATGATGAATCGCCCGGGCAATCAACTCCTTGCCGGTGCCCGTCTCGCCCAGGATAAGGATGGTAGAGTCCGTCGGCGCGACCGTTTGCAGTTGATCTAAAATTTGCCGCAGGGCTGTGCTGTCACCGATGATCTCCTCGAAATTGTACTCCGTGCGAATCTCGTCCTGAAGATAGAGTTTCTCCTCGCGCAGCGTCTGCGCCCGGTCCGCCATCCTGCGGAAGGCGAGCGCGTTCTCAACTGCAATGGCGACTTGATTGGCGATATTCCGGAGCAGTTCCGCATCCCTTTCGGGAAAATGTTCTTCGCGAAGACTTGCCACCACCAGAGTGCCGAGCGCACGGCCATGGGAGATGAGCGGCAGACAATAGGCCGACTTCAGGCCTTCGTCGAGGATCCGGCGCGCAATGTCAGAGCCGAATTGAGCGATCTCGGCGCGGGTGATGAGAGTCGGTTTGCCGCTTAGTATCGCCCTGCCCGTCGGGGAGCCCTCGACCGGGACCCAAAGACCTTCCTTGAGAAGGCCCTTACTCACCGGAAAATCCAGGGCGTGAATTTGCAGGCGCTGGGTTTCCGGATCGTAAAGCGACAGGCTGGCGTACTCGTGTGGGACGAGTCGCTTCAGCGATGTCGACACCGCATTCAGCAGCTCGTGTAAATCGAGCGAGGAAACGATGGTGTTCGTAATCTCGAGCAGCAATCCCAGGCGGTCCCGTTCGTTCTGTAGCTGTTGCTGGCCGGATTGCGCTTGCTCGAAATTGAGCGCATTATCCACGGCCACTGCAACCTGTCGCGCCACTTGCTGGAGGAAAATCACGTCGATCTCCGAATATGCGGCAGCCATTCGGCTCCCAAACGCCAACGCACCCAGTTTCGTTAATGCCGTCGTAACCGGAACGACACAGACGGAGAGGACGCCATGATTATGGAGCCACTCCGCGACGTTTGGAAACTGGTTATCGTGCGCAACGTCGGAAACAATCCAGGGACTTTGCGTGTCGCGCACCCAAGCACCGACTGTTTCCATCGGACATTCGCCCGGAGGACACACGTAAGCGGTCTCGGGCGTCTCGAGCACATGAGATCTCATGCTTTTTTGCGTCGGTTCGTACAGAATCAGGTTGGCAAAATCGAACTCCACTACGCGGTGGAGCCGCGGCGCCAAATCGCCAAAAAGCTTTTCGAGCTCACGATGGGAGGCGATCGCCTCCGAAATCTCCAAAAGCGCTTGATACCGGCTATGTAAAAGATCCGTCTGCCGCGCCGCAAAGGTATGATCGTTCACAGCGGCAAAGATATATGGCACAAGCAAAAGGTTCAAGAAAGAGAGAAAAAATTAACACATTGTTAAAATGCATTAAGGTCATGATCGAATGCTATAACGAATTGCCGCCATCCCACTGCGACCCGTAGCCGAAAGCCGTTCCCTGACTAACGCGATGGATCCGTCGGACCACGAGGGTTCCCGGGGGCGCCCCGGTCAATGGGACCGGCTATAGAGCCTTGCAATTCATTCGCTTTGGTTGCCCGCTTGGCATCACCGGCATCTTTGCAACTTGCAGCGACGAGCATGAAAAACGACAGAATTGCAACCGCTACACCTGTGCTTGGCTGCATAATGCGCCCTCCTTGATCGCTGAGCGATTGATCTGAACTGAGTTATCTTCGAGAGAGCTGAGGAGGAAACGAGTGGTTGATCAGGAACAACTCATCTCATAGTGCAAATTCGCGCATGACAATCTTCAACTAACTAACGCAACCATTAGTGAACACAACGAGCCTTGTCAAGCCCATGTCGCGGTGTGATAGTTCCCGTTCCTGAAAAGGCGTCGGAGACTGAATTGCAGTTCGGAACCCGTAATTTTTCGGCACTAAGCGTTTCGCCTCGCATGCGGTAAATCCTGGATCGCAACGGGACCGTGAAGCTGTCTTAGGGCTGCCGTGAGATAGCCGCCCTGATACTGACCCGCTTGGATAGCGAATGCGCGCGGTAGGTGAATCCACGGAATCGCGGGATTGATATGGTGAATGCCGTGCAGGTTAAAATTCAAGAGCAACTTCGCCAGCGGCGCCGGCAAGCGCAAATTTTTTGCAAAAAAAACATCGCTCACTGGCGTTTCATAGTGATAGATATTGTCGAGGAACGAGATCAAGAAACCCCGCCCGAGCAGCGCCAGACCGAGCACCCACCACATTTCGCCATAGTAGAAAAACGCCACCCCAAGAATCAGCAGCGTTACAAAACCATCGAAGCGAATTTCGCGCAGCGCCTCGGGCCGGAGCCAATTTTCCATCAGAAGCGCGCTGATGCTATTGGGCCTGATGTAGCGCTTTTTTATCCACTGCAGAAGTCGCCGCGGTAAGAAAAAATAAACCGGGCTCAATATTTCCACCAGGTATAACCCAATAAATATTTGAAAATAATATCCGGGCGCGGCGCCGGATCTGCTCGCTCTATCGCGGTCGTAGTACTCCGTTCCTTCGATCGGCAACCGGTTCAATTTGTGGTGCAGCAGATGACTCATCCGAACGATCCGAAACGGCGAGCCGAAAAGAATCCCGAGCAGCCGGCCGAAAAACCGATTGATTCTTCGGCTCGGGTGAAACAAATCATGAATGGCTTCGTGGATAAGGCTCCAGAATGGATTCGTGAGCAGCGCCAGCGGCGCAAGCGACCAGCCCCAACTCCCGCCCCGGGGTAATAAAAAAATTGGCAGCAAATAGAATTGATAAAGATTCAGCGCGGTATAAACGCAACCCAGAACAAGGTTGAGCGCGCTCGGAGCGCTGCCACTTTGACGTAGGTATGAAGTACTGCCGCTCAAAAATCGATACCTAAAATTTTTCGCAATGGCGTCAAGCTCAACAGCACAAGGCAACCGAACGCCGCGATGACCGCGCCTGAGACCCGGTGAACCCAGAAGAGAAAGCGCAAGCTGAACTTATCATGAAACATCGTCAACCCGATAAACAGGCCTACCCACCACAGAGCCGAGCCGCTGAAAACGCCCGCGGTCAGGAGCGCGGCCGCTATATAGTGGCCGTTTAAGCTCGGCACATGCCAGCCGGCATAGATGGCGACGAACGAGAAAAGCGTCACGGGATTGGAGGCTGTCAATAAGAAAGTCGTCGCATAAGCGCTTACAAGCCCATTGACATTGTTGATGCGCTTCTTAGCCACCGGTTCGGTTCGATAGATCCTGTAGCCAAGATAACAAAGGAAAATGCCGCCAATCAGCCTGAGCCAGTGCTGCTGCTCCGCGACGAAGCCGGATATCAAGGAAATTCCCAGGGCGGCGATACCCGCGGCCAGCGCATCGGCCGTCGCCACTCCTAAACCGGAAAAGAGCCCACACACCGGTCCCATCATGAGTGCGCGGTTGATGCACAGCAAGCCCAGAGGACCCACGGGCACGGCGACGACGAGTCCAATCAGCATGCCCTCGATCACCAGATATAACGGCATCAGAAATTTCGGGTCGGAAAATTGTCAGCGGGCGCAACGAAATCCAACGTTGCGATGTCCCAACCGAAACGCGGGCGCAATAAGAATTTCATGGCAAAAATTTCTCAGTATCCTACGGAATGAATCGGGATTGCGCAAATCCAAACGGTGTATGTGGGCGAGATCGATCCGCCCGAGATGATAAGGATTTATCCGGCAAGAGCCGGCGCGGCGATTTTCTCGCAAGCTGGTTCTGGCATGCGCCAGAGTCGAAACAATAACGACCGGTGCTCAAAGCTTAAGCAATAATCATCTTCAATAAACTTTATCGCCCGCCGGATGTGCGCTGGCCGCGATAATGCGAATATCGCAGATCTCACGCAATGCTTCTATCTCGGTTTTAATATAAATTTCCGCGATTTGGCGGGTAATTTGTAACAATGTACATGATCCGAATTCTTCATTCTATTTAGAGTCCTTCTGCACTATACTCCTTTCAAGTACATTGCGAGCACCAAAAAATCCTGAGTTGTGCGAAATCTTTCGGCAGTCACATCGTAGCTTCATTGTCACGTCCTTGAAATGTAACATCGCGTCCAATGAGTTCATCCGAACA
>Ga0075425_100009714_pt1 | contig 10243 bp, 6 predicted proteins | sample SoiMethybrSBSTD4_FD_75300 | JGI IMG/M metagenome (GOLD analysis project Ga0075425, IMG submission 75300) | Bulk soil microbial communities from a Populus tree surrounding site in Tennessee, USA - Soil MetaG P. TD hybrid SBSTD4 | ecosystem: Environmental > Terrestrial > Soil > Tree plantation...
TAAGTCCAAGGGAAGCGGCATAGAGACGATCCCAGCGTTGTGCATCGCCGGAGCTCAGTCCAGCGGGGCGGTTAGCGTCGCCAATGGACAAGCCCCCCGGGCCGACGTCGGCGTCGAGAGCAGCCACCAGGGAGTTCAGGGAACCGATGACTTTATCGTCGCGGTCGTGAATTGTGGGGAGCCAGCGAAAATCCAGGCCGGTTACTAGGGTGTGCTTCCCTTTGATCCAGCTAAGGTTGTAAACGTACTGCTTATTGCTGTCGTAGATGGCTTGATGGCGAGCGCGCTGGGTGTCTACGTCTACCACGGTGTCAATCAAGCCGGTCTGAGCGAGACCGGGGGCAAGGGCGACAGGACCGAGAGCGGAATCGGTGCCGGGGAGCGCGAGTTGTTCCGCCGAAGTGCTAGGGCGAATGACCACAAAATCCTGGCGGCTGCGAATCCAGCCAACGCGAAAATCGTGAGTGAGATGACTGTTGGGAGCATAGGTGAGGCCAGTGATAAAACCGTCGCCGCGAATATTAGAGGCGCTCGGAGCTACCGGAACACCGCCGCGAAGATCGACCTGTCCGGCAAATTCACCGCTGGCGTTGGGGGCAAGATTCCGATGATAGAGATACCGGCCAAAAAATTTTACGTGCTGGCTGAAATTGTGGTCCAGCCGGAAGCTGACCGTGTCATCGCGGAGCGGTTCGGCGACGCTGGCGCGGAAGCCGATCGTATTTACGCCGTCACCTTGAGTGGGATCGTTCCCTTCGGGCATCATGCCCCAGAGTTGCTGGATGGTGGGACTAATGCCGACACCGCGGGGATCGCAAGGCAAATTTCCGGAGGGACCACAGGCGGTTGAGGTCGCCAGATTGTAGGCATTGCCGTTGAAAGTCAGGATGCCCTGCCGCAACGAGTCGGTGGGAACGATGCGAACAATTTCCGCCGACTGAGGAAAGCGCCGGACTTCGTAGTCTCCAAAAAAGAAGGTTTTGTCCTTCCAGAGCGGGCCACCGAAGCTGAACCCGCCTCGGTTGTCATGCTCGGCGGGCTTCTTCGTGAAGGGATTGCCATTGCCATCGGGCGTGTGATTCAAATCCCACTTGTTGGCATTCAGCGCAGAGTTCTGGTGAAGCCAGTAAACGGCGCCATGAAACCTGTTGGTGCCGCTCTTACTAATTACGTTGATTTGACCACCGGAGGCGCGGCCGAAGCTGGCGTTATTGTTGGTGATACCAACGCGAAATTCGTCAGTGCTTTCGACTCCGATGGGAACGATGGGGACCTGGTTACCGCCTCCGGCGATGACGTTATCGGTGATGTCGATGCCGTCGAGATTGAAGGCGTTCTGGTCGCTGCGGGCGCCGGCAACGGTGCCGCCCGAGTCGCCGAACCCGCCGCCGTTGGTAGTTTCGTAGGGTGTCGAGCCGGGCTGGAGCGTGAGAAGTTCGCGGGTATCGCGCTGCAGAGTCGGTAGGTGCATGAGCATTGGACCGCCAACCACGCTGCCGACAACAGCATCGGTAGTCTGAAGCTCCGCAGTAGAGGCGGCGGTCACTTCGATAACCTCGATGCCCGTCTTGATTTCCAGCGTTACATCGTAGGTGTAGCTCTTCGCGACGCTAACGGTGACGTTGGCAAAGTTGACCACCGCGAAACTCTGCTTGGTGATTTTGAGCGTGTACTTGCCGGGAACGACGCTGGGAAAGACGTACTGACCGGCCTCATTGGTCGGAGTGACTCTGGACTCATTGGTGGCGTTGTTGATGAGATCGACCTGCGCGCCCGGAACGGCGCCGCCCTTGATATCGGTTACGGTTCCGAGGACAACTGCCGTATTCGCAGTTTGTGCGAGTCCCGGACGGAAAGGGGCGGATAAGAAGACCAAAAGCAAGAAACTGATGAGGATTCGGGAGACGAGCCGCATGTTCCCTCCTGCAAGCATCCAGAGGGAGCGAGGATCGAGTGATTCGGCAATCCCGCCTGAGTGCTGCGGCTTCGCCGCGCAAAGCAGGCGCTATGCAAAAGCGGAATTCACATTCGCGTTCGAACGATACCAAGGCCTAAGAACGCCCGTACGCGGATGCAGGTGCGGCTCTACAGCTTGACCAACTGCAAAGAAACACCACTCGAGAGACCCCACTCGCCCAGATTTATGTGGGCATAGCTACACCCACCCCGGAATCATGTCAACAGTTAATTCAGCTGATGCAAAAAATGACACGTTTGTTACTCACAGCTGACAGGTACGGCGCTATTACCGGCATTCCAGCCGGCGTCGGTTTGTGTGTCTGGGGACAGGCACTCTGCCGCTCAACTGAACGTCCAGACAGTTCAACACAAATTAATCACCGACGAGCCCCAGGCATCGAACTGAGGAACCAACAGGTAAGGGAGGGCCAGCTTGACCTATGACCCAAAGCCGACCCCACTTGTGGTAACTTCGCTTGCGCCGGAGCTAAGGTCTGGTGATCACAGCTGAGTTTGAAGAAAAATCCTGCGAATTCCGCTTGGCCTTTGGAACGCAGCAACGCCGAAAGCGTTTACGCTCGGTGAGGCGCTGGAAAATACGCGCTGGTACAATTTTCCACATACAGGAGCGTGCATCGCATGAGACTCATTCGATGGGGAGTACCTGGCGCAGAGAAACCGGGAATTCTTACCAACGAAGGCGCTCGACTGGATGCTTCGGCATTTGACTCTGACTTCGACGAAGATTTTTTCGCATCCGGCGGCCTGCAGAAGCTGCGCGCTTGGGTGGCCTCCAACGCCTCCACGGCACCGCGCGTTCCCGACTCGGCACGCCTGGGGCCGCCGATTTGCCGTCCCAGCAAGATCGTTTGCATCGGTTTGAACTTTCGCGATCATGCCGCAGAAACCAAGGCGGAGCCACCCAAGGAACCGGTCCTCTTTTTCAAATCCACCACGTCATTGGTTGGCCCGAACGACGCCTTGAAAATTCCGCGAAATGCCCAAAAAGTCGACTGGGAAGTTGAACTCGCGGTGGTCATCGAGGAAAAAGCGTCCTACGTTTGCGAAGCCGATGCACTCAACTATGTCGCCGGCTTCGCTTTGCACAACGATTATTCCGAGCGCAGCTTTCAGTTGGAACGCGGCGGTCAGTGGGTCAAGGGAAAAAGCGCCGACACGTTTGCGCCGCTCGGCCCGTTTTTGGCCACGCGCGACGAACTCCCGAATTTTGCCAGGCTTAAAATGTGGCTCACGGTTAACGGCGAGTTTCGCCAACGCAGTTCCACCGCTGAAATGATTTTCGGCGTCCCGTTTCTCGTTTCCTATATAAGCCAGTTTATGACCCTTCTCCCAGGCGACGTCATCAGTACCGGTACTCCGGCCGGCGTCGGTCTCGGCATGAAGCCTCCGCAGTATCTCAAATCTGGTGACGTAGTCGAACTCGGCATAGAAGGTCTCGGCGAATCCAGGCAACTGGTGGTCGACTAGGCCGACGTACAATCTCGCGCTCTTGTACTACACCCCTATACTACAATTGACCGCGGCCATGAATCGGAAAGTCCTCCAACTCAACTCGCGAGACAATGTCTTGGTCGCGTTGCAAAATCTGTCTGCAGGCGAAACCATAACGTTTGCTGGGGATTCGTATTCGATCGGCGCCGCGGTTTCTTCAAAGCATAAGTTTGCCATCCGCGATCTTGCCGCCGGTGAGCCCATCATCATGTACGGCGTACTGGTCGGTAAGGCGGTTGGGGCGATTGCCAAAGGCCACGCGCTCACCACGCGCAACGTTCGCCACGATGCTTCCACCTTCCAGGAAAAATCAGAAGACTATCGCTGGTCGCCGCCCGATGTCTCCCCTTGGGCCGCCAAGACCTTTCGCGGCTATCCCCGCACCGATGGCCAGGTAGGCACTCGCAATTACTGGCTCGTCGTTCCGCTGGTTTTCTGCGAAAACCGCAATATCGCCGTTCTCAAGCAAGCCTTTGAAGAAGAACTGGGCTTCGCCCAGCCCCAAGTCTATCGCCGGCAAGTCGCTGAGCTAGCCCGCTTATATAAGGAAGGGAAGTCCGCTGAAATCGGGAGCGCGCCCCTTTCCAATACTGGGGCCGCGCCTGCGCGATCCAGGCTTTTCGAAAATATGGACGGCATCCGCTTTTTGATGCACGAAGGTGGCTGCGGCGGCACTCGCGAAGACTCCAACAATCTCTGCGGTTTGATCGCTGGTTACATCCACCATCCCAATGTAGCCGGCGCCACCATTCTCAGCCTCGGCTGTCAGCACGCGCAGATTCCCATCCTTCGCGAAGAGATCCGCAAGCGCAACGCAAACTTCGACAAACCGCTTGTCGTCTTCGAGCAGCAGCAAACCGGCTCCGAAGAAACCATGCTCACCGAAGCCATTCGCAAAACGTTTCTTGGCTTGATGCAAGCGAACGAAGCTCGCCGCAGTGAGGCGCCGCTTTCACAACTATGCGTCGGGTTGAAGTGCGGCGGCTCCGACGGCTTCTCCGGTCTTTCCGCCAATCCCGCCATCGGCCACACTTCCGATCTGCTCGCCTCGCTCGGCGGGCGTACTATCCTCTCTGAATTTCCCGAGCTCTGCGGCGTCGAGCAGGAACTCATCAATCGCTGCACCAGCAAAGAAATCGCTGACCGCTTCATCCAACTGATGCGCAGCTATGGCGCGCGCGCCAAAGCTGTCGGCTCCGGCTTCGAGATGAATCCGAGTCCTGGCAACATTCGTGACGGCCTGCTCACCGACGCCATGAAGTCCGCAGGCGCAGCAAGAAAGGGCGGCACCTCGCCCGTCACCGGCGTTCTCGACTACCCGGAATATTCCTCCGGCGCCGGACTCAAGCTCCAGTGCACGCCCGGCAATGACGTCGAATGTGTTACCGCCCAAGTTGGGGCAGGAGCCAGCGTCGTTCTTTTTACCACTGGCCTCGGCACTCCCACCGGCAATCCCATCGCTCCCGTCATCAAGCTCTCCACCAATTCCGATCTCGCAAAACGCATGGCCGACAGTATAGACATGGATACCGGCGCGATCGTTTCCGGCGAATCCACCATCGAAAAAATGGGCGAAGATATCCTGGACCTGGTCATCCGAACCGCCAGTGGCGAATTCTTCACCCGTGCCGAATCCAAAGGCCAGTCAGATTTCATTCCTTGGAAGCGCGGAGTCTCTCTGTGACCACCGATTCAAAATCTGTAAACTCCAATTTTTCTCTCTCCGGCAAGGTCTCCGTGGTCACTGGCGGAGGCAGCGGCATCGGCCGCGCCATCGCCTTGCGTTTTGCGGCGGCCGGTTCAACCGTTTGCATCCTCGACCTCAACCTTTCCGTGGCCGAAAAGGTTGTTCAGGAAATCGCGCAAGCCGGCGGCCGGGCCTCCGCCTTCGCCTGCGACGTCACTGACCAGCCTGCGGTCCGTCAAACCTTCAACCAGATTTTCCAGAATGAGCGCGTGCACATCCTCGTCAACAACGCCGGCGTCTCTCACATCGGCAACGTCGAAACCACCACTGAAGCGGACTTCGACCGCATCATGCGCGTCAACGTCAAGGGCTACTACAATTGCATCCAGTCTTGCGCCAGCCATATGAAAAGCAGCGGCGGCGGTGTCATCCTCAATATCGCTTCCATTGCTGGCACTGCTGGACTCGGTGACCGCTTCGCCTACTGTGCCAGCAAAGGCGCCGTAATCGCCATGTCTCTTTCCGTAGCCAAAGACTACGTCCATCACAACATTCGCTGCAACTGCATTTCGCCCGCTCGCGTGCACACGCCCTTCGTGGACAACTATCTCGCCAAAAATTATCCCGGTCGCGAAGCCGAAATGTATGACAAGCTCGCCAAAACCCAGCCTATCGGACGCATGGGCGAACCTCACGAAGTCGCCGCTCTCGCCCAGTTCCTCTGCTCCGACGAGGCCGCCTTCATCACCGGTTCCGACTATCCGATCGACGGCGGTTTCCTCCGCCTCCACGGCTAAGTCCACTTCGCTTTTCTCTTCATGTAGCGGCACCTTTTAGTGGCAGTGTTCGGCTTGCCCGGACCTCACTCGCGCAGCGCCGCCTCTTTTCCCGCAATTTGCTCTACAATCGTCACGCCCCCAAAACGCAAATGGACCTCCACCTGCAAAACAAAATTATCCTAATCACCGGAGGCGCCAAAGGCATCGGTGCTGCGATCGTTCGCCAATGCGCTGGCGAGGGCGCCATCCCTGTAATTGCCGACAAAGACGCCGCCGCCGCCGCGCTACTCCAACACGAACTCCGCCAATCCTCCGCCCAATCTGAGTTCACCCCCACCGAACTTACCCACGCGCAAGCCTGCAAAGCAGCAATAGACTTCACGCTGCAAAAATTCAATCGCCTCGACGCTCTCGTCAACAACGCTGGCATCAACGACGGCATCGGCCTCGCCTCCGGCTCTCCTGAGAGATTCTTAGCCTCCCTGGAGCGCAATCTCCTGCACATCTACAACATCACCCACTACGCTCTTCCCGCCCTCAAACAGTCCCGCGGCTCCATCGTCAATATCAGCTCCAAAACCGCGGTCACTGGCCAGGGCAACACGTCCGGTTACGTGGCGGCCAAAGCGGCCATCCTCGGCCTCACCCGCGAATGGGCCGTAGAACTCCTCCCTGACGGCATCCGAGTCAACGCTGTTCTTCCGGCCGAAGTCATGACCCCGCTCTACGAATCGTGGCTCGCCAAATTTCCGTCGCCGCAAGAAGCCAAAGCCCGCATCGAGTCCAAAATCCCGCTCGGCCATCGCATGACCACCGCTGAAGAAATCGCCGCTACGGTGGTCTTCCTGCTTTCCGAAAAATCCAGCCACACCACCGGCCAACACCTGTTCGTAGACGGCGGCTACGTCCACCTCGACCGCTCCCTCACCTGATTTTGGAGTGCGGGAGCTCCGCTCCCGCTTTTACCGCTTCAACCATATCCGCATTGACCCGGCGTGACTTCGCGCCTCCGCGCGAGCAACCTCTTTCCTCTTTAAACTTTTAACTCTGAACCGTAAACTTCCGCCATGCCCCAACGCCATTGCCTTACCCTCGATCTCAAAAACGATCCCGCCCTCATCGCCGAATATAAGCGCTACCACGAAAACGTCTGGCCCGAAATCAAACAAAGCCTCCGCGACGCCGGCGTCCTCGACATGGAAATCTATCTCCTCGACGCGCGAATGTTCATGATCATCGAAACCACCGACTCTTTTTCCTTCGCCAAAAAGGCCGAGCTCGACCGCAACAATTCCAAAGTCATGGAATGGGAAGCGATCATGGGCAAGTTCCAACAACCTTTCAGCGTCGACGCGCGTCCCGAAGCCCGCTGGCTCCCCATGCATCGCGTCTTCAAATTCTCCGCTTGAAATTGAGCGCAAGAATCGTTAGCTGTCAAGACTTCGTCCCGCGCCGAATGGTAACCGGCACCTTCAGGCGGCCTGCTGGCTTTGATTCTTTTTGGGTTGCCGTCCCGGCCGAAACGGGCCGATTTTTTCTTCACTCGCGCAGCGAGCGTCGGCCTGCGCGGCGAGCGACCTGGCGCGACGATTCCGTTTTCGCAGCCCAGTCGCGACCGGCCCCATCCGTTTTTGACTTTCAACTTTAAACTTTCAACTTTAAACTTCCCTTCATGACAACCAAAGTAGACCGCCGCACCGTTGACCTCTCAGCCTATCCCGACCTCGTCGTCATCTATCTCGGCATGCGCGTCAACCGCCTAACCGGGATCAAAATGCTCCTGGGCATTGGCCCGCAGATCTCTGGTTCCGCCGCTGCCCGACCCGACGGGCTGCTCCGTCATGAAATGCTCCTCTATTCGCTCTTTCCCGTGCATCTGGGGATGCGCCAGTACTGGCGCGACCGCGACTCCCTCATGAAGTGGACTCGCTCCGACCCCCACCGTGAGTGGTGGAAGAATTTCCTCAGAGACTCCGGCGGCACTGGCTTCTGGCACGAATCCTATTTCCGCACAGGCAGCATGGAAGCCATCTACGACGACATCCCTAAACCCACCGGCTTCGCTGCCTTCGCCCCGCTGGTCCCAGCCCGCGGCCCCATGTTTGCTGCCGCCTCCCGCTCCGGCTCCGCGTCTCCGCCCCACCCGCCCGTCCTCTCCGAATCCGACTTGTACGACTGAAACATCCCGTGCCCCGGCTCCCCGCTTGGAGGCCCATCCTCAGTTTTTGAGGGCGCATCTCCAGAATAGCTAATCCGGTAAGTTAATGAACCTGTCGGAGTGAAAGCGGAAGTCACCAAATGGGTTCAAAAATGAGACTGTTTTGATGGCCTTACGCTATTTTGAAAGCCTGCGGCGTAAGTATATGGCTACCGGTTCGCTTCCGCTTGCACCGCGGCAACTAGCGGAAAACTGTTGTCGGCATTCTTCCACAAGGAGAGAAAGTTACCGTAGGACGCTTTCGCTTCGGCCGCCTGCCCGGTCGTCTTCCGTGCCCTTGCCAGCTGCAAATGCGCCAATGCTCCAATCGGTTCGTTGGCCACCACTCCCGGCCAATTCAGGATCTTCTCAAACTCCGTGGCCGCCGCATCCCCCTGCTTTGCCGCCAGGTACGCCAACCCCCGCACGTACACCGGATACATGTAGGTGGAGTAGCTCGTACCGCCGGCTAATCCCAGCTCATCCGGTGTAGCCGCCTTCAGGAACTCGATCGCCCGCGCCGGGTCGTTGTCATCCAGCGCGATCGCCGCATAGATGGTCGGCAAATAATTGAACTTCGCGACCGTATCTTCCGGATAGCGGCTTTTCAACAAATCCGCTGTTTCGACCGCTTTTTCCTTGTCGCCTACCAGAGCGAACGACAGCGCCGCGACGAACTCCACATCGCGGGCATTCGAGTGCGCCCGCGCGCCGGCCGCGTATTTTCTGGCCTCCGCGCCATTTCCGAACAGCGCCTCGCGCAGTGCTTCCGCGCCCTCGCATCCCGCCGCGCGTTCCTTGCGGCCCGCAATCTCCGCCGCGGCGATACATTGGCGCGAAAACTCTCGCGCTTTCGTCAATTGCCCGGAGTATGCCGCGGTGTCCGCCTGGTAGTACAGCATCAGGCTTTGGTCTTCGGGGCGTTCCGCCGCCCAAGCCACGGTCTTCTGCATGGTCTCATTGTCACTTTGCAGAAACGCCAGCAGGTACATGGCGATGCGCAGGTCCGTGGAATCCAGCTTTTTCGCCAGGGCCTCTTCCGACGCGGATCTTGCTTCTTTTACGCGGTTCAAATTCACCAGCACGCTGGCCAGGTTCCCATAAGACAACACATCATTGGGATTCAGTTTCAGCGCCTGCTTGAATTGCGCCAATGCCTTTTCATATTGTCCGAGGTTTTGATACAACACGCCGAGATTCAACGGCGGAATTTGCTCGCGTGGATACATCTGCGCCCAGGTCTCATACACCTGCCGCGACTTTTCCAGGTCTCCGGTCACAAAGTCAAAATAGTGCGATTCGATGTAGAACTTCTCCCGTTCGCTGACCTTGGCACGCAATTCGTAAGCGCGCCGCGTGTTCTGCGAAGCCAGCTCCTTTTCGCCCAGATTGTGATAGACCGTGCCGAGCGACGCGTACGCGATGGCAAGATTGGGGTCAAGCTTGATCGCCTGTTGAAACAATGGAACTGCGCCGGCGTTGTCGCCATGTACCAGCAGGGTGTTGCGTCCCATCGAATACGCCTGCAACGCTTCCAGCGACGGCGTTGTCGCCTGGTCGATCGGCGTCGAAAAACTGTTTACCGTCTTCAGAGATTCGCCCAGCCGTTCGCGCAGCTTGCCGGACGCTTGTCCCAGCGCGCCGAGCACATGCTCCTTGCTGTCGGCGGTTACTTGCTCTTGCGTCAGCGATTCGCCGGTCTGGCAATTGATGGCACTCAGGCCAATCACATACTGGCTGCCAAGATTGGAGATAGTTCCCGTCAGATAGGCTTTGCTGCCGAGCCGCTGACACACATCGCGCGCCAACTCGGGCGTCAATTTTTCGTTCACCGGCTTGCCCATCAGTTGCAGGGTCTGGCGCATGCGCTGATCGGAAATCAGGCTCAAGAAAGGGGACTGCTCGAGCTGCACGGTTAGCCCCTGGCGCAGAGTGTCGTCAAAAACGGAGTCCCCGGTCTTGTTTGTAAAGTCCGCCAGCACGACGGTGTCGGTTTCGCTCAACGCATGTGTCTTGTTCGTGTAGTAGAGCCAGCCGCCTACTGCGATCGCAGCCACCGAGGCAACACCAATCAAGGGAATTGCCCATTTCTTTCGTCTGGTTAACGAC
>Ga0075425_100009717_pt1 | contig 10241 bp, 6 predicted proteins | sample SoiMethybrSBSTD4_FD_75300 | JGI IMG/M metagenome (GOLD analysis project Ga0075425, IMG submission 75300) | Bulk soil microbial communities from a Populus tree surrounding site in Tennessee, USA - Soil MetaG P. TD hybrid SBSTD4 | ecosystem: Environmental > Terrestrial > Soil > Tree plantation...
GTGAGCTTGTTAGCCGAGAGCGTACGATTGGCGGTAGAGTGTGAGCTCGGAGCTCTGAGCTCGCGGCTGACGGTTACGTGTGGCAGGAAGCTCACGGCGTAGCTGCTCTCTAGCTTGGAGCTCGTGTCTTCTGTTTTGTGATTGGTAGCTACGAGCCGAGATCTCAACGCCGAGACCCTTGAGCCTATAGGATCAGCCTTTGTCTCGACCTGAAGTATCCCCGCCACGGATCTCCCCTCATCCGCCGCAGCCGTTCACGAATGTTCTCCACCGTCCACCAATCGCTCGCCTTGAGCCGCGCCAGCTCTTCCCACGCGATCGGAACTGACATCGAGCCATTGGGCAGCGCACGCGTCGAAAACGCCGCTACGGCGATTGACGTTCGGTAATTGCGCTTGTAGTCGATCAGGATTTTTCCGCGACGCGCTGATTTGTCGAAAGACAGGGTGTAGCCGGGATCTTCTTCCGTCATCTGCGCGGCGATTCCGCGGCTGAACTCGAACACGCTGTCCCAATGGTGCTCGGCGCGGAAGGGCACCACGACGTGCAATCCCTTACCGCCGGTTGTCTTGACCCAGCTCTCGAGATCGCGAGCCTGCAGCAGCGATCTCAGACGACGAGCGGCAGCACTCACTTCGCGCCATGCTATTCCCTCCCCCGGATCGATGTCGAAGACGACCCGATCGGGATGTTCCACATTCTCCACACGCGCGTTCCAGGTGTGGAGCTCGACGACGCCGGCATCGATCAAGGCGAGCAGGTCAGATCGGGATTCGACGTAGCAGTATTCGCCAATTTTCTTCTGCTCCTTGATCTCGACGCGCGGAACGGACTCCGGTACAAACCGCTGATCGCGTGTGGTGTGATGGACGAACTTCGCCTGCGATCGCAGCGCATCGTCTCTGGTTATTGGTGCCGTCATGCGGACCAGCGTCAAAGGGCGCCGCTCGATATGAGGAAGCGCCCAATCGGCAATCTTTTCATAAAGTGCGATGAGATCGCGTCTCGTTACCGCAATGCGTGGAAAGACCGGAGGGGAATCAGGGGTCGCGAGCTGAGCTTCCCGCTCGCGATGCACGTCGCGCGCTGACTTGTCGGTCCGAAAACCTTGCAGTGATGGATGACGCACGTGTCCGTCGCCTGTCCATTCGGTGAATTCGACTTCGGCGACCTTGCTCGGCTTCACCCAGTGCGCGTTCCTGCCGAGCCAGCCGGGTGGCGGCGGATCGAACGGTGAGCGGTCCGTTTCGATTTTCTCCAGATCGCGGCGAAGCTGCAGACTGAACGCATTGCTCCACCCGGAGCCAGTGCCGACCTTGCCTGCAAACCGCAGATGGCTTCGCTCGTAGTAGCCGACGAGAATCGAGCCAACGCCGACGCGCGCGCCCGATGGATCAGTGAAGCCGCCGACGACGAACTCCTGTCTTTTGATGCATTTGATCTTCTGCCAATCGGAGTTCCGCGCGTCGAGTCGGTAAGGCGCGTCCCGCAGTTTGCTGATTATGCCTTCCGCGCCGAGCGCGCACGCTTGCTTGAAAACCTCATCGCCGGACCCGTCGAGATGATCAGTGTAGCGGATGACCCCCGCGCCGCGGCCAATGACTTTCTTGAGCTCGCGCTTGCGCTCTTCGAGGGGGAGCTTGGTCAGGTTCTCACCGTTGAGTGACAGCAGATCAAACGCGTAGTAGGCAAGGCCGGAGCGGTTCGCGCCGAGCTGCTGCAAGAGCTGAAAGCGGGAGATCCCTTCCTTGTCGAGTACGACGATCTCGCCGTCGAGGAGTGCCTCTCTCAACTTGAGCTTTTTGGCCGCCGCGGTGATCTCCGGGAATTCGAGGGTGTAGTCCGTGCCGCGACGCGAAATAATGCGCACCTTGCCGCGGTCGATGAAAACTCCCATGCGAAACCCATCGAGCTTGAGCTCGTGGATCCACCGATCTCCAACCGGTGGATGATCAACGAGTAGGGCCTTTTGTGGTTTGTATTGCATCGGGCTGAATGCCTAGTTCAAGAGGCATTCCGAAGCCGACTCGGATTCGGAAGACATCTCGGCGTACAGTCTGCGACGCGTAGCCGGCAATCACAAAACAGAAGCTGCGAGCTCCAAGCTTAGTCAGCTGCTTGGCTGAGAGCTCGTGTCTTCTGTTTTGTGATTGGTTGCTATGCGTCGCAGACTGTACGCCGAGAAAACGAAACCGCGGGCGCCCCCGTTAGGAGACCACCCGCGGCTCGCTATGTCCTGAACTTCTGCTTTCTTACAGAATTCCCCCGCTTCTCACCCTGAAATCGACGTTATCGTTGATCCACTTCCAGAGCTCGGCTTGCTGCTCCGGCGCCTGGCCGTCGCGATAATGGGAGCGCCACGTTGCCATGACTTCATCGTCGACGGTCCAGATGCGGACGCGACGGCGCGGAACGCTTTTCTCCCAGTGCACGGCAACCGTTGGCCGCGGATAGAGGAGGCGCAGCGTCGTGTTCTTCGACAGGTACTCGAGTCCGCCGACGTTGATCTTGCGGTATTTGCTCAAGCTGTCGTTCTTCGACGTCGGTGTATCCGGAATACCGTCGGTCAGCATGACGACGTTGATCGGCGATAGCACCAGGTTCTGGCGCTTGACCAGCGTGGCGACGCGCTCGAAAAACGGATTGAAATCGGTCAGACCGTCATGCGGCGGATACTCTTTGCGCAGATAAGCTGCGATCTGCGGCACCGTCATCTTCTCAAAAGTCATGATCGGCTGGAAGGATTTCGTCTCACCCGGCTTTTCGCCGCCGAACGAGCCGACGAATACCGCTGTGGGTTCCTTGAGTCCGCCGAGTCCGTGCAGGTGCGCGTACAGATAGTTCGCGGCGAAGTCCACCGCGCTCTCGTAGCCGCGTTTACCGCTGAACGAGCCGCTGACGTCGATTGCCAGCACGAGCGTAGAACGAGCTACGCGAGGACTGCTGCCTCCAGCCTCGGAGCATCCGAGGGCGGCAAGTATGACCATGCCAGCGAAGGCAGCGCCGGTAACGACCTTAACAACGCGAAGTTTGCTCATCAGGCTATCCTCGGCATCGGATCCATCGGCGTCCGATTTCTGCCCTTTTCATTCGAAGAACGCGCTCCAACGACTGGCGTTGACGCGAGGATGTCCTCGAGTGATGTGAACGGCAAGACGAAGTGCGGCCGCGAATGTACGATTACGACTGCGAAGTTGATTGCAGCCGCAAAGAGCTGTAGGACGGGAAGCGTCAGCAGCTCGAACATGCGCTTGGCTTCCTCGTGGAAGAAGGCGGTCTCCGCTTTCAGTGCATTGACCGGCTCGCTCCAAAGTTTCGGATGTGCAGTGGCCGGGACTACGCGGGGATGACCAGTCTCATGATCGACTGCCTGACGTGACAGCACTGCCAGCAACGCCGGGGTGCCGAAGCGACCAAACAGGAACCATGACATGCCGCGTACGCCAAGCCAGCCAAACGAGGCCAGCGCCAGCGTCGCGCCTATGCCGAGGTGAACTGAGTCACCCGACTGCTGCGCAATCCACGGGGTGATCGCGTCGATCAGTTCGCGGTACAGGAAGATGACTTCGAAGAACATCACCGCGCTCTCGACGACGAGCATTTGTACCATCGTTCCTATCTTCTTCGCCTTCACAGCGTCCGTTACCACCTGAACGCAGGCAAAGCTTCCGGCGACGAGTAGAACCAGGAACATCCACAGCAGCGGCGCCATGACACGCGGATTCGGATCGAATCCGGTCAGGCTGCCGAATACTTCAACAAGCGTCGGCTGCAGTGTGAAGGTGAAGATGGTCGCTTCGATCGCGCACCATACCGCGAGAATAATGAATGCGAGCCAAGGTACACCGGGCTGGAAGTAGCTGCGCGACGCGCCGTCGAGCAGCGTCAGCGGCGACCGCACGATGCCGAGCAGAATGTTCTTCAGCATCAACAGACCAAAACGCACCGAGCCGATGACCCATCCGACCAGTGCGACACCAACACGCAGCATGCCGGTCCAGAACAACCAGATGCAGCGACCTGCGTCCCACCACGTCATAAGCAGCGCGGTGAGGAAGTGGCCGCGTCCTGAGCGGAACGGCAGCGTATACAAGGAGGCCGCAGTGCACCACGCGCCGGCCATCAATACGAGCACCGGTACGAGTAGCACGACCCACGAGACTAAACGCGTTCCTGCATGTCCGTTGATCAGCGCGGATAGAAGCGCCGGCTGCCAGTGGGCAAACCAGCTGAAAGGCGCGGTAAGAAGGAGCACCGCACCCTGCCATTGCGCGGGGAATAATTGCGCGAACGTATCAAACATTTTTTACCTCGCATTTGGTGTAGCTCACCCGGAAACACACGGGCGGAGGCACCGCTATCCGACTGGCGGTGCCAGTTCTGCGAGTTTGACGCACAACTGTTGAGCTTGGATACAGCTAGACGGTTATCCGCGCCGAGAGCCGCTTTACTGCCGGTTACTAAAAACAAAACCCCCGGCGATTGCCGGGGGCTTTGCTTTCTGTTCGGCCTCTACCTATTGGCCGTGTTGTCGAGACAAGTCTTGTTGCTGGATGCGCAACCAGTCGTTGTCGGCGCTACGGTGATGTCTCCACGAGCAGTGATCGTATAGACGTGGCCACCGTTGAACGAAACGCCGGTTCTGGAGAGAGCATTCGTTGTGACTCCGTTGTAGCGCGTGCTGATGTCATACGAACCTGCCGGAATGTTGACGAATGCACCGGCGCCTTTGTACGCAACTGCCGAACCGATCGGAACCTCGGCGCCGCTGGTCGTGCTCTTGACGTACAGCGTCATCGGATTCGCGTTGAAGATTGCATTGACGAATCTGACGGTCGCCGTGTTTATATCAGGCGGCGGACTGAATGCATCCTCGACGACGAAATTGTCGACCGTTTTGGTCGTGGTGTTGTAAAGCCCGCTCATGTAGAACGAGTAGTACTTGCCATCCTCGATATTCTGGCTGGACGTCGAGATGGCCAGATCCTTATCGGTTGCGGCAGCAATTTTTCCCGCCAGGGTATGAGTGCCCGGAGCGATCGCCGAGTAATCTCCGCCCGCGGAGACACCACCGTAGCCGATGCCGGTGGTGGATTCGGTTCCGGTCGTCGACACCACCGCGGTCATCTTTGTTTCATCAGCGTAGAAGTTCACGCTCGGTGCATTGACGCCGAAGTTGAAGAACCGTACGCGCGAGCTGGCCAACGGCGCCTCGGCGAGGGTCTGCACCGTCTTGTCGCCACACGCTGAAAGCAGGCCGGCCGCGACCAGCACCGCCAGCGAAGCATATCTGTTCATTAGCCTGGTCATGGTTGGGTGATCCACAGCGGTTTGGTGTGATAGTCGGTCGCAAGTCCGCCGATGACATCGAGACTTGCTCTGTTCCAGACGTACTCCGAGTTGAATCTCGGCCGGATGCGCTGCACTACCTTGCCCGCGTTGTCCGGATAAAGGTTCGACGGCGGCGCGAAACCGCGGAACACCTGCGTCCCACTGACCGGATCGAGATCCGTGTAGTGATAGCGACGCATGTCCATCCACAGCTCGTTGTGTCCCCACGCCCATTGCGCGATCACTTTCTGCGACATGATGTGCGACAAAGTGAGAGTAGCGGGGAAAATGTTCGGATCGGCAAGGAACGCAGCCTTCTCCGACGCCGGGATCTGATCTACAGCTTGGTTATCGTCCTGGTTCCGTGCATTGACGAAATCAATGTGCGACGAGATCGCGTTCCGATATGCGAGTTGCGCGGTACCCTGATCGCCAGCCCTCAGCGCTGCTTCTGCCTTGATGAATTGCAGCTGCGCGTAAGTCATGACAGGGATCTTGGATTTATCCGCGAACAGGTAGCGGCTCGCGAGCGCCTGGTTGCTGCTCGAAAGGCGCTGCGTGCCCGGATAGCCGTAGAAGTTGTTCGGCTTTTGCGCGTCAGTGAGTGCGCCATAACCGGCGACGTTGGGATCCAGACCGCGGAACTGCCCGTCTGGGGAGGGAGACAGCATCCGCGACATGCGAGGATCGCGCGTGCCGCCGAACTGCGTTCCATCCATTAGGCCCACGATGAACCGGGTCTGACGGTAGCTGGTGATGTTGTCTCTGGTAGGTCCCCAGAAATTGCGGTCTGCGTTGTCCGTGCTGACCGCGGGATACTGCAGCAGCGCGTCGTCGGCATTGCTCGCGAATGACTTATTGACGTCAGCGATAACGGCTGCCGGATCGTAAGTCGCTTTGTTGGTGAAATGATTTTCGCTGAGCGCGCGGAAACCATAGGCGAACTTCAGCCATTTGCTGCGATCGCCGTTGTAGATCTTGTCGCCCTTGCCGAGGTAGCTGGCGTCGACGGCGCCGTCGTTTCTTTGCAATAGCACGATTGCGCTATCCAGAAGTCGCTTGACCTCCTGGTATGCAAAGTCCTGGGGGTCGTAGTCGAACGCCGTTCTCGACGGATCGAATGCTTCCTTGATGATTATCTCACCATGGAGATCCGTCAGCGCCTGCCAGCCCCACGCTTTGAGAATCAAACCGACGCCGAGCAAATCCCACCGCTGCTCGGCCTCCGCCTTGTTGTTCATGTCGACCAGGTTCTGGCCGAGTGACCAGTATACGTCACGCCATTGCTCGCCGCCGTTGTCACTCGACGGATCATAGCCCATGCGATCCCAGGTGCTCAGAACCGTTTGCCCCTGGGCCAGCATCCACTCCTGGGTGTAGCGGCCGACGAAACGACCATCGAATTGCGGAGCGGTGACCATCCAGTGCAGCATCGGCGGCAAATACAGATTCGCCGTGACCGTCTGGGGCCCGTTCGGGTTGGTATTGACGTCGAGGTAGTCGCTACAACCTGCGGTAGCGCCCACCGACGCCGCGAGTATAAGTGCAGTTAGTTTCTTCATTGTTAGAATCCCATCCTGACGCCGAAGTTCACGCCGCGCGGAATCGGGAAGTTTCCGAAGTCGATGCCGGTGCCTCCGGAGCCTCCCACCGCGGCGCTGTTGCCGTTGACGATTGGATCGAGGCCTTTGTAGTTCGTCCACAGGCCAAGATCAGTCCCCTTGATGAACACGCTGGAGTTGCGTGTCCCGAAGAAACCGTCTGGCAGCATGTAACTCAGCTGGACGTCTCTCAACCTCACCCAGTTGATGTTCTTCTCGATGAACAGCTCTTCGCTGATCAGACGGTAGTAATCCGTCTGAGCGCTGGGAACGACGACGATGTTGTTGTAGGTCGGGGTCGCCGAGCCTTCTCTGCCGTCACGCAACACGCCCTGAATGACTCGCGGCTGATCGCGATCGAGCGTCTCGGTGCTGAGCCCACGCGCCGTCAGATAGTGCTCGGTACCATTGAAGATGTCTCCGCCCCTTCGAAGATCGATGAGGAAATCGAGACTCAGTCGATTGCGGCGGAAGGTGTTGGTGATGCCGATCGTGTACTTTGGTTGACGATCGTAGCCATTGTCGATGAATGAGCTCGAACGAATCGGAAGACCCGTTGACGGATCGATCAGGAGCTGACCGTAGGCGGGAGATCCTTTGACGGTGTCTCTCAGGTAGAAGAGACCCGTCAACGACATCGTCGAAAGGCCCGGCATCGTGCCGTTGCGCACGTTTCCGTACAACCATGTGTCCGAGACGTACGACTCAGGCAGCGCGTGAGGAAGCGATACGACGATGCCTCGCGCATGTGCGTAGTTCGCCTGGAAATCCCACGAGAAGCCGGAGCGTTGGATCGGCGTTCCACGCAGAGTGATCTCGACGCCTTTGTTCCGGGTTGCTGCGCCGTTCAGGTTGAACAAAATGAATCCGGTGCCGTAGCTGCCTCGAATGTCGTTGACGATCTGGTCGAGGGTCTGCTTCCGGTAAACCGTGGCGTCGAGTCCCAGGCGATCCTGCAGGAAGCTCAATTCCACGCCGAACTCACGCGATCTGGCGAACTCTGGCTTCAGATCCAGGTTCGGACCCCAGAAGTTGTAGCCGTAGCCACCGTATGAGGTGGTTTTGTACTGCAGCGCGGGACGATAGGCGTAGGGCCGTGCATCCCTCCCCACTGACGCGACTGCTGCTCTGACTTTGCCGGTCATGAACCGGCGAATGCCGGGGAACGCGTCGGAGAAAATGAAGCTCGACGAGAAGGAGGGATAAAAGAACGAGTTACGACCTTTCGGGATCGTCGACGTCCAATCGTTGCGTCCGGTGGCGTTGAAGAAGAGATAATCCTTCCAGTTCAACGTCATTTGGCCGAACGCGCCAACCAGCCGTCGCTGCTCGATCGTGGTTTGGCTGGTGCGGGTGTTGGTGTTGTTCATGGATACGAAATTCGGATCCAGGAAGTCCCTTCCCGTCGCTGCATCGGTTGTCGCTTTGTAATCCGATATCGAGTTGCCCAGCAGTCCGCTGATGGAGAGGCTGTTGGTCAGCGGGTGGCTGTTGAAATTGAGCAGTGTCTGGACGTTGGTGTTTTTCTGAACCAGGTCCGCGAGATCGAGGAGTCCGTTGAAGTTGGCTCCAACAACACTCTCCGGATTGCGAAGCAAGAGGTTCGTGTTGGTGTAGGCATCCGTACCAATGTTGGACTTGAGGCTAGCCCACGACACGGGCGTCAACGTAAGTCCGACGTTGGCGATGATACGGTTGGTCTTCGCGTTGATCTGATTCTTGTAAACATTGAAGTACGGGTTGTCGACCTCAGTTCCCGCGGCCAGGTTCGTGACGCCGGGTAGCGAAGAGCCGATCGAGACCAGCCTGCGTCTGGTACCGGCAGGCGTGAGATAGTTCGTGGCATCGTCGGTTTGCGGCCAGGTCATCAGGCCCATCAACGGACCGATTTCACCCTTATAGATCTGATCGTTGTTGTCGTACGTATAAGCCATCGACAAGTCAGTGTTCAGCCACGATGTGACTTGTGCCTGCGATGCTCCGGTGACGTTGACTCGATTGTAATCGGTGGTCGGAACGACACCCTCCTGTTTGTCAAAGGAGGTCGATAGCCGGTAATTGATGCGGTCGTCCGATGTAGCGCCGCTGAAGGCGAAGTTGTTGGTAGCGGTCTTTCCCGTTCTCAGGAAACCGCCGATGTTGTCGTAGAACTTGGTGCCGGCTGCGTAGCGGTCGCCGAAGTACGCGAACGAATTCGTCGCCGCAAACGGACTGGTCAGAATTCCGCTTGGACCCCAGATCTTTTGCAGTTCCAGGTTGGCCTTGGTCTTCTCGAATCGGAAGCTGTTGCTGTACTGAAGGCCGCCACCCTGTCTTCCGCGCTTCGTCGTAATGACGATTGCTCCATTGGCTGCGTCGATCCCATACAAGGCCGCTGCCTCGGGTCCCTTTAGTACCGTAATGCTCTCGATGTCCTCAGGATTCAGATCGGCAGCGCGGTTGGTGAAGTCCACGCTGCGATTGCTGAAAGCAGTCGTCGAGCTCGCGTCAGATGCCAGGACACCGGTGTTCAATGTCCGGTTGTCCATCGGCAGTCCATCGAGGATCATCAGCGGCTGGTTGCTGCTGCTGATCGAGCTTATGCCGCGGATGACGATCGAAGACGACGCGCCAGGAACGCCGGAGGAGCTGGTGACCTCGACGCCGGCGATTCGGCCCTGCAGCGAGTTCACGAAGTTCTCGCGCTGTGCATCAGCGATGTCCTGACCCTTCACGGTCTGTTGCGCCGTACCGAGCGCGCGTTGCGCGGTACTCTGACCGAGCGCGGTCACGACTACGGCATCGAGGCTCGCCGCGACGGTGCGCAGCTCGAGGTTCACGACGCCGTTCTGCCCGATGACTCGCTCTTCCGGCGCTTTGCCGAGGATTCTGAACTGGAGCGTCTGACCAGGCTGGGCGGCAATCGTGAAGTTGCCATTGTCGTTGGTCACTGCTCTGGTTGTCGTCCCTTTCACAGTTACTGTGACGCCGGACAACGGGGCGCCTTGCTCACTCGTGACCTTTCCCGTCACTGACTGCTGCTGCGCGAATACTTGCGCCGCGACGAAGAAAAGGCTCGTCAGCACGAAGAGCATTCTTTTTTTCATAGACACGTACCAGTGGGATGTGGATGTACGAGTTCTGGTGGACGATGAGTAGATCAGCCCGCCATCTCCGATGAAAAGAGGGAACGTATGTTATTGCCGGGTACTTGAAAACGCCATATAGGGGCCTTCCCTTAATCGCGAGAGGTCGCGCGCCTCAGCGTAATCATCTCGGGAGTTTTTTCGGCGACCCAATAGTTGTCGTCGTGCGCAAGAACTACGACCT
>Ga0075425_100009718_pt1 | contig 10241 bp, 12 predicted proteins | sample SoiMethybrSBSTD4_FD_75300 | JGI IMG/M metagenome (GOLD analysis project Ga0075425, IMG submission 75300) | Bulk soil microbial communities from a Populus tree surrounding site in Tennessee, USA - Soil MetaG P. TD hybrid SBSTD4 | ecosystem: Environmental > Terrestrial > Soil > Tree plantation...
AGCAGCGCCCCGCGGCGAGAAGGCCCTCGACACGCTTGGGCAGGAGAGTGCGATACGGCGTGTAGTAGTCACGGCCGCGCGCGATCACGTCGGGGAACGTGCGGCGCTCCAGGAGATCCTCCTTGGTCACGATGTACTCGCCGTCGAGCAGGCGCGTCTGGCGCACGCCGACCTGCGGAGCGGCATCCAGGATGTAGGCGCGCTGGAAGCCCGGGAAACGGGCGCGCACGAACTCCAGCACCTTCAAGAAGCGCCGGCGCCCCTCGATCTCGATGTAGGTCAGGTGCTCGGGATCGAGCCCATCGTGGCCGGGGATGTGCGGGCAGTTGCACCACACCACGCCGGGCCGCGGCGTGAGCATCCACCACATGTCCCAGGCGCCGCCCAGGATCTGCTTGACCTCCCGGTCGAGCTGCTGGGCCGCGCCGGGATCGCGACGCTCGAAGGCGAGAGCGGCGTTCGTGTCGACCTCGGCGAGGCGGTGGACCAGCGTCATGATGTAGGAGCCGTGCACGCTCGGCGCGCCGGCGCTGGCGTAGACGTCGCCGTCGCCGGTGGCGTCGACGACCACGCGGCCGAGGACCGCCTGGCGTCCCGCCTTCGTCTCGACCACCACGCCGCGCACCGCGCCGTCCTCCACGAGCGCGCGCGAGAACCAGGAGTGGCAGCGCAAGGCGACGCCGGCCTCGAGGACCATCTCCTGGGACGCCTGCTTCCAGCCCTCGGGATCGAACGCGGCCGCGTACACGATGGGCTTGGGCTTCTTGCGCGCGTACAGCTCCTCGAAGCCCCAGCGGACCCAGCGGTCGCGGACCTCGTCGTCGTTGCGGAAGCAGTCCGACAGCGGCGGGGCCACGCAGGCGCCCAGGCGCTCCATGCGCTCGATGATCTCCAGCGCAATCCCGCCCACCGACACCTCTCCCTCCGCGCACATGTCGTCCAGCACGAGCACCATGCCGCCCGAGGCGAGCCCGCCGAGATAGCCGTAGCGCTCCACCAGCGTGACCCGCGCGCCCGCGCGCGCGGCGGCGACGGCGGCCGCCTGGCCGGCGGGGCCGCCGCCCACCACGAGCACGTCCGTCTCGGCAACGATCGGTGTCTGCTGTCCGGGCTCGTCGATCATGCGCATAACCACCTCAACGCTCCCATCGAACGAGGAGCCATTCGAGGACGCTGACCAGAAAGAAGAACGCCAGGGCCACCGCGGAGGTCACGGCCATCGCCGCATAGAGTAACGCGGTCCGGAAGTCGTAGGTGGTCAGCACGATCAGGTAGCCGAGGCCCTTGTTGGTGCCGATCCACTCCGCCACGAGCGCGCCCAGGACGCTGGACGTCGAAGCGATCCGCATGGCCGAGAAGAGATAGGGCAGGGACGACGGCCAGCGCACGTAGCGGAAGGTCTCGGTGCGGCTCGCCGAGAGCACGTGCATGAGCTCCATGGCCTGGGCGTCCGCCGCCTCCAGGCCCTCTACCATGTTCACGAGGGTGGGGAAGAACGTGATGAGCGCGGCGATGGCGATCTTGGGCGCGTAGCCGTTGCCGAGCATGAGCACGAGGATGGGCGCGATGGCCACGATGGGCAGCGTGCGCACGGCCACCGCCACGGGATAGAGCGCGCGCTCCAGCGTCCGGCTGTGCACGAAGGCGATGGCGGCTGCGATGGCCACGACGTTGCCGAGCAGGAAGCCGCCCAGGCTCTCCACGATCGTGGGCACGGCGTTGTCGAGCAGCATCGCGCGGTCCTTCACGAGGGCCTGCCAGACGGAGAGCGGGGTGGGGATCACGAACGCGGGAATGGCAAAGACGCGCACGACGACGTCCCACAGCACGATGAGGGCGGCGCCGACCACGAGCGGCAGCCCGAGCCGGCGCAGGAGTACGACGCCGGGACCGGAACGCGCGGACGCGGCGACGGCCACGGCTCAGCCCGCCTGCGCGTGGGCGAGCGCGCGCCGCACCGCCGCGGTGTGGCGCACGAAGGCGGGCGTGTCCTTCACGGACGGGTCGCGCGCGGGCAGGTCGATGACGAACTCCTCGAGCACGCGCCCCGGCCGCGACGAGAACACGCACACGCGGTTGGCCAGGTAGACGGCCTCGGGGATCGAGTGGGTGACGAAGATGATCGTGGTGCCCGTGGCCGCCCAGATGCGCAGCAGCTCTCCGTTGAGATGATCGCGCGTGATCTCGTCGAGGGCGCCGAACGGCTCGTCCATCAGCAGGATGGGCGGTCCCGTCACGAGCGCGCGCGCGATGGAGACGCGCTGCTGCATGCCGCCCGAGAGCTGTCTCGGGTAGGCGCGCTCGAAGCCACTCAGCCCGACCAGCTCGAGCAGGGCTTCGGGACGATGGGGCGGCGTGTGGTGGCGCCCCCAGCCTCCGACCTCGAGGGGCAGGGCGACGTTGTCGAGGGCGCTGCGCCAGGCCAGGAGGCCGGGGTGCTGGAACACGAAGCCGAACTCGCGGGCCAGGCGCGCCCGCCGCGGCGGACCGCCACGCACCTCGATGACACCGCCCGTGGGCTGGAGCACGTCGGTGACGAGGCGGAGCAGCGTCGACTTCCCGCAGCCCGACGGCCCGATGAGCGCGACGAATTCGCTCCGCGCGACGTCGAGGCTGACGCCGTCCAGCGCGGCCACCGGGCCGTCCGCGGCGGGGAAGGTCATGGAGACATCGCGGCACGCGATGTCGGCGGTCGCCACGCTACAGCTTCGGTGTCTTCGCCGCGAGCACGATCTCGTTGGTCATGACCTCGTCAGGCGGCACCTTGCGCGGGATCTGATCGAGCGAGATGTAAGTATCCGATAGCGCTGCCCAGATCTGGGGATCCATGTACCCCCAGCCCTGCTGCTGGGTGAGCGGTGAGGAGATGTAGGGCGCGCTCACCTTCCACGTCGGCAATTCCATCGCGCGGTCGAGCCCGCTCGTGGCTTTCATGACGAAGTCCACGGCCTCATCGGGATGCTCGCGGGCGTACTGCCAGCCCTTGGCCGCCGCGCCCGTGTACCGCGTGAGCACGTCCTTGCGCGTGGCCAGCACCTGGTCGGTGGTGAAGTAGGTGTAGGCGTACATCCGGATGCCGAGATCCCAGAGCAGGAAGTGATCGGCCTTGCCCTGGATGGGCTGGTTCTGCGCGTAGTTGATGACCCAGCCCGAGACCACGTCGGCCTGTCCGGTGAGGAGCGGGGTGGTCGTGCCGCCGATGATGATGACGTTGACCTTGTCGCGGGGCACGTTGTACTTCGTGAGCACCGCGTCCAGCAGCGGTCGCGCCGTGCCCTGGATGCCGACGGTCTTGCCCGCGAAGTCCGCCGGTGTCTTGATCCCCTTGTCCTTCAGGAAGAAGAAGGCGAAGGGATGGCGCTGGAACGCGGTGGCGAAGGCCTTGATGGGCAGTCCGCGGCTGCGCCCGGCCACGAGCACGCCGATCGACGCGACGTTGCCGAGCATCACCGAGCCGCTCGCCACCACGCCCACGGGATCGATCGACGGTCCGCCGGGCACGATCTTGACCTCGAGCCCGGCGTCCTTGAAGTAACCCTTGCCGATGGCGGTGAAGTCGCCCGCCATCTGCGCATTCGCGAACCAGCCGAGCTGGAGCGACACCGGCGTGAGCGACTGGGCGCGCGCGGCCCTCGCCTGAAGCGCGGGCAGGGCGCCGGCAAAGCCCGCCGTGGTGTAGAGGAAACGACGGCGCGAGACCAGGGGATAGGGGGTATCGTTCACGGCGTTCTCTCCCTTCGGCGACGTCGTCTTGAGAGTACGCCGCAGCATTACGCGGTGGACGCGCATCATGTCAAGCGAGAGAGGGATGCCTAATCTGCCGTGCATCCGACCACGGGCGGCGCTGCATTCGTGCGATAGAGCGGCCCGATCGTCTCGTCGAACGCGCGTTTGTACCAGACCTGGCCCTTGCGCTTGATCTCCGTGTCTTTGATCACCAGGAACCGCCAGCGCTGGGTGTTGCCGCCGTTGGACGCGCAGATTCTCGCCTCCAGGATCTTCCGGATCAGGTCGTCGGGAACGGGGTCCTGCTTGCGCGCCCCGCGAGCATCCTGCGTCAACGTGCGCATGGACCAGCGTCATCTATGGGGAATGCGTTGGACTAGGGGCGATCCGAGGGCCGGTCACTCTGCCGGGATTGCGTTCCACCACTGCCGTGGAGCGCCACCCCGAGGCGGCCGGCGGTCCGGACGAGTTCTGCGACGGATCCGGCCCGCATCTTCAGCATCACCTGCGCGCGCTGTTCCTTGACCGTGGCCTCGGTGGTCCCGAACTCACCGGCGATCTGCTTGTTGAGCAGACCGGCGACGACCCCGGCCATCACGTCACGTTCGCGCGGAGTCAGGGTGTCGTACCGGCCACGAAGCTCGGCGAGCTCCTGGCGCTCCGCGCGGGCCTCACGATCGCGATCGATCGCCTGTCGGATTGCGTCCAGGAGATCCTGTTCGCGAAACGGCTTGGTGAGAAACTCGATCGCCCCGGCCCTCATCGCCCGCACCGACATGGGGATGTCGCCGTGACCCGTGAGAAAGATGATGGGGAGCGTGGCGTTCGTTCTGGTCAGCTCTTGCTGCAGGTCGAGGCCGCTCAGCCCCGGCAGGCGGACGTCGAGGATGAGACACGCCGGCACCTGCTTTCGAGGGGTACCGAGGAACGCCTGAGCGGTCGGGAAGACTTCCACGGTCATTCCGAGCGAGGTGATGAGCCTTCGGAGCGAGTCGCGGACGGATTGGTCGTCGTCGACAACGAATACGACGGGCGTCTGGTCGCTCAACGGCAGCAGCCTCCCAGCACGAAATGGTGTGATGCGGTGAGGGCGTTGTCAACAATGCCAACTCGGGGAGGGCGCGATCCCCACCAAAGTCGGGTCGTACCCGAATGCGACCAACGTAGGGTAGACGCTTCCTTCCTCTGTCCCTACCCTGCCCTCGAGATGACATTCGAGCATCGCGGATCGCTCGAGAGGGAGGACGAGATGAATGGCACAGACGTCGTGGCCGAACACACCGACCGGGCGCCGAGGGTCGCCGGCAAACCAGTCAATCGAGACGACTCTCTGGTGGACGCGCTTCGACGCGGTGAGCCGGCGGCCGTCGAGCGCGTCATCGCCACCTACGGCGGCCGCGCCTATAGGCTCGCGTCCGGTATCACGGGCAGAGCGGCGGACGCCGAGGAAGTCGTCCAGGACGCGTTCTGGATCGTTGTTCGAAAGATCCACACGTTCCGGGGCGACTCGGCTTTCGGGACATGGCTCTATCGGATCGTCGTCAATGGCGCCTACGAGAAGCTCCGCCGCCGGCGCCGGATGCACGAGGAAGTCTCGCTCGACGACATGTCGGCGCTGCTCGACGATCACGGCGAGCACGTCGACGACTGGTCCGCGCGCGTGGAGGATCCGGCGATCCAGGGGGAGCTGCGGACGGTGCTGAACGCGGCCATCGGCGAGCTGCCGGCGGACTACCGTGCCGTGTTCCTTCTCCGCGACGTCGAGGGGCTGGCCAACGAGGAGATCAGCGCGACCCTGGGGATCAGCGTCGCGAGCGCCAAGACCCGCGCGCACCGCGCTCGGTTGCTGCTCCGCAAGCGACTCGCCGCGTTCATGTCGCCGGCTCCCATCGCCGAGTGCGAGCTGGTGAGCGCGGCATGACGGCCGGTCGCATCGACACGGCGAGCACCTCGGCCTAGGCGTTGGGAAAACGATGAGCGACGACGCCGGCCGCATGGTGTGCATCGTGGACGACGATGCCTCCCTGCGTCGGTTTCCGGGTCGAGACGTTCCCGTCGGCGGCGGCGTTCCTCGAGTCCGTCCGCCCACACAACATCGGCTGCATGGTGCTCGACCTGCGGATGGAGGGCATGAGCGGCCTGCAGCTCCTGAGGAGCCTCAGCGCCATGGGCTCGCTCATCCCCATGATCATCCTGACCGCCCACGGCGACGACGAGACGCGCCAGCGAAGCCTTCAGGCCGGTGCGGTCGCCTTCCTGACGAAGCCCGTCCAGAGCGCCGTGCTGGTCGACACCGTACGAGCGGCACTGTCCGCGACGTGAAGGAGCCATTCACGGGTCGTGTCGTTGCATCGGGGGGTGCCGGCGCGGCGGCGGCCACGGTCGCCCTGGCAGCGCTGGCTCTTCGCCGGCCGTTGGCGCGGGTTCCGGAGAACACGCTCAAGCTCTCCGTGGGAGTCCTGATCGTTTCCCTTGTGATGATCGTGGCCTTACGGGTCAGGTGAATCTCCCGTGACGCCGTTGCCGTCCCAAGGTGTGGAGGAACGGGAGGCATCACCGTGGACAGGTTTACACGTGCGAAGAAAGTGGTTTTCGTGACGCTCGCTGCTTTGGCGATCGCGCTTGTCGTCAACGCGCCCAGTCAGGCGCGAGGCATGGACGGTCACGGTTCCGGCAGCGGCCACCCAGGTGGCACCGGCGTGCACCATGGCTTCGACGGCCGGCACTTCGATCGACGTGGGCACGAGCGCTTCCGGTTCGGGCCGGTCGTCCCGTACTACGGTTACGATCCGTATTACGACTCGTACCCGCCCGCGTACGACGCCTCGACGTACTGGTACTACTGCCCGAGCTACGGAGCGTACTACCCGGACGTGCCGAGCTGCCCCGACGCATGGGTGCCGGTACCGACGTCATGAACTTCATCAGGGACTGAGCTCTCGCTGGTGTGCCGCCTTGCTCATGGCCTCACCCAGCGCCGCTGCGGGTGAGGCGCCGGCCCTCTCCGCCTGCTTCACCGCCAGCCAGAGCAGGCCCGCGAGCGCGATGACGATCGCCGTCGCGACCCACTGCCGCGTCCTCGACCTCCAGATCATGCTTCGCTCCCTCGTTGCGCGGTCTGGACCATGGGGACGGTGAGTCCCTCGCATGTTTGAGGCGTCACGACGCACGAAAGTTACCCCACGTCGGCAGGGGTCGGCCGCGACCAATTGGCCGGGAACACGGTGGCCGTCGCGGGCGTCATAACACTAGATGCACGCGTCGCGTGGCGACGCGCCGGAAGGAGAAGTTACATGGACGAGCGAGCCCCGCATCGCACGATGAGTCGTGGCCGAATAGTGACGAGAACGATACTGCTGTTGCTCGGCGTCGGTCTGGCCGTGTCCGCCTGCGCGACGGAGGCCGTCGGTTACGGACCCGAGTACTACGGGTACTACGGGTACGACGGCTACTACGGCGACGACGGATTCGTGTTCGTCCCGGGCGATGGCCGGTTTCACCACCGGGGCCACGGCTTTGCGCACGGGCACAGCGGCTTTGCGCATCGCGGGTTCGGAGGGCACGGCTTCGGCGGGCATGGCAGCTTCGGCGGGCATGGTGGCTTCGCCGGACACGGTGGCTTCGCCGGACACGGTGGTGCAGGAGGTCACGGCGGCGGGGGCGGGCACGGCGGCGGTCGCTGAGGCCACCGCGCCCGGCGATCGTTTGCGGGTCAGGCTCAAGACTTCGGCAGCTCGGCCACGTCCCAGCCGCCGCCGAGGGCCTTCACCAGCAGCACGCTGGCGCCGATGCGGCGCCGGAGGATGTCGATCTCGGTGCGCTGGTTCGAGAGCGTGGCGGTCTGGGCCGTGATCACTTGAAGGTAGTTGTCGACCCCGCCCCGGTAGCGATTGATGAAGAGCTCGAGCGACTGCTGCGAGGACTCGACGGCGCGCCGCTGCTCCCGAGCCTCCTGCTCGAGAATGCGCAGCGTCGCCAGGTTGTCCTCCACCTGCTGGAACGCCGTGAGCGTCGTCTGGCGATAGGAGGCGACCGTCTCATCGTAGACGGCGCGAGCCGCGTCCGAGGTCGCGCGCCGGCGGCCCCCGTCGAAGATGGTCTGGGTGATCGAGGCGCCGACCGCCCACAGGAGGCTCGACGCGTTCAGGAGGTTCCCGAACGAGCTTCCCTCGAATCCGACCGAGGCGTTCAGCATGATCGTCGGGTAGTAGGCGGCCTTGGCGATGCCGATCCGCTCGTTGGCTTCGGCGACGCGGCGCTCGGCGGCCGCGATGTCCGGACGCCGCTCGAGGAGCTGCGACGGCAGCCCGGCCGGGATGTCCGGCGGCCGCGTGTCGAGCGGACGTGGGGGCACGCCGAAGTCCGCTGGCGGCTTTCCGATGAGGATCGCGATGGCGTGCTCGAGCTGCGCCCGCTGCACCGTGACGTCGGTCGCCTGCGCCCGCGTGGTGTCGAGCTGCGTCTGGGCCTGTGCGACGTCGGACTTCGGGGCCGCGCCCCCCTGGAAGCGGTTCTGCGTGAGCCGAAGCGCGGCCTCGAACGCCGTCACCGTCTCGTCCAGGAGCTGCTTCTGCGCATCGGCGGCCCGCAGCTCGAAGTAGTCCATCGCCAGCTCGGCCTGCAGGCTGAGCCGGGCGGTCTCGAGATCGGCGGCGGTGGCCTGAGCCTCCTGCTTGGCCGCCGCTACCGTGCGCCGGACCCGACCCCAGAGGTCGACCTCGTACGATAGGTCGAGCGAGAACAGCAGATCGCCGCTGGTGCCCCGGGCCACGCCTGGCGACAGGAAGGGCTGGTTGGCGGACTCACGGAGGACGCGCGGACCGAACGTGGTCGAGATCGTGGGAAAGAGGGCGGCCCGATTGAACCTGACCTGGGCCCGCGCCTCGCGCAACCGCGCCTCGGCGATCTTCAGATTCTGGTTGGCCGCGGCAACCTGCTCTTCCAGCGCATGCAGGTCGGGATCCCCGAAGAGCTCCCACCACCGCCCGCGCGGCAGGGCATCGCTCGGCTGTGCGACCTTCCAGCCATCTGCCTCTTTGTAGGCCGGCGTCATGGGCACCGAAGGCTTCGTGTACTCGGGGCCGACCATGCAGCCGCCGAGCACGAGCGCGGCGAGCCCGACCAGGGCGGCGCGTCTGCTCATGGCCCGGCTCCGGCGGGTGGGCTCGCAATCCGCACGGGGGTACCGCTGTTGAGCGAGTCCGATGGCGCCACGATGACCTGGTCGGTCGGCTGCAGGCCCGCGACGATCTCGACGGCGGTGCCATAGTCACGGCCGATCGTGACCGGAACGAGCTCTGCCCGGCCGCCCCGGACCACCGCGACGCGGAGCCCCTCGGCGCGGAAGAGCAGCGTGTTGACGGGAACCGTGACCGACGCGATCTGCTTGGGCAGTGCGAGGTGCACGAAGACATAGGCCCCGGGCAAGAGCTCGCCGAGGGGATTGTCGACGTCCACCTCGACGAGCAGCGTGCGCGAGGCCAGATCGATCGAGTTGGCGTTCCTCACGAGCGTGCCCTTGAACGACCGGCCGGGGAACTCGTCCAGGGTGAGGGTCGCGGCACTGCCGGGCAGGGCCGCTCGCGAGTAGATCTCGGGCACGGCCACGAACACGCGCAGCCGGTGGATGGCGGTCATGTGGAAGAGCTCCCGGGCCCCCGAAGTGTTCGATCCCGCATTGACCAGGACCCCGATGTCCACGTTGCGCGCGGTGACCACACCGTCGAACGGCGCGTAGATCTTCTCGAAGCCCTGGAGCTGTTCGAGCCGCCGGACGTTCGCGGCATTCGAGTCCACCGTGGCCTTCGTCGCGCTGAGCGCGCTCACCGCCACGTCCGTCTCCTGCTTGGAGACGGAGTCGGTCTCGAGCAGCGCCTGCCAGCGGTCGGCGGTGATCTGGGCCTGGCGCAGATTGGCCCGGGCCGTCTCGAGGTCGGCCCGGGCCTGCTCGAGTTGCTGGTCGACCTCGGGGGTCTCGATCTCGGCGAGGAGCTGCCCCTGCTTGACGCGGGCGCCGATGTCGAAGTACCAGGCCTTCACGTAGCCGTTCGTGCGGGCGAAGATCGGCGCGTCGGTGAAGGCCTGGGTCGTGCCGGGCAGGAGGATCTCCTGGGTCGGCGCGGTCGCCTTCGGCGACACCACGCTCACCACCGTGACCGCCGCGTTCGCGGTGGTCCGGCTGAGCGTGGCGTCGGCCGCGTTGCGGGCCCGGACGCCCGAGTAGATGCCGAGGCCGAGGACTCCTGCCGTCGCGGCGATTCCGAGCAGCAGCCCCGGTCCGAGGCGCGGCGAGCGCTCGGGTGTCGTCACGCGGACTCGGTCGAGCGACGGCCGCGCCCCCCGTGCAGCAGGGCGAAGACCGACGGCACGAAGAAGAGGGTGGCCACGGTGGCGAACAGCAGGCCGCCGATGACGGCCCGCCCCAGCGGCGCATTCTGCTCGCCGCCTTCACCGAGTCCGAGCGCCATGGGCACCATGCCGATGATCATGGCCAGCGCGGTCATGAGGACCGGGCG
>Ga0075425_100009719_pt1 | contig 10240 bp, 9 predicted proteins | sample SoiMethybrSBSTD4_FD_75300 | JGI IMG/M metagenome (GOLD analysis project Ga0075425, IMG submission 75300) | Bulk soil microbial communities from a Populus tree surrounding site in Tennessee, USA - Soil MetaG P. TD hybrid SBSTD4 | ecosystem: Environmental > Terrestrial > Soil > Tree plantation...
AGGCGCGCGATGCGGCCGGGGACGTCGAGCAGGACGAGTCCGCCGATCTTGTCGTCGGCGCGACGCAGACGGCGCGACAGCTCGGCGAGGAGCGCCCACGCGACCTTCGGCGACGCCTCCACTCGAGCCCGGAAATCCTCCCGCCGTAGCACGAGGAGGTGGGAGTCTTCCATCGCGATCACGTGCGCCGAGCGCGGCCGGTCATCGATGAGCGAGAGCTCGCCAAAGTGCTCGCTCACGCCCAGCACGCCCAGAATCACCTCGCGACCGTCCTCGCCGATCAGCACCACCTTCACGCGCCCGGACCGGACAACGAATAACGAGTCCCCCGGATCGTTCTCGAAGAGAATGACGCTCCCCTTCGGATAGAACTTTTCGCGGGTGACGTCGGCGAACCGTTGCAGCTCGATGCGATCGAGACCGCTGAACAGCTGAACGGTTGCGAGGAAGTCGACGGTCTGCGTCGTGACGGAAGTAGCCATGAAACGCGGGGCAGAGGCAGCAAGGGACGCGCCAGCGAGCTCGTGACGAGGACGGGCGCCAAAGCTTGGCGAAGTTATCCAGCCGAACGGCCGGTGTCAAACCGGCAACCCATTGTCGGCTTGTCTTTTAGCCAAGCCGCCGACTATATTTCCCAGCTGTTCGCACACGTAATGTCGCTAGAAAAGAGGTAGCAATGAAGACCGGCATCCATCCAGAGTACCATACGGCCACCGTAAAGTGCGCCTGCGGAAATACGTTCCAGACGCGCTCCACCCAGGCCGAGATCCACACCGACGTCTGCTCGCAGTGCCACCCGTTCTTCACGGGCAAGCAGCGTCTCGTCGACACCGCGGGACGTGTTGAGCGCTTCCGCCAGAAGTTCGGGAAGCAGACCGCCTGAGCCTCCGCGACCGACTGACCGTCGCGCTCCAGCGTGCGCAGGACGTCGAGCGAGAGCTCTCGGATCCGGCCACAGTACGCGACGCGAATCGATTGGCCGAGCTCGGACGAGAACATCGGCGACTCGTTCCAATCGTAGAGTTAGGGTCGAAGCTTCAACGGCTAGAGAACGAGCTCGCGCAAGCGCGCGAGCTCGTTTCCGTTGATGACCCCGAGCTCGCCGCCGAGGCGCGCGCGGAACAGGAGCGCCTGGAGAAATCCATCGCCGAGCTCGAGGCACGCCTGACGCCGCTGCTCGTTCCACGCGATCCGCTCGACGACCGCAACTGCATCGTCGAGATTCGCGCCGGAACGGGCGGCGACGAAGCGGCGCTCTTCGCCGCCGACCTGAATCGCATGTACGAGCGATTCATCGCTCGGCACGGCTGGCGCACGGAGCTCATCTCCTACTCGCCAGGCACGCTCGGCGGAGTGAAGGAATCGATCTTCAAGGTCCTCGGCGACGCGCCGTTCGGTGCGATGCGCTGGGAGTCCGGCGTGCACCGAGTGCAGCGCGTTCCAGCCACGGAAGCCCAGGGGAGGATTCACACGTCCGCGGCCACGGTGGCGGTGCTACCGGAAGCCGAAGAGATCGACGTGAAGATCGACGACAAGGATCTCCGCATCGACGTGTTTCGCGCGTCGGGCCCTGGCGGCCAGGGCGTCAACACCACCGACTCGGCCGTGCGCATCACGCACATCCCGACCGGCATCGTGATCAGCCAGCAGGATCAGCGCTCGCAGATCCAGAACAAGGCCAAGGCGATGGAGGTCCTGCGCGCTCGATTGCTGGATCTCCGCGTGCAGCAGCAGGAGGCCGAGCGCGCTCGCATTCGCCGCAACCAGGTGGGCACGGGCGATCGCTCGGCGAAGATCCGCACGTACAACTATCCGCAGAGTCGGGTCACCGATCATCGCATCGGCTTCACGACCCATGATCTTCCCGGCGTCATGAACGGCGACATCGATCCGATCATCGAGGCGCTACGCCTGGCGAATGACGAGGATGCCGAGGCGAACGGTGCCTGACGAGAGCCGGGCGAAGCGAGGCGTCGGCACGGCGGCGCGCGAGCACACCGTGGGCGCGCTCGTCGGCGAGCTCACGGCGTTTCTCATGTCGCGGCAGGTGGACGATGCCCGTCGTGAAGCGCGGGACATCGTGGCCGCGCTCCTCGACGTCCCGCGTTCGTGGCCTCTCGCGCACGCCGATGCGTCGATCGAGCCACCGATCGCCGAGCGCGCGAGGAGCGCTGCGGCGAGACGTGCTCGGGGCGCCCCGCTCGCGTACGCGGTGGGCCGCGCCGCATTCCGGCACCTCACGCTCCACGTCGACGAGCGCGTGCTCATCCCGCGCCCGGAGACCGAGCAGATCGTCGATCTCGTGCTGGATGCGCTTCACGGCCCTGGCGGTGTCGCCGTCGACGTCGGCACTGGCTCGGGCGCCATCGCGCTCGCGCTCGCGAGTGAGGCCCGCTTCGATCGCGTCATCGGAACCGACGTGTCGCTCGACGCGCTCGCGGTGGCGCAGGAGAATGCTCGCTCGCTTCGCGACGTCCTGCGATCTCCCGTGGAGCTCGTCCACGGATCGCTGTTGTCCCCGCTTGGACGCGGACGCGTGCAAGCGGTCGTTTCCAATCCTCCCTACATTGCACACGAAGAAGCGGCGGCCTTACCGTCGAGCGTGCGGGATTGGGAGCCGCCTGTTGCGCTGTTCAGCGCGGGCGGGGGAATGCAACTCACCGGGCAGCTCGTGCGGGACGCAGCGTCGTTGCTCGAGCCGGGAGGCCTGCTCGCGCTCGAGGTCGATGCGCGCCGCGCATCGCTCGTGGCCGATCTCGTCGGACGCGACCGACGGTATCGTGACGTACAGGTTCATCTGGATCTATTTGGGCGCGAGCGGTTCGTCGTCGCGCGTCGCTGAGGAGAAACATGATCGAGGACAAGGCGAAGGATCTCGGACGCCTCATCGGGCAGAGCCCTGAATATCAGGCGCTCAAGCGGGCGAACGACGGGTTGGGCGAGGACAAGGAGACCATCGCGTTGCTCCAGCAGATGGAGCAGCTACGCGTCGACGCACAGCGCATGCTGCAGCGCGGCGAGCGTCCCACCGACGACATGGAGCAGAAGCTCGACGGGCTGCTTGCTCAGGTGCAGTCGAAGGCGACGTATCAGCGTCTCGTCGCGGCGCAGGAGAACTTCGACAAGGTCATGGGCCGCGTGAACGACTGGATTCTCGAGGGCATCGAGCGCGGTTCCGCGAGTCCGATCATCACCCTCAGCTGAGCTCGCGGCTCGGCAAGGACTCACTCGTGGCGGGCAAGCTCATCGTCCTCGAGGGCGCCGAAGGCGTGGGTAAGACCACGCAGCTGCGTCTACTCGCCGAGTGGCTCGAGTCGAACGGCCACGACGTGGTCGCGGTGCGCGAGCCGGGTGGAACCGTGCTCGGAGACGAGATTCGCCGCATCCTTCTCGATCCGGCATCGGACATCTCGGCGCGCGCGGAAGCGCTGTTGTTCATGTCGTCGCGCGCGCAGCTCGTGGAGCGCGAGATTCGTCCAGCGCTGTCGCAGAACGTCGTGGTGCTCCTCGATCGCTTCTTTCTGTCGACGTACGCCTATCAGTGCGCAGGGCGCGGCCTGCCACAGGAGGATGTACGGGCGTCGAATCGCCTTGCCACCGGTGGACTGGTGCCTGACGTCACCCTCCTGCTCATGTTGCCACTGAGCGAAGGACTGGCGCGAGCCGAGCGTCGAGGCGCGCCCGACCGAATGGAGCGAGCCGCCGGCGACTTTCACGAGCGCGTTGCGAGCGCGTTCACCCAGTTCGCGACGGCGGAATGGCAGCGCGCGCATCCGGAATGCGGACCCATCGTGTCGATCGACGCGCGGGGCGGCGAGCAGCAGGTGCTCGAGCGCGTGGTTGCCGAACTCACGCGGCGATGGCCCGGTTCTTCCCTCGGTGATGGCGTGAGCGCGCGCGCCAGGTAGCCCCTGGCGCGCATCGAGACTGCTGGGTCGCGGCGAGTTGGGGGAGCGGATGAGATCGCGAGCGGTGATCTCCGGTACGGTGCTGTGCAGCGCCGTCGTGTCCGGAGGATGGTTCGTCGAGCGTGGGTTGCGCGCGAGCGCCCCCGACAGCGCGCAGCGCGCGCACCTCTACGAGCAGGTCCTGCAGCTCGTCGCCGACGACTACGTGGACACGCTGCAGCTCGGCGACCTGTACACGCGGACAGTGAACGGGTTGCTGGGAGAGCTCAATGATCCGCACACCGTGCTCCTCTCGCCGGAGCGCCTCGCCCGATTGAACGAGAGCACCACCGGACGGTACGGCGGTGTGGGCATTCAGATCGACGTGCGTGATGGCTGGATCACCGTCGTGTCGCCCATCGCCGGCGGTCCAGCCGACGACGCCGGCATGCAGCCGGCCGACCGCGTCGTCGCGATCGACGGACGGAGCACGATGGGATGGACGCCTGACGAGGCGACGAAGGCGCTTCGCGGCGCGGCGGGCTCACCGGTTCGTCTGGAGGTGGAGCGACCAGGCGTCGCCGACCATCTGACGTTCGCGCTGCGTCGTCGCGAGATCCACTTTCATGCCGTGCGTCACGCGATGATGCTGCGCGGAGACATCGGCTACGTGGATCTCGCGACATTCAGCGAAGATGCGGTGCCCGACGTGACGGCCGCCGTGGACTCGCTGCGCGCGCGCGGCATGCGCACGATGGTGTTCGATCTCCGCGGGGATCCGGGCGGCCTTCTCGATCAGGGCGTCGGGTTGGCGGACCTGTTTCTCGACTCGGGACAGCGAATCGTGAGCATGAAGGGGCGCACGCCCGACGCCAATCGCGCCTTCGACGACCACACGCCGCAGCGTTGGCCCGATCTGCGACTCGTGGTGCTCGTCGATTCAGGGAGCGCCAGCGCGTCGGAGATCGTCGCCGGAGCGCTGCAGGATCACGACCGCGCTGTTCTGGTGGGGACGCAGACGTACGGGAAGGGAAGCGCGCAGTCACTCTTCCCGATCGGGCAAGCGAGCGCGCTCAAGCTGACGACGGCGCGATGGTTCACACCGGCGGGACGGAGCATCGATCGTCCGCATCTGCCGCCCGGCGACGACGGCGGCGCGCCGCGTGTGGGGCCGGACACGTCGAGGCCCGCGCCGGAGTACAAGACGGACGGCGGACGCAAAGTGCTCGGCGGCGGCGGAATCACGCCGGACGTGGCGGTGGGCGACACGGTGCCTGACGAGCGCGAACGGGAGCTCGAGCGGGCGATCGGCTCGAAGTTCACGGTGTTCCGCGACGTGCTCGCGTCGTATGCGCTCGATCTCAAGGCGGCGCACGCGCTGTCATCGCCTGGTTTCGCGGTCACACCAGCGATGCGCGAGGAGCTGCGCAAGCGACTCGTGGCGCGCGGCGTGAAGGTGGACAGTGCCACGTATGCCGGTGCGTCGGATCTCGTGGATCGCTTGATCGGGACGCAGGTCACGCGCTACGCATTCGGCGAGCGAGCGGAGTTCGAGCGCGCCGTCCGCGAAGATCCGATGATCGAGGTGGCCCTTCGCGTGGCCAATGGCGCGAGGTCGCAGGGTGAGATGCTCTCCCGAGCACAGTCGATGGACGGCGTGCGTCGCAAGGGAGCATCGGCGAACAAGCGTTAGGTGCGAGAGGCCTCGTCGGTCTACTTCGTCTGATCGACGACCCGGACTCCCTTGGGAACCGTGAACGTGAACGCCGACTTCTCGATCGGAACGTTCAGCGCCAGCGACGTCAGACGCACGTGCCGTGTGACGCCGCTCTTCTCGACGACCTCGAACTCGCGGATCAACGCGTCCTTGTCCGACACCCACACCTTGGCCCGCGTGAACGGCGCCGCCTGTCCGGTTTTCGGCACCAGCGAAAGCACCTGCGCCGCATCACCCGTCGTGTCGCGCCCCGCGGCCGTGATGTCGTACTTCGCGCGCGGCTCGTCGAGGAATTGGCCCGTGATGTCGATCGGCGCACCGCCGCCGTCCTCGTTCGTCAGGCGCTTGATCACCTGACCGGGCGCGCTCGTGGGCATGTAGATCCAGAGATACTTGCCGTCGGAAACGACGCGACCGCCATCGTCGTTGAAGTGAATCGCCAGGCGATCCGGACGCTGCTGCAGGAACTCGCCGTGCGACGTAGCCGTGCCGCCGGTGATCGAGTTCGTGATCGTCTGGTCGAATGCGGCGCGCGCCGTCGTCGCCTTGGCCCACGCGGCCACGGCGCGATCGATGGTCGTCGACACCGATTGTGCGCCAACCGGTGGCGCGAGCGGTGACGACGCCAGCGCGACGACCAACGCGATGTTCCCGAGCTTCATCTCCGTGGCTCCCCGACGAGTACGCCTTTCACTACACCGCGCGGAGGGCCGCCGTTCCTGCCTCTCGTCCAGCGGGCGGGAGCGCGCCGATGCTGCGGCCGATGGCATGCGCAATGGCCCGTAGCTCCGTCACGAAGCTCGCGAATTGATCGGGATACAACGACTGTCCCCCGTCGGAGAGTGCGCGGTCCGGCGTCGGGTGCACCTCGACGATGATGCCATCGGCGCCCGCCGCGATCGCGGCGCGCCCCATGGGAATCACCTTGTCACGCAGCCCGGTTCCGTGGCTCGGATCGGCGATCATCGGCAGATGCGAGAGCTTCTGCACGATCGGGATGGCCGTAAGGTCGAAGAGATTGCGCGTCATCGTGTCGAAGCTGCGAATGCCGCGCTCACACAGAATCACCTGATCGTTCCCCTCGGCGAGTATGTACTCCGCGCTCAGAAGCAGATCGGTGATCGTGGCAGCCATGCCGCGCTTGAGCAGCACGGGTTTGCCGATCCGCCCAACCGCGCGCAGCAGCGAGTAGTTCTGCATGTTGCGCGCGCCGATCTGAATGCAATCACCATACTCGGCGACGAGATTCGCGCCCTCTTCGTCGAGCGCTTCAGTTATTACCGCGAGCCCCGTTTCGTTGCGGGCCAGGGCAAGAAATTCAAGGCCCTTCTTTCCCAAGCCCTGGAACGAGTACGGCGAGCTGCGTGGCTTGAAGGCGCCGCCGCGCATCGCGGTGGCGCCAGCTGCTCGCACGGCTCGCGCGGCGGCGACGATCTGCTGCTCCGATTCCACCGAGCATGGGCCGGCGATGATCTGAATCTCGTCGCCCCCGAACGTGACGCCGGGCGCGATGGTCACGCGCGTATTCTCCTGCTTCCATTCGCGCGACACTTGCTTGTACGGCTTGCTGACGTGAATGACCTCGGCCACGCCCTCGAGCGCTTCGATTCGGGAGGCGTCGACGCGTCCGTCGTTGCCGACGAGGCCCACCGCCGTGCGCTGCTCGCCAGGCATGGGACGCGCCTGGTAGCCCATCTCCTCGATGACTTTCACCACGCGGTCGATGTGCGCTTGCGTGGCGTGGTTCTCCATGACGACCAGCATTACCCGTCCTCGATCTCGAAAGACCACCCATCGTACGCCAGCGTTACGGGACCCGCGTAGTGCTCCGCAACGATTCCGCGAACGTCCACCTGCTCGACAGGCGGATAGAAATGTGTGAGCGCGAGCGAGCGCGGCGCTGCACGCGCCGCCAGACGCCCGCACTCCTCCGGCATCAAATGCTCCTTGATCGCCATCGAGGCGGGAAGGGAGCACTCGCAGACGAGCAGATCGCACCCGCGCGCCCAGTCGGCCAGTGCCTCGTCGTACCCGGTGTCACCCGTGTAGACGATGCGGCGCGAGCCGACCGCCATGCAATATGCCACGCTCTCCGCGGTGTGCGGAACCTTCGCGGCCTCGATCGACAATCCGCCAGGCACCTCGATCCGCTCTCCCGGCGCGATCTCGCGAATGGTGATGACGAAGCCGGGATCGAGCACCCAGCTGCCATAGGCGGCCGCCAGCCGCTCGAGGAGCGCGCGTGTGCCTTCGGGACCGATGATCTCGAGCGGCGCGCTGCGCGGCGGCAGGTCGCCGTACTTCCACGCGAAGATGAGCGTGGGCAGGTCGGCGTGGTGATCGATGTGAAAGTGCGTGAGCGCGACGTGCGTGATGTCGCGCCACTTGAGACCCAGTTCGGCGAGCCGGCGCGAGACGCCACTGCCACAGTCGATTAGAAGACAGAGTTCGGCGTGCTCGAGCAGATACCCGGAACAGCTCCTGTGTGGTGCGAGCGAGATCGTGCCGGTGCCGATGGTGGTGAAGCGCATCAATGGTTGCCGGCTTGGAGAACTGCTGGGGACGCGAATTACGCGAATCTGCGAACGCTAATCACGCGAATCTTCCCTTGCGCGATCACAAGGCCATCGCCGGTCCAACCGGATTGAATGTGAAGCGGCGGACGCCGTCTCACGCAGTTCAGAATTCGCCCAATTCGCGTTCGGAGATTCGCGTAATTCGCGTCCCCAGGACCGGGATCTTCCCCCGAAGACGAAGCCATGAGTCGCGTGAATCCAACTGCGCCGACGTCACGCCGTTGCCACAATGCCGGCTCCGGTGAGCTCACCCATCGCCGCCGTGATCTCCTCCACCGGCGAGCCACGCATCCGCACGCTCACCAGCGACGACACGCCCGGCTCCTGCATCGTCACGCCGTACACCGCGTCCGCCGCTTCCGTGGTGGTGCGCGGATTGTGCGTGATGACGATGAACTGCGTGCGCGTCTTGAACTGATTCAACATGCGCACGAAGCGGCCGACGTTCGCGTCGTCGAGCGGCGCGTCCACTTCGTCGAGCAGACAGAAGGGGCTCGGCTTCGTGAGGAAGATGCCGAACAGGAGCGACAGCGCCACGAGCGCGCGCTCACCGCTCGAGAGCAGGTGAATGCGCTGCGTGCGCTTACCGCGCGGTGAGGCGTGAATCTCGATGTCGCAGTCGAGCGGCGCCTCCGGATTCTCGAGGCGAAGATCGCACTCGCCGCCGCCGAACAGCGACATGAAGATCTGGCGGAAGTTCTCGCGCACCTGCGTGAACGTCGCGAAGAACAGTTCGCGCGCCGTGGCGTCGATCTCCCGAATGGCCTGCTGCAGCGAGCTCTTGGCGTCGGCGAGATCGGTGCGTTGCGTCGTCAGGAAGTCGAGTCGCTTCATCGACTCCTCGTGCTCTTCGATCGCGAGCACGTTCACGGGCCCGAGTGCGTCGAGCTGCTGGCGAATCGACTCGGTCTCGGTGCGGAGTGCGACGTCGTCCAGATCGACCGGCGCCACGGCGGCGAGCATCTCGTCGAGCGGACGCCGCCACTCTGCTTCCAGGCGCTCGCGGATGGCCGCGCGGCGTCCCGACAATTCCGTGAACCTCAGCTCGGCATGGTGCAGCTCGTCGCTCGCCGCGCCGACACGGCGCCGGACTTCGTCGAGCGCATGCTCGGCGTGCGTGAGCGCGTCGTCCGCGCGCTGCACCGCGAGCTCGGCGTCGGCGAGCCGATGCTCGCCATCGTGCAGCGCCGCCTCACGAGATTCGAGATCGAGCTGCCAGCGCGCCATTTGCTCGGCGAGCACCGAGTCGGCTTGCGAGAGATCGGTGAGCTCCGCGCGCACGGCGTCGAGTCGTGCCGACGCGGTGTTCAGCTCCTGCTCGAGCCGTCGCTGCCGATCGCTCGCGACCTGAAGACGCGCCTGAGCCTGCGCCTCCTCCACCTGGCTCTGCGTCCGCTGCTCGCGAGCTTCGTCCTGCGCGCGCTCGGCGTCTCCATGTCGCGAGCGCGCTTCGCTCACGGCGTGCTCGCGATCGGCGATCGTCAGGCCCATCGTGTTCGCTTCGTCATCGAGCGACGCGAGTCGCGTCGACAACTCGTCACGACGTGCCGCGAGCCTCTCGGCGAGCGCTTCGGCCTCGCGGAGCTCTCGCTCGGCACGCTGCAGACGACGCTCGAGCTCCGCCGCGTGTTCGGCGGCCCGCCGTGATTCGAGCTGCGCATGCTCCGCGTGCTCCGATGCGGCGAGCACGTGACGCTCGCTTTCCTGCAGCGCGATCCTGAGCTCGTCGGCGGCCGCGAGCGCCGCGCGACGCGCGTCCTCGCTGGCCGCGAGATCCGCGCGCAACGCATACAGCTCGGCGCGGCGGCGGAGCGGTCCCGGGCCGCCGACGTGGCCAGGCAGCCACACCGCGCCACGCGCGTCGACGAACGCGAGACCTCCGTCGATCGACCGCGTGTGCCCGAGGAGCGAGCGCACCCAGCCGCGCACGGGTGCGTCGACCGTCACGAGCGCCGCGAGCGTCTCCGCCGACACCGACGCGCTCGGGTCGTCGGGCACGGCGTCGAGCGGAAGGAGAAGCAGTGGGCCCGGGTTCTCGCGAGCATGCCATTCGCGAACGG
>Ga0075425_100009720_pt1 | contig 10239 bp, 7 predicted proteins | sample SoiMethybrSBSTD4_FD_75300 | JGI IMG/M metagenome (GOLD analysis project Ga0075425, IMG submission 75300) | Bulk soil microbial communities from a Populus tree surrounding site in Tennessee, USA - Soil MetaG P. TD hybrid SBSTD4 | ecosystem: Environmental > Terrestrial > Soil > Tree plantation...
CTGCCGAGCGGGCTCTCCGCCTCCGGCTTGCCCGACGCCATCCAGCTGGTCGGCGCGGCCGGGCGCGAGACGCCGCTCCTCGGCGTCGCCGCGTGGTGCGAGGCCGTGCTCGCGTTCTCCGCCGCACCGGCGCTGTAGCGCCGTTCCCGCACGTGCTCGACCTCAAGATCGAGGGCGGCACCGTCGTCGACGGCACCGGCACCGCCGGCGGCCGGATGGACGTCGGCATACAAGACGAGGCGATCGTCTCCCTCGGCGACCTGAGCCGCGAATCGGCCGGACGCACGCTGACCGCGTCGGGAAAGATCGTCACTCCGGGCTTCATCGACATTCACTCCCACTCGGACTGGGCGCTCTGGGCCAACCGGCGCGCCGAGTCCAAGATCCGTCAGGGCGTGACGACGGAGGTGGTGGGTAACTGCGGCTTCTCGCCCGCGCCCGTCGCCACGGAGTATCTCGACGACATGCGCGGGTTCGCCATCGCGCGTCTGCGCGCGCTCGACTTTCGCTGGCGGTCGGTCGAGGAGTATCTCGATCGATTCGACGCCGACGGCACGGCGCTCAACGTCGTCCAGCTCATCGGGCACGGTGCGCTCCGGATCGCGACGATGGGCTTCGCCCGTCGCGCGCCCTCCGGCAGCGAGCTGCGGGCCATGGAGACGCTCCTGGCCGCGGGCATGGAAGCGGGCGCCTGGGGGCTCTCGACCGGGCTCATCTACGCCCCCGGCTCGTTCGCGACGACCGAGGAGATCGTCGCGCTCGCCCGCGTCGCGGCCCGCCACCGCGGCATCTACGCGACCCACGTCCGCGGCGAGGCGGCCACGCTCCTCGACGCCATCGCCGAGGCGATCCGTGTGGGCCGCGAGGCGGACATGCCGGTCCAGGTGAGTCACGTCAAGGCGGCCGGTCGTCCGAACTGGGGTCGCGTTGGCGACGCGCTGGCGCTGATCGACGCGGCGGTGGCGGAGGGCCTCGACGTCATGGCCGACGTCTACCCGTACACGGCGTCGAGCACGTTCTTGCGGACGCTCCTGCCGGCGTGGGCGCTCGAGGGCGGCATCGGCGCGATGAAGACGCGCCTGGCCGACCCGAACACGCGCGCCCGCATCCGCGACGAGTTGACCGAGACCGCCACCGGGCAGAGCCTCGCCGACCGCGTGGGCTGGGACAACGTCATGATCGCCTCCTGCTCGGGTCGGCCCGACGCCGAGCGCCGGCGCCTCTCCGCGCTGGCGGCGGCCCGCGCCGCGCACCCGTTCGACGTCCTGGCCGAGCTGCTCGAGGCCGACGAGGGGCAGGCGCATGTGATCCAGTTCCAGCTCGACGAGCGCGACGTACGCCAGGCGCTCGTCCATCCGCGGACCATGATCGGGTCGGACGGCTCGGCGCTCGCCCCGTACGGCGAGCTCGGCCAAGGGCACCATCACCCCCGGAGCTACGGCACGTTCCCGCGCGTGCTCGGTCACTACGTGCGCGAGGAGCGACTGCTCTCGCTCCCGCAGGCGGTGCACAAGATGACAGGGCTGCCGGCGCGCCGGCTCGGTCTTCGCGACCGCGGGGTGATCCGGGTGGGCGCGCGCGCGGACCTCGTGGTCCTCGATCCGCGAACGATCGCCGACGTGGCCAGCTACGAGAAGCCCCACCGCTATTCTCTCGGGGTCGAGCAGGTGCTCGTCAACGGCCGGTACGTCATCCGCGACGGGCAGCACACCGGCAGCCTGCCGGGTAAACTTCTCCGTAACCTATGACGTCCTCGGCCGGACCCCTCGCCGCCGTCGTGACCGATCTGCTGACGTCGCTCGACGTCGCCCCGGCGCTCGAGGACAAGCTGGCGCGCGCCCTCTGGCGGCTCGTGAAGCTGGCGCGCGCGCGCGCGGGGGCCCTCGTGTTCCGGCCCCGCCGCCAGCCGCCGGTGACCGCCGTCGTCGGCGAGACGCGCGCGCTGAGGGACTGGCTGCCGGCCGCGGCCGTGAATGCACCGCCGCGGGCGCCGCGCCTGCGACGGGTCGTGGGCCGCGGCGGCCGGGGGCGAGTGGTGCTGCTCGAGGCGCCGCTGGGGCCACCGCGCGCCGCCGTCGGGGTCCTGGCGCTGGTGGGATCGGCCGGCCGGCTGACGGGCGCAACGCTGCCCCCGGCGTTTCTCCGAGAGCTCGGCGCGGCGATCGAGCGCGTGTGGCAGCTCAGAGACCGTACGCTCCGGACGGCCGTGGTGGCGGAGATCACGCGGCTCGGCGCGGGCAGCGAGTCGCTCGACGAGGTGTTCCGCGCGTTCGCCGAGGGCGTCACGCGGCTCGTCCAGTTCGACTCGATCGGGGTGTCGCTGCTCGACCCCGAGCGGAGCGAGTTCGAGATCCTCGATCTCCCCGCGCGCTCGATCGACGGTGGCCCGCGACGCGACACGACGATGCGGCTCGAGGGCACGCTGCTGGAGCGCCTCGTCCAGACCGGCGCGCCCGTCCGCGTCGGCGACGTCGACGCCGCGGACGTGCCCGCCGCCAGCCGCGAGGCCTTCGGCTCGCGGGGCTACCGCTCCGCCGTGCTGGTGCCGCTCGCCTCTCGGGGCCGCGTGTTCGGCGCCGTCACGGCGGCCGCGCGGGAGGCCGACGCCTTCGACGCGCGCGACGTGCAGATCCTCGTCGAGCTCGCGGGACCGCTCGCCTCGGCCATCGAGCAGCGGCGCCTGCTCGAGGAGAGCCGGCGCCGGACCGAGGAGCTGAGCGCGCTCTACCGGACGAGCCGGTTGATCACCGCGCGGCTCGAGCCGGCGGGTGTCCTCGAGGCGATCAGCCGGTCGGTCACCGCGCTGATCGGCAGCACCGGATGCGGTATCGGGCTCCTGAACCCGGAGCGCACGCATCTCGTGCACGCCGCCGCCCACGGCTTCCAGACCGACGAGTGGCGGGCGCTCTCGATCCCCATCGGCGAGGGGCTCATCGGCCGGTGCGCCGAGGGCGGTCAGCCGGTCCGCGTCGACGATATCCGGAACGACCCACGCTCCGTGCGCCGGGACCTCGACGAGCGCGAGGGCATTCGCTCGATGCTGTGCGTGCCGCTGACCGTCGGCGGCCGGCTCATCGGCGTGCTCTCCGCGTTCTCGACGCGGCCCGGCGTCTTCACCGCGCATCACCAGGAGCTCCTGGAGGCGTTCGCCGAGCAGGCGGGCATCGCCATCCACAACGCCCAGCTCTTCGAGGAGAGCGAGCGCCGGGCCCGGGAGACGCGGGCGCTCGTGGAGGCGGGACGGGCCGTCACCGCGAGCCTCGACGTCGACCGCACCATCCGCATGATCCTGCAGGAGGCGCGCACGGTGCTCGGTGTGGAGTCGTGCGGGTTGATGACGATCGACGTCGCGACCGGCGATCTCGTCTCGGCGGCGAGCCTCGACCTGCCGCAGGAGATGGTCACCCGGATCCGCTTGCGGGTGGGGGAGGGCGTGGCCGGGCGCGCGGTCGCCGAGCAGCGGCCCGTGCAGCGATCCGATCTCTTCGACGACGACACCGGCCGGTACGCCGACCTGCGCCGGCGCAGCGGCTTTCGCTCGATGCTGTCGGTGCCGCTGCGGGTCGGGCCGCGGACCATCGGCGCGCTGAGCGTCTTCCGGCTCGACGTTCACCGGTTCTCGGAGACCGAAGAGGACGTGCTCGTCGCGCTCGCCGACCAGGCAGCGATCGCGCTGGAGCACGCGCGGCTGTACACGGAGCTGGAGGCGATGGTCGCCGAGCGCACGCGCGAGCTGGACGAGCAGAAGCGCTTCGTCGAGGTGGTCCTCGAGACGCTGCCGCTCGGGGTCTTCGTGGTCGACGCCTCGCTGCACGTCATCCGCGCCAACCGCGAGGGCGCGCGCGTGCTGGACAGCGCGGCTGCGGGCGGGGCCTTCGTCGATCTCCTGGCCGAGGACCGGGTCGAGACGGTCGGCGGCTTTCTCCGCGAGGCGCTGGGCGCCGGCGCCGTGCGCGTGCTGGAGACCCCGATGACGATCGGGGCCGAGACGAAGACGTTCCGGCTGATCGCCGCCGCCGTGGAGGCGACGGAGGAGGCCGCACATCACCTCGTCGTCCTCGTGGAGGACATCACCCGCGCCAAGCGACTGGAGCAGCAGATGCTGCTGACCGAGCGGCTCACCACGGCCGGCCGTCTGGCCGCGGGGGTCGCCCACGAGCTCAACAATCCGCTGGCGACGATCGCGGGCTGCGCCGAGGCGCTGCTGGCGCGGAGCCGCGAGGGCCCGCTGGCGGACACACCGGCGATCGACGAGTTTCGCCATTACCTCGGCCTCATCGAGGAGGAGGCCTATCGCTGCAAGGAGATCACGGGCAGCCTCCTGCAGTTCGTCCGCGAGCCCGGCAGCCGGCGCGCCTCCACCGACGTCAACGCGCTCGTGCTGAAGACGCTCGAGCTGCTCTCGCGGCAATCGCGGTTCATGGGACGGCGCTTCGTCACCGAGCTCGATCCCGCCCTGCCGGAGGTGACCGTGAACGAGGGCCAGATGCGTCAGGTCTTCCTGGGGCTCGCCGCCAACGCGCTGGAAGCGATGGCCGGCGAGGGCGTCCTCACCGTCCGCTCCCGGCGCGTCCGCGACGAGATCGAGGTGGAGTTCGAGGACGAGGGTTCAGGGATCCCCGACGAGACGCTGTCGAGGATCTTCGATCCGTTCTTCACCACCAAGCCGCCGGGCCAGGGGACGGGACTCGGTCTCGCCATCGCGCAGGGCATCGTCACCGATCACGGCGGGCGCATCCAGGTGACCTCGCGCCCGGGCAAGGGCAGCACCTTCCGCGTCGTCCTTCCCCCATGACGCGCACGATCCGCGTCCTCGTGGCCGACGACGAGAGGAACCTCCGCGAGCTCCTGGTGCGCGAGCTCGGCCGCAGGGGGCACGAGGTCGAGGGCGTGTCCGACGGCGAGGCCGCGCTCGAGCGGCTCGCCGACGGCGGCTACGACGTGGTCGTGCTCGACATGAAGATGCCGCGACGCGAGGGGATCGAGGTGCTCCGCGAGCTCTCCGGCACGCCCGAGCCGCCCCAGGTCATCGTCATGACGGGGTTCCAGGAGGTGAGCACGGCGGTCGAGGCCATGAAGCTCGGCGCGTACGACTACCTCACCAAGCCCGCCAAGATCGAGGAGCTGGACATCCTCATCCGCAAGGCCGCCGAGAAGGGCCAGCTCGTGCGGGACAACGTCGCGCTTCGTGCCCACGCGCCGGGCGCGGCGCCCTTCGGGGGGATCCTCACGCGGAGCCCGCGCATGCAGGACGTGCTGCGGATGATCGAGCGGGTGGCTCCGACGGACTCCTCGGTCCTCGTGCTGGGCGAGAGCGGCACCGGCAAGGAGCTCGTCGCGCGGGCCCTGCACGAGCGGTCGTTCCGCGCGGCGCGACCGTTCGTGCCCATCCACTGTGGCGCGCTGCCGCGCGAGGTGCTCGAATCCGAGCTGTTCGGCCACGAGAAGGGTGCGTTCACGGGCGCGGTGGCCGCCAAGCCGGGACTGGTCGAGCTCGCGGACGGCGGCACGCTGCTGCTCGACGAGATCGGCGAGATGGAGCCGGACAGCCAGGTCAAGCTCCTGCGGGCGCTGGAGACCGGCACGTTCTTCCGGGTCGGGGGCACACGGGCCCGGCGCGTGGACGTCCGCATCGTCGCGTCCACCAACCGCGATCTGGCCGAGGCCATGCGCTTGGGCGAGTTCCGTCAGGACCTCTACTACCGGATCAACACGATCGCCATCACGCTGCCGCCGCTGCGCGACCGACGCGATGACGTCGCGCTCCTGGCGCGGCACTTCGTGGAGGGCAACGCCGCCTACGGCGTGAAGCGGCTGAGCGCAACGGCGCTCGCCGCGCTCGAGGCATACGGCTGGCCGGGCAACGTGCGCGAGCTCCAGCACGCCATCGAGCGCGCGGTGATCCTGGCCAAGGACGAGGAGATCGAGCCGGACGACTTGCCGCCCGAAGTGGTCGGGGGCGGTCCCGTGGCGACGACGCCCCCGGCGGGCGGCAGCCTCGAGGGCATGGAGCGTCAGCACATCGTGGCCACGCTCCGGCAGGTCGGCGGCCATCGCGGCAAGGCGGCCGCACTGCTCGAAATCGATCCGAAGACGCTGTACCGCAAGATCCTCGCGTATCACATCCTGCCCGAGGAGTTCCGTTAGCCTCCGTGAGCCGCTTCGGGCGCCGCGCGGTGCGTGGTATCGGGCGTTGTGCCCGAATGCGCCGGGGTGTGAGCGGGGCATTCGTCGTGTTTGTCGGACGTTGCGACGGGCCCGGTGTGGCACCTCGGTTGCTCTGAGTTGATCGGGGCCGCGTCAGCGTGCCCGCATCATGGGCGAAAGGAAGCTCAGAGTGAATCGAGTGTTGATCATCAATCAGGACGCCGAGACGGCACAGCGGCTGGCCCTCGGATGCTTCGACAAGGGCATCGCCGTCGTCATCGCCGAAACGGTCTGTGAGGCGGTGCGAACCCTCGCCGCGACACTGGTCGACCTCATCGTGGCCGACCTGGATTGCTTCCGTCTGGGCGTCGCCGAGCAGGCCGCGGTGTTCGAGCGCGTGGCGCCGGGCGTCCCCGTGATGGTCACCGTCGGCCCGACGCTTCCGCTGGAACGACGGGCCGCTCTCGAGCTCGGCGGCTTCCGCGTGTTGCCCGACCCGGTGGAGCCCGACGACGTGGTGAAGGCCCTCGGGTAATTCCACCCCGCCCGCGCGCTTGCCAGTCACGGGGGCGCGTGTACACTTGAAAATGTCTGCCGTGGTGGCCGGACCTCGCCTCCGAGAAAACGCTTCCGCGTTCGCGAGGCGTGTACGGTAGCGGAAGGAAAGTTCGAGGAGGAATCCTATGGCAGCAAAACTCTACGTCGGCGGTCTCTCGTACTCCACCACCAGTGAAGGACTGCGGGAATTCTTCGCGCAGTGCGGTAACGTGCTGTCGGCGACCGTCATCACGGATCGGTTCTCGGGGCAGTCGCGGGGGTTCGGTTTCGTCGAGATGGACTCCAACGAGGAAGCGCAGAACGCCATCTCCCAGCTGAACGGACGCGAGCTCGACGGGCGGCGCATCACCGTCGAGGTCTCGAATCCGCAGGCGCCGCGCACGGGCGGCGGGCGCCCCGGTGGCGGCGGCGGCCGGCCCGGCGGTGGCGGCGGCCGCGAGGGCGGCTACGCCCACCGTCCGTCCAAGCCCGTTCGCTGGTAACCGCTGCCGACGCTATCTGACACACCACGAGGGGCCCGCCGGTGAACCGGCGGGCCCCTTCGCGTTCAGAAAATCCTGTCGTACCGCCCGTACTCGTGCGCGGCGTCCATGAACCAACGCACGGCCTCGGGATCCGAGCGCGGCGGGATCTCGCACGACGTCGACAGGATGAAGCCCGACTGCCGGGCCGCGGTGTCGATGCACCGCTTGACGTCGGCGTGCATGGCCTCCCGCGTGGTCTTCTCGAACTTGGTGGCGTCGACGTTGCCGATGGCCACCGCGCGGCCGCGCGCGACCTGCATGAAGCGGTCGAGCTGGTCGACGTAGAGCGTCGGATCGCCCTGCTGGTCGAGATCGAACGAGATCGTCGTGAAGCCGCACTGGATCAGGTCCTCGTAGATCGGATACGTCGTGCCGCAGATGTGCGTGGTGACGCCGACCTTCCGGGCCTTGAAGTGGTCGACCAGCTCCTTGTGGTACGGCGCGATGAAGTCGCGGTAGTTGTCCGGTGAGATGAGGCTGATCGACGCGGTCGGCTCGGAAAAGGACAACCCGATGCCGGTCTTCGCGATCGCCTCGCCCCAGAGCTTGCAGAAGTCCGTGGTCACGCGCATGAGCGCGTGGATGAACTCCGGGTCCTCGAACGTGTCGAGGAGCATGGTCTCGGGGTTGCGCATGAGCATGGCGATCGTCCACGGGCCGACGGCCACCGCCCCGGTCGCCGCGGGCAGCTTGGCCTTGACGAGCGCCTCGCACTGCTCGAGGAAGCCCGGCAGCCGCCCGGTCGTGTACGGGTCCGGCATGGCGATCGCCGCGAGCTTGCCCTTGTCCTCGTCGAGAACGTGGGCGTCGATCGACGGCACCACATAGTCCGAGTACTTCACCCGGCAGCCGAACGCCTCGGCCTCCTTCGCCAGATCGTTGTAGGCGAGCACGACGTCGGGCTGGTAGCGCTCGTAGTAGTGGAGCATGGCCGTGATGGCCTTGGGCACGTTCGTGCAGTACTCCTCGATGCTGAGCCCGTCCAGCGTTCCCGCGAACGACGCCACGATCGGATAGACGGGCACGCGGTCGGCGAAGGAGCGCTTGTAGGCGGCGACCACGCGGTCGCGGTTCGAGTACTGGGCCCGGCCCTTCTCCGTGTCCCACACCCGGTTGGCTTCCATGTAGCGCGGCGGCAGCTTCGCCTCGTACTCCATGAACTGGGTGATCGGGTAGCGGATGCCGCCCGCGTGCGTCCCCTTGAGCCCCTCGACGATCTCCTCCATCTGGCTCCACGGGATGGTGAACGCCATCTCGTGGTCCTGGGTCTGGCCGAAGATGCGATCGCCGGAGCACGGCAGGATCACCTGCGGTCGGTCCGTCCGCATGGTGGTGACGATCACCTCGGCACAGTCGACGCGCCCACCGAAGGCGGACGTCAGCTTTCCCCCGCGCTTCCACAGGGCGGCCTGGGTCAGGCGCATGACCTGGGCGGGGTTCGCGTAGACGCAGACGAGGTGCGGCTCGAACGTCGCGCGGTCCAGCGGCGCGACCAGCAGCGCGTGGTACCGGCCGGGCGCGAAGCGATCGATGGCTGCCTCCGAGCGCTGGCCGGCCTCCTTCGTCTCCGTGTACATGCCCTCGCAGAGCGTGCCCGAGCTGTGCAGGTGCGTCGGCTTCTCGAAGCCCATGGCCGCGATGCCGAGCGAGCAGATGCTGTCGTCGCGGGTGAGCGCGATCATCCAGCCGTACCGGCGTGCCATGTCGATGACCTGGCAGTTCATGCTGAGCTTCTTGAAGTCGCGCGCCGGGCGGCGGGCCCGCTCCGGGATCTCCTCGCCGGCGGCCAGCATGCGGATCGCCACGGGAAACGTCTGCGGCCTGATGTAGAACTGCAACTCCCGGTCAGCCGTCTTGACGTCGATCATCGGATCTCCTTGGCGAAGCGCGGCGATTGACTGAGCCTACTACGCGAGCGACGGCCGCCGCAATGCAGTCCCGGCCGCGAGGCCGCAGACGGGTGCGCAGGCTGACGACATTTGTGCGGTATCGAGCGTCCGGGCTCGCGCGCGGCCCGACGGTATGATGCTTGCGACGCTCGCCGGTGTGCGGCACCTTCTCACCATCGCGCTCGGCGTCCTCATCGGCCAGTGGCTCGCCTTCGGCGCCATGCCCTCTCCCGCCGCGCTCTACAGCCTCGGCCTGGCCGCGGCGGGGCGACACGACGACGCCGAGGCGCTGCGGATCTGGAGCCGCGCGGTCAGCCTGCATCCGGACAACGCGAGCTTTCATTACCGGCGGGCCGAGGCGCTGGCCGCGCTCGGCCATCGGCAGTCGGCGGCCGAGGCGTATCGGCTCGCCCTGCGCCTGGATCCGCCGTACCCGCTGGCCGCACTCGTCCGGGACGGATTGCAGCGGCTCGACGCCACGACGCGGGCGGGCGCGTTCGAGACGGTCGTGCCGCTCGAGGAGGCGCGAGGCGTCTGGATCGTGGCCGTGGTTCTCAACGGCTCGCGCCCGGCGCGGTTTCTCGTCGACACGGGATCGAGCGTCACGCTGATCTCTCCGGCGCTGGGCAGCACGCTCGGTCTCGGCGGTCAGGCGCCCACGCGCGATCCCGTCGAATTGCAGACCCTCTCGGGCTTGACCACGGGCTCGCCCGGTCGGCTAGCGTCGCTCAAGGTCGGCGGTGCCGAACTCCACGACGTCCCCGTCGTGCTCCACGATCCCGGCCCGGGGATCGACGGCATCCTGGGCAACACCGTCCTCGGGCGTTATCGACTCACGCTCGACGGCGACCAGCGTCTGCTCCATCTCGCGAGCCGCTGACGGCATCGCCCCTGTGGGCGGCCGATCAGATGGTCGCTCGCGGGTTGACCTTCCCAGCCCTGCGAAGGCGCCCCGACGCCTAATCAGATAGAATACGGGGCCATTCGACGGGACCCGTAGTCCCCATTCATGGAGGCATCATGATCAACGCCCCGAGCGCGAGCTACAGCCAGACGGTCCGGCTGGAGATCACGAATCGGCCCGGCATGCTGGGCAAGATCACATCCGCCATCGGCAAGGC
>Ga0075425_100009721_pt1 | contig 10239 bp, 8 predicted proteins | sample SoiMethybrSBSTD4_FD_75300 | JGI IMG/M metagenome (GOLD analysis project Ga0075425, IMG submission 75300) | Bulk soil microbial communities from a Populus tree surrounding site in Tennessee, USA - Soil MetaG P. TD hybrid SBSTD4 | ecosystem: Environmental > Terrestrial > Soil > Tree plantation...
TCGACGACGCCGCGCTGAACGCCTCCTGACCCGGCCCGGAACGGATGTGCGGGGATGGTTTCCACCAATCTCCGCTGTCCATAATTAATCTTTTGACCGCCCCGGTGTCCGTTTAATCCTGTCAATCCCTACATTTCAGCCAACGTTTCCCCCAACCCATTGACCGCCGAAAAGGGTCTCGTTATCTTGCCCGCAGGCGCCGCGGCCCGGCGGTGCCATCCTGGAGGGAGCGCAGGATGAGACTCAGCCACGCCTTCTGGCGCTGGGCTGCCCGCGGCGGCACCGCGACCGTCGCGGCGATCGCCTTAGCCGGCGGCATGCAGGCCGGCGGGGCACAGGCCTCGGTGGCCGGCCCGCCCGCCCCGGCGAACCCGTTTTCGCCGGCCTATCACCACCCCTACCGGCAGGGCGTGATCCCGACGCGCCCGCAGCTGGTGAAGATGCGCACCTGGGCCCGCAGCCACCCGGCCGCGGCGGCGTCGCCCAACGACCTCAACTACGGCGGCGGCATCGACGGCATCGGCGTCACCACCGGCCAGGAAAAGGTCTACCTCGTCTTCTACGGATCACAGTGGGGCACCCAGTCCACCAGCGCCAGCGGCGACGTCATCCTGTCCGGCGACCCCTCCGGTGAGGCGTCCTACCTCCAGGAGCTGTTCAGGGGCCTGGGCACGAACGGCGAGCTGTGGTCCGGCGTCATGACCCAGTACTGCGACGGCGTGGCGGTCGGCGCGCAGTCCTGCCCGGCCAGCAACACCCAGCACGTCGCCTACCCCTCGGGGGGCGTCCTGGCCGGTGTCTGGGTCGATGAGAGCGCCGCGTCCCCGGCCCAGGCGACCCCCTCCCAGCTCGGCACCGAGGCCGTCGACGCGGCCGCCCACTTCGGCAACACCACCGCCGCCACCAACCGGGATGCCCAGTACGACATCATCTCCCCGACCGGCACCCACCCTGACGGGTTCAACACCGCGAGCGGGGCGTTCTGCGCCTGGCACGACTGGAACGGCGACCCCTTCGTGGGGGTGACCTCCCCCTACGGCGACATCGCCTTCACCAACATGCCGTACGTGACCGACGCCGGCGCCTCCTGCGGGGAGAACTTCGTCAACGCCGGCGGCGCGGGCCTGCAGGACGGCGTCTCCATCGTGAACGGCCACGAGTACGCCGAGACCATCACCGACCAGAACCCGGCCGGCGGCTGGACCGACTCCACCGGCGCGGAAAACGCCGACAAGTGCGCCTGGATCACCCCGGGCACCAGCGACGGGTCGTTCGACCTCACGCTGGCCACCGGCACCTTCGCCATGCAGACCACCTGGGCCAACGACGGCGCCGGCGGCGCCGGCGCCTGCGAGGCCAGCCACCCCATCGTCACCAACGGCTGACTCAGCCGGTGACCGAGACCGATACCACCGGCGCCGCCGGATCGGTCAGCTTTACCTGGGCCGTCCACGGCTGACCGCGGTATGACCTCCAAACATGCTTCCATCGCGCCCCTATGGCGGCGGCCTTCCCTAACACCGCCTTTTAAGTTCCCGTTCCGGAAGGCGCATTGACGCGCCAATTGCGCACCGTTATGTGGCCCCGGGAGTACTCCGCCGGGAGTACTCCCGGCCGGGTACCCGGCCCGGCAACTGCCTCCCTGCGTACGACGCGCCGGTCGCCGTCTCCCGCGAGCATCGGGAGCGACCACCACTCCCGGCTCGTGGAGACTCCGATGTCGTACTCACCCCTCGCCCGCGCAGCGGGCGTCCCCCTCCGGGCCACCGGCCCCGGGCTGATCGGCGGGATCGGCCGCGTCTGCTACCGCCACCGCTGGCTGACCCTGCTCACCTGGCTGGCCGGGGTCGCCTGCCTGATCACGCTGTGGATGTCCTTCGGCGCACCGGCCCAGGACAACTACACCGGCAGCGATCCCGGGCAGGCCCTGCTCAACCAGCACTTCCCCCGGCAGTCCGGCGACACGCTGACGCTGGCCATCGAGTCGGCGGCCCCCATCACCTCACCCGCCGTCCGTGCCCGGGTCACCAGCGCGCTCGCCCCGTTCGCGCGGTCGCCGCACGTCACGGCGGTCACCAGCCCATACCAGGCGCACGGCCAGATATCCCGGGACGGCCACATCGCGTTCGCGACCATCGGTTTCGGCGTCCCGTCCACCAAGATCAGCAATAGCGAGACGCTCGCGCTCATCAACGACGCCCGCACAGCGTCCGGGCACGGCGTGACCTTCCGCCTCGGCGGCGACGTGGTCGACCGGGCGGAGTCGCCCTACGGCGGCCCCACCGATGGCGTGGGCGTGGCCGCGGCGGCCGTCGTGCTGCTCATCGCGTTCGGCTCGTTCCTGGCCATGGGCCTGCCGATCGCCACCGCCCTGCTCGGCATCGGCGGCGGGCTGTCGGTGATCGCCCTGCTCGGCCACGTCGTGCCCGCCCCCTCGTTCTCGCCCATCATCGCCGCCATGATCGGCCTGGGGGTCGGCGTGGACTACTCCCTGTTCATCGTGACCCGCTTCCGCGAAGCCTTGCGGGGCGGCGCGGCGCCCGAGGACGCGGCGGTGGCCGCGATGCGGACCGCGGGCCGGACCGTGCTCATCGCCGGCACCACCGTGGTGATCGGCATGCTCGGCCTGCTCGTGCTGCGCCAGCCGCTGCTGGACGGGGTCGCGGTCGCGGCCGCCGCCACCGTGGGCATGGTCCTGCTCGGCTCGCTGACCCTGCTGCCCGCGCTAATCGGCTTCACCGGCGCCCGGCTGGCCCGGCCCGGCATCCTGCGGCTGCCCGGGCGACGGCGCCGGCCACGGGCCAATCGCGGCGCTGCTCCTGTCGCCGAGCGGTGGGCCGGGGTGATCCAGCGCCACCCGGTGACAGCGGCCGCGGTCTCCGCCGGAATCATCCTGGCGCTGGCCGCGCCCGCCCTGGCCCTGAAGCTGAACTTCCCCGACGAGTCCAGCCAGCCCCGCGGCAGCATGGGTTACGCGAGCTACGCGACGATGGCCAAGGGATTCGGGCCCGGCTTCGACGCGCCGCTGATCGTGGCGGCCAGGCTCCCCTCACCCGCCGCGGGCACGGCCGGGCTGGCCGCCGCGATCCGGCGCACCCCGGGCGTGGCCGCCGTCACCGCGCCCGTGGTGAGCCGGGACGGGGCCGCGGCGATGATGATCGCCTACCCCAGCACGGGCGAGCAGGACACGGCCACCAACGCGCTGGTGAACCGGCTCCAGGCCGACGTGCTGCCGCACGCCACCGCCGGCACCGGCATCCACGCCTACCTCACCGGGCCGAACGCCAGCGGCGTGGCGTTCGCCAACCTCGTCTGGCAGCGCCTGCCGTGGCTGATCGGGGTGGTGGTCGCGCTGTCCACGCTGCTGCTGACGGTGATGTTCCGGTCGGTGGTTGTCGCGGTCAAGGCGGCGGTGATGAACCTGCTGTCGATCGCGGCCGCCTACGGCGTGCTCGTCGCCATCGTGCAGTTCGGCTGGCTGGGGCGCGCGTTCGGGTTCCCCGAGCCGATGCCCATCACCACCTGGGTGCCGATATTCCTGTTCGTCATCCTGTTCGGCCTGTCCATGGACTACGAGGTGTTCCTGCTCTCGCGGATCCGCGAGAACTACGACGCCACCGGCGACAACGCGTCGTCGGTCGCCCGCGGTCTGGCCCAGACCGCCCGGGTGATCACCGCCGCGGCGGCGATCATGGTGGTGGTATTCCTGTCCTTCGTATTCGGCGCGAACCTGGCGGTCAAGCAGATCGGCCTCGGCCTGGCGGTGGCCGTGCTCATCGACGCCACCCTGGTGCGGATGGTGCTGGTCCCGGCCGTGATGGAGCTGCTCGGCAAGGCCAACTGGTGGCTGCCCGCGCCGCTCGCCCGCATCCTGCCCGCGACCTCCCTCAGCGAGCACGAGCCCGCGGCTGCGCAGCGCGCCCTGGTCGGCGCCAAGGAGTAGGCCGCGGCCCGCTGCGGGAGGAACGCCCGGCGCCGTCACCCGGTGGCGCCGGGCGTCCCGCGTGCCGTGCTGCATACTGGCGTGACTGATGATCTCCGGGAGGGGCGATGGCGCGGCTCGGCGGAATGTACGGACCCGATGCCACCTTCCTCGGCGTGCCGAGGGCCGATCTCGCCGAGCCCGGCAGCTGGGCCGGCACCGACGTCCTCATCATCGGCGCCCCGTTCGACGGCGGCACCTCGCACCGGCCGGGAGCACGGTTCGGCCCGCAGGCGATCCGCTTCACCGACTACCTGCCGCACGACGGCTCCCGGCCCCATCTCGCGCTCGGGGTGGACCCGCTGGCGGAACTGCGGGTCGCGGACGCCGGGGACGTGGAGATGTATTCGGGCGACACCGAACGCTCGCTCCGCACGCTGGAGGAAGCCGTCCTGTCGGCCTGCCAGGGCGGCGCGCTGCCGGTGATCCTCGGCGGCGACCACACCGTCACCTTCCCCGACGCGACCGGGGTGGCGCGCCACGTGGGCTGGGGGCGGGTGTCGCTCATCCACTTCGACGCCCACGCCGACACCGGCGACTCCCAGTTCGGGTCGCTCTATGGGCACGGCACGCCGATGCGGCGGCTCATCGAGTCCGGTGCCGTCCGGGGCGACCGGTTCCTGCAGATGGGGCTGCGCGGGTACTGGCCCGAGCCGGAGACGCTGGACTGGATGGCCGGCCAGCGGATGCGCAGCTACGAGATGGCCGAGGTGGTGGCGCGGGGCCTGGACGCCTGCCTGACCGAGGCGTTCACCATCGCCACCGACGACTGCGACGGGGTGTTCCTGTCGGTGGACGTGGACGTGGTCGATCCCGGCATGGCGCCGGGCACCGGCACTCCCGAGCCGGGCGGGCTGACCGGCCGGCAGCTGCTCGACGCGGTGCGGCGGATCGCGATGGAGATGCCGCTGGTGGGGATCGACGTGGTCGAGGTCGCGCCGCCCTATGATCACGCGGAGATCACCGCCTTCCTCGCGGGCCGGGTGGTGCTCGAGGCCCTGTCCGGGATCGCCTGGCGGCGCCGGCGTGAGGCTGGCCGGCCGGTGCGCCAGCCGGGTGACCCGCTGCTGCAGGGCCGGCCTCAGCCTCCCCCGGCCTGAGCCCACCCGCGCGCCCATTTCCGGCGCCGGCGGTGCTAGCGCCTCAAATAGGTAGCGGGGTGGGTGATGAGCCGATGAATCAAGGGGATCTATTATTGCTGCATTCTGGACGTGACCCGGCTGCGTGTCCTGGTCGCGGTGGCCCAGCATGGATCGGTGACAGCCGCGGCCCGGTCGCTGAACTATGCCCAGCCGTCGGTGAGCCACCACCTGGCGCGACTGGAGGCCGAGACCGGTGCCCGGCTGACCCAGCGCAGCGGACGGGGCATCCGGCTGACCGACGCCGGCCGCTTGCTCGCCGGGCGGGCGGAGGAGATCCTGGGCCGGCTGGACGCCGCCGAGCGTGAGCTGGCCGCGCACGTCGAGCAGCGGCAGGAACGCATCCGGCTGGCGGTCTTCGCCTCCGCGCTGGCGACCATCGTTCCCGCTGCGCTGTCCCGGCTGGCCGCGGGGCACCCCGGGATCGACCTGCTGCTGGCCGAGGCCGAGCCGCCGGAGGCGATGCGGATGCTCCGGGCCGGGCAGGTGGACGTCGCCCTGGTCTCCCGGCACACGCAGAACGGGACCGCGGTCGGACCGCCCGCCGCCGCGGAGGGAGCCCGCACCCGGCTGATCCTCGACGAGCAGGTCCACCTGGTGACCAGGCCGCGGCACCGCGGCGCCCAGGCCGCCGGCCAGCCCGGCGGCACCCAGCCCGGCGGGGGACAGCCGGGCGGTGGCCAGCCGGGCGGTAGCCAGCCCGCGGCCGACGAGGCCGGGCCGCCCGACCTGGCCGCCCACGCGCACAGCCCCTGGATAGCCGGGTGTGAGCACTGCCGGGGCCATCTGATCTGGCTCTGCCAGCATGCCGGGTTCAGCCCGAAGATCGCCTTCACCACCGACGACCACGTCGCCGCGCAGGCCCTGGTCGCGGCCGGGCTGGGCGTCACCATCATGCCCGGGCTGGCGATCAGCGCGGCCCGCCATCCCGGCATCCACTCCCAGCCCCTGCCCGGCGCCTGGCGGCAGGTGCTCGCGGTCACCTACGGCCAGCCGCCCGACCCGCGCGCGGTGGACCACCTGCTCGACATCCTCACCCTCGCCGCCGCGGCCACCGCCACCGGCCCGGGCTCCCGGTCACCGGCGGGCGGCCCCGGGGCGGGCGCGGGCGTCGCGTAGTGGCAGGACCCGGCCTCAGACCGAGCGGCCCGCGCCCTCCCAGTACGGCTCGCGGAGGCGGCGCTTGAGCAGCTTGCCGCTGGGATCGCGCGGCATCTCGCCGATGAAGTCGATCGATCGCGGCCATTTCATCCGGGATAGCTGGCCCTCCAGCGAGGCGAGGATGTCCGCCGCCAGGTCCGGCCCGGGCCGGGCCCCGTCCAGCGGCTCGACCACCGCCTTGACCGACTCGCCCCACTCGTCGTCGGGGACGCCGAACACCGCGACGTCGGCCACCATCGGGTGCATGATGATCGCGGCTTCGATCTCGGCCGGGTAAATGTTCGCCCCGCCCGAGATGATCATGTCCGATTTCCGGTCGCACAGGAACAGGAACCCGTCGGCGTCGAGGTAGCCGATGTCGCCCACGGTGAAGTACCCGCGCAGCCGGCCGGCCTCGGTCTTGGCCGGGTCGCCCTTGTACTCGAAGTCCGGCAGCGCCAGGCGCATGTACACGGCGCCGGCCACCCCGGGCGGGCACTCGTTCCCGTCATCGTCGGCGATCATGATCTCGCTGACCGGCCACGCCCGGCCCACCGTGCCCGGGCGGGCCAGCCAGTCCTGCGGCGTCGCGATCGTGCCGCCGCCTTCGGTGGCGGCGTAGTACTCGTACACCCGCGGCCCCCACCAGTCGAGCATCGCCCGCTTGATCCCCACCGGGCAGGGCGCGGCCGCGTGCAGCAGCCAGTGCATCGAGGACAGGTCGTACCGCCGCCTGACCTCCTCGGGCAGCGCGAGCAGCCGCTTGAACTGGGTCGGCACCATGTGGGTGTTGGTCACCCGGTACCTCTCCACCAGGGCCAGCGCCTGCTCGGAATCCCAGGAATCCATGTAGACCACGCAGTGCCCCATCTGGGCGGCGCCGCATCCGAACACCGTCACCGCCGTGTGGTAATGCGGCGACGTGACCAGGTGCACGTTCGGCGGCCCGGATGTAATGCCGAACAGCTGCGGCAGCGCGGCGCCCAGCTCGGCGGCCGTGTCGGGGTCAAGCCCGGACAGCGGCCGGCGCACCCCCTTCGGCCGCCCGGTGGTACCCGAGGTGTAGTGCATGGCGGAGCCGGCCGTCCGGCCGTCCGGCAGGGTGGTGGGCTGGCCCGCGCGGACGAGCTCCACCGGACGGAACCCGGGCACGTCCCCGTAGCCGATCCGCCCGCTGGCCGGCACCCTCGCCTCCTCGGCGGCCCCGGCCCCGGCCGCGCCGAACCGCTCGTGCACGAAGAACGCCTTCGCCTCGCTGTCCCGCACGATGTGGGCGATCTCCGGGACGGTGAAGTGCCAGTTGATGGGGGTGACGTACCAGCCGGCCTGCAGCGCCGCCAGGTAGACCTCCAGCGGCGCGATCCCGTTGGGCGCCAGCACGGCCACGCCGTCACCGGCCCGCAGGCCCTGGGCCCGCAGGCCGTGGGTAAGCTGGTTGACCCGGGCCAGCAGGTCACCCGCGGTGTGAGGGGTGCCGTCCGGCTCGATCGCTGCGATCCGTCCCGGATCGGCCTGGGCGCGCCGCCAGAAGCCGAGCGATCCCATGACCCACCTCCCGCGGCCTCTCAGGCTATGCTGCGGGCGCTTCGGCCGGAATGCAATCAGTGGGGAGGGACCGCTCCGATGCCGGTCGCTCTCGCCGCTGCGCTGTTCGTAGCGGGCGCCGCCGTCAGCCTCGGCACCAGTTACATCCTCGTCACCAGGCTGGAACGGATCGGGGAACGGCTGGGCCTGTCGGAGGCCCTGCTCGGCGTGGTCGCCGCGCTGGCCGCCGACGCGCCGGAGATCACCTCCGCGGTCACCGCCCTCGCCTCCCATCAGAGCAAGATCGGCGCCGGGGTCATCATCGGCTCGAACGTCTTCAACCTGGCCGCGCTGCTCGGCCTGGGTGCCGTGGTCGCCGGGGGCATCGCGCTGCACCGCAGGGTGGTGCTCCTCGGCGGCGTGGTCGCCAGCTGGATCGCGGTTGCCTGCCTGGTCACGGTGCTCGGCCTGATTTCGCCCACGGCCGGGCTGATAGCGGTGCTCGCGGTCCTGCTGCCCTACCTGGCCGTGCTCGGCGCGGGCCACGCCCGCCTGCAGCGCTTCGCCGTGGCCCGGCGGTGGGAGGCCTGGCTCGCCGCCGCCGTCACCGAGGAGGAGCAGGAGCTGGAGGAGGTTATCCGCCCGCCGCACGGCCGCGGCCGGGACGTTGCCATCGCGGCCGCCGCCCTGGTGATCGTGGTGGTGGCCAGCGTGACCATGGAGCGGGCGGCGTCGCTGCTCGGCACCCGCTTCGCCGTCCCCGAGATCATCACCGGCGGCGTCGTGCTCGCCGCGGTGACCAGCCTGCCGAACGCGGTCGCCGCCGTGTACCTGGCCGCCAAGGGACGCGGCGCGGCCATGCTGAGCACGACGCTGAACAGCAACGCGCTCAACGTGACGGCCGGGCTGCTCATCCCGGCCGCCATTACGGGGCTCGGGCCGCCTTCGGCCGACTCGGTCCTCATCGCGGTCTGGTATCTGGTGATGACGCTGGCGTCGCTCGCGTTCGCCTACCGGGACAGCGGCGTGAGCCGGGCGAGCGGCGCCCTGATCATCGGCGCATACCTGGTCTTCCTCGGCTCCCTGCTGGCCACCGCCCACTCGGCCTCCCCCGACCCGCGCCTGACGGTCGTCCCGCTGGTCGTGGTGGCCGCGGGCGCCGCGGCCGGGCTGGCCCGCCGGCCGGGACGCAAACGCGGCCAGGAGCGCACGCCGCGGTGATCACCCGGCGAGTCCGGCGGCCATGACGGCGCCAAGCTCCCAGCACCCCTCCAGGTCGGCCGCGGACGGGGGGCCGATCACGGACAGCGGCGGCCGGGCCCGCCGCCAGGACAGGCCGGTCGTGATCGATTCCACCGCGCGCACCGCGCCCGTGGTGTCGGAGTTGCCGTGCACGTACAGCGCGTACGGCCTGCCCTTGGTCGCCTCGAGACAGGGGTAGTAGATGCCGTCGAAGAAGTGCTTGAGCGCCCCGGACATGTAACCGATGTTGGCGGGGGTGCCGAGCAGGTACCCGTCGGCGGCGAGCACGTCCGCCGCGGACGCGGTCAGCGCGGGCCGCGCTGCCACCTCGACGCCCTCGACCTCGTCGGTGGACGCCCCCGCCACGACCGCCTCGTACATCGCCTGGAGCGCGGGCGAGCTGGTGTGGTAGACGATCAGCAAGGTAGGCATAGGTTCCGGCAGTGTACGCCGGGGCCGGCCACTAGCCTGAGCCTGTGCGTGCTGCCCTCGGCGTGCTCGCCGACGTGCTCTGCGTGCTCGCCTTCGTCGTGATCGGCCGGGCCAGCCACCAGGACGGTGAAAGCCTGGCCGGGGTGACGAGCACGGCGTGGCCGTTCCTGGTCGGCCTGGCCGCCGGCGAGGCCGCCACCCGTGCCTGGCGCCGGCCAGCCGCCCTGGTACCCACCGGCGTGGGCGTGTGGGCCGCGACGGTCGCGCTCGGCCAGCTGCTGCGGGGCGTATCCGGTCAGGGCACCGACGCCGCGTTCATCGCTGTCTCGGCGGTGTTCCTCGGCCTCTTCCTGCTCGGGTGGCGGCTGGTGGCCGGCCGGGTCCCGGCCCTCCGGTCACGCCGGGCCGGCCGGAACGGCGGCGGCGGCTGGTGAGAGCGGGATGGCGCGCGGCCCGGTGCCGCACAACCCGATGGCGCGCAGCACAGTGGCCCACAGCCCGGTGGCGCGCGGCCGGGTGGCGGACGGCCCAGTGGCACGAAGCCGGATGGCGCGCAGCCCGAGGGCACACGACCCGGTGGTGCGCCATCCTGGCCGCCGCGGCCGTCACGTTCGCCACCGGCGGGCCGGCCGCGGCCACGGACAGTCCGGCCGCCGCCATCAGCGGGCCGCCGGCGGCCGAGCCCGCGACCGCGGTCAGCTACCCGGCGTGGGCCAGCGCGACCGGCTATGACGGGCTCGCGTTCGATGCCTGCACCGCCCCGTCGCTCGCCGCCATGCG
>Ga0075425_100009722_pt1 | contig 10239 bp, 10 predicted proteins | sample SoiMethybrSBSTD4_FD_75300 | JGI IMG/M metagenome (GOLD analysis project Ga0075425, IMG submission 75300) | Bulk soil microbial communities from a Populus tree surrounding site in Tennessee, USA - Soil MetaG P. TD hybrid SBSTD4 | ecosystem: Environmental > Terrestrial > Soil > Tree plantation...
CCTGCTGCCGATCGGCCAGTCGTGGTCGATGATGGTGATCGTCATCCTCGGCACGGTGCTGTGCGTGGCGACGCCGATCAAAATCTGGAACAACGCGCGGATCGAGCATCGGCTCCAGGAGCAGGAGAAGCTGCTGCTCGCGGCGAAGATCGAGTCGCTCGCGAACCAGATCAACCCGCATTTCCTCTTCAACACGCTGACGTCGATCTCCTCGCTGATCCGCACGAAGCCCGAGACCGCGCGCATGCTGATTACGAAGCTCTCGGGGCTGCTCCGCCGTCTGATGCGCAGCACCGATCACTTCGTGACGCTGCGCGAGGAGCTCGAGTCGGTGGACGAGTACCTCGACATCGAATGCGTGCGCTTCGGCTCGCAGCTCCTGGTGGAGCGGCAAATCAGCGGCGACACGCTCGACGTCATCGTGCCGAGCATGATCCTGCAGCCCCTCATCGAGAATTCGATCAAGCACGGGCTGGCGCGGAAGATCGGCGGCGGGCGCATCACGATCCGGACGGCCGCGCGCGACCGCCACACGGTCATCGAGGTGCGCGACGACGGAGTGGGGATGACCGAGGATCGGCTCGAGCGCGCCGTCGGCGACGGCATCGGTCTGAGCAACGTCAACGAGCGGCTGAGGACGATTTACGGCGCCGGCTGCCAGATCAAACTGACGAGCGAACCGGGACGCGGCACCTCCGCGCTCGTCGAGATCCCGCTCATCACCGTTCCTGAACGAGTGACGGCTTAGGATGGCTGACGCCTGATGGCTGTGGCTGATGGAATGGAATTGAAAGCCGTTCTCGTCGACGACGAGCAGCTGGCCCGCGACGAGCTGGGCTACCTGCTCGGCCAGGTTGGCGGCGTCGAAGTCGTCGGCCAGGCCGGCAACGGCCTCGAGGCGCTGACGACGATCGACAAGCTGCAGCCGGACGTGGTGTTTCTCGACGTCCAGATGCCGGGGCTGACCGGATTCGAAGTCGCGCGGCGGATGATCGACACCAACGCGGCGTCGCACATCATCTTCGTCACCGCCTACGACCGGCACGCGATCGAAGCATTCGAGGTCAACGCGGTCGATTACCTGCTGAAGCCGGTCGACCCGGCGCGGCTCGAAGTCGCGGTGGACCGCGCGCGGCGCCGCGTGACGACCGACCGCCCGCCGGCGGCCGATCCCACGGCGAGCTACAGCAACGCGCAGCTCGAGAAAATCGTCCAGCTCGTCGCCGAGCGCCAGAGCCGCCGCGAGCGTCTGGCGATCAAAGTCGGCGAGCGTTTCATGCTGGTGCAGGCGGAGGAGATCATCTACGCCTCGGTCATCGACGAGAGCATCACCGTCGTCACGAACCAGCACGCCGGCACGTCGAACTTCCGCACGCTCGAAGAGCTGCACGAGCGGCTCGATTCGAGCGTGTTCTGGCGCGTGCACCGCTCGCACCTCGTCAACATCAACAAGATCAAGGAGATCGTGCCTTGGTTCAGCCGGAATTACATCCTGCGGATGAAAGACCAGAAGGCGACGGAGATTCCGGTCAGCCGCACGCAGACGCGGCGCCTGCGGGAGTATCTGAAGCTCTGAGCGCAGATCAGTCACCAGTCGCCGGTCATCAGTCGCCAGTCCCCGAGTCGCCAGTCGTCAGTGACCAGGCACCAGTCGCGTCAGCGACTGGACCTGAGACGGGACCTGCGACTGGAGACTTGCGACTGGAGACTGCGGCGACTGCGGAGGCTGCGGAGCCGGAGACTCCGAGAATCGCTTCGCTCGAACCGGTCGGCTTCAGCTTCGTGCAGGTGCGCGAGGAATTCTTCGCGTGGGTGAAGACGTTCGTCTCCGCCGGCGTCTACGCCGTGCTCATCGTCACGTTCGGGTTCCAGATCGCGCGGGTCGAAGGCCAGAGCATGGCGCCGACGCTCGAGGATCAGGACCGGCTCGTGGTCAACAAGCTCGCGTACCGGATCGGGGAGCCGCGCCGCGGCGACATCGTGATGCTCTACTACCCGCTCAACCCCGACAAGTCGTTCGTCAAGCGCGTCATCGCGGAGGAAGGCGACACCGTCCGCATCGTCGACGGCCGCGTTTATGTGAACGACATCCCGTTGAAAGATGACTACGTGCCCGCCGAGTTCCGCAGCCACGAGGACTACGGCCCGCAGGTGATTCCGGAGGGCTTCTACTTCGTGATGGGCGACCACCGCAACAACAGCTCCGACAGCCGCCACTGGGGCACGGTGCCGAAGAGGTACATCATCGGAAAGGTTCAGATTCGCTGGTGGCCCGTACCGACAGCTCGCGTGTTTTGACCGGCGATCGGTACGCTGCGGTATCCCGCGTTCTGCTTCAGGTCCTGGCGTTGAACGTCGGGGTCGCGCTGGCGAAGATCGCGTTCGGCTACGCGAGCGGCGCCATCAGCATCCTGTCGGACGGTTTCCATTCGCTCACCGACGCGTCGTCGAACGTCGTCGGGCTCGTCGGCATCCGCGCGGCGCGCCAGCCGCCCGACGAGGATCATCCGTACGGCCACCGCAAGTACGAAACGGTCGCGGCGGCGGCGGTCACCGCGTTTCTCCTGCTCGTCGTGATCGAAGTCCTGCGCAACGCGTCCAACCACCTGTCGGGGCGGAGCGCCCCGACCGAAATCACCACGTCCAGCTTCGTCGTGATGATCGTCACGGTCGCGGTCAACCTGGTCGTGGTCGCGTACGAGTCGCGCGAAGGCGTACGCCTGTCGAGCGAGATCCTGATCGCGGACGCCACGCAGACGCGAGGAGATGTCTGGTCGTCCCTCACCGTCATCGCGGCGCTCCTCGGCGCGCGCGCCGGCCTGCCGATTCTGGATCCGCTCGCGGCGCTCGTCGTCGCGGGCTTCATCGGCTATTCCGGTTTCCAGATCGCGACGACGACGACGAGGATCCTGAGCGATCGGATCGTGATCGAATCGTCCGACATCGAAGCCATCGTGCGGAGCGTGCCCCAGGTGATCGGCTGCCATCACATCCGCACGCGCGGATCCGCAGATCACGTGTTTCTCGATCTGCACGTCTGGCTGCCCGCGGCGATGCCGCTCGAGGAAGCCCATCACTATTCGCACGTCGTGAAGGATCGGCTGATGGAGCGGTATCCTCAGATCGTGGACGCGGTGATTCACATCGAACCGCCACCCTCTTGAATGCGGAATGCGGAATGCGGAATGCGGAATTCGGCATTCGGAATTCGGATTGACGCTCACAGAGTTCGCCGAGCGGAAGACTCGCGAAGCCGTCAGCGCGGCGATCGCGCCGATGACGACGGAGATTGATCGGCATCCATCCGACGCCGTCGCGATCGGCAACGATTGGACGCGCGAGCGTTTCGACGGGCCGTTCTACGCGTCGCCGGCCGGCGAGGTCGAATTCCCTTCCACGTCGCTCGTGTTCGTGCAGTCGAAAGACGGCAACACCGGCGCGAAGAATCCAGCGTCGCTCGGCGGCGGGAACGCCGATGCGCATCTCATTTACGAAGGGCTCTCACGGGTCGCCGCCGATGCCGTGCTCGCCGGCGCCGAGACGATCCGCGGCGGACACCTCGTCTTCTCGGTCTGGCATCCCGAGCTGGTCAGGCTGCGCGCGTCGCTCGGGCTGCCGCGCCACCCGACGCAGATCGTCGCGACGCTGCGCGGTCTGAACTTCGACGGCCTCATCTTCAACGTGCCCGAGATTCCGGTGATGCTGCTGACGGTGGGCGGCTGCACCGACCTGATGACGACGGCGCTCGCCGAGCGGCCGTGGATCACGCCGATCGTGATGCCGACGTCGCACGATCTGCCGTTCGCGATGCGGACCATCCGGAAGCGCGGCGTCAGGCGGGTCTCCTGCATCGGCGGCCGCTCGATTGCCGGTCAGCTGCTCGACGCGGGACTGGTGAGCGACGTCTACCAGACGACGTCGGCGAAGGACGGCGGCGAGCCCGGCACGCCGCTATATCGGAAGCCGATCGGCGGCGAGCTGGTGGTGCGCAAACGCGGCACGCGCGAAGACACGGGCGTGGTGTTCGAGCATCTCCGGCGGTAACTCAAACTCAAGTTACAAGTTACAAGTCTCAAGTATCAAGAAAGTTACTTCCGAACGAGTTTGATTTCGAAAAGCTTGGGCCACAGCTTGCCGGTGACGAACAGCCGGTCCTGCTTCTCGTCGTACGCGATGCCGTTCAGCACGTCCGTCCCGGCGCGCTCGGCCGGAGTGAGCAGACCGCGGAGATCGATGTAGGCGCTCACCTTGCCGGTGTCGGGAGCGATGCGCGCGACGTAATCGGTCCGCCAGATGTTGGCGAAGATCTCGCCCTTCACGTATTCGAGCTCGTTGAGATTGGGCAGCGGCGTCCCGCCGGCCGTGACGGCAATCCGCCGCTTCTCGGCGAACGTGGCCGGATCGAGCACGCGCAGCCGATCGCTTCCGTCGCTCATGACGAGATTCGTGCCGTCGTGCGTGAGCCCCCACCCCTCGCCCGCGTACGAGAAACGCTTCTTCGGCTCGAACGTCGCGCGGTCGTAGACGAACGCGACGTGCGACTGCCACGTCAGCTCGATCAGATCCGACTTCCAGACCGTAATGCCCTCGCCGAAATGCTCCTCCGGGACGTTGCGCTTCTGCAGGACCTTGCCCGTCTCCAGTTCGACACGACGGATCGACGACCGTCCGTTGAGGCCCGTCCCCTCATACAGCACGCCGTCGACGAACTGGAGCCCCTGCGTGAACGCGTCGCGGTCGTGAGGGTAGACGCGGACGATCTGGTAGCCGTAAACCGGCAGGTTCGACGGCAGCTGAGTGGTGAGCGTCATGATCGCCGCGAGCACGAATGCGAAGCGCACCACCGAACTATGCCACAGACGCGTCGGCGTTGTTCGCGGCAGGCACGCGGACCGGACGTTCTTCCAGGGCTCGAACGGTCAGGGCGACCACGATCATGTCGAGCAATATATAGAGGATGCCGACGCCCGAGGGCGGGTTCGCCGAATGCAGCCCGACGAACGGCACGTAAGGATTCCAGTACCAGTTGCCGATCGCCGTGCCCACCCACTCGAGATACATCGTGTAGACGAAGCATGCCGACAGCATCAGCCGGTTACGCGACGACCGGATCAGCAGCAGCACGATGGTCCACCACAGCAATCCCCACGTGTCGCCGCGCAAGACGAGGCTGACGAACGCGTACAGCGTGCCGGCGACGAGCACCATCGGCACGACGACGCCTTCGTGTTTCCGGACGCCCTCCTGCTCCGCGGTATCCGCCGCAAGCGCGTAGAAGATGCCGTGCCCGGGCGGCACGTACAACGGAATCAGAAAATGTTTGTACCAGTAGAGTCCCCAGACGAGCGAGAGGAACATCTCGCCGAGCGTCGCCACGAGAATCGCCGCCAGGACCTGCAGGCGCGGCACGCGCGATCGATACGTCGACGCGAACAGGAACGCGAAGGTGATCGCGCTGAACGCCAGCTGCGGAACGAGGCCGTCGCGATCCAGGATCAACAGCGCCGGGATGAACACGGCAGTCCCGATCACGAACGAGACGAAGCGCCGATCGATCATCGACGAAACACTCCGGACCGTCCGCCGCTCTTGAACATCAGCCTGATGTCGCCGATGACCATCGTCTTGTCGACCGCCTTGACCATGTCGTAAATCGTCAGCGCGGCGACGGCGACGGCCGTCAGCGCCTCCATCTCCACGCCGGTCTGCGCCGACGTCCGCACACGCGCTTCGATGTCGTAGCCGCGCGACGTCGGCGTCAACTCGACCGCGACGTTCGTCAGCGGCAGCGGATGGCACAGCGGGATCAGCGACGACGTCTGCTTCGCGGCGAGGATGCCGGCGAGCCGCGCCGTCTGCAGGGGATCGCCTTTCTTGATCTTTCCTGCGCGGACGATGCGCAGCGCCGCGCGCGACATCCGGATCGATCCGCGGGCAATCGCCTCGCGATCGGTAACGGGCTTGCCGCCGACGTCGACCATCTTCACCCGCCCGCGCGCGTCGACGTGCGACAGCGCGCGGTCCCTACCTGCCCCACCTGCCCTACCCGCCCTACCTGCCCCACCCGCCCTACCTGCCCTACTCATCGTCGTCCCCGTGAGCGAGGAAGAATGACAGACTCTCGAGTGACACCGTCAGATCGACGCTTTTCAGCTTCACGCCGGCGGGCACTTCGAGCGCGCCGGGCGAAAAGTTCAGCACCGCCTTGATGCCGGACCCGACGACGAGATTGAGCACGTGCTGTGCGGACGGCGCGGGCACGGCAATCACGGCGATCCTGATCGCGTCGCGCTTGGAAATCTTCTTCAGATCGTGGACGTCGTAAATCGGCACCCCGAGCCGCGACTGATGCCCGACTTTCTCGCGCAGCACGTCGAACAGCGCCGAGATCTCGAACCCCTCCTGGCGGAACCCGGGATAGTCCGCGAGCGCGAGACCGAGATTGCCGGCGCCCATGATCGCGACGCGCAGCTTCTGATCGAGGCCGAGAATCTGCCGCAGGTGCCGTTTGAGATCGCGGACGTAGTAGCCGACGCCGCGGACGCCGAATTCGCCGAAGTACGCGAGGTCCTTGCGAATCTGGGCGGCGTTGAGGTGGAACTGCTCGGCGAGCGCCTGGGACGAGATGGTGCGCACGCCGGCGCTCTCGAGCGCATTCAGGCATCGCAGGTAGACCGAGAGGCGGTTGGTCGTCAGCTCGGAAACCTGTTCGGCGGTGTGCCCCTTGTTCGACTCTTTCACAAAGTTCCGGCGATTCTAACAAAAGGCGGATGTTAATATCCCGGCCATGGCCCACACGCCTTCGACGACCGCCGCCGCGCCGGCCAGGTTCGAGCCCTACGTCCGCGCCGATCAATCGCCCGCCGAATTCACCCTCAAGGCGATCGTCATCGGCGCGCTGTTCGGCCTGCTCTTCGGCGCGTCGACGGTGTATCTCGGGCTGCGCGCCGGACTCACCGTGAGCGCCTCGATCCCGATCGCGGTGCTCGCGATCTCGGTCCTGAAGAAACTCGGCGGCTCCACGATTCTCGAGAACAACATCGTCCAGACGATCGGATCGGCGGGCGAGTCGGTCGCCGGCGGCGTGGTCTTCACGATTCCGGCGCTGATATTCCTGACGCCCGACGGCCCGTCGTACTTCAACTATTACCAGATTGCGATGCTCGCCTTCGCCGGCGGCATTCTCGGCACGTTGATGATGGTGCCGCTGCGGCGCGCGCTCATCGTCAAGGAGCACGGCGTGCTGCCCTACCCGGAGGGCGCCGCGTGCGCGGACGTCCTGGTCGCCGGCGAGCGCGGCGGCAAGCTCGCGGCGATGGTCTTCAGCGGCGTCGGAATCGGCGCGCTGTGGAAGGCGCTCTCGTGGGTGTTCAACGTCTTCGTGCAGGAGCTCGATTACTCGACGCCACGCACGGGCCAGTTCCCGAACGCCACGCTGAACGTCGACATCTCGCCCGAGTACATGGGCGTCGGCTACGTGATCGGCCCGCGGATAGCGGGGACGATGTTCGCCGGCGGCGTGCTGTCGTGGCTGATGCTGCTGCCGCTGCTGACGATCCTGGGCGGCTACATCACCGTGCCGTTTCCGCCGATCCATCCGAACTTCGCTCTGAATCCCGCCACGGGACGGCCGTTCCTGATTTCCGAAATGAGCCCCGCGCAGCTCTGGAGCGCGTACATCCGCTACATCGGCGCGGGCGCGGTGCTGGCCGCAGGGCTGATCACGCTCGGACGGACGCTGCCGACGATCATCGCGTCCGCGCGCGAAGGCCTCAAAGACTTCGGCGCGGGCGCCGGCGGCTCGGTGCAGCGCACCGATCGCGACATCCCGATCGTGTTCGTGCTCGGCGGATCGGTCCTGCTCGCCTTCTTCCTCGCCCTCGCGCCGAAGATGCCGATGCAGGGCAATTTCCTCGCGGCAATCCTCATCATCATTTTCGGCTTCCTGTTCGTGACCGTCTCGTCGCGCATCACCGGGCTGATCGGCACGTCCTCGAATCCGATTTCCGGCATGACGATCGCGACGCTGATTCTCACCTGTCTGATGTTCGTCGCGCTCGGGTGGACGGGCGACGCCTACGGTCCGATCGCCCTCTGCGTCGGCGCCGTCGTCTGTATCGCGGCGGCGAACGCCGGCGGGACGTCTCAAGACCTGAAGACGGGGTATCTCGTCGGCGCGACGCCCATCTATCAGCAGCTGGGTCTCATCATCGGGGTCGTCACGTCCGCGTTCGTGATCGGCTGGACGACGCTGTATCTGCACAGCGTGTTCGGGATCGGCACGAAGGACATCCCGGCGCCGCAGGCGACGCTGATGGCGACGATCATCAAAGGGCTGCTGAGCCGCAACCTGCCGTGGGGCCTCGTGCTCGTCGGCGTCTTCATCTCGGTGACGCTCGAGCTGTGCGGCGTGCGGTCGCTCTCGTTCGCCGTCGGCTCGTACCTCCCGATTGCCACGACTGCGCCGATTTTCGCAGGCGGTCTCGTCCGGGCCTACGTCGAGCGCAAGACCGGCGCGCGCGAGGAGTCGGAGGTCGGCGCGGGCACCTTGTTCAGTTCCGGCCTGATCGCGGGAGGTTCCCTCTGCGGGATTCTTTATGCGATCCTTGTGGGGACCAAGACGATCGACGCGCCGCAGAAGGTCGGCGAGGCACTGAAGTTCCTGCACGAAGGCGGTGCCGGCTACGTCGCCGGCGCGCTCCTGTTCTTCGCGCTCGCTGTGGTGCTTGCCCGGGCGGCGCAGAAAAAGGTGATGTGATTTGGGCGGGGTGATTCGCGGAGCCGCCGTCGCGACGATCGTGGCGACCTGCGCCTCGGCGCAGACCGGCGGTCCGCGGCGCGCGACGAACATCGCCGCGCTCCAGCAGTTCCCCGGCTTCTTCCACGGCCGGCCGATCCTCATCGTGGGCACCGTCGGCGTCGAGAAGGATCAACTGCGCGTGTCCGACGACTCGGGATCCATCAGGCTGATCGTCAAAAGCAATGCGCCTGACGGCCTCGACGAAGTGCGCGGCGAGTACTGGGACCTCGGCCGCATGAAGCCGGACGACCTGCAGCTCCGCAACTACGATCTCAAAGCCACGTTCCACATCGATCCGGACGCGCCGTGGCCGCGGCCCGGAGAAGTGACGGCCATCATCGTCTCGGCGGTGACGCCGGCGTCCATCCCGCCGGCGCCGTCGATTCGATCGATCGTGCTCAACCCGTCGCGGTACTTCGATCAGAAAGTCACCATCACGGGCCAGTTCTCGGGCCGCAACCTGCTCGGCGACCTGCCCGACGCGCCGGCGAAGAGCCGCTACGACTTCGTGCTGCGCTCGACCGACGCCGCCATCTGGGTGATCAACATGCGCCCGCGCCTGCGGGACGCGAGCAACCGCGAGATCGAGCTCGGTCTCGACGCGCGCATCGACACGGGGCGCTGGCTCGAGGTCAGCGGCAAGGTGCAGCAGGGCCGTGGTCTGCTGTGGATCGACGCCGAGGCCGGCAGTCTGAAGTTCGGGAAAGCGCCGACCGAAACGGTGGCGACCGAAGAACCGGTGCGCGTCGCCATGGGCCCGCCGCCCGAGGTCGTCTTCAGCGCGCCGACCGAAGACGAGACCGACGTCGCGACGACGGCCACCGTGCGCATCCAGCTGTCGAGAGATATCAATCAGTCGACGCTGAGGAATCACATTCAGGTGAAGTACGTCGAAGCGCAGGGCGTCGAGCGTGGCGAGCCGGACACGCCGAAGATCGATTTCACCTATCAGTACAACCCGGCGAACCGCGTCATCGAGCTGCGGTTCGCGAAGCCGTTCGAACGGTTCCGCACCGTGAAGGTGGAGTTCCTCGAAGGCGTGCTGGGGACGGACGCACAGCCGCTCAAGCCGTGGACGCTGACCTTCATGACCGGCGGATAACGAGTCGATTTCTCATTCTGTATACGCTCGGACTCGCCCCGAACTCCCCCCGAAACGCCCGGTTGAAATTCGACACGTCGCCGAATCCGCTGTCCAGCGCAATGTCGACGATCTTCGCCGCCTCCGACAGAAGGCGCGCCGCCGCGGCTCGCAGCCGCGCCCGCATCACGTACTGGTGAGGCGTTGCCCCGGTCAGATCCTCGAACGTCCGCAGAAAGTGGTACGGACTCAGGCCGGCTTCTTTCGCCAGCGACGCCAGCGTCAGCTCGCCTCCAGGCCCTTCGTCGATCAGACGCACGGCGCGCGTCACGCGCGCGAGAGCCGCGGCCGAGACCGG
>Ga0075425_100009723_pt1 | contig 10238 bp, 8 predicted proteins | sample SoiMethybrSBSTD4_FD_75300 | JGI IMG/M metagenome (GOLD analysis project Ga0075425, IMG submission 75300) | Bulk soil microbial communities from a Populus tree surrounding site in Tennessee, USA - Soil MetaG P. TD hybrid SBSTD4 | ecosystem: Environmental > Terrestrial > Soil > Tree plantation...
GTATTTCTCGTCGAACAGGATGTTGCGATCGCGCACCTCGAGCACCCGGGCGATGCCTAAGCTAATGTATCCGGGCTTGGCGGTACGGCGCAGCTCGAAGCTCAGCCGCGGATGCGCGATGTCGATCTCTTCCTCGATGCGCAGCGCCGCGGTCGAGTCGATGAAGGTCTCGGCCGAGCGGACGTAGCGGCTGGCGCTTTCCGCCGAGTGTTCGTCGACCTCGCGCGTATTGGGCGCCGCCACCGGCATGCACAGCCAGGTGATCTGGCCCGCTGCCGTATCCGGGACGTCGATCGGCTCGGGAATGGGACTGTCGTCGGGAATTGCGAACGGCGTGCCGTCCGGCATGATGCCGGTCGCCCGCCGCACGGCGAACTTGCTCTGCTGCGCGAGATCGCGGTCAATCTCCAGCGTCGTAAAGCCCCAGGGGTAGGGCGTGACCTGACGGGTCAGGCCGCCGACCAGATGCTCGACATAACGGTCCTGCTGCTGCAGGTGGTGCGGCCTGAGAAACAGCCCTTCCGACCAGAACACCTTGCTGTACCACGACATGCTGTTTCCCAACCCGCTCTTCCGCCGCCCGTCGCAGCCGCATCGTGCTGGATCGAGCCTCCAACCCGTGCCGCCAGGTGCCAGGATAATCCACTTTCGACCGCGCCATCAAAGTGATCTGGGTCACACTTCTGTCGTCTCGCTAAAATGGCCCACGTTCACGCATTTCGGAAAAATACTTCATGGGAAGGCTAACACGGCGCTCGAGCCGGCGGCCGTGGCTGGCGCCGCTCCCCCCGGCGCCCAACATCCCGCTCTAGCGTTTTGTTGCAACAGGAGTTTTTCCTGGACCGGGTCAGTCGGAGCGCGCCCGGGCTCAGATCCCGCGCGAAGTTCGGGGACGCTGTCGGGCGAACAATTTTCGGTCAGGAGCGGCGTTCGTCGTAATATTGGGCGAAGACCGCCATGAAGGCGTCGAGCAGGCCGCCCTTATCGGCGCCCTGTTTCGCCTGCCAACGTGCCACATAGGCATCCCACAATTTAGCCTTGCGTGAGGTGAGGACGGCGGCGACGCCGCGGTCGGCTTCCGTCTCCTGATCGATCCGCTGCGGATCGAGCTCCGCCAGCAGCGCCGCCAGCGCATGCTGCATGGCTGCATATGTCTTGATCTGGTGCGTCTTGATGTCCTCGAAGCCGCGCTGCAAGGCCTGCTGCGCATCGAGATAGGAGCGGGTCGGCGGCCCGAACATGACCCGCAGCGCCTCCTCGGCCGAGGGCGAGAATTTCAGCGGATTGTTCTCGGTTGCCTGGATGACCGTGTGATGACTGGTGCGGATCATGCGCTTGGCCTGCCCGCGCGCATTCAGGAGCTGGGACAGGTTGTCGACGACGATGCGCAACACTTGGCCAAGCTGCTCGGCCAGAGCGTGTGCATCTTTTTCAGCAAAGACTTTTTCCGAAACGCCGGCGGCACGCGCGAGAGCGCGGATGAACTCGTCGACCTCGCGACCCGCAATGGACGGCGAGGCGAGGGGCGGCGGCGCCGAGCTTCTCCCCTCGGGGGCGGACACGGCGGCGCCGGCGGCGCCGGCCGCGGCGGCGCGCTGATCGGGTGGGGGCGCCGGTCGCACCCGCCACGGCTCTGCCGGCACGTCGCCGACGGGGCCAGACTGGCTCGGCAGCGGCTGCTCCCAGGCCGGTGCGGCGGCGGCGTCGGCGGCGGGGGGCGCCGGGCGGCGCGGCGCCGGCATCGGCGGTGGCGGCGGGGGCTCGGGAGCCGGCGCGCGTGCACCGCGCGCCCAATCCTCGCCGGCAACATGCGCATCGGCCGTGCGGGCCAGGCCGTGCGAAGATGGCGCGGCGGCGCCGCCGAACGCATCCGGCACATCGGCGGCCCAATCGAGGAAATCCGGCCGAACCGGCGAAGAATTCCTCGCCGCCTTCAGATGTTTCGGGTCGATGGGCGGGGGTGGCGGGGCGTCGCCCGGAAGCGCCCACAAATCCTCTTGGCTCGGTGGCGGCGCGGCTTGGCCCGTGGCCGGAGGCGCCGCCGCCAGTTCGGCCTCACCCTCGACCACGGCGGCGATGATGTAGTGGCCGATGGTGAAGCGATCGCCGGTGCGCAGGCGGCGGGGCGCCTGCATGCGGTGGGTTTCGGCATTCAGATACGTGCCGTTGGTGGACACGTCGTGCAGCCAGTAGCCGCCCTCCTGGTAGCGAATTTCGGCGTGCTTGCCCGAGATGTAGCGCGTGGGATCCGGAAGGGTCCAATCGAGATGACTGTCGCGGCCGATGTCGATGCCGCGCTTGCCCGTGATGGCGATCTCGATCGGACCGCCGTCGGGCAGATTGGGTACGTTCTCGATCCTGAGATGGAGCGCCATGGCGATACCGATCACATCCCTCGCGCCTGCGGGCAATCCTCCAGGCTTCTGCGCGCCAGGCAGAAGCGAGCGCCCCCAGCCGGGAACATTTTTGGCCGGCTCCGGGCCGATTATCTCAGCGTCCGGGATGTTTCGCCAGCCAAAATTGCTCCTGCGGCGCTTGGACTTAGATCAGCGTAAACGGCCATGACGGGGCGCCGTCCACGCGCCGTCAGCCCCCGATCAGCACCGTCGGCAAGCCGGTGATGATCACGCCGCCATGCACCGTCTGGTCGCCGATGCGCGCCGCCGGCAAGGATCCCACCAGGACGGTGGCCGAGGCCTTGATGATCATGTCGGGAGGGCCAACGCACGTGCAGAGGTCGGTGATGCGCGCCTGCGGCATGCCGCCGGTCAGCACCGTCGGCATGCCGGTGATGATCGGGCCGCCCACATGCGGCACGAGCACCGTCACCATCGGGCAGACGTGCATGTCGGTGATGCGTGCGGCCGGCATACCCATTACGGACGCTCCTCGGCGGCAATGCGCATGCCGGCCTCGACGCAGATCCGCAGGCGATCCAGGCGTTCGGCCGGCGCCAGGCGCGCCACCGCGGCGGCGAGCGCGGCGCGCACGGCCCGCGCGGTCTGCTGCGGGGGCGGCGGCGCGAAGGCGCCTTCGATGCCCAACGCGATGTTGCCGCCGGACCAGCCGGCCGCGAGCGCCAGCCAGGTCGATGGCCATTGGTAATTGCTGCGGCTGCCCAGCTCCAGCGCGGCGACGCGGCGCTCCTCCTCCGGGACCTCGACCCAGTCCTCGGCCGCGCGCACGCCGGGCTCCTCTTCCGCCGGCAGCTTTTCCGCCAGCCGGCGCACCGACCAGCAGCCCCAGCCCACCGCTTCCCGCCGCGGCAGCAGATAGGCGCAGAACGCGGCCGCCTTGGTGAGCTCGCCGCTGTCGGCGAGCGCGCGCAGGTAATCCAGCGGCCGCGCGTCGCTCGGCTCGGCATCCACGTCCCGCTGCGCCGTCGGAAAGGCCTCGAACAGGTCGCGCGCGGTGGCGAAGCGGATCAGCGCCATGATCGCCTCAGTTGATCTTGATCAGGGCGCCGCTCAGCTCAATGAACGGCGACTCGATCTGGATCGAGACCGGCGTCATGGTGATCTTGCTGGAGCCGCATTCCAGCTTGATCACCAAGCCGGCCTTGAGCTTGTCCATCATCGCGATATCGGTGTCGCGGCTGCCGGTGCTGACCTTGAGCTTGTCGTCGCCCATCTTGATGGTGACCTCGCGCGACGGCATGCCCGTCGGCGCCTCGAACTTCTCGCCGATCTCCCAGCTTTCCGCATGCTTGACCTTGACCTTGTGGTCCTTCTCGGCCTGCATGTTGATCTCTTCGAAGCCCAGGTTGTCCTCGAACATGATCTGGTTGAAGCCGCCGCGGCCGTTGGTGGTGGAATCGGACTTCAGGCCCGACTTGGTTTTTTCCCCGGGCAGGTCGTACGGGTGCTTGTACTCGCCATTATAGACCGAGCCGACCACCAGCGGCCGATCGGGATCGCCCTCCAGGAACTCGACCACCACCTCCATGCCGATGCGGGGAATGAACTGGCCGCCCCATTTCTTGCCGGCCCATACTTCGGCGACGCGAATGCGGCACGATTTCTTCTCTTTGCGGTCCCAGAAGAACTGCACCTGGATGCGGCCGTGCTCGTCGACGTCGATCTCCTCGCCGTCCTTGCCCACCACCTTGGCGGTCTGGATGCCGTAGATGCGCGGCTTCGGCGTCACGATCGGCGCGCGAAAAACCTTGTTGTTCTCCTTCGGCAGGAGCTCGTAGTGGCCGGAATATTCGTCGTCGTCGCCGCGTCCGGACGAGCGGTATTGCTGCGCCATGTAGAGGTGCGAAGCGCGGACGATCAGGTATTCCTGGTTTTCCGAGGATTTCAGGTGCTGCTGCAATTTCGTGGTGCCGCCGGGAAACAGGCTCACGGCGTCGCCGGCGGTGTGGCGACGCTCGTCCAGCGCCTGCTCGGCTTCCAGCACCACCTTGGCGTACTTCTCGCCGTCGCTCTTCTTCTTGTATTTGCCCGGATAGTCGTAGAACTCCATGTCCGATTTGTTGTAGCGGGCGGTTCCCTTCTTGTCGGCCTTGAGGTCGGCATTGGGGGTCATCTCGTAATAGTCGTTGAGCTCGACCTTGCCGGTGCGGAACCGGCGCTCGCTCACCAGGTGGTAGATGTGTTGCCGGCGGCGCTTATCGCGGCTGCCGAGCGGAATGAAATCGATCGATGCCAGCCCCGGAACCGGCTTGTGCGCCGACATGGAATCGGCGAGCACGAGCATGTGTTTGTCCGCCGTGTGCTCGAAGAAATAGTAGATGCCGTGCTGTTCCATCAGCCGCGACACGAAGGCGAGATCGGTCTCGCGATACTGCACGCAATATTCGAGCTTGGGATAGTTTTCGCTCAGGCTAAGGCGGAAATCGTTGAAGCCGCGATCGCGGAACACCTCCTGGATGATCTCGGGCGCCGTCTTCTCCTGGAAGAAGCGGCAGTCGCTGGTCTTGCCGCACAGCCATAGCCAGGGGCGCAAAAGCAGCCGGTAGACGTGATGTTCCTGCCGGATGCCGACCCATTGCGCCTCGACCAGGATGCCGTGGAAGTGGCGTTCCTTGTCGTAGGTCTTCATCAGCACCGAGCAGGGACGGCCGAGAATGGCGTCGAAATCGACCTCTTTGGCGCTGATCGCCTCGATCTGATACTCGAACAGCTCGCTCAGACCCTCGGTCGCGTCGAGACGCACCAGGACGAGAACGTCCTTGCCGAGCGGCGTCGTCAACTGGCCGGGCCGCGTGTCTTGTGTGAGACTGGATTCCATGTGATTTCCGGCGCGGTTGCCTCGATACGCTCGCATGGCTTGGTCGGCGTGCTGGTGCTTCGTCGCCCGAAGACCACCAAGCGTTCAAGCCCCATGTCGGGGTCGGCGGCGGCCGACCCAGGCCGAATCCGGGTGCGGCAAGCGAAAAAGGTCGCGTTGAACGTCCCGTCGACCAATCCCGACCAAGTAGCGCGGAGCCGCGCTCCTGTCATCGCAGCCCCGCATCGTTGACGATATATGGGGCGGCAGGCATAGTCGAGGCGTTGGCAAGATGGATGCGCGCATGTCCGGGATCGATCTTGCGGCTCTGACCAGCCCGTTGGCCGAGGGGGAGCCGTGCGGTCCCGATCTCGATCTTGCCGGCGATCCCGACTACATGAATTTCGTCGCCAAGGCCGAGAGCCTGCTTCCGAACTCGTTCTTCTCCGGGCCGGACGGCCGCCCGTTCGATCGCAGCACCATCGATTTCGCCGGCGAACTGGCCACGGTGCAGTCCCTGCTGGGGCGTACCCGCGACATTCGCCTGCTCGTCATTCTGGCCAAGCTGTCCATTTGCAGCCGCGATCTCGTGGGGTTCGAGCGTGCGGTCTGCGCGATCAGAGAGCTGGTGGTCCAGCACTGGGATGACGTCCATCCGCGCGGCGAGGACGGCGTGTTCAGCGCCCGCACGGCCGCGATCGAGACGCTGGACGACCTGCCGCCGGTGATCTTTCCCCTGCAATACACGGCCTTCCTCCAACATCCTCGCATCGGCGAGATCGCGTACCGCAACTACATGATCGCGAGCGGCGAGGTTTCGGCGCGGGAAGGCGAGGACGCTAACGATCTCACGACGATCGAGAAGGCGTTCATGGAGGCGGACCTGCCCGAACTGGTCGAGGCGCTCGGCCGTTTCGAAGCGTTGCGCACGGCGTTGGCCGATATCCGCCGCGTCGCCGCCGAGCAGGCGGGGTTCGAACAGGCGCCGAGGCTCGAGCGCTTGCCGGCGCTGGTCGACAAGATCCGCTCACTGCTGAACGATTTCGTCACCAAGCGCGATCCCAGCGCGGGACTGACAGCGCCATCGAGCGAGGGGGGCGAGCCGGCGGCTGATGCCGTACCGGTGGGTGACCTGCGCTCGCCCGCCGACGTCGCCGCCGCGCTCGCGGCCATCGCCGATTACTTCGTCCACAAGGAGCCCTCCAACCCTGCGTTGCTGCTGGTCCGCCAGGCCGAGCAGCTCATGGGCAAGTCGTTCATCGAGGTGCTGCAGATTCTCATGCCGAAACATGTGGATGAGGCGGTCATCTACGTCGGCAAGGAGCAGGGCCTACAGCTGCCGATTGGGCGGCTGTCGGAACTCGCGTCATCCGCTGGCGAGGCGCCGGCCACGAACGGCGATGCCGATGCGGCGCCGGTGCCCCGCCTCGAAGTGAAGACGCGCGCCGAAGCCATTCGTCTGCTGGACCAGATCGGCGCCTATTATCGCACCGCCGAACCGTCCAGCCCGTTGCCGCATTTGACCGAGCGCGCGCGCGACTTGGCGAGCCGCGATTTCCTCAGCTTGCTCAAGCACGTCCTGCCGTCACTCAATCGAGGCGCGTAGGCCAACCGAACGCAATCCACGGCGCCGCAAGTCGCGCCCGGCGCGATCGGAGTTGTCGCGACCGGCCTCGGCTCAAAAAATCGAGCGATCGTCGAACGTTCGCCTCCGCTGCGGCATCTAACCGATCAGTGGCGGTCCGGCCGGTCGTTTCCTCGCTCGCTCAAGCGTATCTTGCGCAATTCATTCACAAGTTCAGGGCAGCTAAACCCTGGGAATATCACGTCTAATCGGCCTGATTTCAGCATGGCCAGGGCTGACGGGAACTTGATGTTCGCGCTGCGATAAAATTCAACAGCCGCATTTGAACGTTCGCCCGCATGGCCACACTAAACTGGCGAGCGCGCGATTGGGCGGGGTGGCGTTTCTTCAAGTCTCCTCGAGCAGTCCTGCATTCCATACGAGCGCTTGGCAGCCATAGCCCAGGCCTATGGAGTCGGCCGGGCTGCCGCTGTCGGGCTTCTGTTAAAAAAAACGGCAGACGCCATCGTCAATGCGCCATAACATCCACCATCATCGGCGACGGGTCTGAGGCGCCGAGAACGGGAGAAAGGAATCACCACAATGGCTAGGGACAGCGGTCAGCGGTTTATCCGACGCAACCGTCCGCCTCGCGTGCACATCACGTACGAGGATCCGTACAACGCGGAACGAATGATCGAACTCCCCTTCGTCATGGGGGTTCTCGCCGATCTGTCCGGCAACAACTCGGCGGTCGAGAAGCCGGAGATGGACGATCGCAAGTTCCTCGATATCGACATGGACAATTTCGAAAGCCGCATGGCGGCGGTCGAGCCGGGCGCCAGCTTCAAAGTCGCGAACAAGCTCGGCGAAGAGGGCGGCGAGCAGCTCTCGGTCAATCTCACCTTCAAGAAGATGGACGATTTCGGCCCGACCCAGATCGCGCGGCAGGTCCCCAGCCTCGCCATGCTCCTGGAAGCGCGCGAGCAGCTCGCAAACCTGCTACGCTACATGGACGGCAAGGTGGCGGCCGAGGATCAGATCAAGAAGCTCCTGGCCGATCCGCAGCTGATGGCGGCGCTCAAGGAGCGGGCGGCGCAAAAGGGCGAGGGCGACGCCGGCGAGCCCGAGAACGAAGCCAAGGCATAAAGTGGGAGAACCAACATGGCGACAGAAACCGTAGCAGAACAGGGCGGCGCCGTCGTCGAGACGCGCGACGCGGACGAATTCGCTGCTGTTCTCAAGCAGAGCTTCAAGCCGCGCAGCGAGCGCGCTGCGACCGAGGTCGAGAACGCCGTTACCACGCTGGTGCGGCAGGCGCTGGCCGACACCAGCGTCATCAAGGAGCACGTGCTCGACACCATCGAGGAGATGATCGCGCGGCTCGACCAAAAGCTCACCGCGCAGGTCAACGAGATCCTGCATGCGCCCGAGTTCCAGCAGATCGAGGGCGCTTGGCGCGGGCTGCATCACCTCGTCTTCAACTCGGAGACCGATGCGCAGCTCAAGATTCGGGTCATGAACGTCTCGAAGAGCGAGCTCTATCGCAATCTGCGGCTCTATCCGGGCGCGCGCTGGGACCAGAGCCCGCTGTTCAAGAAGGTCTACGAGCAGGAGTTCGGTCAGCTCGGCGGCGAGCCCTACGGCTGCCTGGTCGCCGACTACTCCTTCAGCCATCTGCCGACCGACGTGCAGCTCTTGCGCGACCTCAGCAAGATCGCGGCCGCCGCCCATGCCCCGATGTTCGCCGCCGCCGAGCCGACCCTCATGGGCATGGACAACTGGACCGAGCTGATGAACCCGCGCGACCTCAGCAAGCTCTTCGACACGCCGGAATACGCGGCGTGGAAAGGCCTGCGCGACCAGGACGACTCCATCTACGTCGGCCTGTGCATGCCACGCGTGCTGTCGCGGCTCCCCTATGGCGCCAAGACCGAGCCGGTCGAGGAATTCGCCTTCGAGGAGGACACCGACGGTCACAGGGGCGAGAAGTATGCGTGGATGAACGCCGCCTATGCGATGGCGGTCAATGTCAACCGCGCGTTCAAGGAATACGGCTGGTGCACCCGCATCCGCGGCGTGCAGTCGGGCGGCGAGGTGATCAACCTGCCCACGCACACGTTCCCGACCGACGACGGCGGCGTGGACTTGAAGTGCCCGACCGAGATCGCCATCACGGACCGGCGCGAGCACGAGCTGGCGCGCTCGGGGCTCATTCCCATCATCCACCGCAAGAACACCGACAAGGCGGCGTTCATCGGCGCCCAGTCGATCTACAAGCCGAGAAAATATATCGGCAAGGACGGCGTCGAGGCCACCGCGTCCGACAATCTCAAGGCGCGTCTGCCCTACATGTTCGCGGTGTCGCGCTTCGCGCATTACCTCAAGTGCATGGTGCGCGACAAGATCGGCTCGACCAAGGAGAAGGAAGAGCTGCGCAAGTGGCTGCAGGAGTGGATCACCGAATACGTCGACGGCAACCCGGAAACCTCGAGCGAGGAGACCAAGGCGCGCAGGCCGCTGTCGGCGGCCCGTGTCGACGTCTTCGAGAACGAGGAGAATCCCGGCTACTACATGGCCCGCTTCTATCTGCGTCCGCACTATCAGCTCGAAGCCATGGACATCGGCTTGAGCCTGGTGTCACGACTTCCAGCTGCCCCAGCTTGAACGTGTGGGACGGCAGCCGCGACAAAGCCTGGAAGTCTGAAGATGAGCTTCAGACTCGCCCATTCAGAGAACGAGGACTATCATGGCAACCGACTATCTGCTTGAAATCGACGGCATCAAAGGTGAGTCGAAGGACGACAAGCACCCGGATACGATCGAAATCGACAGCTTCTCCTGGGGTAACAGCAACCCTGGCTCGGCCGGCCACGGCGGCGGCGGCGGCGCCGGCAAGGTTCAGTACCAGGACGTCCACTTCACCACCCAGGTGAACATCTCCAGTCCCAAGATCAAAATGGCGTGCGACACCGGCCAGCACATCAAGAAGGCGCAGCTGTTCGTCCGCAAGCAGGGCGAAGAGCAGAAGGACTACTACGTGCTCACCTTCGAGGATTTCATCGTGAGCTCGTACTCGTCCGGCGGCTCCTCCGGCTCGAACCACCTGCCGACGGACCAGTTCGCATTCAACTTCAGCAAGATGAAGTTCGAGTACAGCAAGCAGAAGGACGACGGCGGCCTCGAAGCGCCGATCACCTCTGGTTGGGACCTCCAGACGAACAAGAAGTACGGCTAGTGAGACCGAGGGGTGGGCGTCGTGCTTCACCCCTCGTCCTCGTCCCGCATGAACAAAAGACATCTTCGCAGAGCAGACGAAGACATTCGTTGCAGAAGAATAGGCGGTCACCGCCAGCTGGAATTTGAAGGACGACAAGAAATAACAGGGGGACGGACGATCAAGTCCGCTCCCTGTTCCGCGTTTCTTTCACGGATCGGCATCGGCAGCGGCCGTTGACGC
>Ga0075425_100009724_pt1 | contig 10237 bp, 12 predicted proteins | sample SoiMethybrSBSTD4_FD_75300 | JGI IMG/M metagenome (GOLD analysis project Ga0075425, IMG submission 75300) | Bulk soil microbial communities from a Populus tree surrounding site in Tennessee, USA - Soil MetaG P. TD hybrid SBSTD4 | ecosystem: Environmental > Terrestrial > Soil > Tree plantation...
TTCCACCGCGTCGGCAACGAAGAAGTGCTCGAGTCGCTCGACGCCAAGACCGGCAACCCGACATGGCGCTACGCGTATCCGACGACGTATCGCGACGACTTCGGGTTCGACGAAGGGCCGCGCGCCGTGCCCGTCGTGGCCGACGGCATCGTCTACACCTTCGGCGCGCAGGGGCAGCTCCACGCCGTTGATCTCATGAAGGGCACTCGTGTCTGGAGCGTGGACACGATGAAGACCTTCAACGTGCCGAAGAATTTCTTCGGCCAGGGAGGCTCACCGCTGGTCGAAGGCGGTCGAGTGATCGCGAACGTCGGCGGCGCCAAGGCGGGTGTGATCGCCTTCGACGCGAAGAGCGGCACCGTCTCGTGGAAAGCCACCGACGATAGCGCCAGCTACTCGTCCGGCGTGGCGGCGATGATCGGCGGGCATCGCACGTTGGTGTTTCTCACCCGCGACAACTTGCTCGGGCTCGACCCAGCCAACGGAATGATTCTGTTTCAACGACGCTGGCGCGCACGGCTCGCCGCGTCCGTCAACGCCGCCACACCGCTTGTCATTGGCGACTCGATCTTCGTGTCGGCCGAGTACGGACCGGGCGCTGGCGTGCTGCGCGTCGACGGTGGCAAACTCGTCGACGTCTGGACCTCGGACGATGTGCTGTCGAATCACTACGCGACGAGCGTCTACAAGGACGGATATCTGTACGGCTACCACGGCCGGCAGGAATACGGTCCGAGCTTCCGCGCCGTCGATTTCAAGACCGGAATGGTGAAGTGGAGTCAGGATCAGTTCCGCGCCGGCAGCGTGCTGCTGGCGGGCGAGCGTCTGCTGATCCTGCGTGAGGGTGGCGAAATGATCCTCGCGCCCGCATCGCCGCAGGCATTCAAGCCGATCGCGCGGGCGCAGATTCTCAACGGCGTCATGCGTCCGTATGCGGCGCTGGCCGACGGTTTCCTCTACGTGCGCAATGAGAACACGCTTCTCTGCCTCGATCTTCGCAAGCAGTAGAAAGGCATGGGTAGACTTCGTGGTTCGCTTGGGCGTTGGGCGTTGGGGGTTGGGAGTTGTCTGTCTTTGATCTTTCTAGCGGTTTCTCTTGCCGCGCAGCGTGCGCCGAACGCGCGCGAGGTGCTCGACCGCGCCATCGACGACTTCCTCGCCGGCCGCATCACCGAATCGGTGACTGGATTCGATCAGGTGGTGAAGCTTGCACCGGATGCGGCGCCGCAGCTATGGCAACGCGGGATCGCGCTCTACTACGCCGGACGCTATCGCGATTGCCGCGCGCAGTTCGAGTCGCATCGCACCGTGAATCCGAATGACGTCGAGAACCCGGCGTGGCACTTCCTCTGCGTCGCCCGCGCCGAATCGCCGGAGAAAGCACGCGCCGCATTGCTGCCTGTTGGTCCCGATCAGCGATCGCCGATGCGCGAGATTTATCAGATGTTCAAGGGCACGATGACGCCCGAGGCTGTGCTCAAGGCCGCAGGCAACGACCCCTCCTCGCAGTTCTACGCCGAGCTGTACGTCGGTCTCTACTACGACGCGCTCAACGACGGCGCACGTGCGCGTGAGCATCTCTCTGCAGCGGCATCGAGTCGCTTCGCGGATGCGGGTGGCTATATGTACCGCGTCGCGACACTGCACCCACGAATTCGAAAACCATAGCGACGCGGAACGTCAATCACGCCGGGCTTACAGAACAAGCCCGGCCTACACTGTCGCTTCCTGCTTAGCATCTCCTCAGTGTAGGCCGGGCCTGGTTTGTAGGCCCGGCGTGACATCCGATCCATCACCAGATCACGCGCACGGTTCTGGACGCGCGAATGTCGGCGTCGCGCGTCATCAGCGGTAGGTCGAGCGACTTGGCGGCGGCGCAGATCAACAAGTCGAATGGATCGCGGGAGAATCGCAGTTCGTCGGCGATGAAGACTTGCTCGGCGGTCATGTCGTACGGCTGGAACGATGGGTTGCTGAAGAGGTCCTCGAAGAACCCGCGCACCGTCCGACGCAGATTCACACGCGCCACTCGCGCCAGCAGACCGACCTCCCACATGACGATCGCCGGCACGTAGATCACGGCCTGCTGCCGTTCGCAGCGCTCAAAGACTGCCGCCGCTTTCGGTCCGAGGCCCGCTCCTCGCGCGTGGAACATCAGGGCATGTGTGTCGGCGACGGCTGCCGGTTCAGCCACGTGGCAGCCCACGCCGGCGCGCGCGATACGATCGCCGCGATTCTTTCACCGCATTCGGGCGCCCAAGCGACGAGTCGACAAGCAGGCGCAGCACTTCGTCAGCGTCTTCGAGCAGCGGATCGTCGGCAGCAATGTCGATGGTGCCGACCACGGATCGGATGGCGCCCCCTGGCGTGGCCTTCCGCGCGTGCGCCACCAACTGGTCGAGCAGATCGCTGACGCTGCGCGAGCCAATCGCGCCAGCGCGCGCCTTGAGCCACGTCAGGTTGTCCGTACGCAAGGTCACGGAGATCGCACGCTTTCCCATACGATATCGTGTAAGTATACGATAACTCAAGGCCTCAGGGCTCAGGCCCCAGGCCTCAGAGCTGTCTCAGGAATCAAGGCCTGAAACCTAGCCCAGCCCTGAGGCCTATCTCTTTTCAGCGATTCGATAGAGATGCGACTGGCTGCGAATAAAGAACGACCCGCCTGACACCGCCATCGACGCCAAGGTGTAACCATCGAGCTGACTCACGGCGAGCTTCTTGAATTCCTTCCCCGGCGCGATCACCGTGGTTTGCCCCTCTTCGCTCTGAAAGTAGATCCGGCCGTCCGCAAACACCGGTGACGCCGCGTAGTTGCCGCCGAGCCGCTGCTGCCAACGCACTTGTCCGCTCGTGGCGTCGGCCAGCGACAACACGCCGGTATCGCTGACGAAGTAGAGATCATCGTCGACGAGCAGTGGCGACGGTGTATAGGGAGCGCCTCGCGTGATCGTCCACGCAATGTTCGAGCGTGTCACGTCACCCTTGCCATCGGGACGGACGGCGATGAGCGATGGCGTTTGAAACCCGGTGGCGATGTAGACCAGTCCGCGTCCGAACACCGGCCGCGGCACATTCGAGAACCCGTCGCCGTAGCTCACGCGCCAGATCTCCTGGCCGGTGTGCGGATCGTAGGCCGCCGCGCGATACGCCCCCACGGAGATCACTTGATCGCGATCGCCGACGGTGATCACCAGCGGCGTCGAATACGCCTGATCCGCCGGGCGCCGCCGCTGCGTCTTCCATCGCGGCTTGCCAGTGGCGATGTCAAGCGCGACGACGTAGGCATCGCCGCCGTTGCCGTCGCAGTTGACGATCAGCAGATCGCGATAGAGCGCCGGCGATCCGCCGTTGCCATGCTGCGACTCGTACGGCAGCTTGGTGGTCCACAGGATCTGACCGGTCGTCGACAGCGCCGCGGTTCCGTCCGCGCCGAAGTGCACGAACACCTTGTCGCCGTCGACGATCGGCGTCGGCGAGGCACGACTGTTCTTGGGATTGATGACGCCGGGATCCGTGATGCGAAAGAGTTCGACGTTGACGATCTCGCGACCGCTGTCGGCGTCGAACGCCAGCGCCCTCAGCGATGCGGCGCTCGTGCGACCGCGCCTGTCCTTGCTCTCAACGACGGTGGTGAGCCACACCTTGCCTCCCGCAACGACTGGTGAGGACCAGCCGAGACCCGGGACTGGTGTCTTCCAGACGATGTTGCGTTGCTCGCTCCATTCGAGCGGCAGACCGCGTTCGGTGGCGTGGCCCTGGCCGGTGGGACCTCGGAACTGCGGCCAGTCCTCCGCGCCGAGCGGCGTTGCTGCCGCGACGAGCAGCAGGAGAACTGGCCTGAGTCTCATCGCTCCTCTACGACTTCTGCACCTCGAAGCCGTCGACCTGCACCTCGGTGACGTGGTTGACGCGGAAGCCGACCGTGCCATCCGTGCCGCTCAACGCCGACTTCGGCGTCGTGTGCACGACGGTGCCGTTGACGACGTACGACACGGTGTCGCCCGCGACGCGCACTTCGAGCGCATTCACCGACTTGCCGCTGGCATCCGGCGTCTTCACTGCCGCATTCGGCGTGTAGCCCTTGATGTCGCTGGTCGCCTCACCTTTGCGCTGCTTGATGAGGAAGGTGCCGTTCTGCGCCACCGTGAAGTAGGTGTACTGCTGGTCGCCGCCCTCGAGGGCCTTCCCGCCGAAGACGAGACCGTAGTAATTCGTGTGGCTGCTCGGCTTCAGCAGCGTGAACGTTCCCTTCAGGGTGTAATTGCCCGACGCCGCGTTTGCCGGATTCCAATACACACCCGCCGGTCCGCCGGCGACATGCAGCGCTTTGCCCATCGCCATGAACGTGACGCCGGACTTGTCGTCAGGATCCTGAGCGCTCTTACTGTGATCGAGCCGCATCTTCCAGCCGGCGGGAGCCTGCGCCGCCAACGGAGCCACGAGTGACGCAACGAGTGCCGCAAGAACTACGCGCTTGAACATCGAATCTCCTTTGTGGTGTGAGAAGGGGTCAGGCACCCCCGTCTGACTCACTTATATACGAAGGGTGGTGTGATCCTGTTGACCCGTGTCGGTCGAGCTGCGCCGGCGCTTGTAGATGATGATGCCACCGGCCACCAGGGCGCTGCCGATGAGCGCGGCCAGCAGGAACAGGCCCGCCATCGCAAACATTCCAGCCAAGAAGTCGAAGGTGACATCGCGGGTCGGCGTCGGCTGCTTGCCGACATCGACGATGATCGGCTTCTGCTGCAGCAGCATCAGAAGCGACACCACCATCACCGCGGCCCGGCACTCCATGACGGGGCATCGATGGCGAGCTCGACGAGCGTGCGCACACCGACACCCGTTGCCCCCTTGGGCTGATACGGCTTGGCCTCTTCGGCCCACGCGGTGCCGGCGATATCGAGATGCACCCAGGGCGTATCGCCGCTGAATTCCTTCAAGAAGAGCGCCGCGGTGATCGCGCCGCCGGCGCGGCCGCCGGTGTTGCTGAAGTCGGCGATCTCGCTCTTGAACTGCTCTTTGTAATCGTCGTACACCGGCATCGGCCACGATCGATCGCCGGCGCGCGCGCTGGCGCGCAGCACGGCCTGCACCCACGTGTCCGGCGTGCCGAACAGACCGGTCGTCGTCTTTCCCAGCGCGACGACGCAGGCGCCGGTGAGCGTCGCGAGATCGACGAGATGCGTCGCGCCAAGCTCTTTCGCGTACCACAACCCGTCGCCGAGAATCAGACGGCCTTCTGCATCGGTGTTGAGGATCTCGACCGTCTTGCCCGACGCGCTCGTGAGGACGTCGCCAGGCTTGAACGCCTTCCCGCCCGGCATGTTCTCCGTCATCGGCACGATGCCGATGCAGCGCACCGGCACCTTGAGCCGCGCGATGGCCGCCATCGCGCAGATCACGGCGGCGCCGCCCGACATGTCGTCCTTCATCTTGTCCATGTTCTCGGCCGGCTTGATCGAGATGCCGCCGGTGTCGAACGTGATGCCTTTGCCAACCAGGCCGAGCACCACACCTGCGGCCGCTCCTGCCGGTTCGTGCTTCAGCACGACGAGACGCGGCGGCTCGACACTGCCGCGCGCGACGCCAAGGAGGAGCCCCATCTTCAGCGACGCGATGCGCTGCTCGTCGAGGACATCCACCGCGAGGCCGGCCGCTTTCGCGAGCGCCGTCGCCTTGTCCGCGAACACGCGCGGCGTGAGATCGTTGCCCGGCGCGTTCGCGAGCGTGCGCGCTTCGTTGCTGTACTCACCAAGCACACGGCCTCGCGCCAACCCCTGTTCGACACTCTGACGATCGCCGGCGATCCGGAGCTCCGCGGACTCGATCCAGCTGGTGGCCGGACCGCTGGTCTTGAGCGAGGCGCCTTCGAAGTTCGCGAGCAACATGCCTTCGGCCATGACCTGCGCTGCCTGGTCGGCCGCGACAGACGTGCCGGATCGATGGACGATGGCGACGCGCGTGAGACGACGCTGGCGGGCGGCAAGACCGCCGATGGTGGCGAGCCGTCGCAGCAGATCGGTGCTGACGTCTTTTCGCGGGCCGAGGCCGACCAGCAGCGCGCGTGGGCTTTTCCACGCCGACGTGGCCACCGACATCGTTTCATACGGCTTGCCGGTGAACTCGCCGCGCTCGCGAGCCCGCCCGAGCTCGCCGCCGGTTGCGGCGTCCAGACCAGCCTCATCGGCCAGGTCATCGTCGGCAAAAATGGGAAACACGAGCAGGTCTGCGGAAATCTCGTTCGCGGGCTGCGAATGCGCGCTGAGCGCGGGCGATCGGTAAACCGTCTGCATTTACGGCTACGTCCTTTCCACAACAGGACCGGCCCCGTTCTCGTGGCCGGCGGATCGCGGTCGACGCTCGTGGTGTGCGGTACTCTTCCAGTTGATTCGCTCCACTAGAAGCTCCAGGTGTGTCTCGCGTGGGGAACCGGCCGATCGTCGTGTCGCTTGTTCGTCTGCAGAATCGGGCTTAGAATCAGACGAACCTGCTCCAGAGACACGTAATGAAGTACCCACGACGCGCGGTGTCCGCGCTTCTCGTCGTGCTCGCCTCCGTCATCGCGTCGGTTGGTGCGTCGAATGCGCAACGGGGCGGCGACGATCGGAAGCCAAGTCTATCACTCAAGGCGAACCCGCCTGTGGGGTTCTCGCCGCTGCGGGTGAGATTGGTCGTTGACCTGAAGAACGGGCCCAACGACTTTCAGGAGTACTACTGCCCAGGCGTCCAGTGGGATTGGGGCGACGGCACGGTGTCGGAGAATTCCGAGGACTGCGATCCGTATCAGGCGGGCAAGAGCGAGATCAGGCGGCGCTATTCCGTCGAGCACGTGTTCCGCCAGGCGCAAACGTATCAGGTGTTCTTCCGCCTCAAGCAGCGCGATCGCGTGGTTGCCGCGATCAGCGCGAACGTCGAGGTCCGACCGGGCGTCCGCGACGACCTTGGCCAGTGAGATCTCCGTCGACGCTGTGACGGCGGAGTTGCGCGAGCGCGTGCGCGCGCGACTCAGGCAGCGGCTGACCCTCCATCACGCCTCGCCCGCATTCGAGGATCCGGAACTCTTCAGCGACGTCGAGCGGCTGCTGCAAACCTCGATCACCGAAGGCGACGGGAACGCACTGCTGCTCCCCGATCTGCTCGGCGATCCGGACACGTGGCGCGTGCAGACGGCGCTGCACTATCAGTCCCATCGAAGCACCGGCGCCGGTGCGATCGTGGTGTTCTTCAAACGACGGGTGATCATGCCGTTCGTCCGCTGGCTGTTCGAGTACAGCCGCGACAACTTCGAACGCCAGCGTCGCGTCAACCAGGTGCTGTTCGCCTGCATCCAAGAACTGGCAATCGAGAACGCCGCACTGCGCAAGCAGATGCGCCAGGAGTCCCCGGAATCTGGCGTCCGTCCAGAGGCGCTCGACGCTCGGTGAAGCTCGCCTTCGTCGTCCAGCGATACGGAGCCGAGATCGCTGGCGGTTCAGAAGCGCATTGCCGCGCCATCGCCCACCAGCTGGCCGCGGGCCACGAGATCACGGTGCTGACGTCGTGCGCGAGCGACTACGTCTCGTGGCGGAATACCTACGCCGCCGGCGAACAGCGCGACGGCGCCGTGCGGGTGTGTCGCTTTCGCGTGCAGCAAACGCGCGATCTGCACGCGTTCGCCGACCTCAGCGACGAGGTGTTCGATGGCGCGGCACCGCGCGATCGCCAAGAGGAGTGGTTCCGCGCCAACGGGCCCGACGTCCCTGAGCTGCTCGATCACCTGCGCCAGCGCGGCGCCACCTACGACCTCGTGCTGTTCTGGACCTATCGCTACGCCCCGTCCTTCTTTGGCGTACCGATCGTCAGGGACCGTGCGGTGCTGGTGCCGACCGCCGAAGAGGATCGCGCGATCGATCTCGACATCCTCGCCGAGTTCTTCACGCTGCCGGCGGCCTATCTGTTCCTGACGCCGGAAGAGCAGACACTCGTCGCGTCGCGTGCGGCATCTCCTCTCGGTCCGTCAGCGGTGATCGGCATGGGGCTGGAGCCGACCGCGCCGACGGCCGACCGATCACTGCTCCAGTCGCACGGCATCGCGCGCGACTACGTGCTGTATCTCGGCCGCGTCGATCGCAACAAGGGATGTCACACACTGCTGGATCACTTCCAGGCGTACGCCGGCTCGGTCGCGTCCGACGACGTGACTCTGGTGCTTGCAGGACCGGCGACGATGCGCATCCCGGAGCATCCGAGGATCAGAGCGCTCGGCTACGTCGCCGATGATCTGCGTCGGGCGCTGCTCGCGCATGCACGGGCGCTGATCGTGCCATCCCCGTACGAGAGCTTGAGCATCGCGCTGCTCGAGGGATGGAATTACGGCGTACCAGCCATCGTCAATGCGCGATGCGCGGTGCTGCAGGGTCAGGTGCGGCGCGCCAACGGCGGACTGCCCTATCGATCGGGCGAGGAATTCTGCGAGGCCATGGCCTACTTTCAGTCGCACGACGCCGAGCGGCGCGCGATCGGTGAACAAGGCCGTGCCTACGTTGATCGTGAGTACCGCTGGCCCATGGTGACGCAGCGGGTTGAAAGGTTGTTGGGTGAGGTCAAGAGGACCGAGTGATGACGACGGTCAACATCGGACAGCAACTCGTTCCGGCGCTGCTCGTGAGAGATATGCGCGAGACGCTAGCCTTTTATCAGAAGCTTGGGTTCGTGCTCACAGGGTGTCATCCGCATCAATCGAACGCGACGTGGGCAGAGGTGAAGCGCGATTCAGTCGTGCTGCAGTTCCACACTGAACCGCCACATGGGACTCCATCGGAGCCGATCTGCAGCGGCACTTTCTACATCTACCCGGAAAGTGTCGCGGCCCTAGCCGACGAACTCCGCGGCACGGTGGAATTCGCATGGGGTCCAGAGGTGATGGACTACGGCATGCGCGAGTTCGCGGTCCAGGATCCGAATGGCTACTTCATCGCCTTCACAGAGCCTGCGTGAGGATGCATCCGTGATCGCTTCCCGCGCGGCGATGGCAACCGCGGCGCTCGCGCTGATAGCGCTGGCTGCGTTGCATGTCCTCAAGCCCGAACTCGATGCGCGGCGGACGATGATCAGTCGGTACGCGCTGGGGCGGCATGGATGGGTGATGGCGTTGTGCTTCGCCTCGTTTTCCACGGCGAGCGCGTGCGTGGTCATCGCGCTCGTCGGGCGCGTGCCGTCGGCTCTCGGCTTCGTTGGTCTGGCGTTGCTCGTCGTGGCGGCAGTCGGCCTGGCGATGGCTTCTCTGTTTCCGATGGACCCGGTGTCGACGCCGCCGGCGCAGATGTCGTTCACCGGCCGGATGCATGGCGTGTCGTTTCTGATTGGCGTACCGGCTCAAGTTCTTGGCGCGTTCGTCCTATCGCTCGCGCTCGTGCAACAGGGCTCTCACCCAGCGCTACCTTTGACGGCGCTCACTGTTCTGATCTGGCTTTGCCTCATCATCATGATCGGAATCATGGCAATGGTAGGACCCGGCAAGCCCCCAGATCCCAACGGCCCGGAGCGATTCATCGGCTGGCCCAACCGGTTGTTCATGATCTCTTACGGCGCGTGGCTGATGGTCGTCGCGTGGCCGCTGATCTAGTGCTTCAGGCGGGCGGCGGCGCCGCGAGGCGACGTCCGGCGAAGAACGTCGACAGTGCCGCACCCAAGTCCGAGTGACCACATCACGACGTCTAAAGACCATCAGATCGGACTTCTATGCACGTTCCGACCAAGATGGTCTTTGGTGCCGCGACCACCGCGACGGTGTTCACGATTGCCGTCATCGTGCTCGTGATTGGCAGTTCTCTCGATCTAACGCCTCCAGAGTTGTCGGACACATCAACGTTGATCTATGTGACGCTGCAGATTGGCTTGCCAATTCTCGCGGGCGTGTTGATGTGGCAACTCCTCTCGAGGCGTGACCCGATATCACTGCCTTCAACGCGCTGGCGCGGTTGGGGGCGCGGGATCGTCGCCGCGTACGCTGTGACGGCGATTTTCGGAGCCCCGGCCGTTCAGAGCGAATCGACGCGGCGGTCTGTTTCCGAGTACAAGCGGTTGAAAGCGACAGGCTCAGTCCGCGTCTGGGACTCGCATCCATACCTACGGACATATGCCTCGGTGCCCATCGTTCCGGGTGTCCTGGTGACCTACCATGAGTATCAACTTGACGGACTGTACGGATTCGGGGGCTTCGAGGTGTCGGTGTGGTACGTCGCCGGCGTGC
>Ga0075425_100009725_pt1 | contig 10235 bp, 12 predicted proteins | sample SoiMethybrSBSTD4_FD_75300 | JGI IMG/M metagenome (GOLD analysis project Ga0075425, IMG submission 75300) | Bulk soil microbial communities from a Populus tree surrounding site in Tennessee, USA - Soil MetaG P. TD hybrid SBSTD4 | ecosystem: Environmental > Terrestrial > Soil > Tree plantation...
CTCGCCTTCTTGGCGATCGGCCCTGGCGTCAAAGGCGGATTCGCGGGTAGTGTCTCGTACAACCACGGCTCGATCATCAAGTCGGCGGAAAAGATCCTCAACCTGTCGATCCTCTCGAAAGTGTCGGGGAACAACGAGTTGGCCGACCTCTTCAAGTCCGGGTCGTATCCGTAGGAAGTACAAGTCATCGAACCGCTGTCTGGCTTTCTGCACGCAAGATCGCCGAGCATCGTCGTTGGGCTCGAACCGGGCGCGCCCTGAGCGCGCCCCGGTGAGCACCCACGCGATGGGACCGAGCTAGCGCGCTGGGCCGCCCGCCGACATGGCCTCTCCACGCGAACGGGGCACGACCGACCCCAAGAGTTTCGGGTGTTTGTGCGCCGCAAAAAAAGATGCGATGGCATGTCGAGAGCGGCCACTTGGCTCCGACTACGGAACAAAGGCACCCCACGCTGGGGCGGCCGCAAGAGAGGACGGAGCTGAAACGATGAAATACATGCTGATGATGAACCACCCCGGGAAGGGTCCGTACCAGATCGCCAGCTGGCCGAAAGAGGATCTCTCTCGACACATCCAGTTCATGAAATCCTTTGCCAAGAAGCTCGGCGCGGCGGGTGAGCTGGTCGCGGCCGAGGGGTTGAGCGGGCCCGAACAAGCCAGGTTGGTGCGCGCCGGAAACGACGGAAAGCCGATCACCGACGGCATATTTCCGGAGTCGAAGGAGTTCCTGGTAGGTTACTGGATCGTCGACGTCGACAGCCCCGAGCGTGCGTTCGAGATCGCCGCGGAAGCGTCGGCCGCTCCCGGCCGCAGCGGCAAGCCGCTCAACATGGCGATCGAGGTCCGCCAGGTGATGAGCGCGCCGCCGCCTGACGCGCTCTGATGCCCGCCCCCCCGGACATCGATGTGAGCGCGCCCATCCAGCGCCTGCTGCGCGAGGTTGCGCCGCAGGTGCTGGGGGTCGTCGTTAGGCGCTACCGCGATTTCGCGACCTGTGAGGACGCGGTTCAGGAGGCGTTCCTCGCGGCGGCAACGCAGTGGCCGCGCGAGGGGATGCCCGACAATCCTCGCGCCTGGCTGATCCAGGTCGCATCCCGGCGCATCACCGATCAGGTCCGCGCCGACGTCGCACGCCGCCACCGTGAAGCGATCGTGGTGAGTCTGGTTCCGCCGGACGAGCAGATCGCGCTGGCCGCCGACACGGACGGGGCGACCGAGCGGGACGACACGCTCGAGCTCTTGTTCATGTGCTGCCATCCCGCTCTCTCGCCCGCCTCGGCGATCGCGCTGACGTTGCGCGCCGTGGGCGGCCTGACGACCGCGGAGATCGCCCGGGCGTTCCTGGTGCCCGAGGCGACGATGGCGCAGCGGATCAGCCGAGCCAAACAGAACATCAAGATCTCGGGGACGGGATTCGAAATGCCGGCCGGCGCCGAGCTAGCGGCGCGTCTCGGCACCGTGATGCACGTCCTCTACCTCATCTTCAACGAAGGGTACGCCGCCAGCTCGGGCAAAGAGATCGTCCGAACCGATCTGTCGGGCGAGGCGCTTCGGCTCACACGCTTGCTTCGCAGGCTGCTACCCGACGATACCGAGGTTGCCGGCCTCTTGGCGTTGATGCTCTTGACCGATGCGCGGCGCGCCGCGCGAATCGGATCCGCCGGCGAGATCATTCCACTGGACCGGCAGGATCGAAGCGTGTGGGATCGGGAGGCCATCGCCGAGGGAGTCGAGCTGATCACCGCGACGTTGCCGAAAGGGCGCGTGGGTCCGTACCAGCTCCAAGCCGCGATTGCTGCCGTGCACGATGAGGCCGCCAGCGCTGCCGACACGGACTGGCCTCAGATCCTGGCCCTTTACGGGGAGCTGCTCCGCATCTCCGATAACCCGATGGTGGGGCTGAACCACGCGATCGCGACGGCGATGGTGGACGGGCCCGCCGCCGGGCTGGCGCGTCTTTCCGAGGTGGAAGCAGACCCGCGGATCGCGGGTCACTATCGCCTGGACGCCGTGCGCGCGCATCTGCTCGAGCGCGCCGGCGATCACGATGGGGCCATTGCCTGCTATCACCGTGCTGCCGAGCTCACTCCGAGCATCGCCGAGCGCAACTACCTGCTCATGCAGGCAGCACAGCTGAGCGATCCCTCGGAGTAGCAACGCCATCGGCGTGGGGCTCTCGCCGGCCGCAATGTGCCGAAATTCCTTGATGATTTATCGGCCACGCCGCAGCAAGCCAGCCGGGGGTCCAAGAAAAAGTTGGCTCGCCGACGTCGAGCGGGGCGCGTCGGCTTCGACCTGTCAGTGAGCGCCAATCGGGCGCGACCAACCAAAAGGAGATCACCATGACCACTCTCAACGTCCTCGATTCAAACCTCGAAACCCAGAACCCCGTCCGGCTGCGCGCTCTTCGCAGTGTCGGCGCCGTGCTCGGCGGCTTGATCGCGACCTTCATCGTGACCACCGCTGTCGACATCGCAATGCACGCGCTCGGAATCTATCCCGCTGTTGGCACGCGAATGGCCGATGCCCTCTTCCTCCTCGCTCTGACCTACCGCATCCCCTTCAACGTCGGTGGCAGCTACGTCACAGCTCGCCTGGCACCCGCGCGACCGCTACGCCACGCGCTCGCGCTCGGCGTCACCGGCACCGTCATCGCCACCGCTGGCGCCATCGCGATGTGGTCATCTGGTCCGGCTTGGTATTCCCTTGCCAACATCGTGTTCGCGCTGCCCTGCGCGTGGGTGGGAGGAAAACTGGTCAAGCAATGAGCGGCCCCCTTCGCTGCGCGAGTGCGCGGTAAAGAACCGCGGCGCTCGCGCAGCGTATTTGCGTTGTGTGGAGTGTCGCATGAATCGGCTGGAGCTAAAGGTCAAGCCGCGTCGAGCCGATGAGATCCGCCAGCGTCTTGCGTTGCCGCTCGTCGAGCTGATCGTGCACGTCGACCAGCGCGCTGCGCGCGGCCCCTCGAATCGCGTTCATTGCTTCGTCGATTCGGCGCGCGGCGGCGTCGAACGCCGACTCGTCGAAGGGTTCGCTTCGAACCGCCTGGGCGATGTCATCTCGTGCTTCCTCGATGCGGATCTGGACGTCGTCCATCGCCTCGCGCAGCCGGGTCACGGCTGCATCGAACGCCCGCTCTTGCCTTGGTGTCGCGCGGAGGCGGTCTCGAAGAGCCCGGACGAATGCGCCGACGGCGTCGTCCAAGCCGCTCCGTCCGAACGCGGCAGTGCCTCGTTCGGCCGGCCTGGGCGCGCGCGGGGGCGATGCGCCTCTTTCGGCGTCACGCGGCCGAGCGGGGCGATCGAAATCACCCCAGTCGCCCCATAGCGACGGACCCGGACCGTACGGCCCGCCCCACGGTCGATGGCGGTACCCGTATCCGTGGTAGCGGTACCGCGGCCCCCACATCAAGGCTCGCACGAGCCAGAACAGGAATATCGTCCCGACGAAAAAACCAGGAAACATGCAACCCTCCTCGTAGCTCCGGAGTTTCGGACCCGCAGAGTGTGGGAGGCGTCTGTTAAAGGGGTAGGTTCCGCGGCGTGAAGAAGTGTTAAAAGGAAGCTCGTACGACTGGCACCGGAACCATGAAGCGCGTCGTTGGCTGGCAGCGAGTCGATGCACTCGGACTGGAGTACGCCGAGATCGATCTCGAACCCCTGCACCTCGAGGGCGAGATTGTCGTTGTCGAAGGGGGCGTCCCGTGCGCGGTCTCCTACCGCGTCGATTGCGATAGTGCGGGGATGACTGCGCGGGCCTTCATCCGCATGAAACGAAACGGTGCCTCGAGCGAGCGTACCTTGGTTCGCTCCGCCGGCAACCAATGGACGGTGGATGGAGTTTCAGCAACACTCCTTGACGGACTCGCCGACGTCGATCTCTCCGTGACTCCATCCACGAACTCGCTCCCCCTTCGGCGACTGAGACTCAACGTGGGTCAACGCGCGGAGGTGATGGCCGCGTGGGTCCGATTGCCATCGCTCGACGTCGTACCCCTTCGGCAAAGTTACCGCCGTACCGGCTCGTTTACCTACGAGTACGAAGCGCCGGAGCTCAACTTTGCAGCGGAGCTCGAGTGCGACGAGGAGGGCATCGTGAAGACGTATGGCGGCCTGTGGACGCGGTTCGCGTGAGCATTTTGCAGAGCACCTCGCCGCATTTTTTCTCCCCACACCGGAGGCTCGTCCGGACGAACGCGCTCGAGGCGGGCTTTCGGCCGTCGCGGAACAACCCCACCGCTCATATGAAGATCATCCGTCTGTAACCCACGGAGCTTTCCGATGGCCGATCGCACTCGCCGCGAGTTTCTCACCGCAGTCGGCGCCGGAATGGTGGCGGGCTGCACTCGTCCTCTTCCCCACGACGCATCCGACACTTCGAGATCCAAGGGCTCGATTCGTGAGGCGGTCGCTTCGTACGTCGAGCGCGGCGAAGTCCCTGGCCTCGTCGCGCTCGTCGTGCGAGACGCGAAAGAAGAGGTGCACGCGCTCGGCTTGAAAACCGTCGGCAAACGGGACCCCGTCGAGCGCGACACGATCTTCCGCATCGCATCCATGACGAAACCGGTGGCGGCGACCGCCGCCATGATGCTGATTGAAGAGGGCAAGCTCCGCCTCGACGATCCAGTCGACGGTTTGCTTCCCGAGCTCGCGCATCGCAAGGTTCTCAGGCGACTCGATGGTCCGCTCGACGACGTCGTACCTGCGGCGCGCGCCATCACCGTGCGCGACCTCCTCACGTTCCGCATGGGATTCGGCATTTTGATCGCTCCGCCTGGCAGGTATCCGATCCAGAAGGCCAACGATGAGTTGCTCGGCGATGGAATGCCCGCCCCTGCGAAGCTCGTCGCGCCCGACGAATGGATCCGCCGATTCGGGACCTTGCCGCTCATGCATCAGCCGGGGGAGCGCTGGATGTACAACACGAGCGCGATCGTGCTCGGCATTCTCGTCGCGCGAGCGGCGAAACAGCCGCTCGACCTGTTCTTGCGCGAGCGCCTCTTCGCGCCGCTCGGCATGAATGACACCGACTTCAGCGTCCCCACCTCGAAGCTCCACCGGTTCACGACGAGTTACCTCGCCGATTCCCAAACGGGTACCAACTCGCAGTACGATCCACCCGACGGTCAGTGGTCTCGCCCTCCGGCGCACGCCTGCGCGGCCGATGGCCTCGTGTCCACTGCGCCTGACTTTCTCCGGTTCTCGATGCTGCTTCTCGGTCGAGGATCGATCGGCGAAAAGCGTCTCCTGTCGGAGGCATCGGTCAAGCAAATGACGAGCGATGCGCTCACGCCGGCCAACAAGACGTTCGGCGCGCTCGCCCCGCATTACTTCGATCACCACGGCTGGGGTTTTGGCATGGCCGTGGTCACCGCGCGTGACGAATTCGCGATGCCCTCGGGCAGTTACGGCTGGGACGGCGGTCTCGGCACGTCGTGGTACGCCGATCCGAGCACGAACACGACGGGCATTCTTCTCACGTCGCGCTCGTGGTTCAACCCTTCCCCCCCTCCGCTGTTTCGAGACTTTTGGCGAAGCGTGAACGCGTGAGTGGGCGTTTCGTCGGCAGCCCACCGACGGCCGTCCGATCCCGCTGAGCGTTTCAGTGCCAGTTGCTGATCTGGAGGTCGCCGGGGCTGGGCGCCCCTTTTCCCGTCTCGACGAGCGCCTTCAGACTCAGGAGGAAGGTCGCCCACTTCGTGCTGCAGTGGTGCATGAACTCCACCGGCTCCTTCCAATTCAGGTGCTTGAAGAGCACGATGGCATAGTCGCCTTCCTGTTTCAGCTCGAAACTCACCTTGGTGCCCATCCATTCCGGCGGCCCCTCGACCACCTGCCAAAGCACACGCTCGGCAGGTCGCAGCTCGAGCACCTTCATGTCGACGCCGCCGATCTCGCGACCGTCGGCGGCGCTGAAGCGGAACTTGATGACTCCGCCGAGCTCGCTGTCCCCTCGCGTGTTGGTCGTCCACCAACCCGCCAGCCCCTCGCGCGTGGCCAATGCCTCGTAGACCTTTTCCGACGACGCCTTGATTCCGACTCGATGCAGAATATCCACCATGACACGTCTCCTTGTGATCGTTTCGCACGCGACAGCGTGCTCCGTGAGATAGCTTTAGCGCCGGCACTTCGAATGGTGGGAGTTACAAGTGTGACGGGATTTCGATGGACTCGCTGATCACAGCGGCGGGTCGCGCCCTTTCGACAGGTGATCCTCTCGGCGCATTGAAGCGCGTCGCCTTGCGCGACGACGCACCGGCTCTCGCGCTGCGAGGCATCGCCATGGCGCAGCTAGGGGAGCTCGTTCGAGCGAAGGAGCTCTTGCGCCGAGCTGCACGCGCTTTCGGTCCGATGGAAGTAGTGGCCCGCGCGAGGTGCGCCGTGGCAGAAGCGGAGATCGCGTTCGTCTCGCGCGACCTGGGCTGGTCCCCGAAGGCGCTCGACGCCGCGCGAGCCGCGCTCGAGACGCACGGCGATCGGGTAAACGCCGCGCATGCACGATACCTCGAGGTCCGACGCCTGCTCCTGATCGGGCGCATCGACGAAGCCGAACATACGCTCGACGGAATCGACCCGACTCTCCTGCCTTCCGCCTCGAGGACGACTCACGAGCTGGTGCTCGCCGGCATCGCGATGCGACGGCTACGAACGAAGGCGGCGCAAACTGCACTCGCTCGAGCCAAAGACGCCGCGCGCCAAGCGGGTATCCCTGCATTGGTTAGAGAGGTCGAAAACGCGCTCGCCGTCTTGAACACACCGGCCGCACGTTCGATTGCGGGCGGTGAGGAGCGACTCCTCTTGCTCCAAGACGTCGAAGCCCTGCTGGCGTCGAAATCCTTGGTCGTCGACGCCTGTCGCCATGTCGTGCGTGACCACGGCAAGGTGGTGTCGCTCGCGAAGCGCCCCGTGCTGTTCGCGCTCGCGCGCGGGCTCGGCGAAGCGTGGCCGGGAGACGTACCACGCGAGACGCTCGTCGCGCGCGCCTTCCTATCGAAGGTCGCAAACAAGTCGCATCGCGCGCGGCTGCGCGTCGAAATGGCGCGGCTGCGCGCCGTGCTGCGGACGCTGGCCGACGTGAGCGCGACCAAGCGGGGGTTTGCGCTGATGCCGCGCCGCGCACGCGAGGTGGTCGTGTTGGCGAGGCCCGTCGAAGAGAAACACGCAGCCGTGCTCGCGTTTCTCGCCGACGGCGAGTCGTGGTCGAGCTCGGCCCTCGCGCTTGCACTCGGAGCCAGCCAGCGCACCGTGCAGCGGGCGCTCGATTCGCTTGCGGCCGAGGGCAAGGTGCAATCGTTCGGGCACGGGCGAACGCGTCGATGGATGACCCCCCCCGTGCCGGGATTCACGACAACTTTGTTGCTCCCCGCTCCTCTGCCGGGCGACTAGCTTGGCATCATGCACAAATCAAAAGCCGAAGTCGTTCGTGAGTACGGCCCCTTTCCGGATGCCGACACGGTCAATGGAGTCACCTATGACGGTCAGAGCGTGTGGTTCGCTTCCGGAGACAAGCTGAACGCCTTCGATCCTGCGAGCGGAAAGATAGAACGCTCGATCGATGTCGCCGCTCATGCCGGAACGGCCTTCGATGGCCAGCACCTGTTTCAGCTCGCCGAAGATCGCATCCAGAAGATCGATCCGAAAACCGGCCGTGTGCTCGCCACGATTCCGTCTCCGGGCGGCGGTGGGGACTCGGGCCTGACGTGGGCCGAGGGGACGCTCTGGGTGGGCCAATATCGTGACCGCAAAATCCACCAGATCGATCCCGAGACCGGCGCCATCCTGCGTACGATCGAATCCAACCGCTTCGTCACCGGGGTGACGTGGGTCGATGGCGAGCTCTGGCATGCCACGTGGGAGGGTGACGAGAGCGACATGCGGCGCGTGGATCCTCGAACGGGCGAGGTTCTGGAGAAGCTCGACATGCCGACCGGCGTCCGCATTTCGGGGCTCGAGTCCGACGGTGGCGATCAGTTCTTCTGCGGCGGAGGACGCAGCGGGAAGGTCAGGACCGTCCGCCGGCCGAAGCGCTAGAAACAGATCATGCATTGCGACCCGAACGCCTCGTCGAGCGTGGCCATGCAGAGGCCCGTCAGGCGGCGGCGCGGACAGTGAGGGCGTTCGTCGGCTGATGTCGATAGACGCCGGGCGGCACGTGATGGTGGCGCTTGAAGGCTCGGCCGAACGCGAATTCTGATTGGTAGCCGACACGCATGGCGATCTCGGCCAGACCCGCGTCCGACTCGCGCAAGAGCGCGGCGGCGAGCTGCATGCGCCGGTGCGCCAAGTAGCGCATGGGCGTAAGCTTCATGATCTTCGCGAACTGGCGCGCGAAAGCGGGGCGTGAGAGGCCGACCGCACGCGCCAATCGCTCGACCGTCCAGAGCTTCGAGAGATCGGACTCGAGAATCGCAAGCGCGCGCTCGATACGGCGATCGCGAAGCGGGCGTCCCCAGCGAGGAAGCGGAACCGGCGTCGCCATTCTCGACACGTAGAGGAGCAAGCTCCGAAAAAGGAGCACGAGGAGCGCCTCATTCGGCGGCTTCGACAGATCCACTTCGTCGCCGATAAGGCGCAGGATCGCCGATAGAGGGCGATGGCAAGCCACGACGTCGCGCGAAAACACGCGCGCGTCGCCCGCTTCGATCAAGCGAAACCAAACGCCGTCCGTCTCGCCCGAGAACGTGACTTCGACGAGCAGGGCCGGCTCGCCCGACGTCGCGACAACCCGCAAGACCGACCGGGCGCGATCGATCCGCACCGTGAGCTCGGGCTGCATGCGGACATTTTGATCCGTCGAGCGCCGCGCGTCCACCCGAGAGAGCCTCGGATCAAAATTCGAGCGCCCCGGGCATGGCTCTCACGAGCGCGCGCCCCCACACCTCCCTATATGGCGCAGGAAACGCCCGAAAGACGCTCTCCGATTTCTCTTGTGCGCGAGCACCTCTTCGCGTCTCGAACCGTGCTCGTGTTCGGCGAGATCGAGGCAGCCCTCGCCGAATCGGTGACCGCGCAGCTCTTGGCACTCGCCGCGCAGAGCCGCGACCCGATCCGCGTGCTCATCAACTCGCAGGGCGGCCACGTCGAGTCCGGCTACACGATCCACGACCTCATCCGCTTCATCGAGCCCGACGTGCGCATCGTCGCGACAGGCTGGTGCGCGAGCGCGGCCGCGCTCGTCTTCTCGGGCGCCAAGAAAGAAAACCGGATCGCGCTTCCGAACACCCGATTCTTGCTTCACCAGCCGCTCGGCGGCGTCGGAGGTCCCGCGTCCGACGTCGAAATCGAAGCGCGCCAAATCCTGCTCGTGCGCGAACGCTTGAATTCGATCTTCGCCAAAGCGACCGGTCAGCCGCTCGAGAAAGTCGCAAAAGACACGGAGCGAAATCACTGGATGAGCGCAGAAGATGCGAGGGCCTACGGTCTCGTCGGCCGCATCGTCGAGTGCGAAGGCGAGCTCGACGCGCACGTGTCGCATTCGTGATGCCGCCTCTCGCCGCCCTAGCCGCGCTGGTCGCGTTCGGAGCCGCCCGTGTGGCCATGCGATCGGAGATGGCCAGCGCGCTCGACGTGACGGTCACCGTCGGTTAGAAGGCTCCGCGACGTCGAAGGGCCTGGTCAGCGTTCGCTGTCGAGGTGTCGCATCTGCTCGGCGCCGTAACGATCGCCGGCGACGGCCCCCGGCGGGACGAGCGCTTCGAGAGCGGCAACGTCTTCCTTCGTGAGCGAGCGGGTCAGGGCGCCGAAGGCGTCGTCGAGCTGTGCGCGGGTCTTGGCGCCGACGAGCGGCAACAAGGTCGGTTGGCGCGCGCGCACCCACGCGATGGCGAGCTGTCCGGGAGTCATGTCGCGCTCGCGGGCGAACCGCGCGAAGGAGGCAACGACGTCGTCGTTCTTTTTTTGGTGATCGCCGGCGAAGCGCGGAAGGAACGCGCGAAAATCTCCGCGGCCCGTGGGCTTGCTGCCCGTGAGCAATCCGCGCGAGAAAACGCCGTAGAGCGTCGCCCCGATGCCGAGCTCCGCGAGCGCCGGGAAGATGCGTGCCTCGGGGCCGCGGCTCGCGATCGAATACTCGATCTGGAGATCGGAGATGGGGTGGACGCGATGCGCGCGGCGGATGGTGTCGGGCCCCACCTCGGAGAGGCCGATGTGCCGCACGTGGCCGGCCTTCACGAGGTCGGCGACGGCGCCGATCGTCTCCTCGATCGGGACCGCAGGATCGAGGCGCGACGGGCGGTA
>Ga0075425_100009726_pt1 | contig 10235 bp, 8 predicted proteins | sample SoiMethybrSBSTD4_FD_75300 | JGI IMG/M metagenome (GOLD analysis project Ga0075425, IMG submission 75300) | Bulk soil microbial communities from a Populus tree surrounding site in Tennessee, USA - Soil MetaG P. TD hybrid SBSTD4 | ecosystem: Environmental > Terrestrial > Soil > Tree plantation...
GCGTGCGCCTCGCGCAGCGCGGCGCGCATGCCGGCGGTGTCGTCGACCACGAGCATGGCTACTTTCCGGCGCCGCTCGAATCGGGGGCCGCGCGCTTCGGGAACACCTCGGTCCAGCGCGCGCACATCTTGGCGAGCACTTCCTGGTACGTGGGCGCGGGGCTGATGGCACCCACGGGGGTGTTGTTCAACCCCGATGCCTTGACGCCGATGACGTTGGCATTGGGATCCTGCTGCGCGCCCTCCATGGTCTCGCTCGACGCCATGGTCCACAGCAACCGCCCGGTCGAGTCCACGAGCGCCGCGCGCAGCTGGATCGACGTGGACGGCCGGCCCGACTGGTCCGCTTCGAGCTCGCGGCGCTCCATCTCGTCGACGCGCACCGTGAGCAGCGCGCGGGCGCGGAACAGCCGGGAGAGGCGCTGGGCGTCGAGCGAGTCGACGCGCGGATCCTTGAGCAGCTTCGCGTTGATCGCCTTCGACAGCGAGTCGCCGCCGTTCTTGAGCAGCACGTCGCGGACGAGGAACGGCGACACCCAGCGGTGGCCCGAACCTTTCAGCGCCTGGCCAACGGCCTGCTCGACCAGCCTGCTCGCCTCGGCATTTCCGTCGTACGTCGCGGGCGGCAGCATGGCGATGCTGGCGACCGGGTAGCTGGCGATGTCGGGCGCGGTCGACGAGCGATCGCCCGGAGGAGCCGACTTACCCGCCGCCTCGAGCGCCGGGAGCGCGAGCAGCGTAAGTGCCGCGAGAACAACGCCTGAGGAACGCATGGAACCTACCTCCCGATGCGGGCGAGGCTAACCGAATGGCGGGCCCAGGAGGATTTGAACCCCCAACCTTCTGATCCGTAGTCAGACGCTCTATCCAATTGAGCTATGGGCCCACCGACCCGCTTGCGCGGGTGCCCTCGTCGAGGCGGTCCGGGGCTGGACACCGCCCCGGGGCGCTGGCGGAGTGGAGAGGATTCGAACCTCCGAGCCGGTTTTACCCGACTAACCGCTTAGCAGGCGGCTGCCTTCGGCCACTCGGCCACCACTCCAAAGACTGGCGGAGGGAGTAGGATTCGAACCCACGGAGCTTTCGCTCAACGGTTTTCAAGACCGTCGCCTTAAACCACTCGGCCATCCCTCCGCGTGTCCGCCCGGGCGGGGGACTATAAGACAGGCTCCGAAGCGCCCACAACGTCTGGCGTTCGGCTCGCGATGGGACGACCGCGTGGGCCGTGGCTCCCCCTACTCCGGGTGCCAGAGCCCGGCACCCTACCCCGCGCTGGAGCGCGCCGCAAACCGGGCCGGACCGCGCACGACATGGGTCGTCCGGCGCGCGCCGCGAGCGTGCAGGAGGCGCAAAGCGCGAGCGGCCCGGAGCGCAAAGGCTCCGGACCGCTCACGATCTTCTTCGGGGCGCGTCAGTGCGCCGAGGTCGCCTGCGTGCTGGGGCCGAACGGCCGGCCGAACGCGTTCGATGCCAGCGCCAGCCAGGACTGGGCGGGCATGCCGATCCCGGACGAGCGCACCTTGCCCTTGCGATCGATCAGGAACCACGAACCCACCGAGCGCCCGAGGCTGGGGTCATAGACGCCATACTGCGAGCCGATCGCACCGCGCGGGTCGGACATGAGGCTGAACGTGAGCCCGAGCCTGCGCACCGACGCCCACACGTCGCGGTCGCCCTTCTCCACCACGGCGAGCGGCACGAGGCCGCCCTTCACCAGCGTTTCGCGCTCGCGCTCGAGCGTGCGCAGGTCCACATCGGTGGCTCCGAACACGAGCAGCACGTCACCATGCTCGAGGACGTTGTGCAGGTTCTGCCACAGGTCGTCGTACGACTGGTACTGGAAGTCGGGCGCACGGTTTCCCGTGCCGAACTTGGGCGGCCGCGGCGTGTCCGCGGGCGCGGTCGGCGAGCTCGCCACCGTCGGAGCCGCGGGAGCGGAGGCGGCGGTGTTCTTGGCGAGCGCCACCGGCTGGACGGCATTGCCGTCGGTGGTGGCGAGCCCCGGGCTGGCGGCAAGCAGGGTGACCGCGAACCATGACGCGAACGACACGGCATTCCCCCCTGAAGTCGGGTCGAGAGAGATCAGGCGCGGAGAGGCGGCCGCGGAACTTCCCGTGGCCGACGGCTTCGGATTGCAAGCGGCGCGCCATCGCGCCGCCGGCCGCACGCGGCCCGCAAGTGCCGGTGATCGCGCGCCCCATGGGGCAACGCGCGCAGGGCGGGCTCACCCAGCGCGTGCGGAGTGCAGTCCGGCGCGTTGCGCGGGTCAGGGCGCCGGCTAGAACAGCGTCGTCTGGTCGAGCCGGCCGAGCCGGCGCGCCTGGCGCTCGAACGCGAAGTAACCCCAGCGCGCGAGCAGGGCGAACACCACCGTGGTGACGCCGAGCCAGAGCAACACCTCGCGATCGGCGAAGCGCTGCATGATCCCCACCGTGCCGTGGCCGGTGAGGAAACGACGGAGCGCCTCGTACCACCACGTGAACGGCAGCCCCATCGCCAGCCAACGCACCGGGACCGGCAGGAAGTCGATGGGGAAGATCACGCCGCAGAGCAGGTACGAGGCGAGCGAGACGCCCTCGAGCGCGACCATCGCCGCGCGCGCGAGCACGAGCGACCAGCCCGCGAGCAGGAATCCCAGGAACAACGTCGAGGCGAGTCCGGCCGCGGTGGCCGCGAGCAGCGGCAGCCACTGGACCTGCGCCCAGTCCCAGCGCACGCCGAGCAGGAACCAGCCCACGAGCAGCGTGGCGAGCACGCTCACCGTGGCGAGCGCGTACTTCACCAGCGAGCGGCCGGCGAGGTAGGTGAACATGCCCACCGGCGAGGCGTAGACGTACTTGAGCGTCTCGTACTGCTCGCGCTCGTCGAACACCGCCCAGCCCATGCCCACGAGCACCTGGTTCACGTAGCTGTGGAACGCGTTGGCGACGAAGAATCCGGTGAACGCCGCGGCGGCTCCTGCCCCCGGCCCCGCTCCGCCGGCGTGCGCGCGCACCGCGCTGTACATGGCGGCGAGGATCAGCGCCGTGGCGAGCGGGCGCGCGAGCACGTAGATCGCGAACAGCACCGGGTCCGCCCAGTTGCCCTCCACCTGCCAGCCGAGCCAGGCCGCGGTGCGTGCGCGCCGGAGCGAGCCCCGGAACCCCGACAGCGTCACTGCCATCGCTGGGTGAGCCTTCCCTCGCGCTTGGCGAGCGCTTCGAGATACGCCATCGCGCGGCCGGCGAGGAACAGGAACAGCACGCCGAAGCCCGCGAGCGCGAGACACTCCTGCCCGAGCGGCAACAAGCCCTGAGCGGCGGGCCCGAGCAGCACCTGGCGGAGCGCGTCGGTGCCGAGCGTGAGCGGGAGGACGCCGGCCGCGGTCGCGCCCAGCGCGCCCAGCGTGCGCACCGGGAAATAGAGCCCGGAGAGGAAGTAGACCGGCTCCTGCAGCGCGTTCGCGGTGTGCCAGGCCTCGCGGCCGTAGAGCAGGAACAGGCTCGAGAGCGTCATCCCCAGCGCGTAGAGCGCCACCATGGTGAGCACGAACACGCCCGCCAGCACCCACGGCGAGAACGGCGCCACCTGGACGTGGAACACCCAGAGGCCGATCGCCACGCCCACGAGCGAGCGCAGGAGCGTGGCCACGAGCCCGCCCAGCGCCATGCCGGAGAGGATGGCGAGGCGCGAGCACGGCGCGGCGAAATAGAGCGCGAGCTGGCCCTGCATCTTCTCGAAATAGAGCTGCGCGCCCATCCCCCACAGCACGTTGATCCAGTACGTGGTGAGCACGCCGCCGATCAGGGCCAGCGCCTCGTACGATCGCGGGGCCCCCAGGGCCCTGTAGAGCAGCACGAACGCACACATGCCGAGGTTGGGGAAGATCGCGTCGGCGATCATCCACGTCGGCTCGCGCAGCGAGCCGACGATGCGTACGTACATGCGCGCGAGCATGGCGTGCGCGAACAGCCGCGCACCGGTGTGGCGCGGCCGGTGCTCGATCGCGGGCAGGGCGGCAGCGAGGCTCATCTCGGCGCCTCGCTGTCGTCGAGGCCACGGCCGACGATGGCGATGAACGCGTCCTCGAGGCTCGTCTCGCGCGTGGAGACGCCGCGCACGGACACCCCGCGCGCGTCCAGCGCGCGCAGCACGAGCGGCAGCCGTCCGCCGTCGGCGAGCCGCAGCTTCATCGTGTGCGTGCCGCGCTCGGGGTGCGGCGCGCCCCAGGTGACCGCGATGCCGTCCACGTCCGCGAGGCCCTCCGGGACGCCCAGCACCTCCAGCTCCACGTGCTGGCCGCCCTCCACGGCGCGGCGAAGCGCCGACGGCGCGTCGCAGGCGAGCGTGCGGCCGCGGTCGATGATGGCGATGCGGTCGCACATCATGTCCGCCTCGGCCATGTAGTGCGTGGTGAGCAGCACCGTGCGTCCGGGGCTCTCCCGCACCCACGTCAGCACGAACTCGCGCAGCTCGCGGGCGGCGTTCACGTCCATGCCCAGCGTGGGCTCGTCGAGGAACAGGATCTCGGGGTCGGAGACGAACCCGCGTGCGAAGTTCATGCGCTGGCGCTGGCCGGTGGACAGCCGGTTGATGCGCGTCTTCGCCAGGTCCTTCAGTCCCAGCGTTTCGATCAGGCGGTCGACACGCGCGTCCGCCTCGACGCGGGGCACGCCGTAGAACTGCGAGAACATCCACAGGCACTCGCGCACGTTCAAGATGCCGTAGCCGCTGCTCTCGCCGCCCGAGACCAGCGCGATCCGCCGCCGCACCTCGGCGGCCTCGCGCACCACGTCGTGCCCCGCCACGCGCGCCTCGCCGCTCGTGGGATAGAGCAGCGTGTTGAGGATCTTGATCGCGGTGGTCTTGCCGGCGCCGTTCGGGCCCAGCAGCCCGAACACCTCGCCGCGCTCGATCCTCAGGTCGACGCCGGCGAGCGCCACCACCTCCGGCGAGCCGCGGCTGCCCTTGAACACGCGCTTGAGGTCGCGCGTCTCGACCGCGGGCACTGTCGCGGGGGAATGGCCCATCCGGGCACCGTAGGGAGTGCCCGGATGGGCTGTCAAAGCCTCGGCGATCCGGCGCTAATGAGCGTTCTTCAACAGTGCGACGCGCGTGGAGAGCACCTGGCCGTTCACGCGGAGCCGCACGTAGTAGATACCGCCACGCATTCCGGCCCCGTCCCAGTCGAAGACCCTGCGGCCAGCCGGGTAGACGCCGCTCGCGATCGTCGCCACGCGACGGCCGGCGAGGTCGTGCACCGCGAGATCGATCGGAGCCGAGTTCGGCAGGTCGACCTCGAAAGACGTGCTCGTGGTGAACGGGTTTGGGCGCGGTGCCGAGAGCGCGAGCGTCGTGGGCGGGAGCGGGCCGGGGCCAGGACCTGGCGGTGCCGGGGCCGTGAGCGACAGCGCGGGCAGCGGGTCGCGTGGCGTCAGCACGCTGCCATCGCGTCCGGCGAGGTCGGCACCGACCACGACCAGCTGATCGCCGGGCAGCGCGGGCGCGGTCGAGACCATGAAGATCTCGACGTCGAACTCATTCGCCCCGGAGTCCCCGAGGCGTATGCCGCCGAGGTGCACGTGACCCGGATCCTGCAGGTCCAGGAGCGGGTACCAGTCCACGTCCACCGGTCGCGTGGTGGCGTCCAGGGTGATGCGGATGTCGGCCCGCCAGCGGTCGGCGGGATAGTCGAGCCGCAGCATCGCCGCACTGAGCGCGTTCGCGCCGCTGACGTGTACGTGCACGATCCGGTCGTCGCCGCTCGCCCACACGGGTCCGAGGCCCACGGCCACGCCACCGTCCTGGTGCACGCTGTCGGGCGGCACGGGCGACCCGCGCAGGATGTTGACCGCGCAGCAGTAGATGTCGTTGATGTCGAACACGCCGCTCGAGTCGCAGTCGACGCACGCGCGGGTGGTGTCGACGAGGTCGTGGCGCAGGCAGGCCGCCATGCGCACGAGGTCGCGAACGTCCAGCCGGCCGTCGTGGTTCACATCACATGTCCCCGGCTCGCCAGAGATGCAGAGCCGCACCGCCACGATCGCCAGCGTCTCGCGGTTGCAGAGCGGCAGGGCCTCGCCGTCGGTGCCCGCCGCGAGCGTGATGGTCGCGGTCATGAACGCGGAGGTGCCGGCCGGCGACGGCGAGTACGCGCCGATCGTGGCATCCAGCAGATGCTGGTGCGGGCCGGGCGCCAGTGTCACGCCGGGATCGGTGAACACCAGCCAGCGCCAGCCACCCACGGCCCGCTGCCGGGAGAGGTGTACGCCGGTGAGTCCGTTCGCCACCCGCAGGTCCCTGAGGGCGAACGGCGGCGGCACCTCGATGACTCCCTGAACGCCGGCCATCGCCAGTTCGCTCGAGTAATAGAGCGGCACGTCGCCGGAGCCGCCGGGCGGCAGCGTCAGCGCGCACTGGGCGGAGGGCACGTTGGACTCCATCTCGCGCACGACGCAGGGCCCTGGCTGCACGACGCACCCGGGCGGCCCGACCTGGAACTCGAACGGCAGCACGAACGTGATGGTCGAATCGGGGTTCGGCGTCCCGAGCACGTGCACGATCATCGGCGCGATCACGTGGAACGAGCCCTGCGCCAGTCGTCCCAGCGATGCCGCCAGCGACTCCGGGGCGCAGCGGATATTGAGGCACTGCGGCGTCCACTCGATCACGCCTACATACGAGCCCGTATCGGCATCGATGGTGCCGAAGCTCTTCAAGTGCACGCACGGCGGACAGCCGTTCGTGAGGAGCTGGAGCGTGACCGAGTCCCCCGCGCACGGGTGCTCAGGCGAGATGGCGAGCCTCACGAACGTGCGCACCAGCGAGTCGGGCGGGATCGGCGGCGGAGGGGTGCCGCAGTCGGGCAACACGTTGTAGGTCACCAACCGCCCCAGGTCGGAGGAGACGACCGTCGTGTCGGGGCAGAGCCTGGCCTGTTCGCGAAGCGCGAATTGGTGGTCGCCCGGCACCTCCGACGGAAGCTCGACGCTCGCTTCGAATCCGACCGGCAGGATCGAGCAATCATTCGAGCAGCCGACGAAGACGACGTCTGCGACGACCATCGGGAAGAGTCCACGATTGGGGGCCACGGACAGGCTGCGGAGCCTGTAGCAGGCGTTGGGGAATTGGCCGCGGACGGTCACCAGCACCGGCTGATCCGGGCAGACCCGTGGAGGACACACCGGGCACTCCACTCGGCCCACGATCACATCGCGAATGTAGAGAAGGCTGTCGCGCGCGGGGGGCGGTGGCGGCACGGTGTCCTGCGCTGCGGCGACCGCGAACGCCGGAGAGCAGGCAAGGATCAGCAACAGTGTCGCGAGCCAGGCGATCCGGCCGGCGCGAGCGAGCGGGTGCGGCGTCATACGGGTACCTCGGGCTTGGAAGACGCCCGGTCGAGGCCGTGGACGAGCATTCCGCGCCTCACCCGCCGGGTCAAGGGCCGATTCTCTGCTTCGGTACCTTTACCGAGCCAGGGCCGCGGGAGCCGACACGCGAAGGCCTCTGGGCGTGCCCACGGCCTCGCGGATCGGGGCGCCCCCGAGGCAACGATCGCCGTCGTAGAACACCGCGAGCTGCCCGGGCGTGACCGCGAGCTGGGGCTCGTCGAAGCGCAGCTCCACCCCACCGTCCGCATGTGGCTCCAGCGTCGCGGCGGCGCCGGCGTGGTTGTAGCGGATGCGCGCGAGCACGCGCGTCCCCGCGGCCGGCGCGGTCGGCAGCAGCCAGTTCACCCGCTCGGTGACCAGGCCCGCGCGCGCGAGCGCCGCGCGCGGACCCAGCGTCACCGTGTTCGCGGCGGCGTCGATCCCGAGCACGTACTGGCGCTCACCGAGCGCCACGCCCAGCCCCTTCCGCTGGCCCACCGTGTAGTGGATGACGCCGCGGTGCGTGCCCACGCGCGCGCCGCGCTCGTCCACGAACGCGCCGGGTGCGGTGCCGCGCGTCTCGCCGAGCTGGCCCGTGATGTAGCCCGCGTAGTCACCGTCGGGGACGAAGCACAGGTCCTGGCTCTCGGGCTTGTCCCAGCACGAGAGTCCGAGCCGCTGCGCATGCGCGCGCACCGCCGTCTTCTCCAACTCCCCGAGCGGGAACAGCACGCGCCCGAGCACCGCGTACGGGATGAGCGCCAGCGCGTACGTCTGGTCCTTCCCCGCATCCGCGGCCCGCCGCAGCGCCCACGAACCATCGGGCTCGCGGGTGACGCGCGCGTAGTGCCCGGTCGCGAGCCGGTCGGCGGCGGCCAGCTCCATGCGCGTCACCAGGTCACCGAACTTGAGGTGCTGGTTGCACGAGGCGCACGGGTAGAGCGTGCGGCCGCTCGCATAGCCGTCCACCCACGGCATCATCACCCGCTCGCGGAACACCTGCTCGGCGTCCACGATGTGATACGGGAACGACATCGTCTGTGCCACGCGGCGGGCATCGTCGATCGCATCCAGCGTGCAGCACGCGCGCGGCGAGAGCGGCGTCTTGCCGTAGCAGGCGAGGCGCAGCGTGACGCCGGTGACCTCGTGGCCCTGCTCGGCGAGCAGCGCTGCCGCCACCGCCGAGTCGACGCCGCCGCTCATGGCGGCGAGCACGCGCAGCCTGCTCATGACGGCACCGTCACCTTCCGCGCCGCCTTCACCGACTCGGCCACGATCGCGAGCGCGCGCGCGACGTCGTCCTCGGTCGTGGTGCGGCCGAGCGAGAAGCGGATGGCGCAGATCGCCAGCTCCCGCGGCACGCCCATCGCCTTCAGCACCGGCGAGGGCTCGACGCCGCCGCTCGCGCACGCGGCGCCGGCCGAGGCGGCGAGGCCGCGCGAGTCGAGCGCGAGCAGCAGATGATCCGAGCGCGCGCCGGGGAACGATGCGTTCACCGTGTTCGGCAGCCTGGGTGCTGCGGCGCCGTGGATGACGATGTCCGGCACCGCCTGCTTCAAGCCCGCCTCGAAGCGCTTGCGCAGCTCCAGCAGCCGCGCGCTCTCCGCCGCGAGCCCGCGGGCGGCGAGCTCGGCCGCGACACCCAGCCCGATGATGCCGGGCACGTTCTCGGTGCCACCGCGCAGGCCGCGCTCGTGCGCGCTGCCGCGGAACAGCGGCTCGAGCGGCGCGCGGTCGCGGATCACCAGCGCGCCGGCGCCCTTCGGGCCGCCGAACTTGTGCGCGGAGAAGACGAGGTAGTCGATGCCCAGCGCGCCCACGTCCACGGGAACCTTGCCCGCGCCCTGCACCGCATCGCACACGACGCGGATGCCGCGTGCCTGGGCGCGCGCGGTGAGTGCCGCCACCGGCTGCACCACGCCGGTCTCGTTGTTCGCGAGCATGAGCGCGAGCACGGTGGTGCCCGAGGGCAGATCGTTCACGCTGTCGGGCGGCGTGAGGCCGTTCGCGTCGCTCGGGAGCACGGAGTGATGCCAGCCGAGGCGCTCGAGCACGTCGGCGGCGCCGTGCACGGCGTGGTGCTCGATCGCGGCGTAGGCCACGTGCTGGCCGCGCTCGCGCTGCGCCCAGGCGCTGCCGACGATGGCGAGGTGGTCGCCCTCGGTGCCGCCGGAGACGAACACCACCTGCCGCGGCTCGGCGCCCACGAGTACTGCCGCCTGGGCGCGGGCGCGCTCGACCGCGGCGCGCACGCGCTGGCCCTCGGAGTGGGCACTCGAAGGGTTCGCCCCGAGGTCGCGCAGGGCCTGCAGCATGGCCTCCGCGACCTCGGGGCGGACCGGGGTCGATGCGTTGTGATCGAAATAGATCGACATGAACCCTACTGCCCGCTCAGGAACCTCTCCAGCACGTCGATGCTCTCCTTGGCGCTCTGTGCCTCGGGCGAGGACGGCGCCAGCTCGACCACCTTCTTCCACATCCGGATCGCGTCGCGATAGAGCCCGGCATCGGCGAACGCCACGCCCATGGTGAAGTAGGCGCAGTGCGAGCGCGGCTGCCTGGCGATCAGGTCGCGCAGCAGCGTCATCGACTCCGAGAATTTGCCCTGCGCGTAGAGCGAGGTCGCGAGCCGGCAGCTCGCGAGCGAGTCATTGGGCGCGATGGCGATGGCCTGCTTGTAGTAGGACTGCGCCTCGTCGGCCTTGCTCAGGTTGTCGAGCGCCACGCCCAGGTTCACGAGCACCTTCACGTTCTTAGGTTTCACCCGGTTCGCCTTCGAGAACACCAGCGCCGCCTCCGCGTTCTTCTCGCGGTCGAGGTACATGATCCCGAGGCTGTAGAGATTGTCGAACTTGGTGGAGTCCTTGGCCACGGCGCGCTCGAGCAG
>Ga0075425_100009727_pt1 | contig 10234 bp, 5 predicted proteins | sample SoiMethybrSBSTD4_FD_75300 | JGI IMG/M metagenome (GOLD analysis project Ga0075425, IMG submission 75300) | Bulk soil microbial communities from a Populus tree surrounding site in Tennessee, USA - Soil MetaG P. TD hybrid SBSTD4 | ecosystem: Environmental > Terrestrial > Soil > Tree plantation...
CGGCTGGCTGGCGGCTACAACCCGGTCGCGTTCCACATCGACACGTTCGCCTGGTACCTGCTGCAGCTCGCGCTGATGTACGCGCTGTTCGTCACCGTCGCGGAACGGACGGCGCCGAGAGACGCAGCGAACCCGTGGATCGCGTTGATCGCCGTCGCTCTCTACGGGCTGCATCCGGTGGCCGCCGAGACCGTCAACTACGTCATTCAGCGCGGCGAAATCCTCGCGACGGTCGGCGCGGTCGGCGGTCTCGTGCTGTACGCGCGCGCGGCCCGGCTGCGGCGGACCGGCCTGTATCTGCTGCCGGTTGCCGTCGGCGGACTTGCGAAGCCGACCGTCTTCATCTTTCCGCTGCTGCTGCTGGTGTACATCCGTCTGTTCGAACAGGAAGGATCGCGACGCCGCCTGAACGAGACGCTGTGGGCGATTGCGCCGTCGATCGCGGTGGTCGTCGTCGTCGCGGTGTGGTCGCAGAATCGCACGCCGCCGACGTGGACCGCCGGAGGCACGTCGGCGGGTTTGTATATCCTCACGCAGCCGTGGGTGACGCTTCGGTACATGGCGGCGTTTGGCGCGCCGCTGTACCTCAGCGCCGACAACGACTGGAAACTCGTCGACGGCGTCGCCGACGCACGCGTGGTGGTGGGCGTCGCCTTCCTCGCGATCGTGGTGTGGCTCGCGATCGGCGCGACGCGCCGGCGATCGACGTATCCGGTTGCGTTCGGCCTCTGGTGGTTTCTGATTGCGCTCGTGCCCACCGCGGTGTTGCCGCTCGCTGAAGTCGCCAACGATCACCGGATGTTCCTGCCGTTCGTCGGCCTGACGCTCGCGATCACCTGGGCGGCTGCGCTGCACGTCCGGTACATCGCGAACACCGCCGCCAGGCGGCTGGCGGTCGCTGCCGTCGTCGTCGGGATCTTCGCGCTCGAGACCGTCGGCGTCCGCGCGCGCAACGACGTCTGGCGCACGGACGACAGCCTCTGGCTCGACGTCACCGAGAAGAGCCCGACGAACGGCCGCGGACTGATGAACTACGGCCTCACGCGGATGGAGAAGGGCGATTATCCGACGGCGATCGCGTACTTCGAGCGCGCGCTGGCGTTCACGCCGAACTATTCGCTGCTCCACATCAACCTCGGAGTCGCGTACGGGGGCGCCGGCCGCGTCGCCGACGCGCAGCGCGAATTCAACGCGGCGATTGCCCTCGCGCCGAACGACTGGCGATCGCATTACTTCTACGGGCGGTGGCTGCGATCGGTCGGACAGTTGCCGGAGGCGATCGCGCAACTGCAGCTCGCGGTGTCGCAGAATCCCGCGGACGTCGATTCGCAGACGCTGCTCCAGCTTGCGCTCCGCGAGCAGCGGCCCACGCCCGAGTCGTACCTGGCGCTGTCGCTCGGACAGTACCAGGCGGGACGGTTCAGGGACTGCATCGCGAGCGCCGGCGAAGCGCTGAGGCTGCGGCCGGATTACGCCGAGGCGTACAACAACATCGCCGCGTGCCACAACGCGCTCGCCGAGTGGGATGCCGGCATCGCCGCCGCCGAAGCCGCGGTCCGCCTGAGGCCCGACTTCGCGCTGGCGAAGAACAACCTCGCGTACGCCATACAGCAGAAGCAGCGGTCGAAATGAAGGCCGCGATCGTCATTCCCGCGTACGAGCCGACGCCTGCGCTCGTCGACCTCGTCGCCGATCTCAGCCGCGACGGAGACCGCGCGATCATCGTCGTCGACGACGGGTCGTCGGCGGCGTGCTGGCCGGCCTTTGAAAAGATTCAGTCGTTGCCGAACGTCGTCGTTCTCGCCCACGCGGTGAACCGCGGCAAGGGGCACGCCCTCAAGACCGCGTTCAATCACTTCCTGCTCAACGCGCCGGCCGGGTCGCCCGGCGTCGTCACCGCCGACGCCGACGGCCAGCATCTGCCGGCGGACATCCGGCGCGTCGCCGAACGGCTCGAGCAGTCGCCGGACGTGCTCGTGCTCGGCGGACGCCGGTTCGAGGGAACGGTGCCGTTCCGCAGCCGGTTCGGCAACACGATGACGCGCGGGTTCGTCCGTCTGCTGCTCGGCCGCACGATTTACGACACCCAGACCGGGCTGCGCGGCATTCCGCGCGCGTTTCTCCCCGGGCTCGTTCAGGCCGAGGGCGGACACTACGAGTTCGAGCTCGAGATGCTCGTGCAGGCGACGAAGCGCCGCATGACGATCGAAGAGATCCCGATCGAGACCGTCTACGGCGGCGCCGGGCAGTCGCATTTCAATCCGCTGCGCGATTCGCTGCGGATCTATTTCGTCTTCCTGCGGTTCCTCGGGCTGTCGATCGCGACCGCGGGGGTCGACTACACCGTCTTCGCGATCGCGTTCATGGCGGGCCACAGCATCCTCGGCGCGATGGCCGCGGCGCGGATCGTCGCCGGTACCTTCAACTTCACCTGCAACCGCATCACGGTCTTCAAGTCGAAGGGACCGATCGTGCCGGAGGCGATCCGATACGCGACGCTGGTGGTCGCGCTGATGGCCGTCTCGTACTCGCTGGTGAGAAGCCTCGTGTATCTCGGCCTCAACGTTTACGTGAGCAAGGTCGTCGCGGAAGGCGGTCTGTTCATAGCGTCGTTCGCGCTGCAGAACATGCTCGTGTTCGCCGGCGGGCGCGCGTCACGCACCTGAGCTGGACGATAATCGTTCGGATCCCTTACAATTGATCCGGTCAGAGAAACGCCCGCCAGCGGGTTCCAATTCACATTCATGCATCGACATTCGCTTGTATTCGTTTGTCTCTCGTTGTGTGCCGCGCCGCTCTTCGCGCAGGACGCGCCGCAGCCCCGGTTCGAGCTCGAAACGCTGACGCTCTATTCGCGCTACCGCTTCGTCGAGAACAACGCCGAGGTCGTCACCGCCAGTCAGCTGCAGATCAAGGATGCGATCCGCGCGCGCGTCAACGTCGACGAAGGCGGGCGACTCTCGATACACGCCGGCGCTTTCACCGGCTCGTCGTTCACGAGCAGCTGGGACTCCACCGGCGTCGGCACCGGCGACTGGTCGCCCGACGCCTATCTGAAGCAGCTGTACGTGTCGGCCGCGCCGGCCCGCGGAATCGAGGCGCAGGTCGGCGGTCTCTACATCAACCGCGGCGAGAGCACGGAAATCACCACCTACGACGAGGACGGGTTTCTGATGGGCGAGCGGATTGCGATCCGCAAACCCGCGCAGCTGTTCTTCGACGAACTGTCGGCCACGCGTGCGGGCATCGGATCGCCGACGACGCCCGCAGTGCTGCGCCGATTCGATCTGTTCGCGCACCCGGACTATTGGCAGGTCCAGGCGGTCAAGCGGTTCAGCAGGACGCTGTCGGCGTCGACGGACGTGACGTCGGCGTACGGCGCGCGGACGATCCGCGCCGCCGTGGCTGTGCGCCTGCCCCGGCGTTCGCCGATCGCGGGCGTCCGCGTCGAGCAGTACCGCCGCTTCGACGTCAATCCGGCCGGCGGCTTCGCCGTCTCCGTGGATCGGCCGCTGACGTCGCGGGTGAAACTGCAGGGCGGATACGCGACGGTCGACGAGTTCTACGGCGGATTGAACGCCGATCGCATTCAGCGCGGTCCCCGCGTCTTCGCCATCGCGACCGTTTCGCTGCCGGCGGGGCTGTCAGTGCAGATTTTCGGCACGCGCGCGTTCGAGACGACGTACGCGGTCTCGAACCGCACGCGCTTCGACGCCGTCGTCAGCTACGACGTGCTGGCAGCCACGAAGCGCCGGACGAACTGACGGGGGCTATCGCTCCCGGGCCGCCGCCGGGGGCTGCGGCTTCAGGATGACGTACTCGGGAAGGCCGACCGCGCCGAATCGCTTCATCACCGTCGACGCCGGCGGCGAATCGGGATCCTCGGCCTGGAACTTGATCTTCACGTAGTCCTTGAGCGCGTTCCGGACGTCCGCGCTCTGCAGCGTCGTCTTGTCCATCGTCAGGCAGTTCTTGCACCAGGTCGCCCACATGTCGATGAGCACCGGCTTGCCCTCGCGCATCGCCGTGTCGAGGCCGTCGCCGAGCGAGGGCTGCCAGCCTTCCTTCAATTGTTCCTGCACCGCTGACGCGACGGCCGACGCATCGACCCATCGGTTTGCGAACAGCCCGTACGACGTGTAGCCGTAATAAAGGGCGGTGCCGATGATGAAGACGCCGAACGCCTGCTTGACGCGGACCATCCACATGCCCGGCTTCGGGATCGACGCGATCCCGGCGCCGGCGAGCGGCCACGGCACCGCCATGCCGAGTCCGAGGAAGAACGGCAGGCCCAGCGCGATCTTCGTCCCGCCCGCGTAGAGATTGCTCGAGAACAGCACCACCTGGATGACGACCGGCGCGACGCACGCCCCCGCGAGCAGCGCGGCGACCGCGCCCATGGTGAACGCCATGATGAACGTGCCGGTCTTCGCGCCGGGCGTGAACCGGCTCGACCAGCTCGAGAAGTCGATGATGATGACGTCGAACATCGCGAGGCCGAGGACGACGAACAGGATCGCGATGCCCGCGTTGAACCACGGCGACGAGTTGATCGTGCCGAACGAGCCGGCGGTCAGGATGACGATCACGCCGAGCACGCCGTAGACGACCGCCATGGCGCTGCCGTACGCGGCGCCCAGGATGAACCCGCGGCGCCGCGACGGAAAGCCCTGGCCGAATCCCGCCTGCGTGCCGGCGCCGATGATCGCGAGGTTGATCGGAATCATCGGCAGCACGCACGGCGTCAGATTCAGCGCGAGGCCGCCGACGAACACGATCAGCAGGATCATCAGCGGACCGCGCCCTTCGAAGAGTCCCTTCTGCTGGACGCCGTTCTCGGCGTCGTGGATGAAGGACAGGAAGTCGCTCGTCGGCAGATAGCCACCGGCGGTTCCCATGACGGTGAACTGATCGAGCTTCGCAATGACGTTGCCCGACGAGGTTCCGCGTTCCAGGTTCCCGGTTCCCGGTTGGCGGTTCCCCGTTCCCGCGTCGGATTTCGTGCCGGCAGGTCTTTCTCCCGTGCCGAACTTGATGCGCGCCATCAACCCGGCGGCGTCCGCGCTCGGCGGACCGACCGTCCACTCGACGTTCTGAGTGATCGGCGCGTAGCAGAGTTTCGCGTCGCACGCCTGGTAGCGGAGATGTGCCTGGAGCTTCGTGCCCGCAGGCGGCGCCGATGCCGCCTTCAGCTGCACTCCGATGTAGAACTCGTGCTCGAACACCGCGAGGGGGTCCAGTCCCTCGACTTTGAAGTCGTGCGCTTCGGGCCAGACGATTTCGTCAACCGACATGCCTGACGGGACGTCGATCGTCAGCTCGGTCGGAATCAGCGACGGATCGCGCGGCTTGTTGGACTGCGTGTGCAGGCCTTCATCTAGCGTGACGCGGAGCGCCAGCCGCGTCTCCGACAGGATGAGCGGCGTCACTTCGGCGCGCGGGCGGTTGCGGGTTTGCGCAGAGAGTGGCGCTGCGATCAGGAGCAGCGTCGCGAACAGGAATGTGATTGGGGACCCAAATCCCATCACTTGACTTCACGCAGCTGTATGGCGCCGGGCGGCATCGGAAGCGACGAGGGATCGACCGAGCCTTTCACGGGCGGCAGATCCTGGAACATGAAGTCCCACTTCCATCGCTCGGACGGGTTGGACGCCTGCAGCCAGTGGCGTCCCGACGTCCGCTGACCGAAGTTCAGCGTCGTCAGGCCATCAATCTCCTTCGCGTCCGGGAACCGCCTCGCGATTTCGGCGCGCACGTGCGCGGCCGACGTGTAGTCGAACTTCACGCCGAGCGCCACGCCGAGGTTGACGAGAATCTGCCAGTCCTCCATCGCATCGCCGGGTGGCGCGATCGCGCGGCCCGTGCCCTGCAGCCGTCCCTGGCCATTCGTATAAGACGCTTCCTTCTCCACATAGGATGCGCCGGGCAGCACGAAGTCCGCGGCACGGGCAAGGTCCGTCAGCAGCACACCCTGCACGACGAGCAGCGGCAGCGTACCGCTCTTCCGCGCGTCGAGAATCCACTGGCAATCGCCGAGAGATCCTTCCGGCCCGGGGTCGAACACGTAGAGCGCCGAGACACTGCCCGATTGAACGGCGCGTTTCAGCGCGGAAAGGTCAGCTTCGGTGTTTCCCGGCGCCGCTGGCGTATTCTGAGGCTCTCGAGGGACAAGACCGAACACGCGCGCACCGGCGACGTTCGGTGCATCAACGGGCGGCACTTTGAACTTCGCGTTTGCCGGCTGCGGCTTCTCGCGCACGCGCCACGTCACCGCGATCGATCCCGGTCCGGCGTCCCCGATCAATTCTTCGGTAAGCCGGCGGAACAGAAACAGCTCTTCGTGCGACGCGTGGGCGGAGATCAGGAACCGGACGCCTTCCGGGTTCGTCGAGCCGGCCGCCGCGAGCCGATCGGAAATCTTCGTCGTCGCCTCGTGCCACGAGACGGGCTGGCCGCCGGCCAGCGGCCTGCGCAGGCGATTGTCGCCCTCTATCCAGTGGTACTCGAAGCGCCCGATGTCGCACATCCAGTAGCTGTTCACGTCGGGGTTGAACCGCGGCGTGAAGCGCACGAGCTGCGATCCTTTCGCCCATTCCGGCTTCGCCTTGATCCACGCGGTGACGCTGCACCCCTTCGAGCAGAGCGTGCAGATGGTGTCGGTCGCCTGCGGGTTGTCCCAAGGCCGCGATTTGAACCGGTAGTCGCGCGTGGTGATCGCTCCGACCGGGCAGACGTCCATCAGGTTGCCCGACAGCAGCGAGTGGACGCCTTCTTCCTGGAACGTCGCGATCTGGCTTCCGTTGCCGCGATCGACGATGTTGATCTGTGCGTCGCCGTCGACCTCGCGCATGAAGCGAACGCAGCGCGTGCAGAGGATGCAGCGCTGGCGGTTGAGCATGAGGGTCGGACCGAAGTCGACGTCGCCCTTCGCGCCTTCGCCGTCGAACACGCGGCGCGGAAATTCCATCCGGCTCTGATCGGGTCCGAAGGTATACGAGAAATCCTGCAGCGGACACTCGCCGCCCTTGTCGCAGACGGGGCAGTCGAGCGGATGGTTGACGAGGAGAAACTCGAACACGCCCGCGCGCGCCTCGTTCACCTCGGGCGTGCGCGTCGAGACCACCATGCCGTCGGCGCAGATTGTCGAGCACGACGTCTGCAGCTTCGGCATCTTCTCGATCTTCACGACGCAGACGCGGCAGCTGCCGTCGATGCCGATGCCCGGGTGATAGCAGTAGTAGGGGACCGAGATGCCGCTCTCGATCGCGGCCTGCAGGACGGTCTTCCCCTTCTCGACCGTGATCTGGCGCCCGTCTATCGTGAGCGTGACGGTATCCATATCTCCACAGAATACTTCACATCCGCTTCGTGATCTCCACCTCGGCGAGCGTCCCGTCGTCCTTGGTGAACTCGACGCTCCTGAGCGTGCCGGTCAGCTTGACGCGCTGCTCGACCGTCCGGTCGACGACCGGGACGACGACGGTCGGCTTCCGATCGCCGTAGTCCAGCGTCAGGGAGAGCGGCACGTCGAACACCTCGCCGACCTGATCGACGCGCAGAACGAGATCGCCGCCGTCAATCCGGTACGACACCTGCAGCTTCGGCAGCGACGAGCCGTAAATCCAGCGCTCGAAGAACCGATCGAGAGGCCGGCCGGATTCGGCTTCCATCGCCGCGCGGAAATCTTCGGTACCGGCCTTGCGGAACCTTGAGACGCGGTAATAGCGACGCAGGCCGCGGAAGAACGCGTCGTCGCCGACGAGCCGCCGGAGCATGTGCAGCACCGCCGCGCCTTTGTTGTAGACCAGCGCGCGGAACACGCGACTGTCGTTCTTGATGTGGCCGAGGCGGTAGCCGAGATACACAGGCCCCTGCGCGGACGTGTCCATCGACCACCTGCGCAGCTGCCGCAGCACCGACGCGAAGCCCTCCGCGCCGCGCTGGTGCTGCGCGTACATCGCCGCGAAGTACTGCGCGAACCCTTCGCTCAGCCACTGCTCGTGGTAGTTCTGCCAGCCGACCGCCTGACCCCACCACTGGTGCGCGAGCTCGTGCGCGATGAAGAAGTCGCCGTATCCGGCGAACGACGCCGGATCGTTGCGCCAGACGAGCGGCGAGGTCGGCAGCTGCTGGTTGAGCGCGGCGAAATACGCCGGACTGTGACCGCCCGGCAGATCGTTTTCGATGAGCGCGACCGTGAAACTGTCGTACGGGCAATCGCCGAGGATCGACTCGTAGAAGCGCGCGATGTCGGCGGCGCGCGCGGCGAGTTCGTGCCCCTTCGACACCTGCCGCGGGTTGGTCTCGACCGCGAGCCGCATGCTGGCGAAGGACGTGCCGGCCGGCACGACGCCGTCGGCCGCCGCGCTCGACGGCGGGAACATGACCGTCTGCGCGTCGGCATGCGCGAAGCGGCTGAGGATGAACGACAGATAGCGCAGCGGCTGCGTCGCGTTGAACAGATACAGCTTGCGCGCGAGCGCCGGTTCCTTCGGCGGACCATCCGGTTCGTCGGCGACGGGAAAGCCCGGCGCCAGCGTGCCGCTCGCGACGCAGTCGACGGCGGCGGGTACGCTGATCCGGATGCGGGCGGTCGCGTAGTCGGAGTACGGCGCCTGCGGGTACCAGTAGCTCCGGTTGCTGTAGAGGGCGCTCGGCTCGGCCGCGATGAGCGGCATGTCGTCGCCGACCGATTGTCCGATCTGCGCGCCGGCGGTCTCGCGATCCGGTGTCTGCGGCTGCAGCCGGCCGTTGTAGCTGACGGTCACCGTCAGCGTCGAATCGTGCATCAGCAGCGTCGGCAGATTGACGACGAGCATGTTCTGGTTCTTGATGCGGATGCCGAACAGACGCCCGAGCTCGGCGCTGACGATCGATTCCACCACGAGCGAGTCGGCGAGGCGCAGGTTGATCGAGGCGATGCTGGCGGCGCGGACCTTCAGGCGCAGCGTCGTCCGGCCGTTGATCCAGAAGCGCTCCGGCGTCACCGCGACGTCGACGTCGTAGTCGAGGATGTCGTAGTCGACCAGATCTTCCTCGGAGTAGAAGCGTCCGCGTTTCGCGAGCCGGTCGCGCGAGGTGTACATCGCGATGTTGTGCTTACGCCGGCGATCGAAGAAGGAGATGTCTTCCGGTTCGTTGGACGAATGCGCGTAGGTGAGCGTGTCGTATTTGCGGGTCCGGATTTCGGCGAGGAAGTCGCCGGCGCCCGGCAGCAATGACCAGGAGTCGCGGCTCAGATCGCCCAGATCGATGGCAAACGACTTGACCGACTCTTCGTTGAACACCGCCTGCGCGCGGCGCATCAGGCGCGCGTCGACGGCGGCCACTTCCAGCGCGTCGATCGACACGACGCGGTCGAAATCGCCCGGATTCAACCGGATGAACGCCGCGTCGAACTTCGTCTCGAAGACCTCGCGGCCGCAGAAGATCTTGACCTGTCCCTTTTCCGTCTCCGGCGCCGGGTGAAAGTTGACCAGCCCCTGGCCGAAGAGCACGAGCGCCGTCGCGCTGCCGTCGGCTTCGGCGACGAAGACCGAGCCGTCGGTCAGCGTCAGGTCAAGGTCTTCCGAGGCAATCTTGAGCGCGCGCGCCCGGTATTGCTTCGACGTGTTGAGCGAGACGCGGTACAGGCTCTCGACCGACGAGAGTCGCTCCTGATCGAAGATGGCCCACGGCCCCGCGCCGCCCGCGCGGCGCACGTCGAGCCGCCACGTGGCGATGCGCCCGCGCTGACCGAAATCGGAAAACACATCGACCATCAGGCGGTAGCCGCTGCCGGCCGGCATGTTCGCCAGCGCAAAGCGCTCGCGCTCCTGCAGCGTCGCCTGCGCGATGTTGGGCAGAAACTCCGTGGACAGGAAATCGCGCGCGCGCGCCGAGTCCGCCGAGCCGTCGAGCAGCGAGAGATAGCCGACCGTGTCGCCCGCCCTGACGAGCGTTTCGACGCGGCGGAGCAGCACCTCGATCGGATCGGCCTGTGCCTGCGCGCGCGACGGCACGGCGTCGCCGGCGGCGAGCGCGACTGCGAGGACAGCGGCGATGAACACCGATTCCTATCTTAGTTGGCGAGCAGGCGTCGGCGCAGAACGAGAATCGTCAGATCGTCGGCGAGCCGCGTGTCGGCCGTGTATTGTTCAACGGACCGGAGGATGGCCGCCGGGATCGCGGAGGTTGCGAGCATCCGGCTCGCTTTCAGCGCGCTCTCGAGCCCGGCCTCGTCGAACGGCGTTCC
>Ga0075425_100009728_pt1 | contig 10233 bp, 10 predicted proteins | sample SoiMethybrSBSTD4_FD_75300 | JGI IMG/M metagenome (GOLD analysis project Ga0075425, IMG submission 75300) | Bulk soil microbial communities from a Populus tree surrounding site in Tennessee, USA - Soil MetaG P. TD hybrid SBSTD4 | ecosystem: Environmental > Terrestrial > Soil > Tree plantation...
AAGATGGCCGCTGCGCGACGATCGCGACCAGGCGCGCGCGCTCGCGCGGCCGCAACGCATGGCCGCGCGCATCGCCGATCAACAGCTCGCCGTGCGACGGCACCAGTCCCGCGATCGCGCGCAATATGGTCGTCTTTCCGGCGCCGTTGGGACCGATGAGCCCGAGCCAGCCGCCCGAGGGAACGTTGAGCGACACGTCGCGCAGGATCGACCGACCGCCGAGCTCGACGGACAACGAACGAACGTCGACGGCCGTCACAGCATCTTCCTGCTCGTGCGCAATACCAGCGCGAAGAAGGGCGCGCCGAAGAAGGCGGTGATCACGCCGATGGGCAACTCCGCAGGCGAGATCACCGTTCGGCCCAGCAGGTCCGCGAGGATCAGGAACGCTGCACCGAAACACAGGGAAAGGGGCAGGATCACGCGGTAGCTGGTCCCGGCGACCAGCCGCACCACGTGCGGCACGATCAACCCGACGAATCCGATGAGCCCGCTCACCGCGACGACGGCCGCGGTCGAAAGCGACGCGGCCACGACCACGATCAGTCGCACCCGGCGCGCCGGAACGCCGACGGCTTCCGCTTCGTCGTCGCCGAGGGCGAGCACATCCAGGAGTCTGCGGTGCGCCATGATCGTGGCGATACCGACCGCGACGTACGGCAGAACGAGGAAGACGTCACTCCATCCGACGGTCGCGAGCCGGCCGAGGATCCACCCGTACACCTCTCGGATCTGGTCCGCCCGGCGCTGCAGCAAGAACGTCTGCACGGCTGTGAAGAACGACATCACCGCGATCCCGGCGAGCACGAGCGTGGTCGCCGTGCGTCCCGGACCACTCGCGCGACCGACCGCGTAGGCGAGCGCGACGGCGAGAAGCGCGCCGGCGAAGGAGGCCATCGGCACGATGTTCGAACCCACTCCGGCCGGTGTGTATGCGATGGCAACGGTCGCACCGAGCCCGGCACCGGCTGCAGCGCCGAGCAGATACGGATCCGCCAGGGGATTGCGGAATGCGCCTTGATATGCGGCGCCCGAGATCGCCAACGTCGCGCCCACGATGCCCGCGAGGACGACCCGCGGTAGCCGGAGCTGCATGAGGATCGCCTCGTGCTGCGCCGACAGGTGCGACGTGTCGGGGACGAAGGGCAAGAGTCCGACGAGCTTGCGCAGCGCCTGCGCCGGGTTGATGCCGACGGGGCCGATGAAAACCCCGACCAACGCGGCGACGATCAGGCAGGCGACGCCTGCGGAGAGCCACCCGATCCGCAGGCGCGCCGGGCGCAGCGGAACCGCGCTCAGACGCTCGCGGAGCTCGGCGACGGCCATCTACGCTGCTTTCTTCAGCGCCTTGAGCGCGTTCTCGACCGTCCGTAGGAAATCGACGATGCGCGGCCCCCACCGCGACACGACGTCGTCGTCGAGCGCGACGACGCGTCCGGAAGTAACCGCGTCGATCTTGTCCCAGCCGGGCCGCTTGGCGACTGTCTCCGCTGTTTGCGAGCAGCACTTGGTGTCGGCGAGGAAGATCAACGAGGGGTTGGACTGGATGATGAACTCCGCCGAAAGCTGGGGGTACCCGGTCCCAGCCTTGTCCGCCGCGTCGGCGATGTTCTTCAGGCCGAGGAGCGCATAGACGGTGCCGATGAACGTCGAGGATGTGGCGGTGAAGTAGTCGCTGCTGAGCTCGTGGAAATAGGTGGGCGGCCGGTCGAAATGCGGCGCGTCCTCGACCAAACTTCTGATGTCTCGGCGCATCTTCGTCACGACGTTCGCGGAGCCCGCGCGGTTATCCGTCACGCGGCCGAGGACGTCGAGCTGCTTGTAAGCGTCGCTCAGATCCTTCGGCGGCGACTGGAGGATCGCAGCGATGCCGAGGGCCTTGAACGACGCGCTGAGCTTGTGCGAGTCGTCGGCGAACACGACGAGGTCCGGCTTGTACGTGGCGATCGCCTCGACGTTCGGCTCGAACCCGGACAGCTTCGTGGTTGGAACACCGGGCGGGTAGTTCGACTGATCGTCGACCGCGATGACCTGCCGGCCGGCGCCGATCGCGAAGAGGTCCTCCGTTGCGGTGGGGGAGAGCGACACGATCCGCACGGGCTTCTTCGCGATCGTGATCGCGCCGTTTTCGGCGGTGACGGTGAGCGGGAACGTCGTCGTTCCGGCCGCGATGGGCTCGATGTTGCTCGTCTTACCGCACGCCGCGATGGCGAGTGCAAGCGAAACGATCGCTGCGGATCTTCTCATCGCTCCTCCTTCCCTCCGGAGGATGCGATGAGGTCGCGGGAAGCGCCCTTCGGTCGCACAAACCGCCCTTCCTCCGAGGACAGACGTTCGTGGCGACGGAGCAGGCGTCCTGGCTCGTCCTGGACCTCGCGGTCGTTGCGAGGCCGAGGCGTCACAGTTGCGGGACAGCGCCGGGATCTAACCGGACTTCGCTGCTTTCGTCGCACCCGGGACCCGTGCCCGAGCGGCGGGAAGTATATCCATCGAACGAGCGTTTACCGAAACGGCGTAGGATGACCACGATGGACGAAGTCACGACGACGAACGGCAACGGCGCGACGGCCGGCGGGAACGGCAACGTCCCGACGCCGGGTGAGATCATGGACGCGATCCGCGTGGTCGTCGACCCTGAGATCGGCATCTCGATCGTCGATCTCGGCCTCGTCTACGACGTGACGGTCGAAGACGGCGTCGCGAAGGTCACCTACACGCTGACCTCGATGGGCTGCCCCGTCGGACCGCTGATCGAATCGCAGATGCAGCAGGTGTTGTCGCTCCTGCCGAACCTCGAGGGCACCGAGTTTTCGATGGTCTTCCGCCCGCCGTGGGGCCCGGAGATGATGAGCGACGAAGCGAAGGCGGCGCTCGGGTACCTCTAGGGCTTCTCGCCCAGGAAGTCGATCAACAGCGCGTTGAACTCCTCGGGCCTCTCGAGCGCGAGCCAGTGCCCGGCCCCTTCGAACCGTTCGTAGCGCCACGGTCCGGTCAGGAACTGCACCGAGTCGGTCATCTGCTCCTCGCCGAGCGCGAAGTCGGTCGAACCCCACACGCCCATGGTGGGAACGGCGATCTCCGGGAACGGAACGTCGATGCCCCAGATCTGGGGCGTCATGTTCGCTCGGTACCAGGAGAGGCCCGCCGTCAGCGCGGTTCGGTCCGACATCGCCGACAACGAGCGCTCGAGGTCGGGCGACGACGCCAGCCACTCACGGAACAGGCTCCAGCCATCCTTGGCGAGGAGATCCTCGGCGAGCTGCTCGTACTGGAAGAGGAACGAGTACCACGACATCTGCATCTGCTTGAAGCGCGCGCGCGTGAACGCGCCGGGATGCCCGACCGACACGGCCACCAGCCGCTCGGTCACGGCCGGTTCCGCCGAGGCGAACAACCACGCGACGCCGGCGCCGAAATCGTGTCCGACGACGCTCGCGCGCCCTACGTCGAGTGTGTCGAGGATGGCACGGAGATCCGCGACTGCGTTGAACATCACGTAGTTCTCGACGCCGACGGGCTTGTCGCTGTCGCCGAAGCCGCGCAGGTCCGGCGCGATCACCCGGTACCCGGCCTCGACGAGTGCAGGCACCTGCTCGCGCCACATGTCCGCAGAATCCGGGAACCCGTGCAGCAGCACGACCGCCGGCCCGTTACCCACATCGACGACGTAGTGGGAAAGGCCGTTCGCCTCCAAGCGAGTCCCCGAAAGCGACCGCGCGGCCATCAGCGTTTGCGCGCGACGATCGCCGCGGTGACGAACCGCTCGCCCAACGTCACCCCCCGTTCGACGTCGAATCCGGCCGCGTCGAGCATCTGACGCAGTTCCGCGCGGGTATGCGCGACGCCGCCTTCCGTATTGACGATCATCGCGACCGTGAACACCGCGGGGTGGAGCGGCCCGCTGCGGTCGTCGTCGGGCGCGGTCTCCATGACGAGCAGAAGCGCCCCGGAAGGCAAGGCGGCATGAACGCGCGCGAGGATCTCGGCCACGCGCTCGGGTGAGAAGTCGTGCAGCATGTTCGCGATCACCGCCGCATCGCACCCGGCGGGCAAGGCGTCGACGAAGAAGTTCGCGGGGTGCGTGTCGATCCGACCCGATAGCCGGGCGTCGGCGACGTGCACCGCCGTTTTCGCGAGCACGGCGTCGCGGTCCACGACCACCGCTCGAAGTGACGGGTTCGCTCGACAAAGCGCGATCGACACCGCTCCGGATCCTCCGCCGACGTCCATGATCCGCTCGATCCCGTCGAGCGGGACGGCCGCCGCGAGCTTCGTCGCCATCGCGAGCGAGTGGCCGTGCAGGAAATCGAGCAGGAACTCTTCGGGGAACACGTGGTAGCCGTCTTCGTCTTGCGGGAGCGGAGGCGCGTCGTTCCGCAACGACTCCTCGAGCCGCCCCCACGCCGGCCAGCACCAGCGCTCGTCCAAGACGTAGTTGCGGAGCGAGTACTCCGATCCCGACGACAGGTACTTCACCGCCGCCTCGCTCGCGCGGATGGTGTCCCCATCGCGCTCGAGCAATCCTGCGGCGACGCAGGTGTCGAACAAGCCTCTCGCGGGACGCGGAGCGAGTCCCATCTTCGAGGCCGCTTCCGATTCGGCGAGGCCGTCGCGGGTGATGACCTCGAACGCTCCGAGCTCGACGGCCGCCATCACGGTCCGGGCGACCCAGAACGACAGGAACAGCTCTAGCACGTCGTCGGGATCGTCTATGGACAGCGGACGGCGCACCATTCCGGCGACTGTATTGGGGGGCTCCCTCGGCTTGCAATCCGCAGGCAGGAGGGGGCAATATTGATTTACACCGTCGGAATAGGGTTAACTATCGGTTCCCATCGTGAGGAGGCCGTATGGCTGGCTATTCGAAGGACGTGCTCGTCGACACCGACTGGGTCGCAGACAACCTCGATAACCCCGACATCCGCATCGTTGAGGTGGACGAGGACACCGCTGCATACGAGCGCGGCCACATCCGCAACGCGGTCGGGCTCAACTGGCGTTCCGATCTGCAGGATCCGCTCCGCCGTGAGTTCGTGTCGGCCGAGGGGTTCGGAAAGCTGATGGACAAGGTTGGGGTTTCCCCCGACACCGAAGTCGTCCTCTATGGCGGCAACAACAACTGGTTCGCCGCCTACGCGTACTGGTACTTCCGCTACTACGGCCACGAAAAGGTCAAGCTCATGAACGGCGGCCGCAAGAAGTGGGAGCTCGAGGGGCGCGACCTCACCCAGGACCCGCCGAAGGTCGTGGCCGGCAAGGGTTACAAGGTCAGCAAGGCGGACGACGAGATTCGCGCGTTCCGCGACTGGATCCGCGACGAGGTGCTCGACAAGGTCGGCAAGACCTACGGGCTCGTCGACGTCCGTTCGCCCGAGGAGTTCCGCGGCGAGCTGCTCGCGCCGCCGCATCTTCCGCAGGAACAGGCGCAGAAGCCGGGCCACATCCCCGGCGCAGCGAACATCCCCTGGTCCAAGTCCGTCGACCCGGAGTCGGGCGCCTTCCTTCAGCCGGACCAGCTCACCGAGCTGTACGGCGCCGTTGGGATCACTCCGGACAAGAACATCGTCGCGTACTGCCGCATCGGCGAGCGCTCGGCGCACACCTGGTTCGTTTTGCACGAGCTCCTCGGCTTCCCGAACGTCCGCAACTACGACGGTTCCTGGACAGAGTGGGGCTCCCTGGTCGGCGTGCCGATCGAGAAGTAACGCGAGGCTGGACGGGTGAGGGCCGGGGAGACCCGGCCCTCAGCTTCTCCGGCGAGCGTTCTTTGAGGGGAGCCGACCGGGCTCAACAAGCCGAGCCTCGCGAGGCATCCGAGGGAATGAATGGCCTGCTCAGAGGCGTTGTTCGAGCCGAAGGTCGGATTCCCAGCGTGAAATCCGCCTGCTAGGATAGGAATTGAAACGAACCGCTCTTTTGGGGAGTGTCTTCGAATGGCTATCAAGCCTAAGGATCTGGATCTCGGCAAGGGCTACCGCTACGGCTGGCACGACGAATCGACCTCGCTCAACGAGCCCAAGAGGGGTCTGTCGGCGGATGTCGTCGAAGAGATCTCGCGCCTCAAGGACGAGCCGGAATGGATGAAGAAGTTCCGGCTGAAGGCGTACCGCTACTTCATGGCGCGCCCGATGCCGAACTGGGGCGGCGACCTGTCGGAGATCGACTTCGACAACATCTACTACTACATCAAGCCCACCGAGGGTCAGGTGAAGTCTTGGGACGAGCTTCCCGAGGACATCAAGAACACGTACGTGAAGCTCGGGATCCCCGAAGCCGAGCGTGAATTCCTCGGCGGCGTGACGGCACAGTACGAAAGCGAAACCGTCTACCACCAGGTCAAGAAGGAGCTCGACGACATCGGCGTGATCTTCACGTCGATGGACGAAGGGCTCAAGCTCCATCCCGAGATCGTCAAGAAGTACTTCGGGACTGTCATCCCGCCGAACGACAACAAGTTCGCGGCGTTGAACAGCGCGGTGTGGTCGGGCGGCTCGTTCATCTACGTGCCGCCGAACACGCACGTGGACATCCCGCTGCAGGCCTATTTCCGCATCAACCGCGAGAACATGGGCCAGTTCGAGCGCACGCTGATCATCGTGGACGAGGGCTCGTACGTTCACTATGTCGAGGGCTGCTCGGCGCCGGTCTACACGACCGATTCGCTGCACTCCGCGGTGGTCGAGATCGTCGTGCACAAGAACGCGCGGTGCCGTTACACGACGATCCAGAACTGGTCGCCGAACGTCTACAACCTCGTCACGAAGCGCTCGGTCGCGTACGAGAACGCCGTCATGGAATGGGTCGACGGCAATATCGGCTCGCGCCTGACGATGAAGTACCCGTCCATCTATCTGATGGGCGAAGGCGCGCGCGGCGAGGTCCTTTCGGTGGCGTTCGCCGGCGAGGGACAGCACCAGGATGCCGGCGGCAAGATCGTGCACGCGGCGCCGAACACGACCGGTCAGATCATCTCGAAGTCGGTGTCCGCCCAGGGCGGCCGCACGTCGTACCGCGGGCTGGTTCGCGTCGAGCCCGGCGCCGACCACGCGAAGACGTTCGTGCGTTGCGACGCGTTGATCCTCGACGAGGACTCGCGCTCGGACACTTATCCCTACAACGAGATCGAAGAGGAGTCGGCGGCCGTCGGCCACGAGGCGACCGTATCCAAGGTCGGCGACGATCAACTCTTCTACCTCATGTCGCGCGGAATCTCCGAACAGGAAGCGATGGGCATGATCGTGAACGGCTTCATCGAGCCGATCACGAAAGAGCTTCCGATGGAGTACGCGGTCGAGCTCACGCGCCTGATCCAGCTCCAGATGGAAGGCGCGGTCGGCTAGACGTGACCACCGGCATCTTCGACGCCGCCGCCGCGAAGGCGCTCGGCGAGCGGGGAGGCGACCCCGACTGGCTGGTCGAGCGCCGCATCGAGGCTTTGGATCGGTTCGAGGCTCTTCCGTGGCCCGACCAATCCATCGAGGCGTGGAAGTACACGGACCTCAAGGGTTTCGACCTCGGCGCCTTCGACCCCCTGCCCGACGCACACGACGCGGCGCCGACGCTCGACGACGTTCCTGCGGAGGTTCTCGCCGGGATCGGCGAGGTGGGAGACCGCGCGGGGTTCGCGGTGCAACTCGACGCCGACGTAGTGCACCTGACGGTTGACCCGGCGGTCACGGCGAAGGGCGTCGTGTTCGGGACGATCGGCGCGACGGCTGCGGCATATCCCGATCCCGTCCGCGACGCCATGGGCTTCGCCGGCGTGAGCGCGAGCGAGGAAAAGTTCGCCACACTCGCGGGCGCGTTCACGGGTGGTGGCGCGTACGTCTACGTGCCCCGCGGGGTCGACGTGGGGGTCCCGTTGCAGTCGTTCCGCTGGATCACCCGCGCCGGCGTCGCCGTGTTCCCTCGAACCGTCATCGCGGTGGAAGAAGGTGCGAGCGTCACCTACATCGACCACTATCGCTCGGCGCCGCTCGACGGCCCCGCGCTTACCGCTGCGACGGTAGAGATCTACGCGCATCCCGCTTCGAACGTGTCGTACCTCGCGGTCCAGGATTGGAGTCCGAGCGTCTACCACTTCAGCATCCAGCGAGCTTTGGTGCAGCGCGACGCGACGCTTCGGACGCTCGCTGCGACGCTCGGCGGGCACCTGTCGCGATCGGTCGTCGAGTCGATCCTCGACGGGCCCGGCGCGCACTCGGAGATGCTCGGCGTTTACTTCGCCGACTCGGACCAGCATTTCGACCACCGTTCCTTGCAGGAGCACCGCGCGCCGAACTCCTCGAGCGACCTCTATTACAAGGGGGCGCTTGCCGGACGCTCGCGCGCGGTGTACTCGGGATTGATCCACATCGCGAAGGAAGCGCAGAAGGTCGACTCGTGGCAGGCCAACCGCAACCTGATCCTGTCCGATGAGGCGAAAGCCGATTCGATCCCGTACCTCGAGATCGAGGCGAACGACGTGCGTTGCTCGCACGCCGCCTCCGTCGGCCCGCCGGATCCCGAGCAGGCGTTCTACTTGGAGTCGCGCGGCCTCGCACACAACGAAGCCGAACACCTGCTCGTCAAGGGCTTCTTTCAGGAGATCCTCGATCGTGTGCGCGTGCCCGAGGTGCGCGACGCGCTCGAACGCGCGGTCGAGCAGGAGCTCACGCTCGCGGAGAAGACATCATGAGCGACGAGCAGACTCTGATCCGGCTGTGCCGCGCCGACGAGGTGCCGTTGAACGACGCGCGGCGCTTCGAGGTGAACGGCACGCCGGTGGCTCTGTTCCACCTGCCACTGGGGTTCTTCGCGATCGGCGATACCTGCTCGCATGAAGAGTCGTCGCTGTCGGAGGGATTCATCGACGAGGACATGGTGGAGTGTCCCAAGCACGGCGCGCAGTTCGAGATCATGACCGGCAAGAACCGATCGCTCCCGGCGACGAGGCCGGTCCCGGCGTATCGCGTGATCGTCGAGGGTGACGAGGTGTACGTGGAGGATCCCAATGGCTGATGCGAAAACGGCGACCGCGACCCAAGAGCGCGAGGCGAAGCCCGGCGACGATCTGCTCGTCGTGGAAGACCTGCACGCCGGCGTTGAGGGTCGCGACGACATCCTGAAAGGCATCACGCTCACGGTGCGTCGGGGCGAGGTGCACGCGCTGATGGGACCGAACGGCTCCGGCAAGAGCACCCTGAGCTACGTCCTGATGGGGCGGCCCGGCTACCGCGTCACGAAGGGCCGCGTGCTGCTGAACGGCGAGAACATCTTGGAGCTGACGCCCGACGAGCGCGCGAAGCGGGGTCTGTTCCTCGCGTTCCAGTACCCGCAGGAGATACCCGGCGTCTCGGTGATCAACTTCCTGCGCGCGGCGCGCAACGCCACGAAAGCGCAGGAGATGGCGCCGCTGCAGTTCCACAAGTTCCTGCAAGAGAAGATGCAGCTCCTTGGCGTCACCGACGAGATGGTCCGGCGTTACGTGAATTCCGGATTCTCGGGCGGGGAGAAGAAGCGCAACGAGATCCTCCAGATGGCGGTGCTCGAGCCGGAGATGGCCGTCCTCGACGAGACCGATTCGGGCCTCGACATCGACGCGCTGCGGGCCGTCGCGGAGGGGATCGTCAAGGTTGCGCACGAGCGGATGGGAGTCCTGCTGATCACGCACTATCAGCGGATCCTGAACTACATCACACCGGATGTCGTGCACGTCCTGACCGCCGGCCGGATCGTCCGCTCGGGCGGACCGGAACTGGCCGCCGAGCTGGAGAAGACGGGGTACGATTCGTTCAAGGAGGCGGGGACGGACGCGGCCGATGACGACCGCGGGCCGTTGCCGTAAACCATGTTCGACCCCAAGGTCGTCCGCAAAGACTTCCCGATCTTCGAACGCCGTGTCCACGGCGACAAGCCGCTGATCTACCTCGACTCGGCGAACACGTCTCAGAAACCGCGCAAGGTGCTCGACACGCTGACCGACTTCTACGAGCGGCACAACGCGAACATCCACCGCGCGGTGTACGAGCTCGCCGCCGAATCCACCGAGGCCTACGAAGGGGCGCGGTCGAAGGTCGCGAGTTTCATCGGCGCGCCGGAAGGATCGCGCGAGGTCGTCTTCACGAAGTCGTGTACCGAGGCGATCAACCTCGTCGCGTACGCGTGGGGTCGCGCCAATCTGCACGAGGGCGACGAGATCGTCATCAGCGAGATGGAGCATCACTCCAACTTGATCCCGTGGCAGATCGCGGC
>Ga0075425_100009729_pt1 | contig 10233 bp, 8 predicted proteins | sample SoiMethybrSBSTD4_FD_75300 | JGI IMG/M metagenome (GOLD analysis project Ga0075425, IMG submission 75300) | Bulk soil microbial communities from a Populus tree surrounding site in Tennessee, USA - Soil MetaG P. TD hybrid SBSTD4 | ecosystem: Environmental > Terrestrial > Soil > Tree plantation...
CGAAGGACACGAAGGACACGAAGGACACGAAGATTCGATGATGGATCTGTCAGTTCGAATCGGTTCGCTGCATCTGCGAAATCCGCTGATGGCCGCGAGCGGGTGCTACGGATACGGCGTCGAATACGCCAACGCAGTGGACCTCTCGTCGCTCGGCGCCGTCGTCTCGAAAGGGCTGTTCCTCAAGCCCAGAGAGGGACATCCTCCCGAGCGTATCGTCGAAACGCCCTCCGGCATGCTCAACGCGATCGGTCTTCAGGGCATCGGCGTCCATCGCTATATCGCCGAAAAGCTGCCAGAGCTGCGGCGTCTCGGTGCGACCAACATCATCAACATCTGCGGCAGCACGCTCGACGAGTACGTCGAGCTCGCGCGGATTCTCTCGGACATCGACGGCGTGCACGCGCTCGAAATCAATATCTCGTGCCCCAACATCAAGGAAGGCGGCATCACGTTCGGGTGCAGTCTTCACGGCACCTTCGACGTCGTCTCGGCAATCAGAAAAGTGACGCATCTGCCGGTGATCCCCAAGCTCACACCGAACGTCACCGATGTCGCCTCGATCGCGAAGGCGGCTGAAGATGCGGGTGCCGACGCCGTGTCGCTGGTCAACACGTTTCTGGCCATGGCGATCGACGTCGAGACGCGCCGGCCGAAACTCTCGAACATGGTCGGCGGGTTGAGCGGACCCGCGATCCGGCCGATCGCCGTGCGCATGGTGTACGAATGCCGGCGAGCGGTGAAGATCCCGGTGATCGGCATGGGCGGAATCGCGACCGCGACCGACGTGCTCGAGTTCATGATCGCCGGTGCGACCGCCGTTCAAGTGGGTACCGCCAACTTCGTCGATCCATTCATCTGGACGAAGCTCCTCGACGGGATCGAGCGCTACATGGCGCGTCATCGCATGACGTGCCTCTCCGATCTGGTCGGCTCCATCGACACGAGCACGCGAGAGAAACAGTGGGTCAGCTCCTAGACGACAACCGCCTCCTGGTGGCGCTCGACGTTGATTCCGGCGAGCGCGCGTTGGCCCTGGCTCGATCACTGCGCGACGTCGCCAGTGGATTCAAAGTCGGCAGCCGTCTGTTCACGCTCGAAGGGCCCTCACTCGTTCGAGCGCTCGCCGACTCCGGGATGAAGGTCTTTCTCGATCTCAAATTTCACGACATCCCCAACACTGTGGCGCAGGCGGTCGAGTCGGCCGTCCTGACAGGGGCGTGGATGGTCAACGTGCACGCGTCTGGTGGGACGGCGATGATGCAGGCCGCGGCCGGCGCCGCTCGAGAAGCGGCGTCACGAGCCGGCCGAGCAAGGCCGCTCGTCATCGGCGTCACCGTGCTCACCAGCATGGATGACGCGACGTTGCAAGAAAGCGGCGTGACGCGACCGCTTCTGGACCAGGTGATCGCGTTGGCTCGCCTCGCGCGGGGCGCGGGACTCGATGGTGTGGTCGCGTCACCGCAGGAAACGGCGGCGATCCGCCAGGCGTGCGGCGATGACTTCGCGATCGTCACGCCGGGCATCCGCGGCGCATCGGCGGGCGCCGAGAAGAACGATCAGTCGAGAACGATGGGACCGGCAGAAGCGATACGGGCCGGCGCCACGTTCATCGTGGTCGGCCGGCCCATTATTGGCGCGCAGGATCCGCGGGGTGCCGCGGAGCGAATCGTCGAGGAGCTCGAGGCGGGCCGCCTGAAGGCGGCCCCTACTTGGCCACGATGATGAAGTGGCCCCGCCGGTTCTTGGCCCAACACTCCTCGTTCATCTCCGTGCAGACCGGCGCTTCCTCCCCCTTGCTGATCACGTTGATGCGATCGGCGGCGATCCCCAACCCGACCAGGTAGTCCTTCACGGCACTTCCGCGCTTTTCACCAAGCGCGAGGTTGTATTCGTTGGTGCCGCGGGCATCGGCATGCCCCTCGACCGTCACCTTGGTTGACATCCAGCGCTTCATCCACTCGCTGTTCTTCTGCAGCACGGCGCGCTGATCGTCCTTGATATTCGACATGTCGAACAAGAAGAACACATCGGCCAGCGGCATTTCCGCGTTCAGCTGCTCGAGCGTCTTCTTGGCGAAGATTTCGTCCTCCGTGGGCGCCCGCGGTGGAGCCGGAGCCGGCGCCGGTGGTGGTGGCGGCGGCGGTGGCGGCGGTGGCGGCGGTGGCGCCGCAGGAGGAGCCGGCGGTGGCGGCGGCGGTGGTGGCACTACTTTCTTGCCGCAGGCTGAAATAGTCAGCACGACCAGCAACACAATCGCGGTGAACCACACGTACCGGCGCAGCGTCATCTGGAGCTTCTCCTGCAGTGAGATGTCGGCGGAAGAACGGGTTGAGATTAGCGTCCGAACGATCTCGTGTCAATCAAGGTCTGTCAGGAGCCGCGGCAGGCAAAACCGTCGTTTCGAAGAGGCGCAGTCCCAGCCGCCGTGTATCGGTGGTTCCTTCTACTGGTCCGGGCAGGTAAACGCGATCGACTTCGACCGCAATCGCGCCCCCGACACGCCGAACCGTGTCGGCAGGGACGACGACATGCCAGGTGAACTCGCGGGTGGGGTGCAATTCGCTGACAATCTGCTCGCCGGCAGTGATTCGCACAGCCGGCGCGGTGCCGAAGTACTTCAGGGGTGATTCCCCGTGGAGGACCAGCTCGACCGCGTGGGGAGGCGCGACTCGCAACACCGATTTCTCGCTGGTCCAGCGCCAGCGCAAGCCGGTCGCGGTTTCGTATTCCTCTTCGTGCCATCCTTCGCCAAAGCCGAACATCAAGGTGTCGGCGGACTGAATGTCGAACTGCCGGATGGCAATCGGTGGCGTCGAACGCGACGGCGGATCGGCATGGGCGCTGATGGTCAGCCGCGCGTACCGCCCGTCGCCGGTTGGTAGTCCCCCAGGAAGATCGATGAAACGCAGGAAGCTCGCGCCGCCGGGCGCTGGATCGACTTTCCAGGTTTCGATGAGCGCGCCATCGATTGCCAGATCGAGCGTGACCGCTGAATCCCCAGGCGCACTGAAATGCCGACCGCCAACCATCACCCGCAGCGGACCCGATCGTCGTCGCACGTACGCTTCAATGGGCCGCCGATCGATGCCGGTTCCGGCGGCCTGGCTGAGACCGCCGGCTTCTGGCGTCAGCGACCATCCTTCACCGGCGAACCAGCCTGGAGGCCGAAAGACGTACCAGTCGACACCAACCGGTCGCGCGCCGCTCATCGTCCAGCGGTCCGCCGCCTTCCATCGGAAGCGCGTGACATCAGTGCGGCTTTGCGGATCGATCAAGGCGAGATCGGTGCGCCGAGTGTCGGCGAGGAACCAGATCGGCGCGTCGTTTCCTCGACGCCAATAATCGACGAGACCGAGCCACTCGTAGCTTCGTCGAGGCTCCACGATCGTGATGTGCTCAGGAGCGCTCGCTTGAAGCGGTCGTCGCAACGAGAAATGGGAATAGATGGCGGCAGGCGGGGAGACTGCGGCTCGAGACCTCATCGCGGCGATGGCTTGGAATTCCGGATGCGGCTGGCGCGCGTACACCACCCCAGATGGCACGGCGATGGCCAACGCAACCATGACGAACAGCGAGGTGACGTATGGTGCGGCTCGTCCGGTTGTTGCCGCGCCGCGCACTGCGAGCCACGTCACGAGCGGCAGCGTCGGCAGCGCGTAGCGCACGAACACCGTTTCCTGAAACAACAGGTGAAACACGACGTACGGCGCAAAGGCGATCGCGATCACCGTCAGTGCGCGCCGATCGGTCGCGAGTGACACGAGCCCACCGACTGCGGTCGCCGCACCGATAGCGATCCCCAAGGGCAGCGTGTCCCACGGCAACGCAAACGTCTCCCATAACGCAAACGCGAGACGACGGGACGTGTGGTTGACCCACAGCATTCCGGTCCAGGCAAAGTCCTCTCCTGCCTGCGATCCGAGCGCACGGATGTACCCGTCGATGCCGCCCGACAACGCGAGCAACGGAATCGCCCACAGCAGCGCGCCGAGCACCAGCGCGACGATAGGGCGAGTCGTCAGCCACATCACTCCCGCGGATCGCTGCTGCCATATCGCGAACGCCAGTATCGGGAGCGTGAGACATGCGGTCTGGGCGCGAAAGCCCGCGGCCACGCCGGCGAGCAGCGCCGACCAGATGAGCAATCGACGATCGCTGGTACTTCGAAGCGCCAACGCCTGCGCGATCATCGCCACGGCAAGGCCCGGCATGTCGCTCAACGGACGCACGCCGGAGATCCAGAACAGCGGCGACGCGCCGAGCAGCGTCGTCGCCCAGAACGAGATGCCGCCGACCTTGAAGAACGGCGGCTCCGTGGATGGGCGTCGATATCGCCCAAGTTCGACGAAGAACGCCCAGGCCGCGAGCAGGGCCACGCCACCGCCAATCGCCGACCAGAGCGACAGCGCGATCGCTTCGGCGCGCGCCGTGTCGAGCGACGGTGCGAGCGCTCGAACCACGGTCAGCGATAGATGGCCGAGCGCGATGTAGACGGGATAGCCGGGCGGATGGGGCTGATGGCTTGCGACATCGAAGTGGCGCAGCCCCAGCGCGAAATTGATCGAATCGATGTCCTCGAGCGACGGTGCGAGAAAGACGAGGTGCGCCGCGACGTAGACGGCGATGACAATGAGGATCGGACGAGGAACCCGAAAGACTGGACGCGCCTGTGAGCTCTCAGACCTGTCGGAGTACAAGACCGTCATTCAAACTGCCCATACGATAACCCTGCAGGTCGATCGTCACGTGCTGATATCCCACAGCGCGGATCTCGCGAACGAGGCGATCGCGGACGTCGGAGTCGAGCGCACGCGAGAGCTCGTCGCGACCGATCTCGAGGCGCGCGAGCGCAGGAGCAACGCCGTCGATCGCCGGCGCGAGGTCGTGATGCCTGACACGGCAGACGCGAAATCCCACCGATCGCACGATGTCCTCCGCGTGCTCGATCATGCGCAGCTTCTCGTCAGTCACCTCGCTGTGGTACGGAATGCGCGAGGAGAGACACGCAGATGACGGCTCGTCCCATGTTGGAAGGCCGGCGCGGCGCGACAGCTCGCGGATCTCCGACTTGGCCAGACCGATCTCATCGAGCGGACTTCGGACGCCGAACTCGCGCGCGGCCTGTCGTCCCGGCCGATAGTCGCCGCGGTCGTCGGCATTGCTGCCGTCGGCGATCACCGCGAAGCCGCGCTCGGCAGCCATCTTGGTCAGCGCGGTGTAGAGCTCGTGTTTGCAGTAGTAACACCGGTTCGTCGGATTGGCGCGGTACTCGGCGCGTTCGAGCTCGGACGTATGAATGATCTCGTGTCGAAGGCCGAAGTCGCGCGCGACGCGGCGCGCGAGTTGACGATGGTGATCGGGATAGCTGGGACTGTCGGCGGTGACGCAGAGCACCGAATCACCGCGCGCGGCCGTGGCGGCCCAGGCCAGGTATGCGCTGTCAGCACCGCCGCTGAAGGCGACGAGTACTGAGTCGTAACTCGCCAGCAGTCCGTGCAGACGGCCGGCCTTCTCCACCAGATCCGCCTCCTGATCGCGCAGTGGAGGCGAGAGCTCCGTCACTCGTCGAAGTCCTCCTCGTCTTCTACCTCGTCCTCGTCGTCGAGATCATCATCGTCGTCGTCGTCTTCTTCCTCTTCGTCTTCGTCGAGGTCGTCGTCGTCGAGATCGTCGTCATCGTCGTCGGCAACTTCAAGCTCGTCGGCACCAGTCATCACAAGGCTCTTTCCGCATTCGGGACAGCTGAGGGTGTCACCCTCCTCGAAGTCCTCGGTGTCAATTTCGTCGAACTCACACTCAGGGCAGGTCGCCATACGGGCTCCATGCAGCGGATCGGCCGCCTCGAAGGATTCCGGGAACGAGCCGCCCCCCAGCGGATCTATCACATCCCGGCCAAGATTTCGGATTATATCGGGGACCTACGGATCAGGGCAACGAAGCCTAACGATGTGACTGCGCGGTGACGATAAAGATCTAGATGACCGCAACCAGAGTCGAGGCGAAGACCGTGCTCGTCGCAGACGACACGGCGTTCGTGCGCGACCGGTTCAAGGCGGCCATCGAAGGTGCGGGGCACAAGGCGGTCACGGCACAGACCGGTCCTGAACTGCTGGGACGGGTTCGCACCGACGTCACCCACCTCGACCTCATCGTCCTCGATCTGCGTCTGCCGCAAGGCAACGGCGTGGCGCTGCTGCGAGCGATACGCAAGATTGCGCAGGACACGCCGCCGGTCATGGTGTTCAGCGGCACGATCGCAAGCGCCGACGAGGTGCGCGAGCTGGGCGCGCTCGGAGTCACCGGCTACGTAAACGAGTACATGGCGGTACAGCACATCGTGCCAGCGCTCGTGCCGCATCTCTTCCCCGATCGTTCCAATCGCCGGTCGAGCCCACGCGTGGTACTCGGCGTTCCAGTGGCCTACAGGTTCGGCAACACGATTGCCGCAGCGCTGACGTTGAACATCAGCCGCGGTGGGCTCGCGGTGCGGACCACCAGCCCGCTTGCGGTCGGTACTGCGGTGAAAGTTCGGTTCCGCCTGCCCGGCACCAAGCGCGACATCGATACCGAAGCACAGATCGCCTGGACCGACCGTCGCGTGGGGATGGGGCTGCAGTTCACAGGCCTCTCAACGACGGACCAAGCCCAGATCGACGACTACATCCAGGGCCACTTCTTTTCGAACCGCAAAGCCTGATTCGTACGTAGTGTCCGGCTTCAGCCGGACCGTCGTACGTGTAGTGTCCGGCTTCAGCCGGACCAGGTACTTTACGGCTTCGGCAATTGAATGTCGGTCGATGTGGCGACCTCGAAGCGCTTGAACGCATCGTAGGTGTATGTGATCCGCGCGTTCAACCAGCGGATCTGGGGTGTCTTCTTCTCGGACCCGTCGAAGAAGCTGACCACGATCTTCCGCGGCGTCAAGATGTCGAATGCGCTCGGACCGTATTCCACGTCGTAACGCGTCAGCAGGACAGGTGTCGTGATTGCTTCACCGAGTACCAAGGTTTCGGCCTCCCATCGGTGGGCACGCCACGTCTCGGCATCGAGCCACACGCGGCCGCGAACACCGCTTCGTGGTTTCTCAAACTGTCGATAGATCGCCTTCTGCGCGACCGGCCGAAACTCCTTCGAGCGAAAGCTGACGATGACGACGTCGCGATCGTTGACCCGATCGCGGCCCGCGATAACGAACTCGTGCTCGTCGCGTCGATCGGCCCGAAACGCCCAGAGCGGGTTTACCGTGGAGCCCCACGTTGCATATCCGAGTGCGTATTTGACGTTGGTGTCGCGGAGCCGCTCGAACTCCTGCTCCAGCGTCTTCGCCCGCGCCAGTCTCTGGAACGTCTTGATGGCGTTACTCGCGTCGCCGACAGGCTTGCCGTCGACTTCGTGGGCGAGACGGTACTCGCTCACGTCGCCAGCCCTGAGCTCGGATTGGTAGACGAGAAAATCAGAGACGACCTGGCGCCGCCGCTCGAGAGCGCCGTTCTTGTCGAAGCGTTCCATGAGCCGCGTTTCGGTGGCAGTGAGGCTCTTGAACGCTTCGACATATTCCTGTCGGCGCGTGTCGGCCGGGCTCAGGATCGCGTCGAGATCCTGCCCGCTGCTGACGGCAGGAACCACGAGCACGCCAACGAGCGCCGCCAACACGACTCGCGTCACGATGGCTTGTCCAACTTGAACGCCCTCCGCTTTCCTTGCTCATACATGCCTGCCGGCAGCAGTCGCATCAGCCTCGACGTGGATTTCGCTTGTGGTCCGATCAAGTAACGCAATCGCGGCGATGCGCTCGAAACGATCTCGAGCAGCGCCTCCGACACGAGCTCCCCGCCCGGAGCCGACTGCTCGAACGCACGAAAGGCGTCGAACGCCCGTCGCCTCCAGTGGTCGTACGCCGGCAGCGGGGCCGCCGCTGGCTGGCGTTTGTTCATCATCGGCGTCTTGAGGAAGCCGGGCTCAATGAGCGACACGTGAATGTTGAACGGTGCAACCTCCATGCGCAGCGCGTCACTATACCCTTCCAACGCGCACTTGCTCGCCGAGTACATGCCCATGAACGGGATCGCCGACACGCCGGACAGCGAGCCGACGGTGATGATGCGGCCCTGTCTTCTTTCGCGCATCGACGGCAGCACGGCAGTCACCATCCGTACCACGCCGAAGAAGTTCGTGTCGAACTGCGCCCTTGCTTCTTCGAGTGAGGTCTCCTCGAGCGCGCCGGCCAATTCGTACCCGGCGTTGTTGATGAGGACGTCGATGCGACCGGCCTGGTCGAGGACCGACTTCACACACGCCTTCACCGAGTCGTCATCGCGCACATCGAGCGGCACCATCTCCACGGCCGATTCACCGCGGCTTGGACTCCGGCTCGTGCCGAACACCCTGTAGCCCTTCTGCGCGAGCAGCCGCGCCGTCGCGTGGCCGACGCCAGACGAGGCGCCGGTAATGAGGACAACTGGCTGAACTGACATGGTCGAACCCTCCGACCTGCTGGGAATGCGGCCTACGTGCGTGGTCGATCCGATCGACGAGCGCCAGCGCGAGTCGATGGGCGACGGGATCGCGGGATCGGTGTGATGCGAGTCGCGATCTGCCAGATATTTGCCCAGGGATCTTCCACCATCGCCCGACGATCTCCATAGTGCATGTCGGCAGGCGCCTCGATCGAACGGGCGCCCGCCGCGATCGCACGACGATGCGCGGCATCGGTGTCGTCGACGTATACGTAGAGGAATCCCGTCGACGGGCCGCGAAGGCTGTCGTCGTTGACCATGACGATCGAATCACCGATGTGAATCTCCGACGGACGGTCGCCTCGATAGGTCCCGGTCGCGCGAAACACTCGCTTGATGAACGTCACAAGGCCTTTCGGATCGCGAACGAAGAGGCGAGGCGTCACCCTTGGCCAGCCGGCCGGCATGAACGCAGCGTTCCGGGTTCTCTTCATCGCACCAATTATCGCGCGCGCAGCAGACGTAATGCGTTGGCGACGACGATCACCGATGCGCCGGTGTCGGCGAGTACGGCCATCCACAGCGTGGCGGTGCCGGTCAGCGCCAGCACGAGGAACGCCGCCTTGAGCATCAGCGACACCACGACGTTGGTCTTGATGTTGCGCAACGTGGCGCGAGCGAGACGCAAAGCGTAGGGCAGCTTCAGCAGCTCGTCCGACATCAGCGCGACGTCGGCGGTTTCGAGCACGACATCGGATCCCGCCGCTCCCATGGCAACGCCGATATCGGCGGCGGCCAGCGCCGGAGCGTCATTGACCCCGTCGCCGACCATGAGCACAGGGCCATGGATGCGCATCTCGACGATGCGGGCGTGCTTCTGATTCGGGAGCAAGCCTCCGTGATGTTCGTCGAGGCCGAGTAGGTCGGCGACGATCGTCGCGCTGCCGGCGTGATCGCCGGTGAGCATCGCGACACGACGGATGCCATTCGCGCGCAGCAACTCGATGGCTTCACGCGCTGTTTCACGCACCGGATCGGCGATGCCGATCGTTCCGAGCAGGCGTCCGTCGACGGCGATGAACACATTCGAGCGGTCGGGGCGAGTGAGCGCTTCGTGTTCAGACGGCAGCGCGATGCCGCGCGACACCAGCATGGCGCCGTTGCCGATCACCACGAGGTGACCCATCACGCGTGCTTCCGCGCCGAGACCTGGCGCGGCCACAAACCCAATCGCGGGCGGAATGTCGATCGACAGGCGCGCCGCATAGGCGACGATCGCGCGGGCGATCGGATGCTCGGATCGGGCCTCGACCGCCGCAGCAAATCGAACGATGTCGGCATCGCTCGCCGCACCAACGGCGGCGACTCCGGTGACCGCCGGCTCTCCGCGCGTCAGCGTCCCCGTCTTGTCGAACGCCACTACCCGTGCCGCGGCCAACCGCTCGAGATGTGCGCCGCCCTTGATCAGCACGCCGTTGCGCGCCGCCGCCGACAACGCGGCCACGATCGAAACCGGAGTCGAGATCACCAGCGCGCACGGGCACGAGATCACAAGCAGGACGAGCGCTCTGTATAACCACGTCCCGGCGTCGGCGTGAAGCATCAGCGGCGGCGCGATCGCCACGAGAGCCGCGAGCGCGATCACCGCCGGCGTGTAGATGCGCGCGAATCGATCGACGAACGACTGCACCGGCGCGCGCTGCGCCTGTGCCACTTCGACGAGGTGGATGATCTGCGCGAGCCGCGTGTCCTTGCCGACGCGCGTGACCTCCAG
>Ga0075425_100009731_pt1 | contig 10232 bp, 6 predicted proteins | sample SoiMethybrSBSTD4_FD_75300 | JGI IMG/M metagenome (GOLD analysis project Ga0075425, IMG submission 75300) | Bulk soil microbial communities from a Populus tree surrounding site in Tennessee, USA - Soil MetaG P. TD hybrid SBSTD4 | ecosystem: Environmental > Terrestrial > Soil > Tree plantation...
TGCCGCGTGAGCCTGGGCGCCGGTGCCGGCGGCGCGCGCACGTTGCGGGTCGCCTGCGGGCCGGCCGGCGAGCCGCTCTCGGAGGCCGTCGACGAGGTGCCCGCGGGCCCGCCCGAAGAGACGGTGCGCTGGGTCGCCGTCGAGGCGGCCGCGCTGCTCGGCGCGGCGGCGCTCGCGGCGCCGCGAGCGGCCGCGCTGCCCGGCGCGGCGGCGCTCGCGGCCGCTCCGCCGCGCTCGCCGGGCGACACCGTCCCCGCCGCGCGCGACGACGAGGTCCCGCTCGCCGACGCGCACGAGCCGCCCGCGCCGCTCGCGCCGGCGCCCCCTCCGCTGCCGCGCCCGCGGGTGACCGCGAGCCTGGGCGGAGGGACCGCGGTGGCACCCGAGCTGCCGGGCGCGACCTACGCGTTCCTGCTGACCGCGCATCTGTTCGTGTGGCGCGACGTTCATCTCGTCGCCGGCCTCAAGCTCGCCGGCGCGTTCGTCGAGCCCGCCGGCAGCGAGCGCGACACCGTGTCCGACCGCGCGTTCTGGCTGGGGGCCGGCTATCGCGCGCCCTTCAGCGCCGCGTTCGTCGACGTGGCGATCGCCGGGCAGTACGTCGTCCCCATCCTCGACGGTCAGGGTGATTCCGCGCGACCGGTCGAGGAGTCGCGGGCCTCGCGCTTCTCTGTGCGGGGAACCGTGGAGCTCGGCTACCGCCTCAGCGCGTCGCTGGCGCTCGTGCTCGCTGCCGCCGGGAGCATGAGCTTCGTCCAGCGCGATCACATCGCCGCCGGTCAGGACATCCTCGAGCTCGGCACCGCCATCCTCGACGTCACGCTCGGGCTGGAAGTCGGATTCCGATGATCGACGACGCGCTGCTCGAGCAGTGCAAGCGCGGAAGCGAGCCGGCGTTCCGCGCGATGTACTACCGGACGATGCCGCGCGTGCGCGCCTGGGTGACGCGGTTCGTCGGGCCCGGCGCCGCCGTCGCCGACGTGGTGCAGGACGTCTACGTGCAAGTGTACCGGTCGATCGCGACGTTCCGCGGCGACGCGGCGTTCGGCACCTGGCTCTACCGGATCACGCTGAACGTCGCGACGAGCGCTCTGCGTCGCGCCGGCCGCGCCGAGCGCGGGCTGGACCACGACGCCCCGCCGGATGCCCCGCGCGGGCGCGACGAGGAACGCCGGCTCCAGGCGCGCGAGGATCTCCGGCGGCTCTACGCTGCGCTCGACACGCTGACGCACGACAAGCGCGCCGCCTTCGTCCTGTACGAGCTGGAAGGGCGCAGCCTGCGGGAGATCGCCGACATCACCGAGAGCCCGGTCCCGACGGTGGCGGCGCGCCTGCGTCGCGCGCGCCTGGAGCTGGTCGCGGCCTTCGGCGCGAACGCCATCCCGGCCACGGCCCGGATCTCGGAGGACTCCTGATGAGCGGCTATTCGTGCGCGGAGCATCGCGTGGAGGTTCCGGACCGGCTGGCCGGCGAGCTCAGTGCGCTGGGGCAGGAGCGCTTCGATCGACACCAGCTGGCGTGCGCCTCGTGTCGCGCGTTCCTCGGCTCGTACGCCGGCGCGCTCGCGGCCGGCCGCGCGGACGTTCCTCCGCCGTCGATCGGCGAGGCGGACGCGGGATGGTCGGCGCTGGCGGAACGGCTGCGCGCCGAGGCGGCCGCCTGGCCGGACGGACCGCAGGACGGACGGCAGCCCGACGCCGGCCGTCGCCCGTTCGCCGCGGGCCGGCGCTGGTGGCCCTGGGCGCTCGTCGCGGCAGGTGTGGCGGCCGCCGGAATGGCGGCGGCCCTCACCTGGATGATCGGGTCGGGGACGAGCGGGGCGGGCGGCGGCGAGTGGGTGTCCGTCTCGCCGCGGCCGGGCCTGGAGCTGCGTGTCGCCAGCGGCACGGACATTCACTTCGAGGCGGCGAACGCGGGGACCACGACGCTCGTGCTCGGTGCCGGCACCGTGTATGCGCGCGTCGCGCCCTTGCCGCCGGGGGAAGCGTTCGTCGTGCGGACGCCGGACCTGGCGGTCCGGGTGGTGGGCACGATCTTCATGGTGCACAGCGCGCCCGGCGAGCCGAGCCGGGTGGCGGCGTTCCGCGGCGCGGTCGCCGTGGAGCGCGCCGGCAGCGCGACCGAGCTCCTGGTCGCCGGAGAGGCGTGGCGCGCGCCGGGTCCGGCGACCAGCACCGACGAGCGCGATCTCGCTCCCGTGCGCGACTGGGTGGCCGCCGCGTCGGGCGCCGCGACCGCCGCGCGCGCCGGCGGTACTGCCACGGCCAGCGCAGCGACCGGCGCCGCCACCGGCGCCGCCGGCGCCGCGACAGCGCCGGCGGCCCCGGCGCACGTGGCGAGCGCAGCGGCGCTCCCGCCGGCGGCGCCCGCGGCGCCGGCTGCGCTGGCACGCGCGCCCGCCGCCGCGCCCTCCTACGCCGAGGCGGAGGCGGCGCTCGCCGCACGGGGGCCGGCGGCCGCCGCCGCGCTCCTCGAACGCCTCGTCGCGGCGCGCCCCGACTCGTCCGACGCGGACACCGCACGCCTCGAGCTCGGCCGCCTCTATGCAGGCCCGCTGGCGCGGCCGGCCGACGCGCGCCGCAATCTCGAAGCTTTCCTCGCCCGGAGCCCGGGCGGCGCGGGCGCGGCAGCCGCCCGCGCGCTCCTCTGCCGCGTGGATCCGCGCAACGCCGCGTGCACAATCGTCGCCCCGGGCGGCGACTAACTCGAAAGACCGCTGCATCGGAGCCAGCGGCCCGCCACGGAGGGTGGATGCAACGCATCGGACAGAAGGCCAGCGCGCGCCGCCGGACGATCCCGGTCGCCTTTGCGCTCGCGGTCGCGGTCGGCGGAGCGCTCGGCTGCCGGTGCGGCTCCGGCGCCGGCGGCGACTCGGCGACCGGCGCCGACGCCCTTCCCGCCTCGGACGCCACACCCGCCCCCGACGCCACGCCGCCGCTGGACTCCGGCGGCGGCAACGGCAGCGACGGCGCCGTGCCGCCGTGCGGCCCCGACGTCGCGCCGCCCGGCACCGGCGCCTGCCCGGCCGCGTGCACCGGCGGCTGCACGCCCGACAACGTCTGTCACATCGATTGCGCGGCAGGCGCCTGCAGCGACACGACGCTGACCTGCCCGCCCGGCTACGACTGCGCCATCACCTGCGACGGCCTCGACGCCTGCGACACCACGACGATCGCGTGCCCCGCCACGTACCGCTGCACGCTGGTGTGCGACGTCTACGATGCGTGCGGTGACGTGAACCTCGTGTGCACCGACGGCTGGTGCGACGTTCAGTGCGGCGCCAACGGACCGCCGTGCGGCGGCGCGGTGGTGGAGTGCGGCACCGGCGCGTGCACTGCGTCGTGCGGAACGACCGACACGCTCACGCTGAGCTGCGGATCGGCGTGCAGCTGCGTTCCCTGTACGTGAGAGACCGCGACGACCGAAAGGAGTGATCCATGCGACGCTCGATCTTCGTCCTGCTGTTCTCCGGTCTGTGCACCATGGCGTGCAAGACGACCTCGAATCCGGTGGAGCCGGTGCTGCCCGATCCCACCGGCCTCACCTGGGCGGCGGCAGTCGACAACCCGTACTTCCCGCTCCCCGTGGGCGCGACCTGGGCCTACGAGGCGACGGTCGGCGGCGTGCTGGAGCGGGACGACGTCGAGGTGCTGCCCGACGCGCGGACCGTGAACGGGGTCGACGTGACGGTCGTCTACGACCTCGTGACGGTGAACGGCGAGACCGTCGAGGAGACGTGGGACTGGTTCGCGCAGGACGCCGACGGCAACGTCTGGTACCTCGGCGAGGACACCTGCGAGTGGGACATGGGAATGTGCTCCGTCATGCTCGGCTCGTGGGAATGGGGCGTGGGCGGCGCGCTGCCCGGCATCATCATGCCGGCCGACCCGACCGTGGACGGGCAGCCGTACTACCAGGAGTTCCTGGCCGGCGAGGCCGAAGACGTGGGCGAGGTCATCGCGCTCGACGAGGCGATCACCGTCGCCGGCGGATCGTTCACCGGATGTGTGCGCACGCGCGACACCTCCACGCTGGACACGACCCTCAGCGAGCTCAAGGTCTACTGCCCCGGCTACGGACTGGTGTTCACCGACGAGCCCGAGGCGGACGCCGAGCTGGTGAGCTACACCGGCCTGTGAGCGTTGCGGCCCTGGGCCGCCAGCAGGAGCGCCTGCGCGCACAGGTTGACGAGCACCGCGAGAAAGTCGCGGTCCGCGCGGTCGATCTCCTCGCCCTCGCTCACGACGAAGACGAGCACCGCCAGGCAGCGGTCCTGGAAGAGCACCGGAAGGCAGGCGCCCGCCGGCGCGGAGCCGGTCGCATGCGCCCAGATCGCCTTCGCCTGCAGCGCGCAGGCGACGAGCGGCCAGTCCGCCTGCCCCGGCGCCAGCGCGATGTGCGCGTATTGCTCCAGCGCCGCGGCGCCCGGGCCCCGCGCGTCCAGCAGGTCCAGCCGCGCGCCGCCGCCGACGTGCACGCGCCAGACGCCGACCGCGTTCGCGCGCAGGGCGCGACACCCTGCACCGACCACCGCGGCGAGCGCCTCCTCCGTCGTGCCCGCCGCGGCCAGCGCCTCGGTCGCCACGCGCAGCGCGCGCAGGCGCTCGCGGGTGCGCTCGAAGCCTGCGTTCGCCGGCGCCGCGGCGTCCTGCAGGCTGGCGCGCCCGATCGCCTGCGCCCACGCCGCTGCCAGCGTCGTCGCGAAGCGGCGGTCGGCCGCGTCGAGACTGCAGCCGTGGTCGTAGCGGAGCGCCACGGCGCCGATGCAGCGGTCGCCGACCACCAGCGGGAAGCAGATCGCGCTCCGTGGCGCGCGGCTGTCGGCCGGCGCGCCGGTCTCGGGATCCACCGGGTCCCAGAGCGCGCGCCCCGAGCGCAGCACCGTCACCACCGGATGCGGCTCCGCCGCGTCGAGCCGCAGGAGCGCGAGCCGCCGCTGCTCCGTCGCGTCGTGGCCGACCGCGTGGTAGAGCACCGCGGTGCGCGCATCCGCCGAGAGAAGCCACGCGCCGCCCGCCGACGCCTTCAGCGCCGCGGTGGCATAGCTCACCGTCACCTCCACCATCTGATCGAGCGTGGTCGCGTGACACAGGAGGGCCGAGAACGCGCGCAGCTGTTCGGCGCGCGTGGCCAGCACCCGCACCTGGCCGCGCAGATACGAGACCTCATCGGCGGGCGGACCGGCCGGCTCGGGAGCCGGCGACGGCCGCGCGCTCTGCAATTGCTCCAGCATGGGACCTCCGCCTCCTCCGACGCGAGCTCCTAGAGCGACTCGATCATCGACTGCATCGCGGCCGCGTCGACGGCTGCGGGCGCCAGACGAAGATAGGCTTCGAGATACATGCGGGCGTCCTCCGCACGGTCGAGCTCGACGCTGACGAGACCGGCCTTCTCGTACGCCGCCGCGTTCGCGGGCTCGAGCAGGATGACGTCCAGGTAGCCCCCCAGCGCGTCGTCGAGCAGGCCGTCCTCTTCGAGCGTGCGCGCGCGGGAGAGGAGCTCTTCCGCGCGGGACGCCATCCCGCCGTCGACCGCGGGCACGAGGCAGGCCTTGGCGCCGGCGCTCGGCACCGGCAGCGCGACGGGCAGGCGCTGTCCGCCCGCGGCCCGGTCGTCCGCCCCGCCGCCGCTCGACGCGCCGCGCTCGTCGAAGAAGGACCAGCCGAGCAGTCCGCCGCCCAGCGCCAGCGCGCCGAACGCCGCGTGCAACCACCGGCGCCGCGCGCGGGCCGGTGGCGGCGACGCGAGAGGCGCCTCGTGCGACGGCGGCGACCACGCCAGCGCGGCGCCGCTGGGCGTGCGCGAGGCGAGCCACGGCGGCCCGTCGAGCGGCGCTTCCCCGCTCGCCGGCAGCGCCGCCGCCACCGCGTCGCGCAGCTCGCGCGCCGTCGCGAAGCGGCGCTCGGGGCTCTGTTCGAGCCCCCGCTGGATCACCGCGTCGATCGCCGGCGGCAGCCCCAGATGCGGATTGAACTCCGCGGGCGGCGGCGGCTGGAAGACCAGGTGGAGCGCAGCCGACTCCACCGGGCTCGGCGCGTCGAAGGGCCGCACGCCCGTGAGCATCTCGTAGAGCACGAGCGTCAGCGCGTACAGATCGGTGCGCCCGTCGAGCGGCCGGCCCTGCACCTGCTCGGGAGCCATGTACGCGGGCGTCCCCACCAGCATGCCGGCCGTCGAGCTCTGCGCCGACGGGACCGCCCAGGGATCGAGGATCTTCGCCAGGCCGAAGTCGAGCACCTTCACCAGCTCGCCTCCGTCCCGGAGCGGAAGCAGCCGGAGGTTCGCCGGCTTGATGTCGCGATGCAGGATGTGGCGCTCGTGCAACGCGCCGAGGACGTCGCAGATCTGCAGGGTGATCGCGCGTGCCCGCGACGGCGCGAGCCGGCCCTCTCGCGTGATCGCCTCGTCCAGCCCGGTGCCGCGCACCAGGTCCGTCACCAGGTACGGCACGCCGCTGCCGGTGACGCCGTAGTCGAGCACCGCGACGGTGTTCGGGTGCGTCAGGGCCGCCGCGGCGCGCGCCTCGTTGCGGAAGCCGTTCCGCATGGCGTCGTCGCGCACGAGGTGCTGGTGCAGCAGCTTCACCGCGATCGTCTTGCCGAGCGGGACGTGAAGGCCCTCGTACACCCGACCCATGCCGCCCTGCGCCAAGCTGCGGCGCAGCAAGAACTTTCCGTCGATGGTCGCGCCGAGAAACGGATCAGGGCCGACCCAGTCGGCGCCGCACTCCGAACACGAGGCCGCGCTGCTCGAGGGCATCGGCGCGGCACAAACAGGACACCACGTCATCGGCACTCACTTTCGATAGACCCCGCGAAAAAACGTTACCGATGCAACGCAAAGTGCGTGCCCCTGTCCGATGACGCGTGCGGGCGGTAACGATCTTCCCGCCCTTCGCGGCCCGCTCCCCGCGCCCACGTTACCGGCAGGTAGCGCATCTGGGCGGACCCCGTTCCCGGGAGGGCACGAATCGCTGCGCTGGGCGGAGCGCGCGCCGGCGGGGCGCGCAGGCGGGTGGACCGCGCGGTCAGATCAGGGGCACGACCCGTTCACGAAGATGTCGTCGATGTAGACGCCTTCGGTCGCGTTCGCCACCCCGTCCACCGTGTTGAAGAAGAACCGCAGCTGCACGGTGGTGCCGTTGTACGCGCTCAGATCGACGGTCTGCTCGATGAAGATCCCGCCGGTGTTGCCCGACGCGCCCTCGGGGAAGTCGTTGCGGTTCCACACCGTGACCGGCGAGCCGACGGCCGGATCGACCTCGAGCGTCAGCTGATCGTACGTCGTGCAGCACTCGGTCGAGATCCACACCCAGAACGTCACCTCCGAGCCGGCCGCCGGGAGCGTGATCATGCCGCTGGTCGCGGTGCCGCTGCTCGAGGCGAAGCTGCAGTCGTAGTTCTGAACCGCCGGGTTGCCGTAGTACAGGCTGTGCGACGCGCTCACCGAGCGGAAGTCGTCGGTCGTCCAGCCGACGCCGCTCGTGCAGGTGTTCGAGAACGTCCAGCCCATCGCCGCGCCGCCGGTGAAGTTGTACAGGCAGCCGGTCTCGTCGTCGTCGGCCGCCGCGCCGCACCCGATGTCGGCCGGGTAGTCGATCGTGAGGTCGGCGTCGTTGTCGATGCCGTCGGCGCATTCCGGAGTGACCGCCGGATCGGTCTCGTCGTCGTCGGTGAGTCCCACGCAGCCGGGGTCGAACGGGAAGTCGACGTCGCTGTCGCCGTCGTTGTCGATCCCGTCCACGCACTGCGCCGGCGTGCAGGTCTGGCTTCCCGCCGGGCCGAGGCAGGCATAGCCGGCGGCGGCGTCGCACTGGTAGATGAGGTCGGCGGGATCGCAGGCGCCGCCGGGCGAGATCGCTCCGCTGACCTGCAGCTCGTACATCCCGGTCGCGCCGTTCACGCCGTCGACGAAGAGGAAGTACGTGCCGGCCGCCAGCAGCGTCGTGATCGTCGACGCCGACATCGTCCCCGAGTTGTCGTTGCAAGCGACCTCGCTCATCGCGTCGTCGCAGGTGGTCCGCAGGTACAGCGCGGTGTCGAAGAACCCCGTCCCCGGGAGCGCCGTCGTGAACGTGACGGTGGCGTCCTCCGGCACCGAGATGATGAAGATGTCCTCGCCGGCGCTCGGAGAGAAGCCGAGCGAGCAGGTACCGTCGAAGCTCCCGGTGAAGGACGTGATGCTTCCGAAGTAGTGGCCGTCGATCGGCAGGTCGACGAACGGCACGCCCGGGATGCAGTTGTCCTCCTCGGTCGCGTCGGCGGCGAAGAAGCAGCCGGGGTCGGCCGGGTAGTCGACGATCGCGTCGGCGTCGTTGTCGACGCCGTCGGAGCAGATCGGCGCCGTCGCCGGGTCGGTCTCGTCGTCGTCGGCCAAGGTGAGGCAGCCGGGCTCGTCGGGGAAGTCGGTGACGGCGTCGCCGTCGTCGTCGACGCCGTTCGCGCACTGCGCCGGCAGGCACGCGAAGACGCCGGTGCCCGGATCCTGGCAAGCCTCGCCGATCGACGCGTCGCAGGAGAACATCAGCGACGTCGGATCGCAGGGCGCGCCGCTGGCGAAGATGCCGCTGACCTGCAGCTCGTAGCTGCCGGTCGCACCGTTCATGCCGTCCACGAACAGGAAGTAGGTCCCGGCACCGAGTGTGAGCTCGATCTCCGAGCCCTGCGTGAACACCGGACCGGGCCGGTTGTCGTTGCAGGCGAGCTCGGTGGCGGTGTCGTCGCACACCGTGCGGAGGTAGAGCGCCGTGTCCATCAGCGTTCCGGGGAGGACGGTCGTGGCGGTCACCGTCGCGGCGGCCGGCACCGGCAGGATGAAGATCGACTCGCCCGCGCTGGCGGTGAAGCCGAACGAGCAGGAGCCGTCGAAGCTGCCGGTGAAGGACGTGATGCTTCCGAAGTAGTGGCCGTCCACCGGCAGGTCGGTGAAGGGGATGCCGGGGAGGCAGTTGTCCTCCTCGGTGGGATCGGCGGCGAAGAAGCAGCCGGGGTCGGCGCCGAAGTCGGTGAGCGCGTCGCCGTCGTTGTCGGCACCGTCCCAGCAAACCGGCGGGATCGGCGGGTCGGTCTCGTCGGCGTCGGCCAGCCCGGTGCAGCCGGGCTCCGAGGGGAAGTCGGTGAACGCGTCGCCGTCGTCGTCCGCGCCGTTCGCGCAGGCGGCCGGCAAGCAGGCGAAGCCCCCCATGCCGTCGGGCTGGCAGGCGTCGCCGAGGAGGGCGTTGCAGGTGAAGTTCACCGAGGTGGGGTCGCACGGGGCGCCGCTCGCGAAGATCGCGGTGACCGCGACCTGGTACGGCCCCGCCGTGCCGGGGATGAGCGAGTCGACGAACACGTAGTACGTGCCGGCGGCGAGGCCCGGCAGGTTCAGGGTCGAGGAGCTGGTGAACGGCGGAGCCGGGTCGTTGTCGTTGCAGCCGAGCTCGCTGGACATCAGCGCGCAGGTGGACCGTACGTAAACGGCTGTATCGACGGTCGTGCCGGGCAGCCGGGTCGTGACCCGGACGTCCCCCGCGTACGGCAGGTCGAACACCCAGACCTCCTCGGGCCCGGACGGCACGAAGCTGGTCGTGCAGGTGCCCTCGAAGTTCGACGTCCCGCCCGACAGCGTTCCGGCGCCGGTGCCGTCGGACGCCAGCGGGTTCAGCGGGACGCCCATGATGCAGTCGTCGATCTCGAGATCGTCGCCGGCGGAGTCGCAGCCAGGGTCGGCGGGGTAGTCGGTGAACCCGTCGACGTCGTCGTCGGCGGCGTTGAAGCACTGCGGCGCGGGGATCGGGTCGGCCTCGGTGTTGTCCGACGGCGCGGTGCAGCCGGGCTCGAAGGGCCAGTCGGTGATGGCGTCGGCGTCGTTGTCGATGCCGTCGGAGCACTGGCCGGCGTTGCACACGAACACGCCGCTGCCGACGATCGGCTCGGAGCAGATCTGGCCGCTGGTGCTGTCGCAGCGCAGCACCGTGTCGCCGACCACGCACGTCTGCCCTACCTGGATCACGCCGAACACGTGCAGGAAGTACGGGCCCATCGAGGGCGAGTCGCCGCCGTCGATGAAGAAGTAGTACTGGCCGGGCGGGATCGTTCCGGTCATCTCCACGACCGGCGACTCGCCGGCGCCGATGTCGAAGTCGCCGCAGACCTCCTCGCTGGAGGTGTCGTCGCAGCTGGTCCGCACGTAGAGCGTCGTGTTCGCGGTGGTGCCGTACGCGTTCACCGAGAGCAGCGTCAGCGGCACCGGGA
>Ga0075425_100009732_pt1 | contig 10231 bp, 7 predicted proteins | sample SoiMethybrSBSTD4_FD_75300 | JGI IMG/M metagenome (GOLD analysis project Ga0075425, IMG submission 75300) | Bulk soil microbial communities from a Populus tree surrounding site in Tennessee, USA - Soil MetaG P. TD hybrid SBSTD4 | ecosystem: Environmental > Terrestrial > Soil > Tree plantation...
CCGCTCGAGTTCGCGCGCTACGTCGACGAGCTCGACTCGCCGTGGCTGAAGGCCTACTTCGACGTCGGCAACGTCGTCTTCTACGGCTATCCGCAGGACTGGATTCGCACGCTCGGCGCGCGCATCGCCAAGGTTCACCTCAAAGACTTCCAGCTCGATCGGCCCAATGGCCGCTTTGCGTGGAAGAACCTCGGCGAAGGCGACATCGACTGGCCCGCGGTTCGCCAGGCATTTGCCGACGTCGGCTATCGCGGCTACTTCACCACCGAGCTCTCGGCGGGCGATGCGGCGTACTTGAAGGACGTCGCCGCGCGCGTCGCCCGCTTCGTGGCGGGACAGCAGCCGTGACCCGCGCGTGAATGGACGATCGGATCCGCGCGCTCGCCGAGACGATCTGGCGCTATCACCACCTGCATCACCAGCTCTCGCCTGCCGATGCGATTCTGGTCCTGTGCAGCCACGACACGGTGGTCGCGACGCGGGGCGCCGAGCTCTTTCTGCAGGGCTGGGCGCCGCTGATGATTTTCGCCGGCGGCCTCGGATCGATCACCCGCCGGTTGTGGCAGGAGCCGGAGGCGGATCAATTCGCGCGAATCGCCGGCGAGATGGGCGTCCCGAAGGATCGCATGCTGATTGAGAACCGATCCACCAACACCGGCGAGAACGTCGCATTGACCAGGCAGCTGCTCGCCGAGCGCGGTCTCGAGCCGCAGACCTTCATCGTCGTGCAGAAGCCGTACATGGAGCGCCGCAGCTACGCGACGTTCAGGAAGGTGTGGCCGGAGAAGGACGTGATCGTGACTTCGCCTCAGGAATCGATGGACGACTATCTGCGCCGCTGCTCACACGCCGCGCTGTCGCCCGACGATGTGATCAGCATCATGGTCGGCGATCTGCAGCGGATACGTCTCTATCCGGCGAAGGGCTTTCAGATTCACCAGGACATCCCCGACGAGGTGTGGCAGGCGTTTGAAGCACTCGTGGCAGCAGGATATGACCGGCATCTGGTCACCGCGTGAGGCGCGGCCGATGAGGACGCTGATCAAACGGCCGCGGAGGCGCGTCGCTTTTTCGACGCGATGGCCGCCGCGCTCGGCGTGTTAGCATCCGCCCGTATATGTGGAGCGCGAGCCTGTCGGGCGAGCGTCAGCGTGCCATGCTGAGCGAGAGGCGCCGCGTCGCGCTGCTCCTGGCCTGCGCCGCGGCCGTCTTCGCGTCGGCATCAGGCGGCGCCCAGACCGGATATCGCCCGAGCGCCGCCAACCTGACGGCGCGCGAATGGTTTCAGGACGCGCGCTTCGGGTTGTTCGTGCACTGGGGCGTCTACAGCGTGCTCGGCGACGGCGAATGGGTGATGAACAACCGCCACATTCCGATCAGCGACTACGAAAAGCTGCCGGCGCTGTTCAATCCAGTGGAATTCGATCCCGCCGAATGGGTCGCGCTCGCCAAGGCCGCGGGCATGAAGTACATCACGATCACGAGCAAGCATCACGACGGCTTCGCGATGTTCGACTCGCGCGTCTCCGACTACAACATCGTCGCGCGGACGCCGTACAAGAAAGATGTCCTGAAAGCGCTTGCCGAGGAATGCCGCCGGCAGGGTCTGAAGCTGTTCTTCTACTACTCACAGCTCGACTGGCATCATCCGGACTACTTCCCGCGCGGCCGGACGGGCCGCGACGCGGGCAGGCCGGAACAGGGCGAGTGGCCGCGCTACATCGAGTATATGAACGGCCAGCTGCGCGAGCTGCTGACCAACTACGGCGAGATCGGCGGCATCTGGTTCGACGGCTGGTGGGATCGTCCCGACGCGGACTGGCGGCTCGACGGCACCTACTCCCTGATTCATCGTCTCCAGCCGCAGGCGCTCATCGGCGCGAATCATCATCGCCGGCCGTTCGACGGCGAGGACTTCCAGATGTTCGAGAAGGACCTGCCTGGCGGCCGGACCGCCGAATTCAACAAGGATTCTGAAATCGGCACTCTCCCGCTCGAGACCTGCGAGACGATGAACGGCGCCTGGGGCTTCAACATCACCGACCGCCGCTACAAGTCGACCGGCGATCTCATCCGGTATCTGGTGCGCGCCGCCGGATCGAATGCGAATTTTCTCCTGAACGTGGGCCCGATGCCGAACGGCCGCATCCAGCCGGAATTCGTGATGCGGCTGCGCGAGCTCGGTGCGTGGCTGGCGACCAACGGCGAGGCGATCTACGGCACCCGCGGCGGCCCGATCGCGCCGCAGCCATGGGGCGTCACCACGCAAAAGGGGAGCCGCGTGTACGTGCACGTGCTCGATGCGCCGGATGGCACGCTGCTCATCCCGCCGGTCGGCGCGAAGATTCGCGGCGCTCGATTTCTGGCGACCGGACGCGCTGCCGATGTGTCGGAGCACGATTTCGGCGTGATCGTTCGCCTGCCAGCCACCGCCGTCGAGCCGCGTGTCGACACGATCATCGCGCTCGATCTCGATCGCTGATCGTCAGTTTCTCAATTCGCGAATCCTGATGTTGCGGAAGGCGACGCGCGAGTCGTGTTCCTGCAGGCCGATGTGGCCGCGGCGCACGCGCGCGTAGCGCGGGTAGTCCTTGAACTTGCTGACGCTGACGCGCCGTTGCCAGTCGTCGGTCCACAGCTCGTAGTCGACCACGTTCACGCCGTTCAGCCAGTGTTCGACGTGTGCGCCGCGGACGATCAACCGCGCCGCGTTCCACGATCCGATCGGCCTGGTGGCGTCGCGCGACGGCGGATGCAGATCGTAGTTCGCGCCGGCGAGCTGGCCCGGCTTGAGCGGTTCCTTGCTGTAGGCGTTGTCGATCAGCTGAAACTCCGGCGCCGTGTGCCACATCACGTCGTCGTCTTCCACGACCCGGAAGAAGATGCCGCTGTTGCCGTTCGCCGGCAGCTTCCACTCCAGCGTGAGCTCGAAGTCTTCGAACTGATCGATGGTCACGATATCTGCGGCCGCGGCGACGCGGGTCAGCGCGCCATCGACGGCCTGCCAGCCGTCCGGCATCTGCTGTTGACGGAAGCCGCGCCAGCCGGCCGTGGTCTTGCCGTCGAACAGCGATCGCCACCCCCCGGTGTCCGCCGACCCGTTCATGGGGAGTGCCGCCGCAAGCGCGAAGGTTGCGACAACCAGGGCGAGTCGCATGCGTGGGTGTCCTTTCGTCGGTCGACTGGTGCGCCAGTATGCGCCTCAATCGGCGATCAGTGGTAGCGCGATCGGGTGACCGCCGCTCTCGGCCGAGCGATCGGCCGCCAGGCAAATCTCCATCGTCTTCTGCGCCTCAAAGACGCTGATCGAGGTCTCGCGGTCCTCGAGGACGCAGTTGACCAGCTCGTCGATCTCGCCCTGAAACGGATGGTGGGTGACGTCGGCTGAATCGGGCATCACGCAGTGAATCCGGATCTGCGGCCGCCCCGAGCCGTCGGCCACCGCTTCGAGCGACACGTCGGGAAACGGATTGGCGGCGGCGAGCGCGGCGATGTCCACCGGCGCATCGAGCCACTGCACGAGGTCCTGCCGTAGCGTCGCGCGATCGCCCATCAGCTCGACGAAGAACGTGTATGGCAGCATGTAATCGGTGGAGCTGGTGACGTGGCCGAGCGCCGATCGTTCGAGCACGAGGTTGGCGACGATCGAGGTCGGATACTCGTATCCCTCGGTGAAACGCGTGTGAAAGGCGCTCACCGCGACCGCTTCCAGGCCGGAACACCAGCGGAGCGCGTCGACCGCGTGGCAGCCGGCGGCGAGCAGGTGACTGCGGCCGCTGGCGCGCGTCCGCACCCAGTTCCACCCGCTGTACCAATCGGTGACGTTCGACAGGTATTGCGTCCGCGCGAAGCGGATCTCGCCGAGCCACCCGGCCGTCCGCAGCCAGCGCGCGAAGCGCAGGTACGGGTTGTAGTGCAGCTCGAACGAGACGATCGAGCGCACACCGGCGCGGCGCACGGCGTCGCGAATCCGCACCAGTTCCGCGGCGTCGAGCCCGGTCGGTTTCTCGAGGAGCAGATGTTTGCCGGCCACGGCGGCGGCGACCGCTGCGTCCGCGTGCAGGTGGTTCGGCGTCGCAATCGAGACGATGTCGACGTCGGCTGCCTCGAGAACGTCCTCGTAGCGCGTGGTCGTCCGCGCCCCGGCAACCCGAACCCCGTACTTCTCCAGGTTCGCGGCAGATCGGTCCGGGTCGCGCGCGTACAGCCAGCGGATTTCCGTGTGCGGATTGCGCTGGAACGCCGCGATGTGCTGCGAGGCGCACCAGCCGATGCCGCACACCGCGACGCCGAGCGTGCGATCGACGGTAGGCACGGGTCCGGTAGCCTAGACTACCGCGCACGCGAAAGGCAAAACCTTCGGTGCGGAACCAATTTCCTTCCTCGACCAACTGCATCCCACCGCAAAGGAGAGTCTCGCCTCTGCGCCAGCCTGACAGGTAAGCGACGCGAGCCCCGCCGAGTTTTCGCGCACGCGTGCCTCCGACATCTCGGAGGCTGGCGTGATTGCGGTCGGCGGATGGCTGTCGCAACATTGACGGATGAACAGACGAAAGCACGAACGTCGATCGCGTTCCTGCTCGGCACACGTTGTGCTGGCCTTCGCGGTGAGGGATCTTTCATGGATCGATTTTCTTAACTGGTCGATATCGCGGAAGGTTACGAATCCCAACATGTGAGCGCGCGCGCGATTGCGCGTGGCGGAGTCGAAGCCCCGGAATCGAAAAGGTCGCGCTGCTCGCGTAAACAAGGAAGGAGTTCCTCGTGCGAAGTCGTTGCAGGTTTCTTTTTCGTCCGGTACTGCTGCTCGCGTTGCTGGCGGCTGCTGCTGATGCCCGCGCCCAAGGCGCGACGGGTGAATCTCCGTGGTTCCTGGATTTCGCCTTCGGCGTCGCGCCGAGCATCAGAGGCAACGTGAGCTCCGGCGCCATCGGCGTTCTGCAGGGGCAGGCGGCCGCATTTCTGCCGCAGTCATACGGCGATATCTACGGCACCGGCATCGACTGGCGCTTCGGGGGCGGCTATACGCTCGACGACAAGAGCGAACTGCGCGGAATGTTCATCTGGCAGTCGGCTGACGCGGATCTCGTGCGTCTCGGCGACGTCGGTCCGTCGAGCCTTTACGCGCAGTACGACGACTACAAGAGTTTTGCGCTCGATCTTGGCTACCGTCGCTATCTGCAGCTCTCGAATCGCGATATTCGGTTGTTCGGAGAAGGCACGATCGGCGTGGGATTCATCGACAGCATTGGCGTGCAGTTCGCCGCCCCGCAATCGAACATCGTGTTCCCGGCCACTAACTACTATGACCAGACAGCGGCTTTCACGTACGGCCTTGGCTTCGGCGCGGTGTTCAGGTTTTCCGACCGCCTGGATTTCACGGGGCAATTCGGGCTGCGCCACGTCAGCGGGTTGCAGACAGTCGACCAATTCGTCGGAACCGGTCTCGAAGCCGTCAGTAACGACACCGCCCGGCTGACGTTTCCAGTCGTCGTCGGCCTGCGCTACCACTTCAAGTAAGCGGAGTTCGTGTCACAGAGAATTGGCCTCGAGTCGCGCGAGACCTGCCGTATCCTGACTCGATGGTGCGCCGCTGGGCGGTTCTACCGGTTGCGGCACTGCTGGCCGCCGGATGTTCCGGCGGCAGAGCAGCGTCGCCGCCGGCCGCGCCGTCGGTCACGGCCGATCCCGCGCCACCACTCGGTGGACCCAACACCCTCAGCGATGCCGAGCGTGCCGCGGGATGGCGGCTGTTGTTCGACGGCCGCACGACTGCCAACTGGCGCGGCTTCCGTCAACCGGGCGTCCCGGCCGGCTGGCAGGCGATTGACGGTGCGCTCACCGGTGTCGGCGGCGGCGGCGATCTGATTACCGAGGAACAGTTCGCGAACTTCGAGCTCACGATCGAGTGGCAGATCGGCGAGGCCGGCAACAGCGGCATCATGTACCGCGTCAGCGAGGCGGTCGAGCCGACGTTTTTTTCGGGTCCCGAATTCCAGATTATCGACAACGCGCGCAATCCCGGCGGCGGAACCGACGTGACGTCGGCCGCCGCGTGTTACGCGATCTACGCGCCCTCGGTCGACGTGATGCGACCTGCCGGTTCGTGGAACCAGGCGCGAATCCTGGTCGACGGCGCACGCGTCGAGCACTGGTTGAACGGCGTGAATGTCGTTGCCTTTGAACTGGGCAGCGCTGAGTGGCTCGAACGCGTCAGCCGCAGCATGTACCGCGACGTGTCAACGTATGGCCGCGAGCCGCTCGGACACATCGCGCTGCAGGATCATGGCGACCGCGTCGCCTACCGCGCGATCAAGATCCGCGTGCTGCCCTAACCGCACTGTCTGCACCGAGCGCCTCCCGGCTGCTTTGTCGCCCCGTCACGTGCGGCACTCACGGAGCAGCGCGGAACCGAATGGCGCTCAGAGACGCGTCGCCTCCAACGGACCCACACGATGCAGCAACGCTATTTCTGTCGCCCGCGCCGAAGTTCTCGACGTTCATCCGCTGTGGCGCCCGGCAGGAGTTCGCGCGTCTGGATGGTCCTGCCGGGTCTGAACAGCTGACGACTCAGCGAGGCATCGCCGCGTCAGTTGCCCGAGCGAACTATCTGCAGGTTGTCCCACGACGCCGCGCCAGGCGACACAACCTGAGTCGACGTGCCAGCCTTCAGTTCGAACCGGACTGCGCCCGCTGTGACCCGATCGTCCCAGCGCTCACGATACCGGACAGCGAATGCGCCGGGCACGCCTGCAACCGAGGGGGCGGTCTCGTATACCACATCGTGCAGGGCCGCGTCATAACGGATGCGAAGAAATTGGATCGTCGCATCGTAGGGCACGCGAACGAGCGTCGTCTTCACACCCGCGAGCTTCTTCTCGGCGACAAGGAAGCCGTCGCATTCGTAGAAGCGGTAGAAGTTGTCGACGTCCACACCGGCGGCAAACATCGCGTAGGTGGCCGTCGACGCGCTCGGCGCCTGCACGAGCTGCACGCGACCATGGCCGCCGTTCGTCAGATCGTAGGTGCCCGTGCTGATGCCGTTGTAGTGCGAACCGGTGACCGACTTCATCGGACCGGTTTGAAGAATGCCGCCCGAGACCGTGACGGGAACGCCCGTATCTGCGGCGCTCGTGAACGGACCGCTCGGCCAAATCGAGCGATCGAGCTGGTTGAATCGATCGTCGACCAGCACGACGTCCGCCTGCGTGGGCGGCGCGTTGTCGACACTCACGGTCACAAGCGCTGAATCCTTCGAGTTGCCCGCCAGGTCGTACGCTCGCGCGCGCAGATTGTGCGCGCCGTTAGTGACCATCGTCGTGTTCCAGGCAATGGTGTACGGACTGGTGGCGGCATGTCCGGCGACGCTGCCGTCCACCAACAGGTCGACGCGGGCCAGCGCGCGATCGTCTGCGGCCGAGACGGCGACGCCAACCGTGCCGGCGACCGTTGCATTCGCCTTCGGCGCCACGATCGACGCGCTGGGCGGCGTCACGTCCACCGTCGACGACGACGGCCATGCGTACTCCGCGATGATCCCGTAATGGTCCGACGGCGAACCGTCGCCGGGCGTCCTCATCCCGAATCGCTTCATCGAGACTGGCGCGAGGTTCTTGTACCAGGCATAGTCGATGCGCTTCCACGTGTAGCCCATTGGTACGCCGCAGCCGGCGCGATTTGCCATCCCGGTATAGCCCTCGGCGGACCCGTTCACGGTCAGCCACGTGTCCAGGTACCCGGCGTTGCGAATCGGGCCGAGAGCCGTGTTCTGTGGCGACTGGTTGCACACGGTGCTCGTGCCTTCCCATACGTTCAAGTCGCCAATCATCACGTGCGGCTCGCCCAGCGGCAACTGCGCCATGAAATCGGCCGTCTGCCGCGCCTGGATCGGGTACTCCCGACCGCCGCCGCCCCAGTGCGCGGTGAACACGGTGATGGCGGCGGAGCAGGCGGCGTCGAGGCAGACGGGCGTTCGCACGACCCACATCGTGTCGTTCGGGTTCGCCGCGAGAGAAGTGTCGAGCTGTGTCCACGCCGCCGGTCCGGCGAATCCATAGCGCGCGACGATCGCGATGCCGTTCTTGTTGTCGGATCGCGCCGGCCATCCCAGCGCCGCGAGCACGTTCTTGTCCGATCCGCAGCCCCAGGCCTCGCCCAGACCAAGGGCGACGACCGACGGGTCGTTCTTGATCTTCGCGACGAGCTCCTGCTGCACGAGACCGATGCCCCACGCGTTCAACGGCAACGCGGGATCCGTGCAGTTCGACGTGTCGGCGAAGGTTGCGGGATGTCCCGCGAGCGCCATGGCGCCTTTTGCCGACCTGATGTTCCAGTAGGCGATCTTGAACGTGGCGGGCACGGCCTTCAGCGTCGGTGCGTGGAGCAGTCCGAGCAGACACACGACCGCCGTTGTCGCTATACGCGTCGAGAAACGCATGCGGCTTCCTTTCAGTTCAGTTGTGGTGGCGAGTCGCGGAGAATTGATCCGCTGAAAGGGGAGAGTGCAATCTCGATACCGTCACGCCGATTTGATACGCGACGATTTCCGGCGAAAACGCGATTGCAGTTTCGTTCGCGTGATTGCGCCGGCTTTCACTTTTGGCGGGTGAATTACAAGGTCGTTTCGAGCTGGATCGCTGATCGTGTCGAGGCGTGCATCGAAAGGAACCGGCACGCGAGCCAGGGGCGACGACGTCGTCGAGTCTGGACTCGTGCGCAGCGTGACCCTGTGATCCGGGTCACGTTGTCACGGCCGGACGTGTCGATGGGCGGCATCGTTCACCACGACACGATGAACCAACTTGAACAGCAGTCCCAATCGCGGTACAAGTCGTCCGGGCCCGGGAGATTCGATCATGACGAAGATGCGTGGCATTGTCGCAAGCGTCGTGCTGCTGGCCTCCGGTTGCTCGGGAGCGAAGGATGCCGCGACCGTGCTTGCCGATGCGCAAAAGGCGATGGGCAATCCATCATCCATTCGATACGGCGGCGCCGGCATGAACGCGTTCTTCGGACAGGCGCTCACAGCCGGCCAGGCGTGGCCGCGCCGCGATCTCACCGCGTACACGCGCGCGATCGATTACGACAGGCCCGCGTCCAGAGAAGATCTGACGTTCGCCGAAGCAGTGTTCGGCGGTCAGCAGCAGAATTCGGAAGTCGTCGGCGACAAGGCGTGGAACGTCGGACCGAACGGCCCGGTGCCGCAGCCGGCAGCGGCAGAGGAACGGCAGCTGATGATCTGGCTGACGCCGCACGGGTTCCTGAAGGGCGCGGCCGGCTCCGGCAACGCGACGCTGGCGACCGCCGCCGATGGGTCACACACGGTGACCTTCACGGCGCTCGGCAAGTACAAAGTCGAAGGCGCGATCGACCCACGAAATCTGGTGGCCCGCGTCGCCACGACGATTGCCAATCCAGTCCTCGGCGACACCAGCGTCGTCGCGACCTACGCGGACTACAAGGACTACGGAGGCGTGAAATTTCCGGCGAAGATCGCGGTCGAGGAAGGCGGGTTCCCGCTCTGGGATCTCACCATTACGACCGTCACGCCAAATGCGCCGCTCGATCTGCCCGTGCCGCCCGCGGTGGCGTCGGCGACGGTTCCGGCGGTTCAGGTCGCCAGCACGAAACTCGCGCCCGGCGTGTGGCACGTCGCCGGCGGCTCGCATCACAGCGTCGTCGTCGAATTCGCCGACTACTCCGCCGTCGTCGAAGCGCCGCTCAACGAGGAGCGATCGCTGGCCGTGCTTGCCGAAGCGCGTCGACTCGTGCCGGGCAAACCGGTGCGCTACGTGCTGACGACCCATCATCATTTCGATCACGCCGGCGGACTGCGAACATATACGTCGGAGGGCGTGACGATCGTGACGCATCAATCGAACGTGGCGTATTTCACCAGGACGCTCGTCGCGCCGGCGACGATCAGCCCGGACGCGCAGTCGAAGGCGCAGAAGCCGCCGGTGCTCCAGGGCGTCGCAGACACGTACACGCTGAGCGATGGCACACAGACGATCGAGGTCTACGCAACCGCGGGCGATGCACACACGAACGAGTACACGTTGATCTATCTTCCCGCCGCGAAGGTATTGATCGAGGCCGACGCCTACAGTCCGGGTCCGGCCGATGCGCCGCTGCCGCCGACGCCGCCGCCGAACGCGGTCAGGTTGTTCGACGACATGCAGCGGTTGAGGCTCGACGTCGCCACCATCGCGCCGATTCACGGCCGCGGTCC
>Ga0075425_100009733_pt1 | contig 10231 bp, 8 predicted proteins | sample SoiMethybrSBSTD4_FD_75300 | JGI IMG/M metagenome (GOLD analysis project Ga0075425, IMG submission 75300) | Bulk soil microbial communities from a Populus tree surrounding site in Tennessee, USA - Soil MetaG P. TD hybrid SBSTD4 | ecosystem: Environmental > Terrestrial > Soil > Tree plantation...
CTCCTCGACGACCACCGCGTCGTCGCTCGTGCTTTCGATGGACCGCGCGATGCCGTAGCCGTGACGAGGGCCGCCCGCGAGCGTCTTGAGAATGAGCGCGTCGAGCGTGCCGTGGAGCAGAGCGTTTGGAGTCTTGTGTCTGGTCATGAGTGCCGGCCATTACCCAGAATGTCTGGGTAATGGCGCTTAGACGGGGCGCCGATGAAAAAGGTTGGCGAGCCCTTGTATGACTACCGCAGCGGCTCGTGTACAAGTTACTGTAGAGATTGGAGTTGTCGTATAATCACCCCAGCCCAGCATGACGGCCGATGACTCTCGATGACCGGCTCCAGCGAGCCGTCGACACCCTCGGCGAGAAGCTTCGCGATCAGTTTCGCGACGACCTGACGCGCGAGCTGCAATCGCTCTCGGAGGATCTCAAGGCGCAAGCTCCGCCTGCGCCGCCCCCGCAAATCGACAACACCGCGCTCGTACGGCTGGCTGATGCGCTGCGCGCAATCGACGAGGCGTCGTCGCTGTCCACCACTCTCGAGGCGCTCATGACGGCGGCGAGCAACGAGTCCGCGCGCGCCGGCGTGTTTCTCGTTCGGGACGACGAGATCCGCAGTTTCGGTTTGTTCGAGTTTCCGGCCCGCTACGAAGACACGCCGATTGCGTTGCCACTCGGCGAAGCGGGCCTGGTACGCGACGCCATTACGCAACGTTCGGTGATCACGAGCTCGACGAGCCCGTTCGACGAGTTGCCGCCGGGCATCGAAGCGATTGCGCTGCCGCTCGTCGTCGCTGGCTCGGCTGTCGGTGCGCTGTACATCGAAGGCGGCGACGCGGTGACGATGGAGATCCTGACGCGGTTTGCATCGCGCGCGCTCGAAGCCCACACCGCGTTGAAGACGGCGAGAGTCATGTCGGGGGCCGACGTTTGAAGCGCGCGGCGTTCGCAGTCGTCGCGTTCGTTTTGCTCGGTCCGCCTACAGGAGGACACTACGTACGGGCAGACGACAGCCCCACGGTCACTCTCGCTCCGATTGTCCTGAAGACAACAGATCATCCGCCGGTGCCGCGCGAGCTGTCGCAGTTCTGGATGGCGCCCGATACGCGCCGTCCGCGCACAGCCGCGCAAGCGAACCTCGCGACCGCCGTGAAGTTCGAAAACGACGGCAACCATTTGAAGGCGCTGACGCTGCTGACAAATCCCGCAACGAAACAAGACGGTCCGCTCGCGGCATACGTCGAGTTCTACAAGGGGCTCGCCCTGCTGCGTCTTGGCCGCGCCGCCGAGGCACGGACGACATTTCAAGCGCTTCAGGCCAACAAGCCGGTCGGCTATCTCGCGGAGATGGCGGCGCTTCGTGAGGCCGAGTGCGACGAACAACTGGCCGATCAGGCGGCGGCGCTTGCCGTGTACGAGCGCTTGTCGACGACCAAAACGCTCGCGCCCGACGAGATTCTGATGAAGATCGGAAAAGCGGCGCAGGCACTCGGTGACGCCGCGAAGGCGCAGGACGCGTTCGAGCGCGTGTACTACGAGTTTCCGCTCAGCGATCTGACCGACGATGCCGCGTCACAATTACCCGAGGCATCGACGTCTACCGGCAGCATCCGGTTCGCTCAGGAACTCGCGCGCGCCGAGCGGTTGTTCGCGGCGCGGCAATATGCGGCAGCGCGCACGTCGTATGACAAGCTGCGGTCGACATCGCAAGGAGAAGACCGGGCGATCGTGCAGATGCGTCTGGCCGAAACCGACTACTACCTGCGGAAGTACCGTGCGTCGGCCGATGCCCTCAAGCCGTTCGTCGAGTCCGGAACACGAACGGCCGAAGCGCTGTATTACTACGCGCTCGCGCAACGAGAGCTCAAGAACAACACGCTGTATCGCGAGCTCATGCGGCGTGTCATCACGGAGTTCCCCGATTCGTCATGGGCCGAAGACGCGCTCAACAGCCTCGCCCTCGTCGACGCACATGACGACGAAGATGATGCGGCCGATCAGGAGTCGCTCGAGCTGTTCGAGAAGTTTCCGAAGGGCCGCTACACCGAGCGCGCGGCGTGGCGGATCGGATGGCGTGCCTATCGGCGCGGACAGTACGCGGAGGCCGTTCGCATTTTGGAGCGCGCGGCGTTCAACTTCCCTCGTTCGGACTTCCGTCCGGCATGGTTGTACTGGTCGGGCCGCGCGCACGAAGCGCTCAACGAGAACGACCTGGCCGAGTCGCGATACACGATAGAAGTGATCGACTACTTGAACACGTACCACGGCCGCCTGGCGTCGGCGCGGCTCGGCGGACGCATTCCCGATCGCGCGACGGTCGTTCCGGCTGCGGCGGTCTCGACTAACGCAGCCATTGAAGATCTGCCGCAGACGCTGCCGCCGAATGCCGACGTCGTCCGCGCGCTGTTGACGGCGAAGATGTACGAGGCCGCCGCCGACGAGCTGCGCTACGCGCAGAAAATCTACGGCGACTCCGGATCGATTCAAGCGACGTTCGCGTGGACCTATCGTGAGCAGGGGCAGTCGGAGACCGGGTCACAGCAGTTCAGCCTCTATCGCGGGTCAATCAACGCGATGAAGCGCGCGTACCCGCAGTACCTCACCGCCGGCGGCGAGCGGCTGCCGCGCGAGATCCTCCGCATCATCTACCCGGTTGCGTACTGGGATCTCATTCAAAAGTACTCCGCTCCGAACGGGCTCGATCCGTATCTCATTGCCGCGTTGATGTGCCAGGAGTCGACGTTCGTCGCGAACATTCGATCCCCTGCGAAAGCGGTCGGCCTGATGCAGCTCGAGGCCTCGACGGCGCGGATGTACGCCAAGCGTCTCGGCATCCCGTACTCATCGTCGGTTCTGACGACGCCCGAGCTGAATATCCGAATCGCGACGGCGTACCTGGGAGACCAGCTGCGTGAGTTCGGCAGCATGTACCGTGTGCTCGCTGCCTACAACGCCGGCGACAGCCGCGTGCGCCGATGGAACCTGGAGCGACCAGGTCTCTCGCAGGAAGAGTGGATCGACGACATTCCGTTCGCCGAAACGCAGGCGTACGTGCGCAAGCTTCTTGCGAACGCCGAAGACTATCGTCGTCTGTACGGAACGGACACGGGCGTGGGAGCCGACGACGAGATTCCGGCGGCAGGCAAGCCCGTCGAAGCCTCCAGTGTCGACCCGACATTGGCCATCAAGAAGAAGCCTTCCACGACGAAGCCGGCGTCGCCGTCGCCCGCCCCGGTGCGGGCCAAGAAGAAAAAGCGGACGGCCGCGTAGTATCCTCTACCTTCCTATGTCGAAGCTCACGGGGTCCAGAAAGGCGCTCCAGTTCACCGAAAGTGTCATCCGCGAGATGACGCGGTTGAGCGACGCGCACAACGCCGTCAACCTGTCGCAGGGATTTCCGGATTTTGCCGCGCCGCAGGCCGTCAAAGATGCGGCGTGCGAGGCCATCAACGCCGACGACAATCAGTACGCCGTCACCTGGGGGCAGCGTCCGCTGCGCGAGGCCGTCGCGCGCGAGTTCACGCGGCGCTACGGCGTCGAGGTCATCGCGGATCAGCAGGTCACGGTGTGCTGCGGATCGACCGAAGCGATGATGTCGACGATGATGGCGATCATCGACCCTGGCGACGAGGTCGTGGTGTTCGAGCCGTTCTACGAGAATTACGGTCCGGACGCAATTCTCTCGGGTGCGACGCCGCGCTATGTCACCCTGCATCCACCGTCTGGATCGAAGACGACGTGGACGTTCGATCCTGACGAGCTCGCGGCGGCGTTCAACGAGAAGACGAAAGCCATCATCCTGAACACGCCGAACAACCCGACGGGGAAGGTGTTCACGCGTGACGAGCTCGAAGCGATAGCCGCGCTCTGCCGCAAGTGGGACGCGATGGCGATCTCCGACGAGATCTACGAGCACATCATCTACGACGGCCAGCAGCACGTTCCCATCGCGACGATTCCGGGCATGGCCGATCGCACGATCACGATCAACGGGCTGTCGAAGACCTACAGCGTCACCGGCTGGAGGGTGGGCTGGACGATTTCGCCGGCGTCAGTCACCGGCGCCATCCGCAAGGTTCACGACTTTCTGACAGTCGGCGCGCCGGCGCCGCTGCAGGCTGCGGGCGCGGTCGCGCTCGGCCTGCCCGACGACTACTACACGAAGATGGCAGCGGGCTATCAGCGCCGCCGCGACATGCTGCTCGACATCCTCGAGCGGCATCACTTCACATGCTACAAGCCGCTCGGCGCCTACTACATCATGACGGACATCAGCTCGTTCGGATTTCGAGACGACGTCGAGTTCGTCAGATATTTGATCAAGGACATCGGCGTCGCGGGCGTGCCCGGCAGCAGCTTCTACAAGGATCCGTCGAAGGGCCGCACGCAGCTGCGGTTCTGCTTCTGCAAGAAGGATTCGACGCTCACGGCCGCCGACGAGCGCCTCGCGAAGCTCGTTCCCGTCATCGCGGGATCACGGCCGCATTAATCCGAGCCGGCTTTTTCACGAAGGCGCGGAGATGAATAGCGACGTCGTCTGTCAAAGCAGCTAAGCGCTCTATTTCACGCGGTCGAACCGCAGGCCGATGACAGACGCGCGGTTAATGGTGAAGCCTGTTACTGCGCCGCGGCCGTCGCGCGAGAACTTCACGATTCCAACGATGTCGCCGACGAACGTGTCCTTCGTGAATGGAGAAAGTGCAAGGTTTGGAGGCCACGCGTTCGTGACGATCAGCTTCGAATCGCGCACGTCGAGCGTGTAGCTCGTACCGATCTCATCGCTACGGTAATCGCCGGCGTAAGCCCGAAGCTCCGGCGCAGACAATGTCAAGGTGACCGGCTGCATTACACTCTGGCCGCGCCATTCTTTCGGCCGACCGGCGGTGCCCGGAATGAATTCCAACGGCAGGCTGTTCGCGAACAGGAAACGGTTGCCGCCGACGGGCGTGATCTCGAAGTCCGAGTCGTCGTTGAAGTACGAACGCAACATCAGCGCGCCGTGATTGACGCTGACCAGAATGGGTATGTCCAGGCCGACGACGCGATAGAGCCCCGTCTTCTCCGACAATTCGGCATCCGATAACTTCACTGGCGCTGGCAGTGTCGTCGGAGTGGCGACGTCGGCTGGCCGCAGCGCGCCGGCGAGGTAGATGTCGGCTATGCCGTTCGTGAAGACATCGGGGTTGACCCTCGCCATGCCGCCGGCGACGACGCTGTCCTCGTTGCACAACACGGCGACGGCGAACCGCTGCTTCGGGAATCGCATCACTTTGGTGGCGACGCCGCGATCACCGCCGCTGAATTCAAAGGTCGGCACACCTCGGTACTCTCCCGACGGGATGCCCATCCCGTATGAGCTCGTGGTGCCGTCCTTCAGCATCACCGGTTTCTGCATGGCGGCGAGCATTTCCGGCGTGCCGACGCGCGGGTGATCGAAGTTCTCCATCCACGTCAGCAGGTCGCCCACCGTCGAGTACATACCAGCGTTGCCGACGATCGCAGGGCCTGGTGTGCCGACCACGGCATGCCAGCCGTCGCTCTGTTTCGTGTACGCAGACGCTCGAGCGGAAATCAGCGTCGTCGGATCCTCGTGGAAGGACGAGTGCGTCATCCCGAGTGGCTTGAAGATGTTGTCGGTCGCGAACGCGCCGAGTGACTGACCGGTCGCGCGCTTGAGGATGCTGGCGAGCAGGTTGTAGCCGCCGTTGTTGTACTCGAACTTCGTTCCGGGAGGGAAGTTCAAGCCGCGCTGGCGTGCCAGCGCGCTCACGATCGCTGCGTTCGTGTCGCCAGTGCTGTAGCCGAAGGGAATCCAACCGAGCAGCGTGAACGCGTCGCGAACGCCGCTGGTGTGCGAGAGCAGATGCCGGATGGTGATGCGATCGTCTCGATCGATCCACTCAGGCACGTACTTCTGAACCTCGTCGTCGAGCGACAACTTGCCTTGCTGCGCCGCGAGGAAAACGCTGATTGCCGTGAAGACTTTTGAAATCGACGCGAGGTCGAAGACAGTATCCGCAGTGACAGGAACATTCAGCTCGAGGTTCGCCATCCCGTAGCCGTGCTCGTATACGACAACGCCGTTTTGACTGATGCCGACGGCGCACCCCGGCGAATCGGTTCTGCTCCACGCAGAAAACAACTTGTCGACCTGTGCCGTCTTTCTGTCGGCGGCGTTCGATTGCTGGCACGCGGCGGATGACAGCAGTCCCACGACGCCGAGAAGTAGTCCATGGCGTGCGACGACGGGTCTCTTCACGTTGGGGAGATACTACTCGGAGCCTGGGGCATGCGCAGCTTCATCTCGCCAGTGACCGTCGCGTCGGTGATTGCGGTGCTGGTGGCTCTTGTCACCGCAGTGCGCTGGCTGGAGCCGCGATTTGCGTTCTTTCCGAGCGCTGGCGAGGACAGGACGCCTCGCGATTTCGGCATCGAGTACGAAGCTGTGTCAATCGCGACCCGTGACGGCGAGCAGCTGCGCGCCTGGTGGTTACGCCATCCGTCGCCGAAGGCGAGCATCCTGTACTTTCATGGGAACGGCGGGAATCTCTCGGTGTGGGCGCCCATTCTGTCGAGCATTGTCCACCGCGGATACGAGATGCTCGCGTTCGACTATCGGGGTTACGGGCTGAGCACTGGCCGCCCGAGCGAACAGGGCCTATACCGAGATGTCGATGCCGTCATCGACCACTTCGCGAAGCGGGCGTCGAAAGGCGCCCCACTCGTGTATTGGGGCCGTTCGCTTGGAGTGGTGATGGCGGCGTACGCCGCGACGCGAGGATCGTCAGATGGGTTGATTCTCGAGTCGGGATTTCCCAGTACGCGCGCGTTGCTGCGTGATTCACCGGTGATGTTTCTCTTGTCCGGCGCGTCGTCGTATCGGTTCCCGGCCGCTCAATTCCTGCAGCGCCGCGGGAGCAACAGACCGGTCCTCGTGCTTCACGGAGACCACGACCGCGTCGTGCCGATCAAACAGGGTTGGGCGTTGTTCGAAACGATGTCCGAGCCGAAGCAGTTCGTCGCGATCCCCGGCGGCGATCACAACGACGCCACGCCGGCCGATCCGGTGACCTACTGGCAGGCCGTCGATCGCTTTGTCGCCGATCTCCGAGCCCGCTAGAACTCATGCGGGGCTGTCCTCTTCAGTGCTAGTCTTTCGCGCGAGGTGTCGTCGCGATGGTGGGCTCCGGTGCCATCGGAAGCGTTGTCGCGCAACTCGCATTCTGGATTCTGCTCGTGGTCGGAGTGCTGTCCGGCCAGCTCAGTAAGGTGGCATGGTGGGCCTCATCGCTGGTGTCGTCATGGATCGCGATCCTCGATATCGTGCTCGTGTTCATGGTGTTCAAAGGAGATGTACGGCTGACGTGACGCTGGAGGTCTTTCGATGCTACGTCTGACGGCAATCCTCGGTGCGTGCGCGGTGTCGGCGATTCTCGTGTCCGCGCAACAAGGTTCGCGTTCGCTCGGATGGCAGACGTACGCGGGCGACGCACAAGGCCGCCGCTACTCGCCGCTCACGCAGATCAACACGAAGAACGTCTCGCAGCTCAAGCTCGCGTGGCAGTACGGCGTCGCCGACGCCGCCGCCGGTTCCGTGAATGCGGCGGGACGGAGTCAGGCCGTACCGATCGTCGTCGGTGGCGTTCTCTACACGTCGATGTCCCGGCGCACCGTCGTCGCGCTCGATCCCGCCTCGGGCAAAGAAATCTGGAAACACGAGCTCGAAAAGGGGGGCGCCCCCAATCGCGGCGTGTCGTACTGGCCCGGCGACAACGGATCGCCGGCACGAATCTTCGCCGGCACGACTGACGGACGTTTGCTCGCGCTCGATGCGGGAACGGGAAAACTGATTCCGACGTTCGGCGATCGCGGTGCGCTCGATCTGCGCGCGGGCGTCGCCGACAAGTTTCCCGGACGGCCATACATGATGGCGTCCCCGGGACTCATCTACAAGAATCTGATTGTCACCGGCGCCCAGGGACAGGAAGACAACCCTGATGGTCCCACCATGGACGTCCGCGCGTGGGACGTGAAGAGCGGGAAGCTGGTATGGACGTTTCATACGCTTCCGCATCCTGGCGAGCCGAACGCCGACACGTGGCCGAAGGACTACTGGATGACGGCCGGCACGCCGGCGAATTGGGGCTTTGGTTCTGTCGACACCGAGCGCGGTTTGATTTTTCTGCCTATCGGTCAGCCAGCAGCCCAGTACTACGGCGGCCACCGTCCACAGACGAATCTGTACTCGTCGTCGGTCGTCGCGCTCGACGCGAACACGGGCCGTGTCCGCTGGTCGTTTCAGCTGACGCATCACGACGTGTGGGACTACGACAATGCCGCCACGCCGGCACTCGTGGACGTCGTACAGAACGGCCGCCGGATTCCCGCCGTCGTCACTACCGCGAAGTCGGGTTTGATGTTCTTCCTCGAACGGACGACGGGCAAGCCGATTTATCCGGTCGAAGAGCGCCCGGTGCCGCACAGCGACATTCCCGGTGAAGCGACGTGGCCAACGCAGCCGTTTCCCGCGAAGCCGCCGCCGCTGTCGCGACTCAGTATCCGGCCCGACGAAGTGTTCACCGGCGAGCCGGCGCACGAGAAGTTCTGCCGCGAGCTCGTCGAGAAGCTCGGCGGCATTCACAATCTCGGTCCGTACACGCCGTACAGCACGACGGAATTCCGCATCCTGTTTCCTGGTCAGCAGGGCGGTCCCAACTTTGGCGGCGTCGCCGTCGATCAGTCGATGGGCTATGTCTTCGTGAATTCGCGCGACGTCGGTGGGATGGGGCGCCTCGACAAGACGCCCGACGGCGACTCAGTGGCGTACCGCCGCTTCAGCCCGCTCGGCCGTGGCACCGTGAACGCGCGTTTCTGGAATCCCGAAAACAGCCTTCCGTGTCAGGCGCCGCCGTGGGCGCACCTGATGGCGATCAACGCCAACACGGGCGACATCGTGTGGCGAGTTCCGCTCGGCACGAGCGACGAACTCGAGGCAAAAGGCCTGAAAAACACTGGCGCATTCGGTCAGGGAGGTCCGATTGTCACAGCCGGTGGCCTCGTTTTCATCGCCGGCACGGTCGACAAACGTTTTCGCGCGTTCGACGCGCGAACGGGACAAGTGGTGTGGGAGACGCGGCTCGAATCGGAGGGTCACACGACGCCGATGACATACATGGCGCCGAACGGCAAGCAATACGTCGCCGTCGTGACGACCGGCGTCAACGCGTTTGCGTTGCAGTAAGCTTCGACCGCAGTCTCACCTCGTAGTGTCTGTTGTCCGTTGCACGACTGATCGCCGTGAACGACGGCTGTCCGACCTGCCGTAGCGTGTGAGTCGAGGCGTCGTGCTCGACTTCGGCGCACGCTTCGACCTCGAAGAGCCGTGAATCGCTGACGATAGCCATCACGTTCTCGCCAAAATCGCTCTGCAGTCGCGTCAGCAGATATGTCACTGAGGCGATGCGTGCGAAGTCCGCAAGGTACATCCGGCAGGCGTCGGGCTCGACGTGTTGAAGCACCAGCGCGGCGAACACCATATCGAACCGTCGGGCTGACACCGACGCCCAATCGTCGGAGAGCAGATCAACCGGAGCTGAGGCCAGCGCGCGGCACCTGACGACCATCGGCGGCAGGTCAAAACCCATGACGTGACGGGCGATGGACTTCAAATACGGAAAGTTCCTGCCGACGCCGCAGCCGAAGTCGAGTACCCAATCGATGGCCGACGGTACGGGAATCGTCGGGATGTATGGAGTGAACGGCTTTCCGCTCTTGTAACCCGTGAGAATGTATTCGCGCAGGTCGTCGGCGTCGGAGTCGATCGCGACCGATTGCCACTCGGTGATGCCGTGCACGGGCGCTGAGGTTAGCACACACCGTACGGCGCCCTATCGTCTACAATCGCGCTCTCTCTGGCAAACGGAGGACACGACCATGAATCGGACCAGACGAAAGTTACTGAAGGCCGGTGCGGCGGCGACGGCAGTGGCCGCGGCGGGGCGCGTGTTTGGCGAGCAGTCGTCTTTCTACGAAAAAGGTCCGGTTCGTATCTACTATGAGGAAGCGGGGTCGGGCTTTCCGCTGCTGCTCATCGCCGGTGGTGGACTGAACTCGACGATCGCCGGCCTCAAGCGCGGCGATCCCTTCAACCCGATCGAGGAGTTCAAAGGGGAGTATCGCTGCATCTTCTCTGATCTCCGCAATGCCAACGGCGGCCAGTCGTCGGGCCCGCTCGAGATCGAC
>Ga0075425_100009734_pt1 | contig 10230 bp, 5 predicted proteins | sample SoiMethybrSBSTD4_FD_75300 | JGI IMG/M metagenome (GOLD analysis project Ga0075425, IMG submission 75300) | Bulk soil microbial communities from a Populus tree surrounding site in Tennessee, USA - Soil MetaG P. TD hybrid SBSTD4 | ecosystem: Environmental > Terrestrial > Soil > Tree plantation...
AGGTTCGCGCCGATGCCGCGCTCGAGAAGTTGCTCGCCGTGTCAGCGGTCGCGCCGGCCCCTCCAGCGGCGCGACGCGATCCGGCGGACGTCACCGACGACGAGTTGCTCGCCGCGTTGCGTGCGAATAAGTGGCGCGCCGTCGGTGCCGCGGCCCAACTCGGACTCCCAAGGTCCACCCTGTACGCGTTGATCGATCGCAGCAAGCGGATCCGCAAGGCCAAAGACATTCCCGAGGGGGAGCTGCGCCGGGTCTACGACTCGTGCGGTGGCGAGCTCGATGCAGCGGCAGCCGAGCTCGAGGTGTCGCGGCGCGCGCTCAAGCTACGAATCACCGAGCTCGGCTGGGACGACTGATCTCAGGACAGGCCGACTTTCTTCATCAGCAACTGGAACCTTGGCTGCGAGCGCAGCGTCGGCGTGTAGCGCTGGATTTTGAGAAGGAGGGCCTCGGCGTGGTGCTCGTTGACGACTCTCTCGACGTTGGTCAACGCGGCGTCGATGTTGCCGAGCGCATCGTCCATGATCGCGGTCGCTCCGGCGCCTGCACTCTCTCCGAGCTGTTTCCGCAGCGTGACCGCCCGGTCTCGCTGACTGCACAGCACGAGGACCGGGACCGCGATCGCCGTCGTGTACGGATCGCTCATGTCGATTCCCTGTTCGGCCAGCGCGAGCGCCTCTTGGAATCGCGCGAGCTCGGCGTATGCATGCGCCAGATACAGCTGGAGGGCCTTGCGATCGCGGGGTTTCGCCTGCTCCAGCACCGTCGGGACGTAGCGCGCGAGCTCGGTCCACCGCCTGTAGAGGAACAGACTCCACGCCGTGCCTCTTATTGGATTGTTTAGCGGGTTGAGCGCGCGTTTCCGTTTCGCGACGACATCGTGGTCGTCGAAACGACCCTGGTACATCAGGAAAAAGGCCCGCTCCTGCATGAGCCGCCAGGAGGACGGTGCCAGCTCGACCGCGCGCGTGGTGTCGCGATCTGCGGTTGCCCAATCGTACATCGTCATCGCGCCGACGCCGCGCGCACAGACCGCGAACGGCTGATCGGGATCGATCGCGAGGATCCGCTCGGCGATCTCGCGCCCCCTCGCGTTCCACGACTGGATGGTCGCGGCGTCCTCGGTGTACCGTGCGTTTTCGACGAGTCGAAGCGCGAGTCGCGCGCCGGCACGTAGCAGCGCGGGCTCGGACGCGACGAGCTCTTCGAGCGCGGTCAGCGGCGGCTTTCCATCTCGCTCGCGGTCGGCATAGACGTCGCCGAGCGCGGCGCCGTACCGCGCGTACGTGTCGATCGCGAACCTGCCGACGTCGCGCGGCACGCGCGGCGCTCGGCGACCGAGCTCGGTTGCGACGACGGACGCGACATCGTGCGCGAGTCCGGTTGCCTCGGCGGCGGGCCGCTCGAGTTGCCTGGTCACCATCGGCGATCCCTCGCGCTCGATCGCGACAGCGACGCCGATCGTCGAGCTCGAGCTGTCGAGCCGTTTTGCGATCGTCATTCGCACGATGGCGGCCAGGCCGGCGATCTTCCACGCCGCCGCCGAGACGTCGTTCTCAGCGGCGAGCTTGATCGCGCTCCCGGCGAGGTCATCGAAGCTCGCATTCGCCTCGAGCGATAGCTTCGGCACTCCAACCATGGCGAGAGCATCGTGGATGTCGATCGTCAGCGCGAGGCGCAGCGGGTCGTCGACGAGCTCGCCGACGCCTTCGATCGGCAGCACGGCGACGAGCTCGTCGGAGGACGCGCCACCAGCGACCGCGGTAGACCCGTCGCCGCGCTCCAAGAAGCGCCAGCCGACGATGCCGCCGGCGGTCGCCCCGGCGGCTGCCAGGAACCATCGCCTCGACACTCTTCGAGGCACCACGCCGAGCACGGCGTCCACGGGTGGCCGCTGCGCCGGATCGCGCGCCATGCAACGCGCGAGGATCGCGTCCCAACGCGCCGCCACTCCCGCGCGCACCGACGACGGCCTCGGCGGATCGCCGTGCAGCCGCGCGGTCGCGGTCGCCAGCACGGTGTCTTCCCGGAACGGCAGCATCCCGGTCACCAACTCGAACAGCACGACGCCGAGGGCGTAGACGTCGGTGGCCGGCGTCACCGCGCGGCCTTCGACCTGCTCCGGCGCCATGTACGCCGGCGTGCCCAGCATGGCAGTCTCAGCAGTGAGTGCGACGTCGCGATCGTTCATCGACCGCGCGAGACCGAAGTCGGTGATCACCGCGCGCTCGCCGACCATGATCACGTTGCTGGGCTTGAAGTCGCGATGGACAATTCCCGCGGCATGCAGCGCGCCGAGCCCTTCGACGAGCTGCGCCGCCAGACGCTCGATCTCGTCGAGCGCGAGCACGCCGCCGTCGGCTAGCCGCGCCGCCAGCGTCCTCCCTTCGAGCAGCTCCATCGTCAGAAACACGCGGCCGTCGTGCTCGCCGACGTCGTGCAGCCGGCACACGTGCTCGTTGGTGACCTTGCGCGCGAACACCATCTCGCGTCGGAATCGCAAGAGCGCGGTCGTCGAGCCCTCGAGCTCGGGCCGCAGCGTCTTGAGCGCGACCGTCGCGCCGAGGATCAGATCGTCGACGGCGTAGACCTCGCCCATCCCGCCTTCGCCGACCCGTCGCATCACCCGATAACGGCCTGCGACCAACGCCCCGATCGCGAGCGTGCCTCCGACGACGGCACCGCCGCCGCTGCCGGGCGCCGGCAGCGTTTCGTCAGGGTCCCCACCCATCAACGCCAACCGTACCGCGACCGGCGGCGGACCGTCCACGGCGCTACGCCTGCGCTGATCCACGGGACGTCCATAGACCGTCGCGAGACATCGCGGACGTTCCGCCGGGCTCGTAGCTGCGTGAAATCGCGTCGTCGAACGTGGGTACGACACGTGCTCGACGCACTTGGCAAACGAAACCAAGGAGCAAGCCGATGCGTTTCATTCAGCCGCTGATTCAGCTCTCTTTACTAACCCTCGCAGTTACTGCGTGCACAGAGACCGATAGCTCGGTCCACCGCACGTTGACCGATCCCGTTACCGCCGCCGAGCTCGATTCCGCGGAGTCCTCCGACTGGTCGGCCCCGGTCAATCTCGGCCCGATCGTCAACTCGTCGTTCAACGAAGTCGGGGGTGCGCTTTCCAGAGACGCCCTCACCCTCTACTTCGGCTCGAATCGACCCACTGACCCCGACGATCCGGTTTTGGATAACAACATCTGGGTCGCGCAACGTCCCACAACAAGCTCCCCTTGGGGAGCGCCGGTGCCCGTGGCGGCGATCAATACGGCCGACTTCATCGAAAACATTCCTGCGCTGTCCCGCGACGGCCATTGGCTGTTCTTCAACTCCGATCGCCCCGGCGGTTTCGGAGACGTTGACATCTGGGTCTCCTTCCGTTCTCACACTCACGATGATTTCGGCTGGGAGCCGCCTCGCAATCTCGGGGCCGGAGTGAACTCTGCTTTCTTCGATGCCGGCGCGGGCTTCTTCGAGAACGACGATGCCGGCGTCCCGCTTCTTTTCTTCGGTAGCAACCGGCCAGGAGGTCAGGGCGGAAGTGACATTTACGTCAGCGAACAGATGGCCGACGGATCGTTTGGTGCGACCCGCTTGATCGAAGAGCTCAGCAGCCCGCAAGACGACCAGCGTCCAGCGGTTAGCGTCGACGGACTCGAGCTGTTCCTCTTCTCGAGCCGCGTCGGGACGTTCGGCATCGCCGACCTATGGGTATCGACGCGAAACACAGTTGCCGATCCCTGGTCACGTCCCGTTAATCTCGGATCGACTGTCAACAGTACGGCTGCCGAATTCCAGCCCTACATCGCTTCGGACCGGACGACACTGCTGTTCAGTTCGGCCCGGCCCGGAGGTTTCGGAGGTCTGGACCTCTACGAGACCACGCGTTCACGAGACTAGGCTGAGCGCCGGCCCGCGCTCGCGCGCAGTTTCCAGTCGCTCGATGCCTTCTTCGCCGACGGTAGGCAATGTGTGAACGCGTGGCGACGCGACGATCGAATGGTCGTCGCCTGTCGCCTCCACTGGTGTTGCGCCGGTTCCGCGGGCGTGGCGACCGCAACGTACGGCCGGCTTCGGTTACCGTCGCGACATGGCGCCCGCTTTGATGTCGGCGATCTTGGTGATCCTCGGTCTCGGGTGCGGTGCGCGCCACCGCGAGCCGACCACGTCGTCGTCCGAGCAGGCAGCGCCGACGACGACGTACTGCAATCCGCTCGATCTCGACTACACGTACATGATCTACGACTCGAACCAGGACATCTCGTATCGATCCGGGGCAGATCCAGCGGTCGTGAGCTTTCGAGGCGAGTACTACATGTTCGTGACTCGCTCGATGGGATACTGGCGCTCGACGGACCTGACCCGCTGGAGCTTCGTCGAGCCACAGACGTGGTACCCGCAAGGATGTAACGCACCGGCGGCCGCGAACGACAAGGATCGCGTGCTCTACGTGGCGGGCGATCCGTCGGGCTCGATGAGCATCCTCTACACCGACAATCCCAGGAAGGGCGATTGGAAGGGGGTGCCGTCGATACTCAATGACCTGCAGGATCCGGATCTGTTCCTCGATGATGACGGCAAGGCGTACATGTACTGGGGATCCTCGAACGTGTATCCGATCCGCGGACGGACGTTGCAGCGCGACCTGCGGTTCCGACCATCGCCGCAGATCCACGAGCTGTTCAACCTCGACGCGAGCAAGCATGGCTGGGAGCGTTTCGGCCAGAACCACTCGGGCACGACCCCGGGATACATCGAGGGCCCGTGGATGACGAAGCACCGCGGTACCTACTACCTGCAGTACGCGGCGCCGGGCACGGAGCTCGACGTGTACGCGGATGGCGTGTACACGAGCGCCTCGCCGCTGGGACCGTTCACGTACGCGCCCAACAATCCGATCTGCTACAAGCCCGGAGGCTTCGCGAACGGGGCAGGGCACGGCAGCACGGTGCTGGGACCCCAGGATCAGTACTGGCACTTCGCGTCGGCGTCGATCTCGGTCAATGTGAACTGGGAGCGCCGGCTCAACATGTTTCCGGCGTACTTCGACAAGGATGGCTTGCTGTATGCGGACACCTCGTTCGGCGACTATCCGCACTTCGCGCCCACCGTGCCGGGCAAGCAGGGACGATTTGCGGGCTGGATGCTGCTCTCGTACAAGAAGCCGGTGCGGGCGTCCTCGACGCTCGACAAGTTCGGGGCGGAGAACGTCGTCGACGAGAACATCCGGTCGTTCTGGGTCGCCGCGCAGAACGACGCCCATCAGTGGCTCGAGATCGACCTGCAGCGACCTGCGAAGGTCTACGCCGTCCAGGTGAACTATCACGACTATCAGTCGAACCTGTACGGCAGAGTGCCCGGGCTCAAGCATCGCTACATGATCGAGGGCTCGATGGATGGCCAAGCCTGGACGGTTCTGGTCGACAAGCATGACAACGACAAGGATGTGCCGAACGACTACGTGGAGTTGAGCGCGCCGCAGGTCGCGCGCTATGTGCGGTTCGGGAGCGTGAGCGTACCGACGCCGCATCTGGCGATCTCCGATCTGCGTGTGTTTGGCGTCGGTGGCGGCAAGCCGCCCGCAACCGTCGAGGGCTTCGAGGTGAAGCGCGAGCAGGATCGCCGTGATGCGACGATCACGTGGACGCCCCGACCCGATGCGCAGGGCTACAACGTGCTGTGGGGGATCGCGCCGGACAAGCTGTACAGCTCGTGGCTGGTGTACGGCGCGACCTCGCTGAACCTGAGGAGCCTGACGGTCGATCAGGGGTATGTGTTCACGATCGAAGCGTTCAACGAGAACGGGATCTCGCAACGGGCGAGCGCGGTCACGATCCGGTGAGTTTGTCGCGGTGGAAGAAGGCGGATGCCTTGGCGCGAACTCGTAGAACACGCAGCTCGCCGCTCGATCGTCGCGACTGTCAGACCGCGATGTGATGCTCGGACCATGGCGCGAAAGCGACCCGACGCGATCCTCGCGTTCACGGATGGTGCCTGCTCGGGCAATCCCGGGCCAGCGGGGATCGGTGCGATATCATCGCGCGACGTTTAGGATCAAGTCCGCGGCTTTCTCCGCGATCATGATCGTCGGTGCGTTGGTATTGGCAGAAGGAATAGCCGGCATCACCGATGCGTCGACGACGCGCAAGTGCTCGATCCCGAGCACACGCAGATCGGGATCGACGACAGCTCCGATCGCACACGTTCCAACTGGATGCCAAACAGTGTTCGCATTCCTTGCGATGAAATCGCTCAGCGTGACACCGGACCCCGGAGAGATCTCCGCACCTCGAAGACCTGCCCACGCCCGTGCATCGCCGATCCGGCGGGCGAGCTGGTCTCCTTTGACCAACACCTCGACGTCGTGCTCGTCGGCCAAATAGTGCGGATCGATGATCGGCGGATCGTTCGGGTTTTTCGAGCGGAGGTGTAGCTCGCCACGACTCTGCGGCCGCAACAGGATCACGGTCTCGCCGAATGCCTGATCGTGCTCACTCCAGCCGAAGATGATCTGGAGATCGGGCCGTCTGGGATCCATGACGCTTGCGAACCCGCCGGCGCCGAGACAGAAGTCGGGGCTACAGCGATCGGTCCGTACGAGCGGACGTGTCGCGTGCCAGTCGACGCCGGATTGCACGTGGTCCTGGAGGTTCTTGCCGACACCCGACAGCTCGTGGACGACGGTGATTCCGAGCGCCGCGAGCTCGCCACGCGGACCGATTCCCGACCGCAACAGGATCATCGGCGAACCGATTGCACCCGCCGACAGGATTACCTCGCGTCGCGCGATCGCATGGTGGATCGTCGTACCTTCGATGAATTCGACCCCGGTCGCGCGTGTGCCAGCGAGCTCGACCCGTGCCACGAGTGCGTGACTCTCGACGTGTAAGTTCGGCCGCGCAAGTGCGGGACGGAGATACGCCGATGCTGCGCTCCATCGCTTACCATCGCGCTCGCTGTACCAGAAGTGACCGACGCCGGGGATCGAGCCGTCGACGTCACCAGCATCGGGGAGCCCGAGCTCGCGCGCCGCGGCGATGCTCGTTTCTTCGGTATCGTTCTGCGGATGATGTGTTGGTCTGATCACCGACTCAGCGCGGCGGAAATACGGCTCGACGTCATGCCAGCCCCAACCGGTCGCGCCGCTGGCCGCCCAGCCGTCATAATCCTCGTGCTGGCCGCGCACCCACATCATCGCGTTGATCGTGCTGGTCCCGCCCCATACCTTACCGCGCGGCCAGTCGATCTCCCGGTTGGCGAGCTTGGGCTGTGGGACCGTCTTTAGGTTCCACCGAACCTCTCGCTGAACCGCGTCATTGACCCAGTTGCCGGGTTCGCGCAACCGCGGATCGTCGTCCGGTCCGCCGGCTTCTAGCAACAGCACACTGGCCCCGCTTGCGGACAACCGATTCGCGAGCACGCATCCCGCAGATCCGGCGCCGACGACAATGTAGTCGTAGGCCGCGTTGTCGACACGTGGCTCGGTGGTCGCCGCCGGATGGCACGAGGCCGCTGCCACCAGCACTGCCGGCCATGTCCTCATCGTTCGATCAATGCACGGCCCGCCGCAGCACCGCAAGAGACCAGCTCCAGTGGACCGGTACGAGGTCGCGTACGTCCGGTGTTGCGACGACGGACACGATCCGATCGTCCCAGCGTTCCGGTGCCGCAACGATCCGCTCACATCGTAGCGAGATCGTTCCGCTCCATGGTTAGGCGATACAGCTCGCCTCAGTCCGCGATCGCGAACGGCGGTGGTGCGATGGCCGCGACGCAGGCCGTATCGACCGGCCGTATCGGGTCACGAAGAAACGCGGCCTCGAGCGCGAGCAGGCACTCGCTATTTGCGAGGCCGTCCATCTCGTGGCCCATATGCGGCACGACGACTACCTGTGCGCGGGTCATTCGCTGCGTCGCACGCCGGGCGTACTCGATGGGCGTGACCGGATCGTGAGTGCCGGCGATCGCCAGCACGGGAACCGCCGATTCCACCGCGCGGTAGTAGTCCGGCGCGATCGCGACGCGTGCCCACTGCGCACATGCTTGACTCTGCTGCTCGAGACGTCCCGAACCGAACCAGGTCGCTCGCGCACGCGCGAGCGCGGCCCGATGATCGATCGCCGGCTCATCTTCGGAGCATGACACCGATAGCAGCACAGCTTCGCGGAACCCGGCGGGTCCCGCGGACGCGTTCGTGAACGACGACACGTCACCGGCCGCGGCGCGTGTGATGAGCTGCGGCAGACCGCGCGCACCGGCCGCGCTGTAGATCCGATGACGCACCCACTCGCTGAACGCCGTGCGATCGACGCCGGCCGGGGGAGAGGAGACCAGTCGCGCCAGTTGCTGTGGCAGCTCCGGGAACGCGGCGCTGCAACTCGCGTCGCTCGCACACTCGTCGACGATCGCGTCGACGACGCGCTGAGCATGCTCCGCGAATCCCGCCGGTAGGTGGACATCCATCGCGAGCGTGCCGAACCACACCATTGCGTTCACGCGAGCGGGATAAAGACGCAAGTACACCTGTGCGAGCCGCGTGCCATACGACGTCGCGTCGATGTTGATCCGATCGTAGCCGAGTGCCTCGCGCGCGGCATCGAGGTCGCGTGCTGCATCGAGCGTCCCGTAGAAGTGGAGATCCGCGCGCGCCTCGAGCCGCCTGCGACACGCTTGCACGGCGTCGACGCTGGGCGAGACGGCAGCGGGAACATCGTCGAGCTCGGGGCACGCGAGGCTCGACGGTCCAGATCCTGTGCCACGCTGATCGACGAGCACGACGTCGCCGATCTCGCGGAGTGCCCCGAGCTCGCTCGCCCACAGCGGCGCGACCGCGGTCGCTCCCATGCCTGGTCCGCCGAGCAACACGAACAGCGGGACCCCACGATCCGCTCGCTTCGCGGGCACGACTACGATCGGAAGCGTCAGCTGTCTACCGCGGGGACGCTTTCGATCTTCTGGAACGCGGAGCGTCCCGCAGTGCAACTGTTCGGCGACGTCAGGCACGCGACACGCCGAGAGCGCGATCGGTGGGATGACCGGCTCTTCGATGCCTTGGCTTTGGTGGCCACACCCGGCGACAACGAAAACCGCAAATGTCGTGACGCAACGGTGCCGCGGCCGCCTCATCCTGGCCAGTCTGTAATAGCGGCGGCGACCATGGCAAGCGCCTCGCAACAAGCTCGACGGAGCCGCCGCCTCCAGACCCGGAGCGGAAATTCCGAATGCGAAGCGCGGCTCGACGAACTAGCACTCGCGAGTACCGCTCGTGCGACTTTGAACAGTCTAGGGGAGTGTCCGCGGTCGCGCCGTCAGCTCCACGAAAACCCGGGCACGATCGCACGCGCCGAGAGCTCGATCGCATGCGCCGCGGCCTCGTCGAGCCCGTGGATGCGCGTTAGCGTGAACGCTTGCAGCGGCGCGAGCAGCTCGGCGTGCTCGCGCAGCCGCTCGAGGATCTCGCCGGGCGTCTCGCCGAGCGCGTAGCACGACATGCGAAGAACCTCGAGCTGGCCGACGAGCTGTTCGAAGAGATCGAAGGTGAGCGGATCGGGTTCGTACGACAGGTTGGCGCGGCGGAGGTCGAGCTCGCGAAGGCACGGCACCTCCGCCTTCCACAGCGGGAGGAAGTCGAGGCCGATGTCAGCGTCGATCCCCGTTCCGGTGCAATCGAGGTTCCGGTGCCAGACGAGTCGCCGCAGCGCGGGCGCGAACCACGGGCGGGCGGCCTCGAGCGCACAGAACGGAGCACCGCCGTCGATCACGACCTCTTCGACCAGCGGATGCTCGACGCGCTCGAAGATGTCCCAGCCGCCGTCGAAGATGAGCCGCCACAGCGCCGGAAGTTGCGCCCAGATGGCATCCGGGACCGCGTGGTCGTCGACCGCGTGGGGCGCGTTCGCCAGCCAGTGGGCTTCCTCGGTCGTCTTCATTCGATCTTGCTCGATCGCGAGCACGCGCACCGTCGGCCGCGCGCGCGCGGCGAGTCCCGCGAACGCGCCCTCGAAGCGCGTCAGCGCGATCTGCAGCGCAACCTGGCGCACGAACCGGCACGACGGATGATCGAGCGCCGTGATCACGTCGATCTCGGAGGGATGCGCGAGCCGGATCCGATCGACGAACCCGAAGCGCCACGTCACGTCGCCCGGGGGCACGAGCGCGGGGTGCTCGCGCAAGTAGTCCGCGACGCCGGCATCGCGGTGACAGCGCTCGATCAACTCGCCC
>Ga0075425_100009736_pt1 | contig 10229 bp, 8 predicted proteins | sample SoiMethybrSBSTD4_FD_75300 | JGI IMG/M metagenome (GOLD analysis project Ga0075425, IMG submission 75300) | Bulk soil microbial communities from a Populus tree surrounding site in Tennessee, USA - Soil MetaG P. TD hybrid SBSTD4 | ecosystem: Environmental > Terrestrial > Soil > Tree plantation...
GCGATGACGATCGCGCCGATCGCCTCGTCGGCGTCGAATGCGTAGAGCGCGTCGCCGAGCTCCTGCATCAGCCCTGCGTTCAGCGCGTTCAGCTGCTTCGGGCGGTTCAACGTGACCAGGGCCACCCGCCCCTTTACCTCGGTGAGGATGAATTCGTAGCTCATGTTCTCTTTTTCGCTTTCATTTCGGAGAGCGGGATCGCTCCTGGTATCTCGATACGCGGCCTGCCCGGCTCGATCTCCGCGAGCGCATCGACCTGCCGCATCGTCCGGGCGCTGCGCACCGCAAGTTGCCGGTAGAGTTCGGCGTTCTCGTCCTTCCAGCGGACCTCCTCGTCGGTCAGCGTCCGCAGCACCCGGGCGGGAATGCCGGCAGCGAGCGCGCGGGCGGGAATCTTCGCTTCGGCCCTGACGAATGCAAGCGCGGCAACGACGGCGTCATCGCCGACCTGCGCGTTGTCGTTCACGACGCAGTTCATTCCGACGAGCGCCCCGCGTCCGATCTCGCAACCGTGCAGCACTGCGCCGTGCCCGATGTTCGCGCCGCGGCCGACGACCGTGTCCTTGCCGGGAAAGCCGTGCGCCACGCAGGTATCCTGGAGGTTCGCGCCTTCCTCGATCACGATCCGGCCGAAGTCGCCGCGCAGGCACGCGCCGGGCCCGATATAGACGCCCCGCGCGACGATCACGTCGCCGATCAGCACGGCGCTCGGATGCACATATGCAGACCCGTGCACAACCGGCGTGATGCCGTCGATCGAGAAGACCTTGACCATCCCCGATTTTAATTCCTCCACGCCTTGATAGAATCGGAATCGAAACCCGGGACCGGAGCTTGGCAAATTGGGAGGCGCGTTGTCCCATCCTCAGCGCGGATTCACGCTGGTCGAGGTCATGTCGGTCGTCGCAATCATCGCGATCCTAGCGGCCATCGCGCTTGCGTCCGTGCAGGAGTACGCGATTCGCACCAAGGTGTCCGAAGGCATCCTCGCGATGAGCGCCTGCCGCACGACGGTCTCGGAGATCTATCAGGGAGCCGGGAGCAGCGCCCCTGGCGCGAACGGGTGGGGCTGCGAAAGCAACCTGTCATCGAAGTACGTCAGCAAGCTCGAAACCAATGCGGACGGCGCGGTTACGGTGACATTGACCGGAATCAGCAGCAGCGTTGACGGCACCATGATCACGCTGGTCCCCTTGAATGGCGCCGGCACACCGGCGAGCGTGCCTGCAGACATGGGAAGCGCCGTGCGCACATGGCTTTGCGGCGGCACCGGTACGACTATCACCGCCCGATATCTGCCGGGCACCTGCCGCGGCGGCTGAGCGAGGACTTCGATGGCTCTTGCACGCATGAAACTCTCGCGCATCCTCGGCGAATTCTGGTGGAGCCGGCGCGACGGCTGGTACGGTCGCTTCGTCGAATCGCGCGCCTATCCGTTCGTCGTCGACCTCTTCATCGCGCTTGGTTTCGCCTGCGTGCTCGCAATGCTCGGCTACGCGGCATTCGAGCGCACGCCCGCAGCGCTTGCCGCCGCAGTGCTCGCGGTGGCCGCCTACCCGCTGATTCTCGCGTTCCTCACGAGTTTCGGCGCAACGTTTTCCCATTCGGTGCAGCATCCCGGACCCGCAGCCGAGGTCCTCGCTCGATGCAAGATGCTGCTCGCACGGCACGACTTCCTATTCAGCGGCGAGAGCGCAGGCAGCCTGGAAGCCGCGCGCGGTGCGGGAGCCGGCGCCGAAACCATATGGAGGAGTTGTCCGCTGGAAGTTCGCGCGAGCGTCGCGTCGGAGGGCAGCGCCGCGCTGCTGACGGTCCAGTGCACCGGCGAGGCGAGCCGGCACCGATTCGGCCGGCGCCTGATCCGCACCACTGCGGAAGCGGCCGCGAACCTCGACCAGCCAGCGCTCGAGGCGCTGGACAAGACGCTGGTTCGTCGTCCTGGCGCGCTGTTCCAGGGCGGCCTCGGCACGGCGGTGCTGGCGGCGATGCTCGTGTCCGCCGTGATCAGCACCGCGGCGCTCGTGGGCGTTTCCTATCGCCTTGCGGCCTACGTGCTCGACTTGTCGCAGGCGAGCGCAGCGGCGGACGACATGCGGCGCCTGCAGGGACAGCTGACGTCCCGGATCGACGCGACGCTGAACGCCGAGGCGGCGCGGCTTGCCGGAAAACTGGAGAAGGCGAGCGCCAAGGGTGTTGGCCCCGCCGAGGCGATGCGCGCGCTTGCACCCTTTAGTGTCCCTGGCGAACTCCTTGCCGGCGTCACCGAGCCGCAGGGGAAAGTCGCCCTTTTCGCCCCGACGAGCACGCAATGGGCGCCGGACAGCTTGCGCGGGGCGCGCACATACGGACTTGCGCGGCTAGGTGACCGGGTCGTCCGCGAGCTGCCGCAGCCGCAGGCGCGCGAGCTGGAAACCCAGCTCGCGCTGAAGCCCGGGCAGCTCGTCATTGGCGCGTCGCTGACGCACAGCGACCTCGCGCAGCTCGCGCCCGAGCGGATCGACTCCGGCAGCGTGGAAGTCACTTTCTTCGAGTCCGGCCGCGCTTTCGCGCGCTACGCATGGCACCCCGGAAAGCGCGTACGGGTGGACGGGGGGTCCGGCACGATTCCCGCCGACGTGCTCGCGAGCGCGGCGCGCCAGCTCGATGCGGACTGGACCGCGATCTTTCGGGACGTACTGATGGGCGGAGACGTCGGCGGCGCAGCGATTCGTGCCGAGATGCGCGACGGCACCCGCTACCGCGTTGTCTACCGCGTCACGCGCAAAGAGGGCGCGAGCGGCGCCTGGGACGGCGTTTCGGTCGCCCGCAGCGCCGAGCCCGGGCTCGAAACGCGCGAGTGGATCCTGCCGCTCGCCGTGGCGCTCTCCCTGATTGCGCTGCTCCCGGTCCTGATCGTCTCGATCGTGCTCGCAAGCGTGATCTCGAACCGGATTTCGCGTCCGGCGCTGCAGATCCGCGACGCGCTGCGCTCGATCGGCGAGGGCGACTACTCGGTGCGCCTGACCCCGTCGCGCAGCGACGAGATCGGCCAGGTGCAGGTGCAGCTCAACAAGGCAGCCGAGGAGCTCGAGAAGCGCGCCCAGCGCCCGTCGCAGTAGACGCAGCGCCATAAAGCGGCAACTCGCCGGCTTCGAGCGCGAGCAATGCGCGCTTGCGCTCGAGGCCACCGGCATACCCGGTCAGGCTGCCGTCGGCACCGACAATGCGATGGCACGGCACGATGATGCTGATCGGGTTGCGCCCGGTCGCCGCGCCAGCGGCGCGCGCGCGGCCGGCGGCTCCGGCACGCCGCGCGAGCTCGCCATAGCTGATCGTCTCGCCGTAGCCGACGCCCGAGATCGCTTTCCACACTGCATGCTGGAACGGCGTTCCGGCGGGATCGAGGGCGACTTCGAAATGCTTGCGCGTGCCGGCGAAGTATTCCTCGAGCTCGCGCTTCGCCTGCTGCAGCAGTGCATTCCCCTCGTCGCGGCGCGATGCGGAGCCATCCTGCGGAAAATATTTCTGCCCGCTGAAGTAAACGCCGGCGAGCCCGGCCTCGGTTGCCGAAAGCAGGATCTGCCCGTGAGGGCTCTCATACAGATCGTAGTAGCGCATGTTCAATCCTTTCGCAGGGAGTTCCAAAGATGCATCACCGCGTACGCGCGCCAGGGCCGCCACGCTTCCGCCGCCTCGAGCACGCGGCGCGGATCGGTCTCGCGCATCGCCTTCATCACGCCCAGGTCGGTATGCGGAAACGCGTCCGGCCACGCCAGCGCGCGCATCGCGATGTACTGGGCCGTCCATTCGCCGACGCCGGGCAGCGCGCGCAGCCGCTCGAGCGTGGTGTCGACGTCCGCGTTCGGCGCGAGCACGAGCGCGCCGTCCGCGACTGCGCGCGCAAGCGTGATCACAGTGCGAGCGCGCGAACCCGGCATGCCGAGCCGCGCTACGCTGCCGGGTGTCGCTTCGGCGATGCGCGCCGGCGTCGGGAATACGGTTTGCAAGGATGCGAACGGCGTCTCGATCGGATCACCGAACGCGAGGGCGAACCGGCCCGCGATCGTGCGCGCCGCCGCCACGCTCACTTGCTGGCCGAGGATCGCCCGGATCGCGACTTCGAACCCGTCGAACGCGCCGGGGACGCGCAGGCCGGGATTTTTCCCCGCCAGCGTGCCGAGCGCCTGCGACACTTCGGTCGGATTGCACGCCAGATCCATCAGCGCCTTGACGCGCGACAGTACCGGCGGCAGCGCGCGCGCAAGCGACGCCGAAATCACGACCCGCAGCGCAGGCTTCTTCGCGGAAATGCCGACTTCGACCCAGCCGAGATGGTCCTTCCCCTCGGCCGGGACGCGAACCGTGCGCCGGTAGCGCGAGTCCTCGACCGCCTCGACGCCGGCGATCGACCGCGCGCCGAGAAACGTGCTGACCGCGAGCCAGTCATACGGCGGCCGGAAGCTCAATTCGAAACTCAGCGCGTCAGTCTGCGAGGACGCACGCGTATGGCGCCGCAGCGCGCTCGGCTGCAGACGGTAGCGCTGCTTGAACAGCGCATTGAACCTGCGCAGGCTGCCGAACCCGCTCGCGTACGCGACTTCGGTAACCGGAAGCGCCGTGTCGGTCAGCAGGCGCTTCGCAAGCAGCAGCCGCTGCGTCTGCGCAAACTCGACCGGCGAGACGCCGAATTCCGCGCCGAATGCGCGGCGCAGATGCCGGTCGGTGATGCCGAGCCGCGATGCAATCGCGTCGAGCCCGCCCTCTTCCAAAGCACGGTCCTCGATCAGGCTCGCAGCGGCCTGCGCGACGCGCGTCGTCGCATCGATGCTCGCGTTGCCCGGCGCAAGTTCGGGCCGGCAGCGCAGGCACGGACGATAGCCGGCCGATTCGGCGGCGGCCGCGCTCGGATAGAAACGGCAGTTCTCGCGCTTCGGCGGCTTGACGGTGCAGACCGGGCGGCAATAGATCCGCGTCGAAGACACCGCGACGAAGAAGCGCCCGTCAAAACGGGCGTCTCTCGCGCGCAACGCGCGGTAACAAGTGTGCAGATCCAATGTCATGGGCACGATTGTGAGCCCGGTACCCGGGTTTGGCTAGCCATTTTCGGACATCATCGCGAGCGCCGCGGCGAGAAGTCCGAAAACGGCCAGTCGGCGCGGCGAGCATGGGCGACAATCCGCCCGTGACGCCAGCCGACTACGCACGCCTCGTGCTGCTCGCCGCGCTCTGGGGCGGCGCATTCGTGTTCTTGCGCGTCGCTGCGCCGGTGCTCGGTCCCATATGGACCGCGGAGTTCCGCGTGCTGCTCGGCGGGCTCGCGCTGCTCGCATGGTTCCGGCTCACCGGATTCGATGCCGGGCTGCGCCGCCATGCCCGTTTCTACTTGCTGATCGGCACCGTCAACATTGCAGTGCCGTTCGCGCTCTATTCGTACGCCGCAATGCATGCTCCGGCGTCGCTGCTTTCGATCGTGAACGCGACGGCGCCGATTTTCGGCCTCGCCTGGAGCGCGCTGTTTCGCGACGAGCGCGTGACGCTCCGCAAGGCGACCGGGCTCATGCTCGGGATCGCCGGTGTAGCGCTGATCGTCCGGCCGCCGGATGGTGCGCCTGCACCGCAGCTCGGCTGGGCGCTGGCGGCCGCGCTCACGGCCTGCTGCGCATATGGAGTGACCGGCGTGCTGATGAAACGATTCGCGAGCGGCGCGTCGCCGCGCGGCATGGCGGTCGGCAACCAGCTCGCGGCCGCGCTCGTGCTGCTGCCGCTGCTGCCGGTGCTTCCTCCACTCGCGGCACCGACGCCGCTCGTGATCGCGAATCTGCTCGCGCTCGCGTTGCTCGCGAGCGGAGTCGCGTTCCTGCTGTACTTTCGGCTGATCGTGGACATCGGCGCGACGCGCGCGCTCACCGTTACTTATCTGATCCCGCTATTCGGCGTGCTCTGGGGCTGGATTTTTCTCGGCGAGACGCTGCCTGCCGCCGCGCTCGCCGGCGGCGCGCTGATCCTTGCCGGAACGGTGCTCGTCACGCGCAGCTAAAATGGGGACGGACCCCATTTTCCAAATCTCATGTTTTACAAGCATTTGTTCGAGCCGCTGGATCTCATCGGCGGCGTGCGGCTGCCGAACCGCATCCTGATGGGCTCGATGCACACCGGCCTCGAGGCGCGGCCCGACGGCATCGAGCGGCTAGCGGCGTTCTACGCCGAGCGCGCACGCGGCGGCGCGGCTCTGATCGTCACCGGCGGATTCTCGCCGAACGACGAGGGCGAGCTCGGGCCGCACCGGGCGCAGTTCTCGACACCTGCCGACCGCGATCGGCACCGGCCGATTCCGGACGCCGTCCACGCTGCCGGCAGCCGCATCGTGCTGCAGCTGCTTCATTCCGGCCGCTATGGTTATCACCAGCGCATCGTTGCGCCCTCGGCAATAAAAGCGCCGATCAATCCGGCGACGCCGCGCGAAATGAGCGCGGCCGACATCTCGCGCACGATCGATGATTTCGCCGGCGCCTCGCGGCTCGCAGCCGAAGCCGGCTACGACGGTGTCGAAATCATGGGCTCCGAGGGATACCTTGTCACGCAGTTCCTCGCGTTGCGCACGAATCATCGCAGCGACGATTGGGGCGGCGCGCTCGAAAACCGGATCCGGTTCGCGTGCGCAGTGGTGCGCGCAGTGCGCGGCGCGACAGCGCCGGATTTCATCGTCGTCTACCGCATTTCGGCGCTCGATCTTGTCGAGGGCGGACTTTCAGGTGACGAGACGATCGTGGTCGCGAAAGCGATCCAGGACGCGGGCGCAACGATTCTGAATACGGGAATCGGCTGGCACGAGGCGCGCGTTCCGACGATCGCGCAGGCCGTGCCGCGCGGCGGATTCGCCTGGGCGGCGCGCAGGATCAAGCAGGCGGTCGGGATTCCGGTCGTCGCATCGAACCGGATCAACGAGCCCGGCATCGCGGAAGACATCCTCGCCCGCGGCGATGCCGACATGGTGTCGCTTGCGCGCGCGCTGCTTGCGGATGCGGAGTTCGCGAACAAGGCAAAGGCCGGCGATCGCGCAGCGATCAACGTTTGCATCGCCTGCAACCAGGCTTGTCTAGATCACTACTTCGCGGGGCAGCCGGCGAGCTGCGTCGTCAACCCGCGCGCTGGCAGGGAGACCAAGCTGGTGTACGTCCAGGCCGTGCGCCGCAAGCGCGTAGCGGTCGTAGGCGGCGGCCCCGCGGGTCTTTCGTGCGCCGCGGTCGCCGCCGAGCGCAGCCACGAGGTGACGCTGTTCGAAAGGTCCGCGCAACTCGGCGGACAGTTCAATCTTGCGCAGCGAATCCCTGGCAAGCAGGAGTTCGCGGAGTCGATCGCCTACTACGCCGAGCGGCTGCGCAGAGCGGGCGCGAAAATCGTTTTCAACCATGCGCCGGGAGCCCGCGAGCTTGCGAGTTTCGACGAAGTCGTGCTCGCAACGGGTGTCGAGCCGAGGCGGCCGTCGATCCCCGGCATCGACGATGCCCGCGTCGTCCGCTACGCGGACGCGATCGCGGGCCGCACACCGATCGGCGAAGCGGTGGCAATCCTCGGCGCGGGCGGCATCGGTTTCGATGTTGCGCTCTTCCTCCTCGAGCGCTCGAGCCGCTCGACGCTCGACGCGCAGGCGTTCGCCCGGCACTGGGGCGTCAGCACCGACCACGCGGCCGGCGGCGGGCTCGATGCGGGCGATCGCAGCGCCGCGCGCGCGGCGCACCGGATCACGATGCTGAAGCGCTCGCACACGCCGTTCGGTCACACGCTCGGCCGCTCGACCGGCTGGGTGCATCGCGCCGAGCTCGCGAGAAGCGGCGTGAAGATGCTGAAGGGAGTCGAATACCGGAGGATCGACACCTACGGCCTGCATATCGCGCTCGAGGGCGTCGATGCTGTGGTGCCGTTCGATACGATCGTCGTCTGCGTCGGCCAGGAGCCGCAGCGCTCGCTCGCGCCGGCGCTCGAGGCGCTTGGGCGCGCCCCGTACCTGATCGGGGGCGCGCGCGAGGCCGGCGAGCTCGATGCAAAGCGCGCGATGCTCGAAGGCGCCGAGCTCGCAGCGCGGCTGTAAGCAACGCTCGCGCGACCTTACAATTCGCCGATGGACGGGAATTCGGGACGCTCGCTGCTCGAGCGGATCGCGGCGAACATCGAACAGGTCATGCGCGGCCAGCACGACGCCGTGCGCAAGCTTCTCGCGGCGTTCGCCTCCGGCGGACACGTGCTGATCGACGACTATCCGGGCACCGGCAAGACCACGCTCGCGAAAAGTCTCGCCGCTTCGATCGGGGCGCGCTTCACGCGCGTCCAGTTCACGCCGGACCTGCTGCCTTCCGACATCCTCGGCGTCTCGGTCTTCAACCAGAAGGAGCAGGTATTCGAGTTCCGCGAGGGACCGGTGTTCACGTCGATCCTGCTGGCCGACGAAATCAACCGCGCCTCGCCGCGGACGCAATCGGCGCTGCTCGAAGTGATGGCGGAAGGCCAGGTGTCGGTCGAAGGGCGCACGCACCTGATCGACGAACTGTTTTTCGTCGTCGCCACGCAAAACCCGGTCGAATTCCGCGGCACGTATCCCCTGCCCGAAGCGCAAATGGACCGCTTCGCGATGTGCCTTGCGCTCGGGTACGTAGACAGCGCCACCGAGGCGCAGGTGCTCGCCGCGCAGGAGATAGGCCACCCGCTGGCAAGGCTCAGCGCGGCGGCCAGCCGGGACGAGGTCGTGGCGCTCAAGGCGCGCGTGCGCGAAGTCCGCATCGCCGACGAGCTGCGGCACTACGTGGTCGCGCTCGTGCGCAGCACGCGCACCGCGCCGCAGGTCAAGCTCGGCTGCGGCCCGCGTGCGTCGATCGCGCTCGCGCACGCGGCGAAAGCGCTCGCGCTGTTCGACGGCAACGATTTCGTGCGGCCCGAGCATATCCACGAGCTCGCGGTGACCGTGCTCGCGCACCGCATCGTGCTCGACCCGCAGGCCAAGTTCGCCGGCGCCTCGGCGCAAGCCCTGGTCGCCGATATCGTGCGCGAGGTCAAGGTCCCGTCGTGAGACGGGTCATCTACTACCTGCTGCGCCGGGTCGGCGCGCTCGATCGGTGGCTGCGCGAGCACCTCACCCCGGCCGGCTGGCTCGCGCTCGGCGCGGGCGCCGCGGCCGCCGCAGGCGGAATCGATCTGAACCAGACGCTGACGGCGCACGCGTTCACGTTCCTCGGCGCGCTGCTGATCCTCGCGTTGCTCGCGAGCCGGACATTTCGAGCGCGCACCGACGTCACCCGGCAGATGCCGCGCTACGCGACCGCGGGAGAAGATTTCGTCTACCGCGTCACCGTGACGAACCGCGGCTCCGCGCGGCTGGTCGGCGCGACGCTCGCCGAGCGCTTTCGCGATCCACGGCCGAGCTACGAGGAATGGCGCGCGACGCGCGAGCCGGGTGAGCAGCGCAGAAACTGGTTCGACCGCGAGATCGGTTACTTCCGCTGGCGCTGGCTGATCGACCGCCGCATCCCGGAGAACACCGTCGAAGCGGCGCTGCCGCCGCTCGCGCCGGGACAATCGCACTCGCTGCGCCTCGGCTTCCTGCCGCGCCGGCGCGGCCGGATCGAGCTTTCCGGATTGAGCCTCGCGCGAACCGACCCGCTCGGTCTGGTCAAAGGCATCGCGCGCGTGCCGCTGCAGGCGCGCGTAATTGCGCTGCCGAAGCGCTATCGCATTCCGCCGCTGGCACTGCCGGGCGCGCGCAAATTCCAGCAAGGCGGCGTATCGCTGTCGGCGTCGGTCGGCGACTCGGAGGAATTCCTGTCGCTGCGCGACTATCGCCCCGGTGATCCGCTGCAGCGGCTGCACTGGAAGAGCTTCGCCCGCACCGGAAAGCCGATCGTCAAGGAATACCAGGACGAGTTCTTCGAGCGACACGCGCTCGTGCTGGACACCGGGACGCATCGCGGCGAAGACGCGGCGTTCGAGGACGCGGTCGCGGTCGCGGCGTCGTTCGTCTACACGATCGATACGCAGGAGTGTTTGCTCGACCTGCTGTTCGTCGGCGGCGAGGTGAAGACCTATACGACCGGGCGCGGGCAATCTCATTCCGAGCAGATGCTCGAAGTGCTGGCGGGCGTTACGCCTTCTCGGCCTGAAGAGTTCGCGGCGCTCGCTGCCGCGGTGCTCGCACGGCGCGCAACGGTCTCGAGCGTGATCGCGGTGCTACTTGCATGGGATCAGCCGCAGCGCGAGTTCGT